>Ga0315280_10007125_pt1 | contig 15150 bp, 10 predicted proteins | sample YL17G06_40_MG_FD_203697 | JGI IMG/M metagenome (GOLD analysis project Ga0315280, IMG submission 203697) | Sediment microbial communities from Yellowstone Lake, YNP, Wyoming, USA - YL17G06_40 | ecosystem: Environmental > Aquatic > Freshwater > Lake > Sediment | place: USA: Wyoming | collected... | reverse complement strand
GAGATGAACTCGGACGATTACCGCAAGGCCATCAAGCAGGCCGGCTACCGATTCCACATCGAATAGCCAGCCGCCCTCCCGGAACCTGCTCCTCAGGCGCGGGTGCGCGTCGTGCCCTCCTGGTTATGAGGACGCCGATTCAGTGCCCGCGGCTGGTTGCTGTCTGGGGAGTCCGACTCTCTCAATGCGTTGACTTCCGTTTTCCCTCAACGGTAGAATGGAGTCTCCCTTGCTAGGCTGCGTCGGGTTGGTGGACAGGAGGTTAGGGGATGTCTTCGGAGGAAAACCAAAGTTCCTTGCCCCAGGCAGGAACGGCGGAGGAAGCACGAGCCGAGCCGACGGAGCCCAATCCGATCCTTTCCGAATCCGGCGAAATCGGGCAACTCATGGACAGCATGGAGACGGTTTCCCCCCTCACGCAGGGAGAAACCGTCCGGGCCACGGTGGTCAAACTGACAGACGCCGAGGTCATCGTGGATGTGGGCCTGAAGTGCGAGGGAGCCATCCCGCGTCACGAGTTCCTCACCGCCGACGGGCAACTGGCGGTGGCGCCTGGCGATACGGTGGACGTCTGGATCGAGCATTACAACGAGGAAGAAGGCACGGTTTCCGTCTCCTACCAGCAGGCCTTTCGCCGCAAGGTCTGGGAAGACATTGAGCGGGCCTTTCAGGAACAGAAGACGGTGCGCGGTCGGGTGGTGGAGCGCATCAAAGGGGGGTTGACCGTCGACATTGGGATTCGCGCCTTCCTTCCCGGCTCGCACGCGGACCTGCGGCCGCACTTCAACCTGGACGCACTCCTGGGCCAGGAGATTCCCTGCAAGGTCATCAAGCTCAACCGCAAGCGAAGCAACGCGGTCGTCAGCCGCCGGCTGGCGCTGGAGGAAGAGCAGAAGGAGCGTCGGGCCCGGCTTCTGGAGCAGCTCCGGGAAGGAGCGGAGCTGGTAGGCCGGGTGAAGAACATGACCGATTACGGGGTCTTCGTGGACTTGGGAGGGATGGATGGCCTACTCCACATCACCGACATCTCCTGGGGGCGCGTCGGGCACCCCTCGGAGGTCGTCCACGCCGGTCAGGAGCTCAAGGTCAGAGTGCTGAAGTATGATCCAGAGAAAGAGCGTATCTCGCTGGGTCTGAAACAGCTCACTCCCGACCCCTGGGACCACGTGCCTTCCACTTACCACCCCGGCGAACGCGTGCGGGGCCGGGTGGTGGGCATCGTGGATTATGGAGTCTTTGTCGAACTCGAGCCTGGGGTCGAAGGCTTGATTCACATTTCCGAGATGACCTGGAGCAAACGGCTCAAACACCCATCCAAGTTCGTCCACCCGGGAGACCAAGTGGAGGCGGCAGTGCTGGAGGTCAACCCCAGCCAGCGGCGCATCTCGCTCAGCCTGAAACAGACTCTGCCTGACCCATGGAGCGCGCTCGGGGAGCGTTACGCCGTAGGCGCCCTGGTAGAAGGGCGGGTGCGCAACCTCACCGAGTTCGGGGCGTTTGTCGAGCTCGAGGAGGGTGTGGACGGCTTGATCCACCTCTCGAACATGTCTTGGGCTAAGGATGTGAGGCACCCCTCGGAAGTCCTAAAGAAGGGCCAGAGGATCGAAGCTGTCATCTTGAACCTGGATTCAGCCAAGCGCCGCCTCTCGTTGGGGCTGAAGCAGCTTCAGCCGGATAACTGGGAGGAGTTCTGCTCCCGCACGCACGTGGGAGACATCGTCCGTGGCAGGGTTTCGCGCATGGCGTCCTTCGGGGCGTTTGTCGAAATCGAGGGGGGGATCGAAGGCCTCTGCCATATCTCCGAATTCGAAGAAGATCACCGCGGCGGCCCAAAACAGCTCGAGGTGGGACGCGAGCAGGACTTCCGCGTGCTGCGATTGAATCCCGCCGAGAAGAAAATCGGCTTGAGCATGAAAGGTGTGGAACAGGCCGCGGATCTACCGGGGTCGGAGGGGACAGCCAAGGAGGAGGCGGCTACCACATCCGCTTTGCCCCCGGCCGAAGCGCAGCCCCGGGGCAGCGGACGTCAACTTGGTTCTTTCGCAAGTGCGGACGGGCGAGGCGGGAACATACGGCGCCCAGGGGGAAAGGATAAGCTGGCAGGCCCAAACTCACGGGAAGAGAATCGGGCCCAGGGAGTGAAACATGACGAAGGCTGATTTGATAGAAGAGGTTTCGCGGGCAGTCGAGATGAGTCGGAAGGATTCCGAGATCATTGTCGAAACCATCTTTGAGAGCATTGTGAAGTCTCTGCGCACGGGCGACAAGATTGAGATTCGGGGCTTCGGGAGTTTTCGCACGCGCCAGCGCAAGCCGCGGATCGGGCGCAATCCCAAGACCGGGGCGCGCGTGGATGTCCCTGCCAAGAAGATCCCGTTCTTCAAGCCCAGCAAGGAATTGAAGGATCTCGTTAACGGCAGCGCGGAAGCGCCGGCCGCTTCGCCGCCGGCGCCCGCGCCAGAAGCCTCGGCGACGTGAGTCGGGGCGCGCCCCGCGTTACGGCAGCAGGCACATGGACATCTTGTGGAGTCCCTGGCGATTTCGCTACGTCACTGAGGCGGCCAAGAGCGACCGTTGCATCTTCTGCGATAAGGCGGCCGGGGACGCGTCACACGACCGGGAAGCCCTGATCCTCCACCGCGCCCGATCCAGTTTCGTCATTCTCAATCTTTATCCTTACACCCCAGGCCACACCATGATCGCTCCTTACGATCACGTGGGGGACCTCTCGGAGCTCGACGCTGCAACCCTGCAGGAGATGATGGAACTGGCCCAGAAGGTTCAGGCTGCCCTAAAGGAGAGCTACCACCCGGAAGGTTACAACTTGGGGATGAACCTCGGTAAATGCGCTGGGGCTGGGGTGGCTGACCATCTCCACCTCCATCTTCTCCCCCGCTGGAGCGGCGATTCCAATTTCATGACGATCATCGGTGAAACCCGCGTCCAGCCCGAAGACCTTTTCACCACCTACGACAAGCTGGTTACTTTCTTCCGTTCTTAAGCAAATCTGTGTGGGGGAATTGTCCCGCCCGCCGCGGCGGCATGCGTGCGGCCAAGCAGGATCTCAGGCAGGCTTTCCTTCGGAGCGATCGCTCTCGTCCTCAGGCGACTTCTCTCCTGCCGCCGCCTCTTCCGGGGCCACCCGGTGCGCGGCCACGCCCTGGACCGGCTCGGAGTAGCCTAAGGCCCCGCCGAGATGTTCCAGGCGAACGGGCTTGGCGACGAAAGGCAAAACAACTTCGCCCCGGTGGGTGATCTCGTCCGGCAGAACGACTTCCAACTCCACCGGTCCGTCCAGCCATACCTCGGAGGGGGTAACAAAGTAGATGCCAGACTTCGAGACGTCCCGGGCGAATCCTTCCGCCTCCACCCTCTCGCCTCCCGGTCCGCGCAAAGCCAGCCGCAGAGGAAGCTCAAGCCTATACCGGCGGTCGCGGCGGCGGTCGCGCCCCTCGGAAAACTCCGCATGGCGGACTTCCCCCTGGGGCAGAACGAGCTCCAGGCCCTCGGCCGCCCCGCGTACCTGCGGAAATTCCTGCCGGGCCTTTTCCACCAAACCGTCCACAAAAGCATCATCATTGTCCGGATCGTGGTGGAACAGCACCAATTGCTTCACCCCGCACTCCCGCGCGATGCGCGTCCCCTCCAGCCAACTGCTATGCCCCCAGCCTTTCCGGTCGCCGCGCAACTGCTCCGGCGTGTATTGGGCGTCGTAGACCAGCACATCCGCCCCCTGGGCCAAATCGCGCAGCGAGCGATCATGGAACGGCGAACCCGGCTCCGTGTCGGTGGCGAATACAAACACGGCTCCGTCGGCCTCAACCCGGTAGGCTACACACTCCTGCGGGTGATTCAAGGGAGCCGAGCTGACGACCGCCTCGCTCACGTTGATGGAACTCGTCTCCAGATCGAAGAAATGCCGCACCGCCCCCATGGCGCTCATGTCCACCGGGAAGTACGGATTGACCATCTGCCCTTCCACCGCCCCCTGCAGCTCCAGCCCCTTGCGCAACACCGAGTGGAAGAAAAACGCGTTGCCCGTGCGGTAGAGGGGAAGGAAAAACGGGATCCCCTGAATGTGATCCCAGTGGAAGTGCGTCATGAAGACGTAACCGTGAATGGGATGCTCACCGAACTCGCGCAGCAGGCTCTTCCCCAGAGCGCGCAGACCGCTGCCGCAGTCGAGAATGATCAGCGTGCCATTGGCGATGCGCACTTCCACACAAGGCGTGTTCCCGCCGTATCGCGAGTTGCGGCGTTCGGGCGTAGGTGTGGACCCCCGCACACCCCAGAACTTGATTGTCATGTCTTACCACCTTGGTGTAACCGCACGGCCGGGCCGAAAAAAGGCAGGGCGTCACTATGCAAGAGCTGAGCCTACCTTCCTCCGTCGGCCTTGGCCCCATCCGGCCTTGCTCAGCCTAGCAAACTCCGGCGCCACTGTCCACCCCTACCTATGTGCAAACTAACAAACGGGTCAGGAGACTGCGGAGGGCACGGCCTGACTGGCTAAGGGCGCTCCAGCTTGACCCCTTTTCCCCACGGCGACTAGAATCTCACAGACTCGAGGCGGGAGATGCGACTTCAATTCTCGATCCCATTTGATCCTGCCGGTGATGAGAATTCACTCTTAGCCTCCGTCGCGCCCAGACCCGCTGTGTTCGTTCTTTTTCTGGAGGCAGGGGACGGGTCGCCGGTTGCGCCGTATCTGGGCCGGACGGTGGATCTTCGTCGCCGTCTCGGGCGCCTCCTGGGAAAGGCCAGTGGCGCCTCCAAGCTGCTGAATTTACGGGAGGTCACGCGTCGGATCGATTATCAGTGGATCGGCTCCCCGCTGGAAGCACAGTGGCTCCTCTACCGCCTTAACAGACTTCATTATCCAAGCCTCTACCGGCAGCGGTTACGATTGAAGCCGCCCACCCTGCTCAAGATCAACCTGCGGAACCGCTTCCCTCGCTGCTATCCCACGCGCCGCCTTTCCAACGACGGCTCCTTCTACTACGGCCCCTTCCCTTCGCGCCTGGCGGCCGAGCGGTTCGCGGCGGAGTTTCTCGACCTCTTCCAGATACGCCGCTGCGTCGAAGACCTGAATCCCGACCCCGCGCATCCCGGTTGCGTCTATTCTCAAATGCACATGTGCCTGGCCCCGTGCTTCGGCGGGTGCACGGACGACGACTATCACGAGGAAGTGGCGCGGGTGGTGGCCTTCCTAGACGCCGAAGGCCAATCCCTCATTCGCAGTCTCCGGGCCGAACGAGCCCAGGCTTCGGAGGCGCTGGAATTCGAGCAAGCCGCTAAGCTGCATCGCCGGCTCGAAAAAGTACACGAGGTCCTGAAGCAGAAGTCCGGTCTCGTCCGCAACCTGCGTGACCTTCACGCCGTGATCGTGGTGCGCGGAGCGGAAGCCAAGACCGCTGCCTTCTTCCGCGTCCGGTCAGGCGAGCTTCGGGGTCCAAGCACACTTTCACTGGATGAGAACGTGTCGTCACCAATTCCGCTGGACCGGCAACTCCACGCGCTGCTGGACTCGCTGGCCGCCGAGGATACCCCCACCCCGGCGTTTCCACCGTGGGAACACTTGAGCCTTCTGGCTCGCTGGTACTACAGCAGCTTTCGCCAGGGCGAGTTGCTCATGCTGCCGGCCAATCAGGAAATCCCCCATGCCCGCTTGATCCGCCTCTGCCGCAAAGTGCTGGCGGAAGCCTAAGGAGTCCAAAGCGGAGAACGCGCTCGGCCTCGCTTCACCTCCTCCGGGGCGGACGAATGAAACTCTAGGGCACGGCGAGCGAAGTTGATGAGGCGCGGCGATGAGGACACTGCACGCCCCAGCCGGTTTGACTGTCGGGTTAGGGGGCCATAGAATGGTTTAGGAGCAGGCCTTCCATGGCGGAACTTCAGTCTCTTGGGCTTTCGGGACCGGCAAGCGAGCTACCTCCGCCCCCGCCGCCGCAGCCGCCGCGCGTGCGCAGCCGCAAAGTTTTCGGCCAGTTCATCTTTGTCATCCTGCTCCTGCTTTCCGCGGGCGCGGGAGCGCTGGCGGGACTGGTTTTTGTTTACTCCTCGGACCTGCCCCAGGTCCGCCAGCTCATGGACTATCGGCCGGACGTGATGACGGAGCTTTACGCCGACGACGGCACGCCCATCGGCAGCTTCGCGCTTGAGCACCGCGTGATGGTCACCTATGACCAGATCCCGCGCGGGCTGATAGACGCCGTCCTCTCGGTGGAGGACCGGCACTTCGAGAGCCATTGGGGCGTGGACGTTATCGGCGTGGCGCGGGCCGCCCTGACCGACTTGCTGGAGAGACGCATTGCCCAGGGAGCCAGCACGCTCACCATGCAACTTAGCCGGATGCTGTTCTTGTCGGCGGAAAGAAGTTTTGCCCGCAAGTTCCAACAGACCATCCTGGCGATTCAGATCGAGCGTCACTTCAGCAAGCCGCAGATCTTTACCATGTACGCCAACCAGGTCAGCCTGGGCCACGGCAATTTTGGTTTTGCGGCCGCCGCACAGTTTTATTTTGGCAAGCGTCTGGAGCAGCTAACACTGCCGGAAGCGGCTTTACTCGCGGGCCTGCCCCGGACTCCCACCGGTTATTCCCCCATCCTCTTCCCCGAGCGCGCTCGGCAGCGACGTAATCAAGTGCTGGCCGCGATGCGGGAGAATGGCAAGATCAGCGAAGAGGAGTCTCGCCAGGCCCGCGCCACGCCGTTGACCCTGAATATTCAGCGGTGGACCAACAACATCGCGCCCTACTTCGTGGAGGATGTCCGGCTGTTCCTGGAAAAGAAATACGGGACGGAGGTCGTTCAGGAAAAAGGCTTGCGGGTCTACACGACGCTCAACGTTCGCTTGCAGCGCCTCGCGGAACAAGCTCTCCGCAATGGGCTGCAGGCCTTCGACAAACGCCACGGTTGGCGCGGCCCGGTCGAAAACATCCTCAAGAATCCCCCCACCCTCCCTGACGGCTTGCTCGCCACCCTCGAGACTTACAGTCACCCCGATTGGAAGAAGCCCCTTCAGCCCGGCAGCCTGCTCCACGGTCTTGTCCTGGAGGTGAAGTCAGAGTACGTCCTGGTGCGCTTCGGAGAACTGGCCGCGCGGGTGACCAAGCCGGACTTTGCCTGGACGGGAAAATCCTCTCCCGCCGATGTATTCGCCCGGGGTGATGTTGATCTCTTCCTGGTTAAAGAGGTCAAGGGGCAAACGCTCCGTGTCACCCTGGACCAGCGCCCCGCCGTCCAGGGAGCGTTGGTGGCTATCGAGAACTCTAGCGGGGCCATCAAGGCCATGGTAGGCGGGTACGACTTCGAGGAGAGCAAGTTCAATCGGGCACGCCAGGCCGCGCGTCAGGCGGGTTCGTCGTTCAAGCCTTATGTTTACGCTGTGGTCTTGCTGGAAGGCGCCAGCCCCTTTGACACCATTGTCGATGCTCCGTTGAGCTTCCCTTCCGCCTCCGGGGTATGGTCCCCCCACAACTACGACGAGAAGTTCGAGGGCACCATCACCCTGCTGCACGCCCTGGCGGAGTCACGCAATGTCCCTGCCGTGCGACTGCTGGCCCGGGTGGGGGTCGACAAGGTAATCAAGCTCTGTCGCAAGTTCGGGCTCACCTCGCGGCTGGTCCCCAATCTTCCCCTTGCCCTCGGAGCTTCGGATTTGACCTTGCTGGAGCACACCTCCGCCTTCACGACCTTTCCCGACGACGGTGTGCACATTTCGCCGCGCATGATTGAGCGCGTGACCAACTACGACGGACGCGTCATCGACGATTTTCCGCCCGAGGTCACAGATGTGCTCCCCGCTCCCATCGCGCGGCTCGAGCTGTCCATGCTGCGCGAGGTAATCAATTCGGGGACGGGTACGCGCGCCCAGGCCCTCAAACGACCCCTGGCCGGTAAGACCGGGACCACCAACGATTTCGCCGACGGCTGGTTTATCGGCTTCTCCCCGTCGCTCACCTGCGGCGTCTGGGTGGGCTACGACGACCACCGCGAGCTTGGCCCCAAAGAGGAAGGCGCGCGCGTGGCCCTGCCTATCTGGATGGAGTTTATGGGAGAGGCGTTGAAAGACCAGCCCGTCGAGGATTTCCCTCACTCCCCGCTTCTTAAGGACCCCGAGCAGGTGAAGGAAATCCTGGCCAGCGCGGGGGCGGAACGCTTGCTGGCGGAGCGCGCCGCTCCCACGCCGGCAGATTCTCAGTCACCGGGCGTGCTTCCGACGCGCGGTCCTTCGTCGCCAGCGACGCCGCGTGAGAGCCGCCCCGAATCAGCACCCACGCCTGCTTCCAGCGCCCCAGGCAGCGCGCAGCCTCCTTCGCAATCCCCTGCTACGGCGCCCGCAAAAAAGAGTCCTCCGGCCCCAGGCAAGCCGTCTGGCTCGCCCGGTGAATCAAAGCCGATAACAAAGCCTGGGTAGAGTTCCCGCCAAGCCGCTGTTGCACCAGCAAGCCCGCCAGTGGGCGGGTTAGACCCATTCCTGGGTTGGGCCCTCACGGTCCGGTGCGTCGTGATCCGATCCGGGCCGCCCAGTTGCGGAAATGGTCGTAGCCAGCCGGGTGTAGGGCTTCTTCCTTTCCGTCGGCTCGAACCAGAAACAGTCCCTTTGCGGCGCGAATCTCGCCGATCCTGCAAAGGGGAGCACCCCGAAACTTTCGGGGCACCAAGGAAATCTTGTGCGGTGGTACGGAAAAAAGCAGTTGGTAGTCTTCGCCTCCGTGCAGCGCCAGTTGCAGCATATCTACGCCGGGAAGCTGGCGCGACCCTTGAACCTTGGGCCGCGGAATCAGCTGCTCCCAGAGGCGCGCTCCCACCCCGCTGGCCTCCACCAGATGCCCGAGGTCCGTCGAAAGTCCGTCGCTGATGTCAATGAGTGCTGACGCCAGGCGCTTCTCGGAGAGGTAGCGGCCCAGCGCGCACTGGGGTTCAGGGAAGAGATGAACCTTAATCGCCGCACATTGCCCAGCCGGCTCTCCGCGGCCTGTACGGGATTTCATCAACCGCAGGCCCAGCGCTGAAAGTCCCAGCCTGCCGCTAGCAAACACCTGGTCGCCAGGCCGCGCCCCCGAGCGGAGGAGTGCTCTTCCCCGCTCAACCTCGCCCACCGTGACAACGTCGATCGTCGTCCCGCCTGGCACGACCGCCGTGTCTCCGCCAATCAACGCCACACCGAACTGCCGGGCCAGCGCCCGAATCCCGCCATAGAACTCCTGGACCCAGGCACGGGTCGTCCGCTTTGAGATGGCGAGCGAGACAAGCGCAAAGCGCGGCGTCCCGCCCATTGCGGCGATGTCACTCAATGAACGGGCCAATGCCCGGTGCCCGACCGAGCGTGCGGGGTGGAGAGCCCGGGTGAAATGAACGCCTTCGATGGACAGGTCGGTGGTAAGAATCAGCTCGTGCCCGGGAGCTACCCCTACCAGGGCCGCGTCGTCTCCAATGCCTAGCCTGACGCTTGGGTGTGCACGCGGCGTTTGCCGCTGGAGCCAATGAACAAACTCCTGTTCATCTCGAAACACGTTGCCACCTCGTCGATTTGCGTGCATCCGCAGAAACGCTGCGCTACAATCCCACCCCTAATCACTTACACGCTGGAGGCCCACCATGTTCTCGCGCCGGAGATTCCTGCAAGCTAATGCCTTGGGTCTGACTTTGCCGCTTACCGGGTCCCGCGTCCCTGTTCGGGCGGAGGCGGCAGCACCGCCCTCGCCCCCCACGGTCGCGAAGCGTGACTACTGGAACGACTGGCCGCTCTATCTTACCGCAAAGGTGAACGAAGCTCGCGCCCGACGCAAGGCCGCTCTGGCCTCTATCCACGCCGCAGCTCAGGCGCGCGAGCGCCTGCAGATGATTCGCGCCAGGGTGTGGGAACTGATTGGCGGCCCGCTTGAGAAGACCCCCCTGAATGCGCGAACGGTGGGGAGAATCGACCGCCAGACCTACCGGATTGAAAAGGTCATCTTCGAGAGCCAGTCGCAAGTCTATGTCACCTCGCATCTCTATGTGCCCAGCGTTGGCGAGCCGCCTTTCCCCGGCATCCTGGCACCGCTCGGCCACGCGCCGAACGGAAAAGCCTACCGGAACTATCAATACGTTTTCCAAACCCTTGCCCGCAAGGGCTACGTGGTGCTTGCCTTCGACCCCTTCGGCCAGGGCGAGAGGCATCAATACCTCGACCCGCGCACCGGCCGCTCGCGTTTCGGGCCTACGGGGGAGCACTCGCAGGCAGGGCGGCCGCTGCTCTTACTGGGCGCGACCTTCGCGCAGTACCGCGTGTGGGACGCAATTCGCGCCCTGGATTACCTGCTGAGTCGGCGGGAGGTAGACCCGGAGCGCATCGGCTGCACAGGCCACTCCGGCGGCGGCACGATGACCATGTACCTCTGCGCCCTGGAACCCCGGATTCGGGCGGCAGTGGAAGTCCAGGGAAATTCGGAGAATCTCGCTGGCCCTGACTTCAGTCCTCCGGGGGCGATAGCCGACGCCGAGCAGAACTTGATCGGCGGCCTGGCCCAGGGCCTCGATCGTGGCGACCTACTGGCAGCCTTTGCTCCCAACCCCCTGCTTGTTTGCTACACGCCGCAAGACGCTGGGACCACTTACTCACCCCTCTATGAGAGCGGCACCAAGGAAATCTTCGACGAACTGAAGGGCCTATACGCCATTCTGGGAGCCCAGGAGCGGGTCGAGTTATTCGCTTCACCCCTCCCCCACGATTTTGACTTCCCTACCCGCCGCGCTACTTACGAATGGTTCAACCGGTGGCTGAGCCGCAAAGACCCTGGCACCGACGAAGCGGAGTTCGAGACCTCTCCCACCGAGTCCTTGAACTGCACGAGCACGAGCGAAGTGCTGACTTCGCTGGGCGGGCGTTCGCTGGTGCAACTGAACATCGACCGGGCGCACGCAGTTGTGGCCTCCCCCCTGCGCGATACGTCCCTCAGCTCGGCAACCCTGCGCGAGCGCTGCCAGCAAAAGCTGCGGAGCCTGCTGGCCCTTCCAGCGGAGCAAACCCCTCTGGAACCTCTGGCTCTCTCCACGATTGCGCGGCAAGGCTTGACCATCGAAGAATTCGAGTTTCGCTCAGAGCCACAAGTTCGAGTGCCCGGCTGGTTCGTCAAACCGGGCACGCACTCAGGTCCGTTCCCGGCAATTGTCTACCTTTCGGAGGGAGGAAAAGACACGGTCGTGGAAGAAAACCACGCGCTGGACGCTCTATTGCGCCGCGGATTTGCCCTCTGTGCCGTCGACCTGCGCGGGCTCGGCGTCACTGCTCCGCGCTTCCCCACGGCAGGGCCGCTGTTCTACGGATACGAAGACCTGGACATCAAAGACGCCTATGCGTGGGCCAGCCTGATGCTTGGCAAGGCAGTGCTTGGCCAGCGGGTCTGGGATTTCTTGCGTTGCCTGGACTACCTCGAGACGCGACCAGAAGTCGATCGCTCTCGAATCAGCGTTGTGGGAGTCGCCGGGGGTGGGCTGGTGGCCTTGCTGGGTGCCGTTCTGGATGATCGCCCGCGATCGCTTCTGCTCCAGCAGGTCATCGCCGCTCTTCGCTCCGTGGTTGAATCCGAGGAGTATTCCCTGCGTCTTTCTTGGCTTGTTTTCGGGCTGCTGCGCGAGTTTGATCTGCCTGACTTGGTCGCCGCCCTGGCTCCGCGGCGCTGCTGGGCGCTCAACGCAGTAGGGGCCCAGGGGAAGATCCTTCCCGAGTCAACGGTTCAAGCGCTGTACAAACCAACCATTGATGCATATTCAAGGGTCGCCGGCAAAAGCCAACTGGCATTTATAGTCCGGCCAGACCAAGAATGGACGTCCGTTGGCCAAGCCTGGATGGAGGGCTCCTAGACTTGGCTTATTTGCTTGACAAATGTTGCATTCCTAAATAGGATTTGCCCGACACAAACGAGTTGGCGCTGGCCCCAGCCCATTCGTCGCGGCCCGGGGGGATTGTCGGCCGCAATGCGAAGGCGCGAAAGAAATCCTAGGCGGTGAGAAAAATGGAAAGGAAGTTCTATACCTTCCTCCTCTATCCGGGCGCCCTCGGCAAGCTCCACAAGATACGGCTTCCTTTTTACGTCGTTCACTTGCTCTTGGCCTTCAGCATTGTAGGAATCATGACCGTAGCCGCCCTCGCCAGTAGCTACGCCAGGATGTTGCTGAAGGTCTCGAACTACAACAGCCTCCGCACCGAACGCGAGGCGCTCAAGACGCAATACCGCACCCTGGAGAATGTCGTCAGCCAGACCAATGCGAAGCTGGGCTCGCTGCAATCGCTGGCGGCCGAAGTAGCCCTGAGCTACGGCTTTGGCGAACCCCGCAGACCCCAGTTGCCCCAGACCGTGCTCGGCCTGGCGACGCAGTCCAATTCCACTCTGGATTCGAGTTACCACGCCTCGCTTTACGCCTTCAGGCTGATGAAGTCGGCAGCTACAAACACCGCGGTGGATCCGGTTATCCAGGGGTTGGTCTTCGATCCGCGTCTGGATCGTTCAACGGTTCCCTCAATTTGGCCGGTGCGCGGTCAGGTCACCGCCGGGTTTGGGGAGCGCATGGACCCCTTGAGCGGTGAGGGGGCGTTCCACGCCGGACTGGACATCTCTGCTCCCTATGGCACCAAGGTCCAGTCCGCCGCCGATGGCATCGTGTTCCTCGCCGGGCCGGACTCGGATTACGGTAACGCGGTCTTGATCGACCACGGATATGGGCTCACAACCAGGTATGGCCACCTGAGCAAGATTGAGGTTGTCGTCGGCCAGGAGGTCAAGCAGGGGCAGGTCATCGGCGCCGTGGGGATGACCGGCAAGACCACTGGACCACACCTGCACTACGAAGTACACGTTCACGAAGCGCCGGTTAACCCGGCAAAATACCTCCGCGAATAGCCTGAAACAAAGAGAGTCTCATTCGCTTCCACCAGCAGCTCATGGCAGGAGTCGCGTTGCTGCGCGCGCTGCGGGCAACTTTCATTCTCGTTGTCACTTGCCTTCCGGGGAGGCACTTCATCCCCTCTGCGGCGGCGCAGACGCTGCCTGGATCGGACCGTCTGGTGATTGCCGTGGCAGGGGATACCCTGCCCGAGTCCTCTTGGGCGGGTCCCCAGGAAGTCGAGCACTTCCTGGACGCAATGCGCGAGGAATTCGCGCGGGCCGACTTGGTCTTCTTGAATCTGGAACAACCCATCACCGCCGCCCATACGGTTACGCCCAACAAGAATCCGGCCGACGTGGCGGCGGGGCGGGATTACATCCTGCGGGCGCGCAATCCCGCCATTCCCCGCATAATCAAGGAAGCAGGAGTGGGGTTGGTCGCACTGGCCAACAACCATATGATGGATTACACGGCGGCGGGCCTGCGCGATACCTTGCGGGCCTTCCGGGAGGCAGGGTTGCCCGTGGTGGGAGCGGGCCTGAAGCTGGACGCCGAGCGCGCGTTTATTTTCCCCAAGGACGGCCGCCGTGTGGCCCTGCTGGCCTTTTCGGACGTCGTGCCGCGGAACTCCGAGGCGACTGAGACCCGTTTGGGAATCGCTGCGGCGAAGGATGAGACTGACTTGGTGGAAGCGATACAGCGTGCGCGTCGGCAGGCGGAGTTTGTGATTTTGATGATGCACTGGGGTGGGCAGGGGAACCATGCAATCACCCTGCGGCAACATCGCTTGGCCCGGGTGGCGGCCAAGGCCGGGTGCGACGTTGTGGTCGGAATGCACCCACACGTGTTGCAGGGCGTTGAATACCTGGGGGGAGTGCCAGTCTTCTATTCCGTGGGCAACTTCGCGTTCGCGTCCAAGAGGCCCGCCAGCCGTGAATGCGTGTTGGTAAGGCTTACCTTTGGATCTCGCGAGCTGGAGGCGGTGGAGTTGGTTCCAGTGGAAACATCATCGCAGGGAGTGCCGCGCATCGCCAACGGCGCGCGAGGCCAAGAGATTCTGTCGCACCTCGATGGGTTTTGTCGCATGTTCAATACGCAGGTGCAGGACGGTAGATTGGCACGCGGCCCGGTGCGGGAGAAGCTGGTGTTTGACAGGTCGGGGCGGGGAGACAAGGGCAGGCCCCCCAGGGCTCGCACCAGCCGGCCGCGGCAAGTCCGCGACCAGGCCCGCTAGGGGGGATGGACGAGCTGAGGGGGCGGATTCGGGTTGCAGGAAAAAATGTGGACAGCCCCTTGCAATTTCGGTTCCTGGATACTATAATTGTGCGTTTGTGACGGCTGGCGTAGCTCAGCTGGTAGAGCATCTGATTTGTAATCAGAGGGTCGGGGGTTCGAATCCCTTCGCCAGCTCCAGCTTGGGCAGACGCGGCCGTTAAGGGGGCCAGGTAGCGGGCGCCGGGTTAAGATTCGGGAGCGGGTTTTTCAAGTCTTCTTGCACACAAGAACGCGGGGGCGGAGGTTTGTCTCCGCGCCTGACCGCAGACTCGAATTTTCCGGCTCAAGCGATAGCGAGGACGCCTGACGGCAGAAGGCTGGCAGGCTTTCTGCGCGTGGCGCTTAGGAGGGAGAATCCAGTCCGGACAGGTGGCCGAGTGGTTAATGGCAGCAGGCTGTAAACCTGCCGCTCCTTGCGAGCTACGGGGGTTCGAATCCTCCCCTGTCCACCATGGAGCCGAAACTCGAAATTCGAAAATCGTTAGCTTCGAGGAGGGTGCCGATTTTCGTGTTTCGAATTTCGCTTTTCGAAACGGGACGCGGGAGTAACTCAGTGGTAGAGTCACAGCCTTCCAAGCTGTTGGTCGCGGGTTCGATCCCCGTCTCCCGCTCCAATTCGAAATCCGAAACTGGAAAATCGAAACTCGGACGCCGCGCGGGTGGCCAGTGCTTCCGAATTTCGATTTTCGCATTTCGCGTTTCGCGCGCTCCGCGCGCGGGGCCGATGTAGCTCAGTTGGTAGAGCACGTCCTTGGTAAGGACGGGGTCAGCGGTTCAATTCCGCTCATCGGCTCCAGAGATTCTGTAATGTCCGCGGCTCCTGCCCGCCGCGGGAAGCGCCACGGACGCTTGAGGGAGGGCGAGGTCAGGGGCAGAAGACAGAAGGAGAGAGCTTCTCTAAGCATTCTGAAATCAGCCGAGAATCCTCACGATCCGGTTCGCTCTTATTTCGAGGTGGAGTCACCATGGCCAAAGAAAAATTTGATCGTTCGAAGCCGCACATGAA
>Ga0315280_10007124_pt1 | contig 15151 bp, 14 predicted proteins | sample YL17G06_40_MG_FD_203697 | JGI IMG/M metagenome (GOLD analysis project Ga0315280, IMG submission 203697) | Sediment microbial communities from Yellowstone Lake, YNP, Wyoming, USA - YL17G06_40 | ecosystem: Environmental > Aquatic > Freshwater > Lake > Sediment | place: USA: Wyoming | collected... | reverse complement strand
CCGGCTCGGCGCCCTCGCCGGCCAGTGCCGACGGAGCAGGAGCACTGAGACACCCACAAGCCCCGAGCAGTCCCAACCACGCGAGGCGGAGAATCTGTTGTGTCCGAGACATGGCAAGCGTCTCCTGATCTCTGAAAGTCACCCCTGCCCCTCTCCCGAAACGGGAAAACGCCCTCACCCTAACCCTCTCCCAAAGGGAGAGGGGACAAGTCACGCCAAGAGCCCGTGGGCTTCTTTGAGCTTCTCGACGATCGCCAACCGGCTCGGGCAGGCTTGCTCGCAGCGGCGGCATTCGGTGCAGGCGGTTGCGCGCTGGTCGTCGGATAGGGCGGCGTACATCTCGCGGGCGTCGGCGTAGTGGCCGTAGTTCTTGTAGTACATGCGGAAGCGGAGGATGTCGGGGATGCGGACGCCCGCGGGACAACTCCCCAGACACGTCTCGCACATCCGGCAGTAGTCGCCCGTGGCCGCGGCCGCGTAGTCTTCGAGCAGCCGATGGTGGACCTCGGCGAACTGCTGGGCCACCGCGTCGCAGTCCTCGCCCACGTCCTGCGGGGCGTTCATGCCGATCGCCGTGCAGCAGACGTTGGGGTTCTTCAAGACCCACATCAGGAAGGCCTGGTAGAGGTTCTTGGCGCCAAGCTGCTTGAGCTCCTCCAGCACCCGGGCCACCTTGGGATTGGCCGTGTCCTTGGCCCAGTTGGGGATGAAATGGCCGGTCATGGGCTTGATGACCATCACGCCGACGTCCTTCTTCTTGCACAGCTCGAAGAGTTCCTCGGTGGCGGGGCGGTCGGTGGTCTCGGTCCACTTGGCCAGATTGAGGTAGTTGTAGGGCTGGAGGATGAAGTCCACCAGTCCGCCCTCGACGCGGGGGCGGTGCGTGGCCGGGACGTGGCAGCTCATGCCGATGAAGCGGATTTTGCCTTCTTGCTTGAGCTTCTGGGCGGCCTCGTAGAAGCCGTCGCTCCAGCCGCCGTGGGCGAAGTAGCCGTCGATGGCGTCGGTCTGGAACCGCTTGAGGCTCCGCTGGCACTCGGCCGTCACGTCCTTGGCCTCGCGTCGGCCCGTGGCGGTGAAGATGAAGGCTTCCTTGCGTCGGCCGCGGAGGGCCCGGCCGAGGATCTCTTCGGTGTCGTGGTAGGAGGCGCTGGTGGCGACGAAGTTTCCGCCCCGCTCCAAGAGCTTGTGGACGATCGTCGGCAGCTCCTCACGATAGCGGTTGAACAGGGCAGGTCCGAGTTGCTGCGAGCGGAGCCCGCTCGCGCAGCCCAGCCCGATCTCGGAGATCTTCAGTTCCGTCCGCCCGAAGCGGCGGTACTTCATGCCCGGCTTGGCATCCCTAGCCGGGCTTGGCGAGGCGGCGCCGATCCAGGCTGCGCCGCCGGCCGCCGCCGCGGCCTCCAGAAACCGCCGCCTCGACACCGTGGAATCTTCGCTGGTCATGGTCCAAGCTCCTTTTTCGAGTCCCCGCAGGTCCCTGATCGCCCCGCGTGTTCGCACGGGATCAGGGCCCGCACTAGCAGGCATTGTACCCCAACGCCGGGCCGGTTGCCAAAGGAGGAATCCAACGCGCCGCGGGCGCCCCTTTTCGCGGGCGGAAGACGGGCACAGCGCCCTTCGGAGCCAGGCTCCCTCGCGCCCTCCCCTTATCCGGTACAATACGGGGTGGGTCGTCTTACGTCTGACAAAATGGGGACAGGCACCTCGCTGCCGCCTTTTTCCCCGCTGCGGAGGTGAATTGGCTCGGAGCCAGTCCCCATTTTGTCAGACGGTCTTCGCAGAGATGTGGTCGCGCCCGACATGAATATCCTCGAAATGACCGCACTGGTTTGGGCGGCTTCCGCGGCGGCGGGCTTCCTGGGCGCGCTGACGGGACTGGGGGGCGGCGTGGTGATCGTCCCCTTCCTGACCCTGGTCCTCGGAGTGGACATCCGTTACGCGATCGGGGCCTCGCTGATCTCGGTGATTGCGACTTCCTCGGGCGCCGCGGCGGCCTACGTCAAAGAAGGATTCACGAACATCCGCATCGGCATGTTCCTGGAAATCGCCACGACGCTGGGAGCCCTGGTGGGGGCCTCCCTGGCGGCGGTCCTGCCCACGCACGTGGTGGCCGTGATCTTCGGCGTGGTGCTGGCCATGTCCGCGTACTTGTCGAGCCACGCAAAGGGAGAGTCGAGAGTCAAGAGCGAAGAGTTGAGAGCGGAGAGTCAAGAGCCGAGCGTTGAGAGCCCAGAGCCCAGTGTCGGAGTCTCTCTCACCTCTCGACTCTCAGCTCTCAACTCTCGACTCTCAGCTCTCAACTCTCGCTTGAGGCTGGAGGGCAGCTATCCCGGGCCGGACGGTCCGATCGCCTATCGCGCCGGCGGGGTCCTGCCCGGCTTCGGCCTGATGTGGATCGCGGGGGCGCTCTCGGGGATGCTGGGGATCGGCTCCGGGGCGGTCAAGGTCCTGGCCATGGATCAGGCGATGGGCCTCCCGTTCAAGGTCTCCACGGCCACGAGCAACTTCATGATCGGCGTGACCGCGGCAGCCAGCGCGGGCGTGTATCTCAACCGCGGGTACATCGATCCGGGGCTGGCCATGTCGGTCATGCTCGGAGTGCTGCCCGGGGCCTTGTTGGGGACCCGCTTTCTGGCCGCGGCCCGGACCAAGGTGCTGCGGATCGTCTTTAGCGTGGTGATTCTCGTCCTCGCGGTCGAGATGATCTACAACGGCTTGACGGGGAGACTATAGGATGAGCCAGCCGGGACCATCCTCGCGCGGGACGCGCCGGAAGATGGAGACCATCATCGGGACGCTGCTGCGAACCGGAGTCATCCTGGCCGCGACCGTGGTCCTGGCGGGCGCGATCGTCTACCTGGCCCGCCACGGGACGGAAGCGCCTCATTACCACGCATTCCACGGCGAGCCATCGGACCTGTGCTCCGTGGCGGGGATCGTTACGGACGCGATCGAGCTGAGCGGCCGGGGGATCATTCAGCTCGGACTGCTGCTCTTGATTGCGACTCCGGTGATGCGCGTGGCGGTTTCGCTCACCGCGTTCCTGCTCGAGCGCGATTGGACCTACGTGGTCGCGACGCTCATCGTTCTGAGTTTGCTGATTTACAGCCTGCTGGGAGGGTCGCTGTGACAGTCCGGACACGAACTACGTCATGCCTGTCAAAGCCCACGGGTTGCAACCCGTGGGCTTTAGGGCTTGGCGGGGACATAATCGGGGTTGGGCGGGCACATCGTGGCGTCCACCGCGCGGAGCCAGCGGTCCAACATGCCCCGCATCTCGGCCACCTTGCCGCGGCGCCTTGCGGCCAGGTCGCTGGTCTCGCCGGGGTCGTCCTTGAGGTTGTAGAGTTCCATGCGCTCGTTTTCGTAAAAGCGGATCAGCTTCCAATCGCCTTGGCGCACGGCCGCGCCGGGCATCCCGCCCTGGTTGCTGAAGTGCGGATAATGCCAGTAGAGGGCATCGCGGCGGAGGCTGCCGGTCTGCTTCAGGAGCGGGACGAGGCTCTCGCCGTCGTGTACGTGCTTGGGATCGCCCTTCGCCCCGGCCAGCTCCAGGATCGTGGGATAGAAGTCCACGCTCGACACCGGCGCGTCGCAGACGCTCCCCGGCTGAACGCCCTTGGGCCAACACACGATAAGCGGCACGCGAATCCCGCCTTCGTACAGATAGCCCTTGCCGGCCCGCAGCGGGGCATTCGTGGTCGAGGGCGTCTTGGGGCCCTCCTTGACCGAAAGGCCGCCGTTATCCGAGGTGAAGACGACCACGGTGCGGTCGGCGATTTTGAGCCTCTGGAGCGTTTCCACTACCCGGCCCACGCTTTGATCTACGTGCTCGACCATGGCGGCGTACGTGGGGTTGTTGTGCCGCGTGCCCGGGTGGGCCTTCGCCTTGGCCTCGTACTTGGCGACGAGCTTCTCCCGGGCCTCCAGCGGGATGTGGACGGCGAAATGGCACAGGTGGAGAAAGAACGGCCGGTCCTTGTTCTGTTCGATGAAGCCCACCGCCCGGTCCGTGAGGAACTCGGCCAGGTAGGTGTCGTCGGGGAGCTTCGTAGGAAGGGCCGGAACACTACTCGGGGACTGTCCCGGTTTTCGCAACGAGAAAACGGGACTGTCCCCTTTGGCCGCCTGAACTACCGACCCGAAATGTCGCCCGGCCGTGACCACCGACACGTCGAACCCCTGGCGATCGGGAAAATGCTCCACGCCGCCCAGGTGCCACTTACCGAACTGCGCGGTCGTGTAGCCGGCGGGCTTGAGGGCCTCGGCCAGGGTCACCTCGTCCAACTCCAGGAAGAGCTTGAAATCTGCCGGCAGCACGCGGGCGTTTTCCAGGCGCCGGCGTCCGGCGATGAAGTTCGTCAGCTTCAGCCGCGCCGGATACTTGCCGGTCATGAGGCTTGCCCGCGTGGGCGAGCAGACCGGGCAGGCGGCGTAGGCGCTGGTGAATCTCATGCCGCCGGTGGCCAGCCGGTCGATGTGCGGCGTCTCATAGAAATCGCTCCCGAAGCAACCCAAGTCGGTCCAGCCCATGTCGTCGATGAGGATGAAGACGAAGTTGAGCTTCTTCGAGGGCCTCTCTGCCGCGGCCGCCATTGCCCCGGCCGCCCAAGACCAGGCCATGGCGAAGACAAGGAGGGCAACGAAGACACGCGCGTCAGCGCTTCGCGGATTCGTACGCAAGTCAGACATGGCGATTCTCCTCCGTCATTGCAGTGTGGCTGCGGCAAAGCGAAGCGTGCCCCGGCAGCGCACCAACGGCCGTGCCGCGCCGAGGATTTTAGACGAACCGCGCGGAAGCAACAACCGGCGGCGTCCGGATCTGCCCGGCAATCGCTTCACCGAAACGTTGACCGCTGGTAGGCCAAGTGTCAGTAATTCGAGGTCACACCCGACGGGGAATGGGAGGCTCAGTGCCGGCAGTTGCGGGAGCGCACGATGGATCAACCTCAACCCAAGCAAGTGCCGGTGCCTCTTCTCTGTTCATGCGTGTTTTCCAGGGCGAAACAGAGAAGAGGCTCCGGTACTTCCGTACGCAAAACACCGCCATTCGTCGTCGAAGACCTATTCAAGCTGGCTTTGGAAAGCATCATTCAGGGTAACCTCGAAGTACTGAGACTTGGCGGCTGATACCTGACTGCTGATAGCTGGCTGCTGATAGCCGACTGCTGATAGCTGACGGCCGATCGCTGACGGCTTCTACGCGAACGCCACCGACGCCAGCTTGCGCCGGATGCTCCGCTCGAAGGTGACCGCCGGGTGGCCGAGCACCAGGCCCAGCCCGATCTTGTTCCTCGCCGGAATGCCGTATTTCTTCTTGAACGGCTTGGCGTGGCCCAGGGCCGCCGTCGTGCCCAACATGCAGCTTCCCAGCCCGAGCGATTGGGCGGCGAGCATGGAGTATGTGGCGGCGATGTGGCAATCGGCCGGGTCGGCCATCCCCTCGGCGTGGAAGAGCATGGCCAGCGGGGCGTCGTAAGTCAGCGCGTCGGTGCCCTGCTCCCAGTGCTTCACGATGTGGTCCACCAGCGGACGGACGAAGTCCCGCATCACCATGTAGCTCGTGCGGTCCATGAAGGGGCGCATGACGGTCAGCATCACGGGCCCGAAGACCCACCGCATCGAGCGAAAGGCGGCGATGGCGTCGGCCGCGAACTGCCGCACCTTCTCCCGCCCGTGGAAGACGACGATCCCCACCTCGGTCGGCGGGATGCCCATGGGGGCGGTGGAGGTCATGGCCAGGATCCGCTCGACGCCGCCGCGGTCCACTTCCCGCTCCTCGAAGCGGCGGATGCTGCGGCGCGACAAGAGCAGGCCGTCGAGTTGCTCGGCGGTGGCCCGGTGATGCGCCGGGGGCAGATCGACCAGCTCGCCCAGCTCGAACCGCCGCCCCTGGACCGTGATGCTCCCGGTCGGGCAGACGGCGGCACAATGCCCGCAGCCCACGCAGCCCATGAACATGCGCGTGGCGACGCTGAGCTTGCCCCCTTCCATGGCGAGGGTGCGCGTGGAGCATATCTCCGCGCATCGGCCGCAGCCGGTGCAGGTTTGCTGGTCGATGGACGGAGTGGCGACTTCTTTCAGATCGAAGCCCAAGGGTTTCTCCTTTCACGGGGGGAAAAGCACGGATAGCACGGATGACACGGATTGAGAGGCTACCATGCCCGACCCCATCCGTGCAATCCGTGTTATCCGTGGTCCTTTCCTGCGATATCTGTGGTTCTCTTGCGCGTTGCGCCCTATTCGACCATCTCGAAGGTGATCGTCACCGTGGCGCTGATGACGATGATCCCCGGCGGGAGAAGTTGGCCCGCGCCGGCATTCTCCGCGTTTGCCCGCGTGGCACCGGGCGCTTTCGGGCCGGCGGCGGTGAGACGGATCTCGGCCCAGGGCTTCGGAGTGCGAAGCGACGCCGAATCGGACGGCGCGCCCATACCCGCGGCTGAGCCATAGCCGGTGGTATGCCGGCTCGACTCCACGTCTTCCGCGATCTCCAATGCCTTGCCGAGCTTCAAGCCGTTCAGTGCCGCCAGATGCCCTGCCTTCTCCTTGGCGTACTCCACGGCTTTGGTGCGGGCCTCGACCTGCATCTCGCGGTTCTTGGTGCTTCGAAAGAGCAGGTCGCTCACGTGACTGGCCCCGGCAGCCAGCACTCCGTCGATGCTTCGCTCCACGGCCTCAAACTGCGTCAGGACGACTTCGATCTCTCGGGTCACGTAGTAGTAATCGACCTGACTCTCCTCGATCACACGCTGACGCCCCGCGTCCTGAGTGAACCGCTTCTTGTAGACGGGGCCCATCTGGATCGAGGAAACCTGGATGTTCTCCTTGGGGACCCCATTTTTCTGGAGCACGGCCAGGACCGCGCGGGTCTTTTGGTCGTTCGCGGCCTTAGCGCCGGCCAGGCTCTCCTGGTCTTGAGTGGTTATGCCCAGGGTGAAGACCACCTGGTCCGGCGCGACCTTGACCTCGGCCATGGCGGAGACGTTGACCGTCCGCTTCTCGGGTTCGGCGGCGGCTGCGGTCCGCGGGGTCAGGACCGGGCAACTCACAAGAAGCGTACAAGCCAGCAGCGTTTTCGGGGACATGGAGAGCCCTCCTGAAACTGGAGTGGGGAAATGGGGATTGTCACGATGGCATCTTAATCCGCCCGACCAAGGGGCGGCAATCAGCGGGGGGCAGGGATCAGGGACCAGAGTTCAGGGGTCAGGGGTCAGGGGTCAGGGGTCAGGGGTCAGGGTTCAGGGTTCAGGGGTCAGGAAGTTCCGAGCCGGACCGCGTCGGTTCGCTCCGTAAGTGGTATGCGCTTAGACCTCGCGTTCTATCGAAAACCCCGATCTTGCAGGCCGCGGGATCCAGTCCCCAGCAGTTCGCCCCAGCGGCATGGGGAGGCTGCGTCCGCCGGTCCACAAGACGTGTTCGCAAGTGATTTGTTGCCAATCACTTACGTCGCTGGTTTTTCGCCCGGTCAGGTTGTGAAGCCGGCGGAAAACCGATATAATACCGGGTTTGAGCCACGGCCCTTGTAGCGGCTTGCACGGTGGCGTCCCCCGGGGCCGCTGGAAAGCCTGTGGGACGGGTCGGAAACCGTCCTACCAGCAGAAAGGATTGCAGTTGTCTAGCGATTCTGATCTCCCCACGGACCTCCCGCCGGATCAGCCGAGCGGCCCCGCTGGCACACCCCCAGAAACCCAGCCTGCCGGAGGGGATAGCAATGGCGGCCGCGTGATCGAACTGGCCATCGAGGACGAGCTGCGCGGCAGCTACCTCACTTACGCGATGAGCGTGATCGTCAGCCGCGCACTGCCCGACGTCCGCGATGGCCTGAAGCCCTCGCAGCGCCGCATCCTCGTGGCCATGAACGACCTGAACCTCGCGCCCCCTTCGTCCACGTCGAAGTGCGCGGGCATCGTCGGCGAGACGATGAAGCGCTACCACCCGCACGGCGACCAGGCGATCTATCCCACCTTGGTCCGCATGGCCCAGGAGTGGAACACGCGGTACCCGTTGGTGGACAAGCAGGGCAACTTCGGCTCGATCGCCGGCCTGCCTCCCGCGGCCATGCGATACACCGAGGCCCGATTGTCGCCCATGGCGGCGATCATGCTGGAGGACTTCAAGCTCGACACGGTGGATTTCGTCCCCACCTATGACGAGAGGGGCCTGGAGCCGACGATCCTCCCGTCGCGGTTTCCGAACCTGGTGGTCAACGGCTCGCAGGGGATCGCCGTGGGCATGGCCACGTCGATCCCGCCGCACAACCTGGGCGAGGTCTGCGACGCCCTGGTCAAGGTGATCGACGAGCCGGACGTGTCGATCGACGAGCTCTTGGAGATCGTCCCCGGGCCCGATTTTCCCACGGGCGGGATCATCTGCGGCACCAGCGGCATCCGCCGCGGCTACATGACCGGGCGCGGCACGATCACGCTGCGTGCCCGGGCGCGGATCGAGGAGATGCCCGGCGGGCGGTTCCGCATCGTGGTCAACGAGGTTCCGTATCAGCAGTCCCGCGACCGCGTGGAGGAGCGGATTGCCCAACTGGTGAACGACGGCAGGATCCCCGGGATCGCCGGCAGCCGCAACGAGAGCGACCTGAAGGAGCCGGTCCGCCTGGTCCTGGATCTGAAGCGCGACGCCGACCCGGACGTGGTGCTCAACCAGCTCTACGAGTTCTCGCCGCTGCAGGACAGCTTCTCGCTGATCTTCCTGGCGTTGGTGGACGGCAAGCCGCGGGTGCTCTCGTTCAAGGAGCTTTTGGAGGAGTTTCTGCGCCACCGCGTGATCGTGATCCGCCGCCGCACGCAGCACCTCATGGCCAAGGCCCGGCAGCGCAAGCACACCGTCGAGGGGCTGCTCTTGGCGCTGGCCAACATCGAGGAGGTGATCCGCGTGATCCGCTCCTCCGCCAACCAGGCCGAGGCCAAAGAGCGGCTGATGCAGATCCATTGCCCGGCCGCCATGCTCCAGCGGGCCTTGGGGGACGAGGGATTCGCCGTGCTGGAGTCGGAGCGCGGCCGGCAAGAGAGCTACACGCTGACGCCCGTCCAGGCCGACGCCATCCTCCGCATGACGCTCGGCCAGTTGGTCAACCTGGAGCAGGAGCGCCTGGCCGGCGAGCACCGCACGCTGCTGGCCGACATCGCCGAGTTCAACCGCATCCTCTCCGACCAGGGCAATATCCTGGCGATCATCCGCGCGGACCTCGTGGAGATGAAGCGCAAGTACGCCGACCCGCGGCGCACGGAAATCTGCGGCCAGGAGGTCGTCGACTTCGACATGGACGACCTGGTCGAGGAAGAGACGATGGTCGTCTCGATCTCCAGCAACGGCTACATCAAGCGCACGCCCGTCACCGCCTATCGGGCCCAGCACCGCGGCGGCAAGGGGCTCATCGGCGCCAAGACCGAGGAAGAGGACCCCATCCAGCACCTCTTCGTCGCCAGCACCCACGCTTATCTCCTCTTCTTCACCAACATGGGCAAGGTCTACTGGCACAAGGTCTACAACCTGCCGCAGCTCGGGCGCGACAGCCGCGGCCGCGCGATCGTCAACCTCCTCAACCTCGGCGAGGGAGAGCGGGTCGCCGACTGCCGCGCGGTCCGCGATTTCGACAAGCCCGGCCACTTCCTCGTGATGGCCACGCGCCGCGGCCTGGTCAAAAAGACCGACCTTTCCGCCTACAGCCGCCCGCTGCGGCACGGGCTGATCGCCATCAAGCTCCGCGAGGGGGACGAGCTGGTCGACGTGGTCGTGACCAAGCCGGGCGACGAGGTCGTGCTGGCCACGGAGGGCGGCATGGCCATCCGCTTCCGCGAGTCCGACTGCCGGTCCATGGGCCGCAACACCAGCGGCGTGAAAGGAATCAGGCTCATCGGCGACGACACGGTGGTCGGCATGGTCGTGGCCGATCCCGAAGCATCGCTCTTGACGGCCTGCGCCAACGGCTATGGCAAGCGCACGCCCTTCGGTCCGAACCTGGAAGGCGAGCCCGAAGGCCCGGAGCCCGAGGAAGAGGCCGGCGAGGGGGAAGAGGAATCGCCGGAAACGCAGGAAGGCCCCCATTCCGCCGAAACGCAGGAGGGCAGACATTCCTGTCTGCCCGAGGCCGAGGCGGGCGAGGAGGCCGAGGAGGCCGAAGAAGGCGAGAACCACACCTCGGGGCACTGCTACCGTGCCCAGCGCCGCGGCGGCAAGGGCCTGCGGGACATCAAGACCACGCCCCGCAACGGCCCCGTGATCGGCATCGTCCGGGTCCACGACAACGACGAGCTGATGATGATCACGGCCCGCGGCAAGATCCAGCGGGTCCCGGTGAGCGACATCAGCATCATCGGGCGCAACACGCAGGGCGTTCGCATCATGAGCCTCGACGAGGGCGACGCGCTGGTGGCCGTCAAGCGCGTCCCGCACGAAGAAGGCGCCGAGGCGTGAAGAAGGGGGGACGAGGTGAAGGGGTGACAAGGTGAGCGGGGGACAAGGTGCCCATTGAAGCCAAACCGCTTTTCCGCCCCGACGTTCTCCGCACGCACCTTGCGCCGTTCGAGATGCCGGCGCAGGTCGAAGCGTTCCGGCCCAAGCTGACCCATTGGGCTGACTTGCTCTCCTCGGGCAAAGCGAACGCGCTGAAGGAACAGGAAATCCTTCCAGACTTCCTGACCGACTTCTTTTGCGGCCTTCTCGGCTACACGCGACCCGCGGACGGCGGGCCGCGCTACACCATCAACCTGGCTACAACTTGCACCGCGTCCACCCCAATTGGGGGGTCGCGGTTTGCCCACAACGCGCGTGGCTTGCACGTTTTCTGAACTTTCGTATACTGACGGCATCGGATGGAGGCTCGATGCCATGCTCGACTTCAGCCTGGAACTCCAGGAGCGGTACGAAAACAGCACCAGCGCCGAGTACAGGAGAGAGCAGGGGCAGGTTTTCACCCCCCCCGAGATTGCCCGCTTCATGGCCAGTCTGCTGTCGCCCATCCCCAGCGAGTATCACTTGCTTGACGCCGGAGCGGGTATTGGCTCACTCACCGCCGCGGTCTGTGAGCGGTTGCTCCATCTTCGGTCCCCGCGCCGTCTGACGGCCCACCTCTTTGAGAACGACCGCCAGGTAATCCCGTTGCTGAGAAGGAACCTTGAAAACTGCCGGACGGTTCTGGGAAAAGCCGGCCACTGGTTCGATTACGTCGTCCAGGATGAGGATTTCATTCTTGCGGCGTCATCGGGGTTGGACGGGCAGAGGACTTTCGAGGGTCCGATCCCCGCCATCCGCTTCGATGCCGCCATCATGAATCCGCCGTACTTCAAGGTCCGGAAGGATTCGACGTACGCGAGGCGCATGGCCCCGATCGTCCACGGACAGCCGAACGTATACGCCTTCTTCATGGCACTGGCCACTCGACTGTTGAAGGAGGGAGGCGAGCTTGTAGCGATTACGCCGCGGAGCTTCTGCAACGGCCTCTACTTCCGTGCCTTCCGCCGATGGCTCTTTGATCGCGTCGCCCTGGATCACGTTCACCTATTCGAGTCGCGCACCGACACGTTCAAGGAATCGAGCGTTTTGCAGGAGAGCATCATCACGAAATTCCATCGGCTGGGTGCCCCGTCCCCAAGGATAACCGTGACGTCCAGCTTCGCCCGCGACTTCCGCGGGGGCTTGGCCCGGTCCGAGACCCCGGCGGAGGACATCCTCGACGATTCCTGTGGCGACTATGTGATCCGAATCCCCGGCGGCTCCGATGACCACCATATCATGGAACTGGTCGAGTCCTTCTCCACCCGATTTGCGGACCTCGGCCTGCGGATTTCCACCGGTCCGGTCGTGCTGTTCCGCGCCACGGAGTTCCTCCTGAACGACGACCGCGGGGAAGGGTCGGTTCCGCTCCTCATGCCCCACAACGTGAAGTGCTTTGAGACGATCTGGCCGCTCGCGAAGAACGGGAAGCCGCAGGCCATCAAGCTTTGCGGAGACTCGCTCCGGCTCCTTCGTCCCGTGCAGAACTACGTACTGCTCAGACGCTTCACGGCTAAGGAAGAGCGGCGACGGCTCTGCGCAGGCTGTTTCTTGCGAAGCACGCAGTCCGCTTCGCACGTCGGCATCGAGAATCACCTCAATTACGTCTACCATGCGGACCGCGAGCTCTCAGAGGACGAGACGTTCGGTGTCGCGGCCCTCTTCAACTCGACTCTCTTTGACCGCTATTTCCGCGTGATTAGCGGCACGACCCAGGTGAACGCCACGGAGATCCGCACCATGAACTTCCCCGATTTGAAGACCGTAACCACGATTGGACGGCGGGCAAAGACCGACACGTCTCAGGCGGACGCGATCGTCGCCAGCGAGTTGGGGGTCCCCAGACCACTTCAGAAGCAGTTGTTGGAGCGATAGCGTGAGCAAGGTTGACGAGGCCCTTGCGATTCTTCGAGCCCTCGGGCTGCCGCGTGCCCAGCAGAACGAGCGATCGGCCTTGACGCTCCTGGCGCTGGCCAACGTGGGGCCAAAGGGCTCGTGGGCCAGGTCGGACAAGCCCATGCTGCGGATCTGGGACATTATGGGCTTCATGCGCGAGAGGTACGGCAAGGATTACGCAGCAAACTCGCGAGAGACCATTCGGCGGCAGACGATCCACCAGTTTGAGCAGGCTCGGATCGTTGACAGGAATCCCGACGATCCGTCACGCCCGACCAATAGCGGCATGAACTGCTATGCGCTCACGGACGCCGCCGTTTCCGTCGTTAAGGCGTATGGGACGAAAGCCTTCGGCAAGGCCGTCGAGCAGTTTATCGAGCGATTCGGCCAGCTCCAGAAGGCGTACGGCAGACGCCGCGACTTGCAGCAGGTCAAGCTTCGACTCCCCGACGGCGCACTTCTGAGGCTTTCCCCCGGGAAACACAACTCGCTGCAGGTGGCGGTAATCGAGGAGTTCGGGCCGCGATTTGCCCCGGGCGCGGAGGTTCTGTATCTTGGGGACACCGCCCAGAAGTATGTCTTGTGCCAGGCAGAGGCGATTGGCACGCTCGGGATTCACATAACAGAACACGACAAGCTGCCCGACGTGGTGCTTCTCGATGCTGGCCGGAACTGGTTGTTTCTGGTTGAAGCGGTGACCTCCCACGGACCGGTCAGTCCGAAGCGACACGCCGAAATCGAGACAATGATGGCGAGCTGCCCGGCAGAGCGAATCTACGTCACCGCCTTCCTCACGAAGAGCGACTTTCGGAGGTATGCGGCGGACATCGCCTGGGAAACGGAGGTGTGGATCGCCGAGACGCCCGACCACATGATTCACTTCAACGGACCGAAGTTCCTCGGGCCGTACAAGCGGCAGGATCGGTCGCTGCCACTGTAAATGGTGTTTGGGGAGCGCCGCATGGTAGGTTTTGTCCGCGGCCGCGGTGGCCAACCTCCGCGCCGAATATGCCCGATCCATCCGCCCCGCCCGCGACGTTCCCGCCGAAGCCCTGAAACTCGAAAACCAACTCTGCGACCTCGTCAACAAAGCCTACGGCCTGACGCCCGAGAAGTCGCCCTGCTCTGGCAAACCGCGCCGTCACGGATGCCCATAGCGGGGCCGCCTTGCTGAAAAGGTGGAAATTGGTATAATGCTGAACGTACGCTTCCGCCCACCATTTGAGAACATGGGGAAAGACGCATGGATAGGAAATACGTCAAGCACACGGGTACGTTCACTGCCCATAGTGCAGACGGGCGACGGTACACAGTTGACGTTTTCACTGAATTCATCGAGTGCCGCAGCCAGCGTGGGTGCGAGGTCGTGGAGGGGATGAAAAGCCTTCGAACCTCGGACGGGCAGCACGTGAATCGGCTGGATAAGGGAAGGTACCGCACCGCGGGCATCCTCGAAGTTGACCTTGTATCCGACGATCCCAACGCTCCTTGAACAGACAGGCAGGAGGCAGGCTGATGGAACAGTATGACGTTGGCTTGGTCTGTCTCAACGGGCACGAAGTCAATAGCGCCTCTCGGTCCAGCCCACAGTTCAACACCAAATGCTGCGAGGAATGTGGTGAGCCGACGATTGATGCATGCCCGAAGTGCCGGACCGCGATACGCGGGCACTACTTGGGCGGATACACGTGCGCCGATTGGATTGCCCCAAAGTGCTGTCACGAATGTGGCGCGCCATACCCTTGGACTGAACGCAAGATGGAAGCGCTCGCCTCAGCAATTCAAGAGCTGGACGAATTGAACGACGCTGAACGGAGTAAGCTCAAGGAGTCGATTCCTGACGTGATTCACGAGACGCCGAAGACGCAGGCGGCCATTGCACGGTTCAAGAAAGCAATTGGCAAGGCTGGCGTGATCGGCGGCAAACTCCTTACTGAGGTCCTGAGCAAAGTGGCGGCGGAAATCGTCGTCAAGTCTATGAATATCACGTGATGGAAAGGAGCAGTTAGGAATGGAACTTCCCAGCATTCGGCATGTTGTTGACGATCCTCAGAGGAAGATCCGGTACGAAGTGTTTGCGTACCGGGCCCTTTCTCAGGAAGAGGCAGTTGCGGCCGTTCGCAACTTCCTCTCGCTCGCAAAGCGGAAGCCGACGAAGAACAGTCGGGTAGAAGTCCATACGTTGATCGGCCTCCGCGATTAGCGGCCGCCCCGGCGCTGCCACCTTTCACCGTTCCGGCTCCCACGGCGCAGCGTATACAATGAAAGGTCATCTCATGGTTCAGTCCTCTCTTCCCGTGCCCGCGGAGAAGATCGATGCCTTCTGCCGGAAATGGAGGATCGTCGAGCTGGCCTTGTTCGGGTCGGTCCTGCGCGACGATTTCCGCCCGGATAGCGACGTGGACGTGCTCGTGACCTTCGAACCCAGCGCACCGTGGAGCCTGTGGGACCTGATCGATATGCGAGACGAGCTGCGCGGAATGTTCGGGCGTCAGGTGGATCTGGTGGAAGAGCGGAGCCTGAGCAACCCATTCCGACGCCGTGCCATTCTCCGATCTAAGCAGGTGATTTATGCAGCCTGACCTGGACGAAAATCGCCGCCCAGCGTCACGTGCTCGCCCACGACTACGGCCGAATCGAACACGATCGAATCTGGGAAGTGGCCACCGTACACGTGCCCACGCTTGTCGCGCAGTTGGCGCAACTTCTGCCACGGGAGGCGGACGGCGCATGATGCCACGGC
>Ga0315280_10007123_pt1 | contig 15151 bp, 27 predicted proteins | sample YL17G06_40_MG_FD_203697 | JGI IMG/M metagenome (GOLD analysis project Ga0315280, IMG submission 203697) | Sediment microbial communities from Yellowstone Lake, YNP, Wyoming, USA - YL17G06_40 | ecosystem: Environmental > Aquatic > Freshwater > Lake > Sediment | place: USA: Wyoming | collected... | reverse complement strand
CGCGGCGGGGGCGCAAGCTGCCATATTTCAAGCTAAAATATTTGAATATAAGAAAGACGCAGGCAAGATAAAAGAAAAATGCAGGCATGAATAGAACAGAGCAGAGACCTAAAGGTCCTCTAAGGAGGAGCAAAACGTATAACAGTTTAACGTAATTCACATGTCGAACAGGGACGAGGAACAACACCAAAAGTTAAACCACACATGAAACCACCACACGACACCCAACACAGAAAAAGTTATATAGTTAAACAGTATAACATAACACTTCTCCAAAAAAGAGAAAAGAGGTGAAAAAAAACATGCCAAAAATAGTTGTAGAAATAGCCGAACAACTACCTGAACCAGTCGAAGGACACACATACACAATAGGCGAAGCCGAACTATTCACATCACAAGTACGAGGCTACAAAGGACTACGAGTACCAATGACCGAAGATGACGGCACACAAGTAGTAGCAGCACTCTGGATGCGAGACATAGCAGGCGAAAAATCGAAACTCGGAGCCTTCATAGTAGCACTAGGCGGAGACACAGACACATGGACAGCAAAAAGAGTAAAAATCATCTCATGGCGCGCATCAAACCGAGTAATACAGGTAGTGGGCTAAAATGGAAAAAAAACCAAAAGTAGAAGTATGTATAAAAGGATTATGCAAAGCGATAGAAGACTTCTGTAATAGTGCAAACTGTCCATCAGTCAAATCCCTTGATGATGTCGAAGGAATACTGATGATATTCTTTAGAAAAAGCGGTAAAGCAAGAATACACCTAATCGGAGAAGCGTCACCAGAAAACATAGCTAAAGCATTCGCTGCCTCTATACACGAAATGATGAAACAAGATGAAGGAGAACTGCCAAAATATGCAGCGTAAAAGACAATTCCAAACGGCGCAACCACGCCGCACTTTCTTTGACAGAAAAGTCCTAAAACTCGGATACGGCAGAACCGTATCACTAGGAAAAGCAATACCAAAAAACTGGACATACGCACGCATAACAATACTAGAAAAAAACAGCTCACACGTAGTACTAGACATAACAAAACTACTAGGAGATGAACCAATTGCACTCACTCAGAAAACTAATCCGTACCATAGACAAGACACATAAAGGACTTGGAGCCATGATAGCAGTAAACCTCTTATGTTCAAAAGCTAAAATGACGTGTATGAACGTAGCACCAGCAGGATGCGGAAAATCAGTAACCACAGACTGCATAACACTAATGCTCAAAGACATGGCACACAAATACACATCACTAACACTAGCAGGACTAAAAAACATCTGCGAAGAACTAAACCAATTCAACGGACACATCACAGTAGACGACTTAGGCTCAGAAAAAAGTGAATGGTCAAGAATAAGCACAGTAACCGTCTTAGCAACACTTGTCTACACACACTACGTAAAAAAGGTCACGCAAGGCTACGTACTAACACTAGAAAACTTCTACGGCTCAGCATCACTCAACATACAACCCGTACTAATGCAATCAATAGTAGGCGACAACGACTGGATAGCAGTAATAAGAGACAAAGTCCTAGTATACTACCATTTGCTAAGACCAGTAAACCCGAAACCACTACTAAAAACACCAGAAATAGACTACTCAATACCACTACAAGAAGTAATGCAACCACAACACAAAGGCAAACTATACTATCAGTTAATAGCTATCGGCTTAACACAGTGGGGCTACGGCAGAGTAATAGAATACATACCAAGACTACTCAGAGCATGCGCAGCCCTAGACAGCAGAACACACGTAACACAAGAAGATTATAGACTACTAATAAAACTGTTAAAACCAATGCAGTTACAACGATACCTAATAACAAGCTTTGGTTTCGAGTCAGGACGCACATTCGACAACAACCTATACTGCCTACTCGTAGAACTAGCAACACACGGACAACCAAGCATAGAAACCATCTGCGAAGATTATAAGGTGTCACCAAGCACAGTAGAACGACTAGCAGCAAGCTCACCCGATTGGGTATGGACAAAAGTAAACTCTCCAAAGCGGATATGTCCGCAAGAACAAACAACCAAAATACTGAAACTAGCAGGAGTAAACCAAAAATGGTAATTAAAAAGAAACATCAACCGTTTAGAGAATGGCATCACGACAACCTTGCGCAGTTCCTTGACTTCATAGAAGTCAACTACCCAGAGCAACTACAAAAAATGCTAGATGCATACGACAACTGGTTAGGGGGTAATTGAAATGAGCGCACTTGAACTATACGCAAAAGAAATAGCCAACAGAAAAGGCATAGAACACATGGCAGCACTAGAAGCACTCAGAGCATACATGAGACTAACGACAGTAGAAGAAATGATACGCTATATACGCATGATAACAGACTTAGACATACTACGAACAATACAAGAAGCAGGCGCAAGAGGCGAACTATACACGGCGCTTATAAGCCGAATGAACATGTTAATGAAAGAGCAACAGGAGGCGAAAAAATAAATGAAATGCAAGATATTCTTCGGTGTCTGGTACGAAGCACAAGACGCTTTCAACGCTTGGGCAGAAGGAAAAGCACTAACAAGAGATGTGCTAATACATACAATATCTATACTGAACAGCCACCCACAACACGAAACAAAAATAGCAATAATTGTCTACCACCCAGAAGGAGCAATCTGGGACTCAACCAAAAGCAAACCCATACAACGAATACAGCCCCAAACTACTGAAAGCACTAGGCTGGAACCTAATGTTGAACCATACCTAAAAAAACCAACACATAAATGGCAAATAGATGATGTAACACTAGAAGAAGCACAGGTGATGACATGATATTCAAAATACGAATAGCACACTGGCGCTTCACCTTCACCATAGCACCAGTCACAAACGTAACAGGAGTAAACAGCAACCTACAAGACGGCAACCACATAATAATGTGGGACTTTGACGATGTAGAACTAAGCCTAGTACAAGCTACGCTGAAATGGGCGCAAAAACACTTTGAACTACCAAACATATACATATTCAACACAGGCACACAAGACCACTACATAGCATACTGCTTTGAACGATGCAACTGGCAAAAAAGCATCGCAATAGTAGCAGAAACAAACTTCGTAGACCCAAACTTCTTCAAATACGGCGTATACAGAGAACACTGGACACTAAGAGTAACACCGAAAGAAGGCAGAAAACCACTACTCGTAAAAACCCTGTACAGCCCAATAGCTGAAAGTGCAAGCATCAGCGACCTAAACTCATGGGTAAAATATGAGACACTCGCTGACGCTACACCAATGAGAAAATGGGAGCTGAAAGTCCTCTAAGGAGGAGTGGAACATTGCCAAAAAGCCCAGAGGAAAGATATCAAGAATGGCTTGACCGAATGGAAATACCAGTCGAAAGCACAGCAGACCTAGAAACACTCAAAGACTACCTGCGAGACGAATTTGAAATAACAAACCCGCTACAAGTAGAAGCACTATGGAGTGCCATAGGAACATCAGATACACTAGCAGACTTTGGTATACATGCAGTCACAGTACGTTATCCTTGGGGCGCTGAACTCAGATACGGAGTGCAAGGACTACCAGGCTTATGGGGCTGGGCAGCAGTACAAGAAATAATGAGCGAGGAAGAATAGCAATGATACACAGAAAATACAAAAGAGAACAAGCAGCCAAAGACGACAAACAACAACCAAAACTAGACTTCACACAACCAGACCTAGTTGAACACAAAAAGCCCACAACAATCACAATAGTAGAAATGTACGCAGGCAACTACTCCTGCCCCTTCTGCCTACACAGCGACAAAATAAGCAACTATCTAATCAGCACCAAAAAAGGATACGACAAAAGACTAGGCTTATGCCCAGAATGCAAAAACAAAATGATGATTAAAACACTCACAGCAAACATGACACCAGAACAATACGCACAATTCATGTACGAATACTCATGCCAAGGAGGCTGGCAAAAAGTCCAATTCAAAATATGGAGCTACCGACTACAAAAGATAGGCTGGAGCCAACGGTTCTGGAATAAATACAAAGAGCTGAAAGGTGACAGCACAACAGAGAAATATACTGACTACATAGACCGTAAACAATACGAACAAGCACAGGAAGAAGGCTGGACTGAACAGTGATACTAGACGCAACATCAAGTAACAGAACAATGTGGAAAACAAAGGACATAGAGGGCATAATCTATATTGATATGGAAAAGAAGCTTGAAGTAAAACCAACACTATTTGCAGATAATACAAATACCCCTTTTTTAGATAAGTCATTTGATACTATCTTTTACGACCCGCCACATAGCTACGCAACATACACAGGAATATACTCTTTTCCAGATAAAGCAAGTTTTCAAGCTAAATGGCAGGGATATGGCGACATTCCACGATATTATGGCTGGGATAAGTATAAGTCACAGCAGGCACTATTGGTACATATATATAGAGCGCAAAAAGAGTTTCACCGAATACTAAAGGATGATGGCATGCTATGGGTAAAATGGAATGAAATGGATATTACAGTAAGACGCATTTTAGCTCTATTTGAAGAATGGTATGAGCTACTTCATCTATATATCAAAAGCCCGACGCAAACATTTGGTAAAAGTCAAACATATTGGTTGTGCTTGATGAAAGAAAGAAGAGAGTATTTGCAGACTACGCTACTTTAGTTTCATTGTAAGTATATATATATATATATATACATAGTTGAACCACTCTAGTATTTACTGCCTCAATGCTTTACTTATTATTATCTGTTTCATCTGAGTTTCTATTCCGCCGAGTTTCTGAGCTAAGTCAGCTATTGCCTGTTCGTTCTCAGGGTGTTTCCTTGCCTCATCTAGTTGCGTCTTTAACTGTTTCTGTTGTTTCTCAAGCATTATCAGCTCATCTGGTATATCCACTGATTTCTCGCCTCTTGCCTTCTTGTACGATTCAGTTACCTTGCGCATGTCCCAGTAGCCTTCTGGGTCTCCAGCAGATACTACTTTATTGATTGCTAGTATGTAGTACGCTTCATTCTGGTCATATCCTATGCCCTGTAATAGTTCAGCTGCTTGACTAATTGTTAGCACGTTGTTCTTTGCTCCTTTAATAATCTCTGCTTTCGTAAGGTCTTTCTCATGCCCTATCCTATCAATTTGCAGCTCATCAAAAGTTTTCTGTACCAGTAACCGAGCGTTCCACTCTGACATCTCAAGTTTAACCAGTGCCTTAACCATTTCTTCGCCAGATATTGCTCCTTTAGCATACATAGTCCTCAGTTTCGGATATTCCAAGCTTACCAGTGTATACATTGTAAGCATTGCAGCTTGTCCTGAGTCCCAGTCTTGCTCTATGAAATTCTGGTATAGGTCGTCCTCATCATATATGCAAAAGTCGTACATTCTTGTTGCTATTGTTGAAGTGAACACTTTAGGCTTAACTGTTACAGCTGCTGGTTGCGTGTAGATTTCCATTAGAGCCTCAGCATCATCAGGAGTGTATCCGATAAGTACAAGCTCAGTTGTAAAGTCATCTTTAGTTATCAGTGTCAATTGATACATTCTCTGCAACTGCGCTATGGTTAGTTTACGGTATTTAACCTCTGCTGCTTTAGCTTCTTCTTGGCTTAAGTCAAACTTAACTTTTTCAATAGCTGTATCTATCCTATCCTGTGTCCAATCAAGAGCCTTTAATGATGCTCGTGCCCAGTCCTCATCTCTAAGTTTCAGTTTAAACGCTGTAAGAGCCTCTGAACTGCTAACTATGCGTCCCTCCACGTCCATCTGTGGTTTCTTGATGCGCTCCTTATACAGTTTAGCCCTTTCAATCCATAAGTCAATAGCTGCTGCTGGAGTATTCAATAATGCAAGCTGTGCGAATAGTGTATCCTCATCTATCTTGTCAAGCCCATAAGCATACATCAACTCAGTCCTTACACTGTTGCGTTCACCTTCTGTCCTATAAGCGACCAGTGAAGTTGTAGCTTTCTTAGCATCCTCTGGACTTAACCCGCCAAAACGCCTAAACCTCTCTATATCTTCTTCTGTGTAAACTCCTACGTCCCAGCCGTAACCCAGCTCTCTAACTGTTGGTGGACCATAAGCTACGTTGATAATGTCTTGTCTGTCATCTGGGTGAATGTCAACAATCTTTAGCATTCGTTCCAGCTTAGTCTTATCCCATAAGCCTCTGTGATAGTTACTGAACATTAAGTTTACTGGTATTCTGTCCCAGTGTGCGTACCAGTACCATTCTGACGCTTGCTCTGTTAAGCCCATCTTCTTAGCTATGTCAACCATTGCAGGATACTGTTCTTCTGATGTATGAGTGCCATAAGCTTCTCTGACTGCGAACCGTATTAAGTCTTGGATTGGCGGAATAACGTCTTTAAGTCCTAGCATCTGGTTTACTTGAAACTCTCCGAATTGCTGGAATTGCATGTATAGTTTAAAGTCATCTTCGCCTATGATGCCTCGTCTGTACATCATCATGCACTGGTCAAAGCTTGGAAATTGAAGTTGCGCTGAGAACCAAGCTGCTGCAAAGTCGTATTCTATGCCAAACTTAGCCATTGTACTTATGTATGTATCATGGTCTAATAGTCCTTTACTGTGCATCTCTGCAAGTCTATAAGGCTCTGGATACTGCACGACCAAATCATGCAAATCCTCAATTATCCCATCACTGAGCCTGTATCGCCTTAATTGGTCGTCCAAGGTATTTACGTCAATTTTTTCTCTGCGTCTCAAATCTAAAAGCGTGCCAATCGGAGCTGGGCTAGTCCAAGCTTCGTTTAACGCTGGTAGAAATGTTATGTCCCATCCGTTCTGTGCAAGATACGCTAGAAACTCATCATTCGTTAACTTTCCAAGCTTATTCATGTACCACGCTGTTTCAGTATTAGGAATATTCGGTTTATAGGTACTATTAGCCCATCTAATAATAAGTGGGTCAATCGCAGTACGCTGAGTTAACCCTTTATATGCAGATAGTAAAATACCGCTACCAGTCAACGTTTCATACATTGAACTATGTACTCCACCAGCACCCTGAGCATATCCAGTTTCAAGAAAACCAATTAAGGTCTTGTATCTAAAGTCAAGTATTTCTTTAACTATCGTTGAAATATTAGAGATAGGTTCTTTCCATAACGCATTTGCTAACCCCTCTTCAGCGCTAAGGTAATCTGCTATAAAGGGTTTAAAGCCATCCAACGTACTATTAGTTAACATTGTTAGAATAGGAGCAGCTATACCAGATGCGGCACTTCCAGCAACACCAACTGCTAGTCCACCATAAGGAATCATCGCCTCTTTAGCTTCAGAGTATTTCATTACTTCCCATCTTGTTGCTTCTGCCATTTATATTCACCTCCTTAGTCACGTTACCTTCTTACTTAGAGTATACGAAACTTCAGGTGTCTTCACTTCCTGTGTCACAGTATAACCCAAAGCCATTATAATAGCATCTGCAAGCTTTTCATAGTCAACTTCCACTTTCAGCGGTTCTGCCAGTAACTTGTCAATCTTAGTATCTACACTCTCTATCTTATCATGTATTCCAGCAGCTTCAAGAGCCAAATTCCAGATTGCCGTGTCTAAGTCGTCAAGCGTGTCTGCTATCCTATTCAATGCCGTAACGGTCTGCTTTATCACGTTTTCGTCTTTCTTACTCATTTTCATACTTCCTAAAGTTTTACGACTAATAAAGAGGGAATTTGTTTATAGTTCAGTCTGTGTCCTACTTTGTAGCCGTTGAATTGCCTGCTTTGCCTTCTTTGTAATCTTCGTAGAGTCCTATGCCGATAGGGATTGCGAAGCCTATTAGGGCGAAGAGAGGACCGACGTCGGCTGGAGTTGTAGCAGCTATGATGTTGAGCTTCGCAGCGGCACCGCCAATGATGTACATTACTGCAGCGAGACCTGCACCTATCAAAGTTGAAGGTACTAATCTTCCACCAAACATTTACACATTCACCCCCTCTCACTTGTGATACAATGTGAGTATAAGCTGCACTATAACTATGATTGTTGTTATTGAAGCTCCACTCACATAGATAGCCTTCTTTAATCCATCTATTTTCTCAATTATTGTTTCTCGCCTTGCTAAGCAGAGTGCTTCTGATACTGGGTCATCTTCAACTTTTTTAGCCATTCTTATCCGCTCCAGAATGTTAAGCCGTCACCCTGAGTTTTCTCTGCTACAACTACTGCTCCATAGTCAACTTTTCTTGTGCATCTACGGACATAAAGAGTGCTTGTTACACCAACGGCTGTTGTTGTTTCAAGATAGACTTGTGCACCGTTAATTTTTGCCCAAGTATTAAGAATAGAGGAAACGTCCAGTTCTTCCCATGCATAACTTGTTGACCAAAGAGCTATATAGCCAGCATTAACCCATGATGCCCCATCCCAAACATAAACTATGACGCCTTCGTCATCACCAAGAAGGCTGCTTCGCTTAGTTTCAAACCTCAATTTAACGCTGGTAATAGTGCCTGAACCTGCACTATTTGGAAAAGTCCAAATACCTTCACTATAAGTCAAAGTTTTAGAAGTTAACCTTGAAATGTAGTCTGTATCTGTGTCATGCAAATATGGAGTATTGCCTACCTCAGCCCAAGCCACATAAGTAGCGTCGAAAGCGTTAACGTAAATTTCTTCAACAGTCATTAGACTTCCACCAGTAGTATGTATCCTTTTATGTTTGTTGCTGCACTTGAGTTTAAGTATAGGGCTGCGTCTGCTGCTCCTTGATTGTTACAGCCTATTAGGTTACTTACGTATAGTCCTTTTGTTGTGCGTAAGTAATAGATTGTTCCTGCTGCTCCGAACCTGTAGCCTAAGTCAACGTCTGCTGATTGTTCGAGGCTTATGAATTTGATTCTTATTGCTTTTCCTGCTGCTGGAGTGTATAGTGCTGCTGAGTTACCATTGTTTGCTGCAAGATTTATCTGGAGTGGTGTTGCTGTTGCGTCAACACTGCTTACTGTTCTATCTTTAGCTAATTGAGTAACTGTTGCTTTGAGTAGTGTTTCGTCTGACTGTTTAGCTGTTACTATGTCTGATGCTGTTAAGGCTCTTATCTGTGTTGGGTCTTTAATTACTCCTTGATGAGCAATTTGTACTAGAAGCTCCTTAGTTGTTGCTTGTTGTTGTAGTTTGTCGAGGCTGCCGTAAACTATACCTAGTAGTCTACCTGCTTTATCTAGCAAGTCTGGAATGTCACTTGAGCCTAAATACCAGCTGCGTGCTAAAGATTCTGTGATTGTCCAGTTTCTATCCCTTGGGTCTATGAAAGCTGCACCGTTTGTAAGTCTGCTTATTACTGGGTTTGAGTGACTTAGTGCTGCACCTAACACTTTTGCTAGGTCAATTTGCTGTATGACTGTTCCAGTAATTGATTTTATGTTTACGTCTAGTGTTCCTGCTGCCCAGTCCACTATCTGAGTTTTCCAAGCGTCTAAGCATGGCTCATAAGCTACGTATGGTCCTTCCCAGCTTACTGGCACAGATAAAGCTACTGTCGGGTCTTTGAGTGCTAAACCCTTAATTTGCTCATGGTTAATTCTGACTATGTTTTCTATGCTTGACGGTAAACAGTAGGGTTCAGTTGGAATTTTTAGTGTTTCGCCAAGTATTTTTCTGTGGTCAACCATGACCTCTTGCGGGAAATCAGCTATATCTATAACTAGGACTTCTCTTTTAGTGTAGTCTGGCAGGTCTGTTACCATTATCTCAGCCTACGTTCCTTTTAGCACTACCCACCCTTTGTTTCCACTTGCTGAGCGTGTTCCGTTTAGAAGGATATATTTTCCTCGGGGACTGAACACTACTATACCTCCATCATAAGCTGTTAGCCCTAAGTCCGTTAGAGTGAGCGTTTGTAATAATGCTCCGTTCTTGTAGATTAGAAGGTCTTTTGTGGTCTTCGCCTTGAAAACTACATAAGTGTTTAGTAGCGTATGCAAAAAGAGAAATGCATAGCTACTGACACCTGCCCAGTCGTTGCTGTCCAGTTCAGTAGTTGAACCGACTGTTTTCGTGTCTATATCATAGACCTTTAGGTAATCATGTAGAGAGGTGTATGTTCTTAGAACAGCTTTAGTTTCTAAGCAGTTAATCCATGCAACTGTGTTATATATATATTCAATATTAGCATCATCAAAGCTGTCATATACAGCGTATGATGTGTATGTTCCTTCGGCTAGTACGAAACTCATTTTAAATCATCTCCATATTTCTTTTTGGTTATTCTAATCCCAGCTTTTCTAGGAATCCTTTAAACATTCTTGTTAGGCTTGATACTCCTGCTGCGTGTTCTGGCTGTATTCCTATCCTTACTGTTATGGTGTGGTCGTATTCTGTGTTTGGGCTGCATGTTACAAGTTTCAGTTTGTACGGTGCGTCCAGTAACTCTGCGTATGTTTCTGTTGTTACTGTTTCATCGTCGCCTGTTACCCATTCATCTTCGCTTAGCGGTATAAGCTGCAGTGCTTCTTGGAATAGTCTTGCTCTTACCATGCCATGACAGCCAGCTGGAAACTTTATGTCTACTTTGGTTACTATTCCTTTTGGAAGTGATAGCCATGCTCTGTCAGGGTTTTTTGTTGTAGTATCTGCGTAGATTGTGATGTCCCAGCAAAAGAACACTGCGCATCTCCTAGACGTATTGTCCGTATGCACGCAGTTTCATTACTTCGCCATCAGCAACGTCAGCTAGATAAGCGTAAACGTACTGTTGCTCTCTGAGGAGTATTTCTCCGTCCCAGTGTGCTAATCCGCCTGTTTTGGCTGGTGCAACTGTACTGAGAGGTTTATAACCGTGTCCATCATAGAATCCTAGTTCTGCGTATTCAGTTGTTGCTATATTGGTAAATCCAGCTGATATGTGTGTTATGCGTAGCACTTGTCCTGTTTTGACTCTTTGTCCGAAGATGTGGTTATCGTTGCCTGTTGCGAATGTGAAGTCTTTTTCAAACTGGTGCACTTTTGTTTCAGTCATTTTTTATCATCTCCTTTTTGTGCCTTCAACTAAGAAAAAAAAGAGGGAAGAAGGTTTTGCGAGTTTATTCGAAGCTTGCTGGTCCTTGCCCGATGGGTTTTTCGAGTATGATTCTGTGTGTGTTGTCGTCTTTGTAGCCGTACCATTCGATTTCAACTGGCTTGTACTGGTCTAGGTTCAAGTAGTTTACTTCTTCATCGTCTGGCAGGTAGAAGGGTATTTCAAATGTGTGGAACAATCCTATGCCTTGGATTATTTCTTGAGCGTCTTGGCATGTTCCGACAGCTTCGACTTCTTGATATCTGTCTCTGCTTCCGCCGTAGGTTGGTGGTGTTTTATCTGTTGCTGTGTAGTCTGCTGCTGCTGCTAGTGATAGGACTTCTGCCCAGTGGTGGTCAACGTATGTTGTTGTGCTTGGCTTTCTCTTTAGGCATGAGTGTCCGATTCCCAGTCGTTCAGCTTCAATTCTTACTAGGTCTCTTGGTCTGTGGTCGAAGATTGTTAAGGCTCTGTCTTTGAACCAGAGTTTCCAGTTGTAGTTGTCGCTCATTGGGTCTTGTGCCACAGCATTTGTTGTTGCTGTTAGGTCTGGGTCAAGCTGAATCATCAGTGAGCGTAAGAGTCCTTTGCTTGGCAGTTTTGGTCTAACGTATCCGCCGTCTGCTGCTGGTTTCTCTGATTCGTATTCCCATTGTTTCAAGTATTTAGCGTGTGCTTCAACTGAATCTTCTATTGTGCATAGTCGTGTATCTTGCCAGAATGAAGCTGCTGTTAATAGGTCAGTTGTGAAGTCGTTTGTTACTTTGAGTTCTACTTTGTCCCATTGGCTTAGGTCGAGTGCGTACTTGCCGTCTTTGTATTTGCGTCCGAAGAATATTGGCAGAGTTAAGTCTTGGTATGTGTTATCCACTTCAACATGTTTGAATGGTGGTAGTGCTCCCATCTTTCGATAGGCTTTAGCGAGTGCTTCTTCTCCGCTGAGGCTGAATAGTGTTTTGTCGTTGTCGCCTAGGACTTCTATTTTTGTTATGTGGTGGTGTATGTTGTTGGGTGTTGCTAGTGTTATTGGGTTTGCGTTTTTTACGTAGAGGAATAGGCTGATTGAGTCTAGCATGCCTGTTTCTGGCAGTTGTATTGTGTGTGTGGATGCGAAGGTTGATGCCACCATTTTTTCATACCGTTGGTCTTTGTAGTACATTGTCTATGCTCCTTTCAGGCGAGACTAAGTCTTGCCTGCTGCCTTACGCCAAGTTTCTACTGTGGGCACAAGTCTGCTGTTGATGTTGGCTCTCCAGTCGGTTGTTCTTGGGGGTAGTGCTGCTACTCTTGCGACTACTTGGTCATATTTTGGTCCCCAGTTTGCTCCCCATTTGTCTAGTGCGCCTCGTATTCTGTCGCCTATGATTGGTGCGCCTTTGTTTACTGCTGCTGTTTTCCAATCTTCATTGCTCATGGCTGCTACTGCTTTTTGTCTGAACTTTCCTGAGACGGCTGCTCCTACGCCTGCTGCATAGTTCTTTTCTGCTGCGTCTGATTTGGCTGGTGTTAGCCAGTCTGCTTTCTGTACGCCTGAGGTGTATCGTGCTGGTATGTATCCGATGCTGTTTTCGAAGTTGGCTCGTGCTTCTTCTTTTGTTTTGGATACCATCTTTATTTTCTCCTTGAAGGTCAGCTTTGTATTATGTTATATTATATATATATATTGAGTATACTGTTGTATTGTTTTACGTGTGATGATGCGCAAACTGGCGAATGGTTCAACTGTGGGTATTCTTATATTTATATATATATAATATAATTAATAGATATATCCAATAGTATAATAAAGTTTATATTTTAGTTCAACGTAGTGTTCTCTAGGAGGGAATGAGAAACATGTGTTGGAGACTGTTGGCTAGAAAGGCTATACCCATAGTTGTGTGCATTGCTGTTGCCATCTGCTTCTTTGACAATGGAAACTGGACGTGCTAGATATGTCAAGACTTAAGCAGCTTACTAAATTCCTTCTTTTTCTTGAAGATAATCCTAAACATAAAGTTATGGCTGCGCATCCATTGATGGCTGTTGCGATAGTGTATGCATCTTGGCTCTTAGGTTTTTATTCGTTTGAGTATTTACTGCCACATGGATTTATAGCATTAGTTCTTGGTATTGTGGCTGTGCCTATTTGTCTGGTTGAGTTGCTGCATTGTCTTTGTGACCGTTAGCTTCTTGTTCTGCTTTTAGTGTTTCTGCTTCTAGTTGTTCCCATTCTTTGCGTTCTTTTATCCATTCTGTGTATAGTATTGCGTTGTCGCTTATTACCATGACTTTCTTTTCAAAGTAGTATTTGTCTTTTACTGAGTCGTATGTTTTGTCTACTACGCCTACTTCTACGCTTTCTAGTATCCAGTGTGTGTCTATTAGTGTGCCTAGATAACGGTGATAGTTACGCAGCGTTACGCCTATGTCTTGTCCTACTCTTGCGATGTAGTATTTTACTTCTGGTGGGACCCAGCCCCAGATGTTTCTCCACATTTCGCATTCTGATTTGATTTCTGCTAGTTTCATTTTGCTTAGTTCTGGCATTGGTCCTTTTAGCAAGTATACTTCTGGACTACTCATGTTTTTTCACAGAGTTTCTATAATGGGTCTCTCCTTTATAAATTGTGAGTTTAACTTCTAGTGATGGGTCCTCGTCCCTGTTCGACTTGTGAATTAGGTTATACTGTTTAATTGTTTAGTCTCCTAGTTATTAGTGTTTGTTACGTTTAGGCGTTTGGTAGGCTGGCAGGTTTGTTGTGTTGTTGTGTTGTACAGTTATACAGTTGTTAGAATGTGTGTTGTGAAAATTGGCAAAGTTTCTGTTGTATTTGTGTTGTACAGTTGTATAAGAGTGTTTATATAGGGCTGTGAGAATGATGGTTACAAAAAAGAGGTGTATAAGAATGAAATATTTAGTCTGGCGAAACATGTTAACCGAGAAAGAGGTTGTCATGGAGCTGAGTGATGAATTCCAGTTACACATTGGCAGGATATATGTAGATTGGGAAGATGAAACAGAAGTAACTATCCGATACTTCAGCTGGAATAAATTTGAAGTGTCATGTGAAAGGTCCTTAATGTCTATTGTGAAGGTGGAAGATTGAAAGAACTGAGTAAGGAACAGTTGAGGGCTGTACGTATTGAGACGGCGATACAGATGTGTATCTCTCGTCCAGCGTTGTATAGAAAAGTAACCAGTGTGTGTCCTGTTTGGAATAATAAGAGTGAACGGTTGGCAGGTAGGATATTGAAAGGTTTGATGTGTCTTGAGCCGTCTATCGGTCATATACTGAAATACTACTATAAACGTGAGGGGCGGTGAGCTGAAGTGACAGTTAAACAAGGGTTGGCAATACTCGGTATATCTCTGACGGTCACGGGCTGGATAATCTACTATGTGTTAACGCAGTTAGGGGGGTGGTAGTATGATGTATATCGGTTTGAAAGATGGAGAAATATTCGTTAAATTCGCAAACAAAGAAGCATCAGAAAGCGGTATCTTTGGTGAAGTTGATTACATCTTAGAGCTTGATGAAGAAGACATTGAGACGCTGAAGAAATGGTTAAGCGAGTAAAGTCACTTGATGAACAGGTGTACAGTTTAATGGGAGGTGATAAGCATGGTGAAGATTTCAAAACTAACCCCATCTGAGGCTGAGGAGACTTTTGCAAAGATTCCTGAACGTAAGAAGGGTCAGTGGACAGAGCTAACGGAGAAGGTGAAGAAAGAACATCAGGCAGTTGAAGTGTCAGACATCACGGCAGGACAAGCGGCGGCACTACACAGAAAGTGCAAAGAGGTCGGTTTGAGGTGTAAGTCTCTCGGTGCAGGAAAGGGTGTTATCATACTGCCGTCTGAACCTAAAAAGTAGGTTCGGGGTTTAATCTCCTCATTTTATCCTTCTTTTTCTGTTTTCGACGTTCGTTTTGGTCGTTTTGTGTCGAATGTGTTGTTCGTTGACTGTTTTTGTGTTTGTCGTTCAGTTTAAAGTTGAAGTTTGCCGAAAGTCATCGTTTTGGTTCGTTTTTGATTTTCGAACTTCGTTTGTGTCGCTTATCGTTTTTTGTTCATTCGAAGTCTGTCGGTTTTAGTTGAGGCTCGTCGTTTGCCCTTTTCGACCCCCGCCGCG
>Ga0315280_10007122_pt1 | contig 15154 bp, 10 predicted proteins | sample YL17G06_40_MG_FD_203697 | JGI IMG/M metagenome (GOLD analysis project Ga0315280, IMG submission 203697) | Sediment microbial communities from Yellowstone Lake, YNP, Wyoming, USA - YL17G06_40 | ecosystem: Environmental > Aquatic > Freshwater > Lake > Sediment | place: USA: Wyoming | collected... | reverse complement strand
TTTTACCGTTTGATGCAACAGGCTGTTCAAGTGGAGCCGAAACCGTTTAGAACACTTATTCACCCCAATCGGTAGGGGGTATTTGAGTGATGTATATAGCCCTCTTCACTATTGATGTAGATCTGTCAGTGAACTGAACCGTCAGTGGCGCATTCCCACTCGTCGGTGCAGCGGTGAAATCAGCTTGCACTCCCAATGCGTGATACATATTCAGAACCTTTATCCCATTTTGACCATCCTGTGCGCTCTTTATAATCATCCTTTTTATCTCCGCGGCTGACAGATTAGGATTTATTTCCCACATAAGGGAAGCAACACCGGCAACTACAGGAGTTGCAAATGAGGTTCCCGACTCAAACAAGGTGGGGCTGCTGGTATTAACCCGAAACGTGGGAAACTTCCCGAGACTGGGGTCAGTAGCATCGGTTTTACCCGGAGCGTAAATGTCAACTAAGCTTCCATAATTACCGCTCCTATACGGGCTAGCTGGGTTCGGCCCTGGACCCACTGTGCGCTGTTCGGAACACATGCCAACAACGATCATATTTTCGTCCTTCAACTCGTCCCAATTCATTTCAACAGCGTCATTCCCCGCTGCTACAAAAGCAAGGAAATTTCTCCTCCCTCCCTTCCTCATCCTATCTAGAATGCCCCTTATGACGCCAAACCAATTCTTGTAGATCTTGTCCTCGTCTGGGTCTAACTCGCAGTCATTGAATTTCTTTCCCTCACCCTTCTCAGTAAAGGAACAGTTAATAACCTCGCTACCTGCTTCTCCGATCTTTCTTTCAAGCTCAGAGGCAAATACAATAAAACGGGGTACAATAGACAATCCACCAATCGATATCAATTTTACCCTGCTGTACCAATTGATTCCTACTGGTTTCTTACCGCTGTTGCCGAGAGCACATAATAAAGTAGCAACCCGAAGACCGTGGCTATCAAGTAAGTTTGGGTTATCCTCACGAAACTCAACCCGTTGCGAGATGTCATCGATATATTGAACTCCGTCCGAATCAATATTGTCGAAATCCTGGTCGATCACCGCAACCGTAATATCAATAGGCCCGGGCTTATAGCGGGAGTCGTTTTCCACCAAATACCATGCCTCGTATGCATTTATTAGCTCCAAATATTTTCGCTCATCCGCTGTCCATGACCAAATGTTATTAGCATCTCTTATATCTGGCGGTACGTATTGTTCCTCCGAAGTCGCCATTCCCCAGTTAGGCTCTGCAAACATCACCCCTTGCTGCGCTCTCATATTCAGGATAAATGACATTTCTGTGCCAACAGGAACTCGTGCGAGATATAAGCCTCCATTAGGGATTTTGGAAAGAACCGAACCACCGAGATTAGAAATCATATCTGTTGCTTCTTGATCCGTTATATCCGAATCAAACAAGATTACTACCTCCCCGGCGGCACACTCCACAGGATATGAATTACCTTCAGGATCGGTATAGTTGATATTAGTGATAATGGGATTGTAGGCTGGAGGTAAAGGAACCGCGCCCTCCATAAATGTGGGGTCAGGAGGATTTGGATCAGTACACGAAATGAATTCCGCTGTTACGCTTTTCGGCGCATCCATTGTTAGCGTTTCAGGATTATTGCTTCCGCTTAGGTCACCACTCCAGTTGAAGAACGTGTATCCATCGTTCGGTATGGCGGTCAAAGTTACAACAGCGCCTTGATTATGCCATGTTTCGCCCGAAGGCGTTACTGTGCCAAACTCGGGAGGATTTGCCGCTGTAGTTAGTCTATACTGCAACTGCCACAGCCAAGTCACTGAAGAGTCATGATGTAAATAAAATGATATAGCCGTCTCAGAACCTGCCCATACATCTCCTGTCCCTGTGTGACCTGTGCAGATATACTGAGCGCACTCTCCAGCAGGATATGGATTCTGTCCGCAGTTTGCGGTCACAGTGTCATCATAATGATACTCATATGTTCCGACTGCGGGACTGGGCTCACCCTGCTCAGAATAGACCGTAAACTGCCTTCGCTCAGGAGTAAAGTTCGCTGTAATAGTCTCAGGACGACGCATCTGCTGCGCTGTAGGGTTAGCGGTCGGGTCCATCCTCACAGCAAGCGACCCGCCTGACCAGTATGCGAAATCGTATCCCTCATTCGCGACCGCAGTCAACTGCGCAACTCTCAGAATGGTCCACCATCCGCCTTCTGTCGGAGGATATGTACCGGCAGGTTCTTCCGGGTGGCTGTCGCAGTAGAAGTCAATATGACCAGCCCCGGCAGGCTCAACATTCAGAGTCAGCCGATACTGCGCCTTCCATTTCCAGGTAAGTATGCTATTCTTATTGATTGTGAAAGTTACAGTGTTTGTAGTCCCAGTTGGCGGTGACGAGTATTTCAATTTCCAACCCACGCAGGCATAGCGTATTAGTCCGCCTCCGCCTCCAACAGGGGTCGCAACGGTTGCGGTGACCGGAGTTCCCTTCAGATACGAATGGTCGCCTACTGACGGAGTAGGACTGCCGTGAGCAGAATTGACTGTCAGAGTAACAGTCTCCTGACTGTAAGCCGAAGCAGCCAAAAGAAACAAGAGACAAAAAACCACTACAGGCACAAGCGTCTTACACATCACACACCCCCCTCTCTTTTCAGAGTTTCTACAAAGACCGCCCAAAGACACGCAAGAAGCATACACTACTGTTGCAGTCCGCGCAATAGGGAAAAACCCTGATTTTTCAAAATAAAAACCCTTACGCCGATTTCGCCAGTTCAGAAAATTTTTTGCCTGTTTTCGGCCCTGCGCTGCCTGGGTGAGAGGCGGCGAATAAATTCGCCGGCTAATATTACCCCCGGACTGAAGTCCGGGGCTTGCGATTTTCACCACGCCTCCCGGCGTGGTGCTTCCAAAACAACCCATTTTCGCGCGAGGGAGAGGATTTTTGCGCGTTTTTCATTGCAGGGGGATATTATAGAAATCCTGTAAATTGGGAGGGGCTAAAATCGCGTAAGGTCTATTCAGCGTTTGAGTTACTAAAAACGCCAATTTACAGGATTGTGAACAAAAAGTCGGAAGCAGAGAGCGGGTGGTGCGCGGAGGACAGGGTTCTTCCTTTATCTATTCGCCGAAAAATAGTTTCATCACGATGAGGAAGGCTATTCCAATCAGGAAAAATATAAATGTCAGCATAGACTTGCGCAGGTCAGGCTCCCTGTGCAGTTCGGGTATCAGGTCGGAAGCGGCGATGTATATGAAGCCGCCTGCGGCAAAAGGCAGGAGAAAGGGCACAAGCGGCTGTATTGATGTGGCTGCAAAGAAACCCGCGATTCCACCTATCACACAGGTAAGTTGGCTGATGAAATTGTAGGCTAAAGCCCTGAGTTTTCGCATCCCGCCATACACGAGGATTCCGAAATCACCCATCTCTTGAGGTATCTCGTGGGCGATGATAAGGAGCGTAGTAATCAGACCGAATCCCGGATTTACTACAAAACTGGCTGCTATGACCAGTCCGTCAATAAAATTGTGTATCCCGTCGCCGAAGAGAATGAGATAAGTGTAGGGATGCACTTCGCAAGTGCCTCTTTTGTGGCAGTGGTGCCAGTAAAGAAACTTCTCAATAAGAAAGAATACGACAAACCCCACAATAAAATAGATAAATGATGTTCTGGCAGAGAGATGTTCAAACGACTCAACCATAAGATGGAGCAAGGCGCCGCTCAGCAACGCGCCTGCCGAAAATGCGACCAGAATAAGAAGCAGTTTTTTGAGCGTGCTTTCCTTGAGCCCTAAGGTGACGGCTCCAATCAATCCGACGAACCCGTCCGCGACGGTTGCTATGATAATCCAGAGCAGTATGAGCATATTCTACGCCTATACGCCGGTTGATAAACCAGGACTTGTGCAACTCACATCAATCTGTGCGACCGAAAAGTTTACCGCTTCGCTATTTTGATAATTCTCCTCTGCGTTTTTATCAAGTCCTCCACTGTTTCGCGGCTGCGAACTATTCGCGCCTTCCCGCCGCTCACGAGAATCTCGGCAGGCAGAGAGCGTCCATTGTAGGAACTCGCCATACTGAAGCAGTACGCGCCCGCATTCTCAATAGAGAGCAAATCTCCTTCGCGCACCGCAGGAATCTTTCGCTTTCTGGCGAAGAAGTCGCCTGTTTCGCAGATATTTCCGACGACTGTAACGGTCTCTTTTTCGCCTCGCGGATTGGAGATATTTATTATCTCGTGGTATGCATCATATAGGACTGGACGAATCAGATGGGTAAATCCCGAATCGGTCACAGCAAATCTGTGCTTTGGTGTATCCTTCACCGAGACCACGCGAACGAGAAGGTGTCCCGCCTCTGCGACAAAAAATCTGCCCATCTCCAGGACCATTTGAAGTTCTGCGCCATACTTCTCACACCAGGATGAGAACAGGCTTGACAGCGAGCGTCCAAAGAGTTTCAGGTCAAGCGGTTTGTCAGTGGGCTTATAAGGGACTCCGAGTCCGCCGCCGAAGTCAACAAACCGAAGTCCCTCAAACTCAGCCGCAGTGTGAAGGAACTTGCGCGCAACATCAATGAATGGCGCAACCTCAAGGATATTGGAGCCGACGTGAATGTGAACTCCGATAACCCGAAGACCGTATCTGCCGCATAGTTCAAGAACACTGTCAACCGCGGTGTAGTAAATTCCGAACTTGGAATCCGGACCCCCTGTTATTACGTTTTTGTGACCTCCCAGTCCTTTTGCGGGATTTATTCTAATACAAACCTCGGTGTTGGGAAACAGCCCGCCATAGCGCTCCAGTTGGGAAAGAGAGTCAACATTTACGAGGATTCCGAAGTAGCGCACATCGCGCATCTCTGAATCGGTGACGCCGCAGCCGGTAAACAGTATCTCTTCAGGCGCAAACCCCGCCTGCAAGGAGAAAAACACTTCGCCCGGACTGACCGCATCAACTCCGCAGCCCTCTTCGTGCAGAATTCGCATAATTTCAAGGTTTGAGTTCGCCTTGCAAGCATAAAGCAGCCTCAGGTTGGGATAAGTGACTGCTTCACGAAGCGCTCTGACTCTACTGCGAATCTTCTCCTCTTCATAGACGTAAAGAGGAGTGCCGAACTCCTGCGCCAGTTCGGAAGCGCTGATACCACCTATGAGGAACTCCTCTTTCTCCTTATCCATTTGCGCTCTTTGCATACAAGGAAGGCAAGTAGTTTAGCCGCCGCAGCGCCGCAGGCGCTTTACCGAACGTGGCTGCGCCACTGCGGCGTGATACCCGCCGACTAAAGTCGGCGGCTAAACTATACCCACCACAACCTTTCCGCGTTTTATCACTATCTCCACAAGATTGATACCGAAGAAGTAGAAAATCTCCCGATAGTGGCTCACATTCCAGATAACAGCGTCGGCGAGTTTGCCTGTCTCAAGTGAACCCACCTCAGCGCCTCTATCTAACGCGCAAGCGGAGTTGAGAGTGGCTGCACTCAGTGCTTCAGCAGGGCTCATTCCGCAGTAAAGACAGGCGATTGTCAGCACAATAGGGAAAGACTCAATCATACAACTTCCGGGATTGCAGTCTGTAGCGAGAGCGACAGGGACTCCCTCATCAATCATTTCGCGCGCGGGCGCGTGGCGGTTTGAGCCGAGGAAGAAAGCGCAGCCGGGCAAAACCACAGCAACGACATCCGAATTCTTGAGCGCCGAGATACCGCTTGCGTTCACAGAGACGAGGTGGGCTGCGCTGATTGCGCCGACTTCTGCGGCAAGTTGGGCTCCTCCTGTGGAGGTGAGTTGGTCAGCGTGGAGTTTCAGTTTGAATCCCGCCTGTTTTGCCGCTTTCAGAATATCTCTGGATTCTGCTACACTGAAGAAATTCTCCTCAACAAAGATATCAAAAAACTCCGCGAGTTTTGACTTCGCAACCTCGCTTATCATCTCATCTATTAGAAGCCGAATATACTTTGTCCTGTCCTGACGATATTCATCAGGCACAGCGTGTGCACCCATAAATGTCGCAACAACATCAACTGGCTGAAGTCTGCTCAGTTGCGCGATTACACGAAGCAACTTCAGTTCATTTTCAATGTTGAGGCCGTAACCAGATTTTATCTCAATCGTAGTTGTTCCGGATGCTAACATTCTGCCGAGACGTTTTAGAGCAGACGTTTTCAATTCCTCCTCTGATGCCCCCCGTGTATCCATCACGGTTGAAAGGATTCCACCGCCTGAAAGGGCGATGTCCCTGTAATTCGGGCCAAGTGTGCGCATTTCAAACTCGTTCGCCCTGTTTCCAGCAAACACGATGTGGGTGTGGCAGTCAACAAATCCGGGAGTCACAACTTTGCCGGAAGCGTCTATAACATTTTCCGCCTTATAGTCGTGGAGTATCTTTTCAGTTGCTCCAACCGCGGTTATGCGTTCGCCTGAGATTGCCACTGCACCATTTTCAATTATGTGCAGTTTTGACATCTGGGCGCCGCGTAGAGGTTTCTTTCCCAGAGGTGTAACCACTTGCGACGCGTTCGCTATTATCAGGTCAACCTTTTTAGCCATCTGCCATCCGCGCTAAGGAAGCATAGGAATTCTTACACCTTTTTCGTGAGCGAATTTTATAGCGTCTTCGTATCCAGCATCTGCGTGGCGCGCAACGCCGATTCCCGGGTCATTTGTGAGAACGCGCTCCAGACGTTTTTCCGCTTCTTTCGTCCCATCAGCCACTATTACCTGACCCGCGTGGATTGAGTAGCCGACCCCGACCCCGCCGCCTGAGTGGATTGAGACCCAGGTCGCGCCTGAACAGGCAGTAAGTAGCGCATTCAGAAGCGGCCAGTCAGCGATAGCGTCAGAGCCGTCTTTCATCTTCTCAGTTTCGCGGTTCGGTGAAGCGACGCTTCCGCAGTCAAGGTGGTCGCGTCCAATAACTACTGGGGCTTTTATCTCACCCTTTGCGACGAGCGAATTTATTATCTTGCCGAAATGCGCGCGTTCACCGTAGCCGAGCCAGCATACTCTCGCAGGCAGCCCCTGAAACTTGACTTTTTCGTGGGAGAGGCGAATCCATCTGGTGAGGGTTAGGTCGTCTTTGAATTCGCGCAGAACGACTTCTTCCGTTTTATATATGTCGGCGGGGTCGCCGGAAAGCGCAACCCAGCGGAACGGTCCGCGCCCCTCGCAAAACATCGGGCGAATATAAGCGAGGACAAAGCCGGGATAGTCAAACGCGTTTTTGACGTCTGCCTTGTGCGCTTGCCCGCGCAGATTATTGCCGTAATCAAAAACGATTGAGCCGGCAGACTGAAACGCAAGCATACTTCGGACGTGACGCGCCATAGTCGCCATTGAGAGCGCGATATATTTTTGAGGGTCTTCGCTGCGCAGCGAACCTGCCTCTTCAAAAGAGATTCCAGAAGGCACATATCCGTTCAGGTTATCGTGCGCGCTTGTCTGGTCAGTCAAAACATCCGGGACAATATTTTTCTTGATAAGATATTCAAGCAAATCAGCCTGGTTTGCGACGACGCCGATTGACCTTGCGATGCGCTCTGATTTCCAATAAAGAGCGGTCTGGACCGCCTCTGGAATATTCTCCGTCATCTGGTCCAGATAGCCTGTTTTTATGCGTCTGAGGACTCTTTTTCTATCCACGTCTGCGCCGAGGAAGACGCCTTCGTTCATAGTAGCGGCAAGTGGTTGAGCGCCTCCCATTCCGCCCAATCCGCCGGAGACAACAAGTTTGCCGGAGAGCGAACCGCCGAAATGCTTCTTTGCCGCTGCGGCAAAGGTCTCATAAGTGCCCTGCAGAATTCCTTGAGTTCCGATATAAATCCAGGAGCCCGCAGTCATCTGACCAAACATAATGAGTCCAAGCGCTTCAAGGCGGCGAAACTCATCCCAGTTCGCCCACGCAGGAACAAGATTTGAATTTGCTATGAGGACACGCGGAGAATCAGGCGTGGTTTTGAACACGCCGACAGGTTTGCCGGACTGAACAAGAAGCGTCTCGTCGTTCTCCAATTCGCGCAACGATTTTACGATGGCGTGGTAGCACTCCCAGTTACGCGCCGCTTTACCGCTGCCGCCGTAGATTATCAGGTTTTTCGGGTCTTCCGCTACTTCTTCGCAGAGGTTGTTGTTGAGCATTCTAAGCGCAGCCTCTGTCTGCCAGGACTTGCAAGTTATTGTGGTGCCTGTGGGCACGATGACAGGTTTATACTCCGCCATAAAACACCTCGTCTTCCTTTTACGTCTAATTATAGTAACTTCTTCAAGGAAAAAAAGATTTTTCCACACACTCAGTTACCCCATCGTAAATCGGAGACTGGATTTTACTTGACGATTCGCGCAAGTGCGTCTATTATTCTTTCGTTTTGGCAGAATAAGGATTTTGGGAGGAGCGGTTATGAGAGAATCCAAAAGAATTGTTATCTGCGTTGCATTGATTTGCGCGCTCCTTTACTTCTCCGGTATTTCCGCGCAGGAGCAGCCGACGGAGAAGCCACCAGAGACGCCACCAGAGACGCCCAAGGCGGAACAGCCTCTCTCTCAAGTCTATCTGAAGGATGGCACTTTCGTTGTCGGCGAGATAAAGATGGAGACTCTAAAGGTGACGACAGACTACGGCGTTCTCACTGTGCCAAAGAATCAGATAATCAAGGTAAGAATCGGCAAAAACGCTGACAAAGAACTGAAGAAAAAGATAGATGACCTGGTAAAGCAACTCGGAGACTCGGAGTTCAAAGTGAGGGAGGATGCGACAAAAGAGTTGACCACACTTGGTCCTGTCGCGCTGGCAGAACTGAGGGAGGCGACGAAGAGCGAAGATGTGGAGGTCAAAACTCGCGCAGAAAAACTGGTAAGACAGGTTGAGCAGTCAACATCGTCTGAGGAAGAAGTGATAGACGATGATGAAGTGCAGACAACCAAGTTCACAATAAGGGGCATAGCGGAAATAGAATCAATTGAGATAACCACCAGACACGGCGTTCTCAAAGTGCTCAAGAAAGATATAAAGTCTGTAGTTGTTGGCGAAGCGACGTTTCAGTCCAAGACCGTTACAGTTGATGCCTCCTACTGGGTCCCAGGCGCAATGATGGATTCCCAGGTGGATGTGAAGAAAGGCGACACAGTTACTATAACCGCGACCGGGAACATTTACATCCGCAGTTGGTCAATGAGTATCTCTCCTGACGGCGACCCGAACAACACGTATATGTCCAACCTCCCTATGGGCGCACTTACAGGAAGAATCGGCACATCCGGTCCGCTCTTCAAGATAGGCGCAAGTTACAAGGGAACTGCAGACAGAGATGGCAGACTCTTTCTTGGAACAGCGGCGCGGGAAAGGTCAGGAAACACCGGCGAGTTCAAAGTGAAGATTACGGTGGAGAAATAACAGGCTCTAAGTAAGTCCAGCGGAAAATGTTCAAGTTTTGCTCCGATAAGAATTCAAAATGAAAAATGCAAAATGAAAAGTTACAATGCAAAATTCAAAATTGACGACCCGGCGGCTGTCAGATTTCAGCGTAATTTTGAATTTTGAACTGTAATTTTGCGCTTTTACTTTTGAATTTTTCATTGACTGCTCGCAACGTAGTCTGAAAAATCCAGGTTGGAGTTAGTCAGGAGACCAGATTCTCGCAAGCCCGGTTACGCACCAATAGCGTTCCGGGCTTTCTCTTCTTGAAGCGCCCCAAAACGCGCGAGAAATATGGCTAAGATTCTTTTCGTTCAGGCGATTCCAGTTGAACTGATGGGAACTATGGTCTTGTCCGCGTATCTGAAGTCGCGCGGGCATCAGACCGACCTCCTTATAGAGCCGAATCCTCGCAGGGTTGCCCGGGTCGCGGCAAAAGAGTCTGTGCAGGTCGTCGGCTTCTACACTTCCACAGGCAGCCACCATTTCGCGCTCGCGTGCGCGCGCGAAATAAAGAGAGTTTCAAAAAAGACAGTTACTGTTCTGGGCGGACCGCACGCAACTTTCTTTCCCGAGATAGTGGAAAGTCCCCATATTGACGCTGTCATAAGAGGAGAAGCGGAAGAGTCTCTGACTGAACTTATGTGCGCGACAGAAAGCGGTCGGATTGCGGGAATTCAGAATGTCTGGGTGAAAGAAGAAGGAGTGGTTCTGAAAAACCCGCTTCGTCCTCTTATGGACGACCTTGATGTGCTGCCATTTCCCGACAGAGACATCTATTACCGAAAGTATAGTTTTCTGCGCCTATTTCCCGTGAAGTATTTTGTCTCCGGACGCGGCTGCCCGTTCGCGTGCTCTTACTGCTATAACCATTCGCTGCGGCGACTCTACGGGAATGCGCAAGACTATGTCAGGCGTAAAAGCGTGGAAGCGTTCGTCAGCGAGATAGAACAGGCGAAAAGAGAGTTTCCGCTCAAAGCAATCAGGTTTGAAGACGATACCTTTTCACTTGATAGGGACTGGATTCTGAGATTTGCCGAGGAGTATGCGCGGCGGATACGAATTCCCTACTGCTGCTATCTGCGTCCGGGAACGTTTGACGAGGATGTCGTGATAGCGTTGAAAGAGAGCGGCTGTTACCTCGCTACTGTTTCAGTTGAAACCGGAAGTGAGAGGCTTCGTAACAGCGTTCTGCGAAAAGGGGTCACTGACGAACAGATTTTTGAATCTGCCAATTTCCTGCAGAAACACCGCTTGCGATTCTTCACACAAAATATGTTTGCGCTGCCGGACGAAACTATTGAGGACGGAATTCAGACTTACAAAATCAACAGAATGATAAGACCCGACCATATGTGGGCGTCTGTACTTTCGCCGTATCCCGGCACCGAGATAGCGAAACTTCTGAAGGAAAGAGGCGTCTCTTTGCCATCGCCTGACTCATTTTCAGGCGACTATCACGCCCTCTCTCTGCTTCCCGGATGCGAGGTGAAGGGTCTCGTAAATCTTCACCATCTCTCGCCCGCTGCGCTGCGGCTGGGTCTGCCTTCCGCGCTTCTTGCGTTCCTCGCGAGACTGCCGGCAAATCCTCTCTTCAACCTGATTCACTCTGTCAGTTACATCCCGGGTCTTGCGCGCAGGATGCGCACATCTCTTCTTCGCGCTTCAATAATTGCTTTGAAATTCTGCCTCAGCCAGCGCAACTGGCGAGAAAAATAAGACCCTGCCGCGCGGTCTCCTCCAGATGCGTCCGCATACCTCCGCCGTGGGAGATGGAATTACTTTTCTTCTTTTTTGAGTAGGGTGCCGGTCTGGTCAAATGGACCGCAGATAGCCGCGCTCATCTTTTCAGGGTGAAGATATTTTGATGCGGTGCGAAGAATATCGTCAGCGCTTACACTTTCCACCAGTTGAGAGTAGCGCCTCGGATAGTCAAAGCCGAGTTTGAATCGCTTCATATAGAGAATCTGCTGCGCGAGTTGGAGATTCGTCTGAAGACTGAAAACGTAACTTCCCGTCAGGTAACTTTTCGCGCACCGGAGTTCATCTTCGGAGACCTTTTCTTTGCAAATCCTTTCTATCTCTTCTCGCAGCCCTTTGAGCATCTTCTCCTTATCCTTCGCCTCGCACGCTGCGCTGGCGGCGAATCTGCCCGGCTCAACCTCAGATGACTCCGCTGTGGAGGAATAGACCGAGTATGCGAGTCCCTCTTCCTCGCGCAACCGTTTCATCAGCCTGCTTGTGAATCCAGGCGCGCTGCCTAAAATATGATCCATTACCAAAAGCGTGTAGTAATCCGGGTTGTCTCTTCTCACGCCCAGATGTCCCAGATAGATATACGCCTGGTCTATGTCTCTGGCGATATAACGCGTCTGCGAAAGCGGAATGGAAGCCTCCGGTATCTCTAACTTTCCTGGTTCGCGTCCCTCCCAGGTGCCGAAATACTTCTGCGTCAGTGAAAGCGATTCTTCTTCAGAGATGTCGCCGACAACAATCAGTATGCAGTTTGCGGGAACGTAGAAGTTTCTGTGGAATGAGACCGCGTCATTACGCGTAAAACCGTTTACAGACGATTCGTATCCCTTCACCGGTGCGTGATACGGGTGGCTGCCATAGACCAGTTCCTTGAACGCGTTATGAGCGGCTGTGTCAGGGTCATCTTCGTCAGATTTTATCTCGGCGAGAATCTTACTTTTCAGATTAGTGATGCTCTCTTCGGAGAAGAGCGGATTGCGGACTATATCTGATGCGAGGTCAAACGCGAGATCTGCATCTTTTTTGAGTAGTTCAATTTCCAGCCCTTCGCCAGTTGTTCTCGCGCGCGCGCCGACTGATTCCACAGTCTGTGAAATCTCCAGGCCTGTTCTTTTTGCAGTGCCTTCAGGCAGCAGGTTAGCGACAAAGTTTGAGAGTCCTTCCTTTCCAGAAGTTTCCGCTCTCTGTCCTGCGTTGACGAAGAGTTTGAGCGTCAGCGCAGGAATGTTGCGGTTTTCAAGAAAAAGAAGGGTCAGACCATTAGGCAGAATGTGCTCTTTCACGTTGAGCGGTTTTATTTCTATCTTGCGTTTCGCAGGTGTTTGAGGCTTCTGGGCGGGGGATCTCGGCTTGCCGCGTGCGGCGAGACGCTTCACTTCAGGAATATTTCTTCCCTCTTTCTCCTTCTCTTTAGCAGCCGCGTTTTGCGGAAGAGACCAGCCGACTGTCATATTTTCTGTTGTGAAAAATTTCCGGGAAACTCTCTGGATGTCTGACTCAGTTATGGAGGAGATTCTATCAAGATATGTGTCCAGATACTTGTATGAGGCGACAATATGGGCGTAACCAACCTTCCACGCCAGGTCTTCCGCCGTTTCCGTATCAAAGAGAAAGTTTGCCGAGATGATATTCTTCGCTTTGCTCAACTCTGGCTCCTCAACAGGCTCTCTTTTCAGTTTTTCTATCTCCTGAAGAATGATGTTCTCAACTGAGTTTGGGTCTACTCCTTCCCGCAGTTCAGCGTTGATTCCTAATGCGCCGGGGTCCTTGCGTGAGTCGTTCTCGGCGCTCACGGCTGAGACGAGTTTCTCCTTCTCCACCAGACGCTGATAGAGGCGAGAACTTCTGCCTGAGGAAAGAATTGTTGAGATGATGTCCAGGACAGGGTCTTCCGGCTCGCCGAAGCGGCAGGTGTGAAACAGAATTTCGCAACGCGCGAGATTGGTATCCTGGACGATATTTACCCTTCTCTGCCCACATTGCGCGGGTTCGGTGAAAGTCTGTCTGGAAACTTCTTCTCCCGCGGGAACTGAAGAGAAGAGGTTAGCGACCTCCTCTATCGCTGTTTCCGGCTCAATGTCTCCGACCAGAAGAAAGAAAGAATTTTTGGGAACGTAGTATTTGCGGTAGTAGGAGAGGAGGTCGCTGCGGGTAATTCTTTCCACATCTTGCCGGTAGCCGACTATCGGGTTTCTGTAAGGGTGGACAAGCCAGTGGACAGCGCTGGTGGTAAGTAAGAGTTTGCCCCATGGTGAATCCTGCTCTCCGCAAAGTTCTGAGATGACGACCCTCCTTTCCGGTTCAATCTCTTTTTCATCAAGGAGACTGTTTCTGCTTCTATCCGCTTCTATTGCGGCGCCGAGTTGCCACCTGTCTGCGGCAAGGCTGAAATAGTAGGTTGTGTAGTCAAACGAGGTGGCAGCGTTATTGAAGCCGCCGCTGGCGGTCGTCAGGTAATCTATTTCGCCTTTCCTGTAAGTTCGCGTGCCTTTGAACATCATATGCTCAAGGAAGTGAGAGATGCCAGTGTTGCCGCTTGCCTCGTCAGCGGAACCGACTCTGTAGAACATCATAGAAGTGACCACAGGCGCGGCTCTGTGAGGCAGAATGAGAACTTCCAGCCCGTTCGGCAGAACGAATCTTCGCAGTTTACTTGATATTGCCCCTTTGCCAGACTCTCCAGCAGACTCGGGCGCGAACTGTGCGCCTCCGCAACCGAGAATAAAAGTCAGGATTGACAGGAGAATGGAAAACTTCAATCTGTTCACTTTACTGGTCACTCCGGATAGATTCAACTTCACTTTGCGTGAGTCTTCTCCATTTCCCTTTTGCGAGTTCTTCTGACTGAACCTTTCCTATTGCGGTCCTGGTAAGTCTTTTTACCTTGAGATGGTGCGCCGCCAAGACGCGCCTGATATGCCTGCTTTTTCCTTCATACAGAGTAACTTCCAGGTCAGTCTCTTGCGAGCGTCTGGCTGTAATCCCAATATCAGGAAGAGACATTTTACCGTCCCGCGTGAACACGCCTTTTGAAAGGGAGTCTCCTGCCGCATTTGGAACTCTGCCCGCCACTGTTACGCGGTATGTTTTGGGGATGCCGAATCTCGGGTGCGCACATCTTGCGGCAAAGTCGCCATCATTTGTGAGTATTACCAGACCTTCTGAATCTTTGTCCAGTCTGCCAACTGTGAAGAGCCGCTGTGAAAAGGTTTTGAGAAGTTGAAACACTGACTCGCTTCCCTGCGGATTGGCGGAACAGACAAACCCTTTCGGTTTGTTCAGAAGAAGATAAACCTTCTTTTCCGGATGAACTACTTCACCGTCACAGCGAACCTCATCCCTTTCCGGATTGATTTTCACGCCGGGCGAAACGACTGCTTTGCGATTGACTTCTGCGCGTCCTTCCTCAATCAATTCCTCGCACTTCCTGCGCGACGCTATGCCGGCGCTGGCGAGAAATTTCTGAAGTCTTACGAGTCTGCCCAAGAGAGTGTCTCCGAAACAGGCGGGAACCTACTTGCGCATAACAGGCGTGGAGTCGCAGGCGTTCTGCTGTCCTAACTGTGCCGCCTCCATCAGAGAGTCTATCCGCCTTCTATCTGATTCCAGACTCACCTGAGTGCGCAGTTTGGCGAGAATAATGAGGCTCTGCTCGTATGTTTGCGCCGCTTCGCGTAAGAGCCGGGACTTCTCCCCCAGTTCAGATGTGGCGAGAGCCTGAGAATAGTTTGAATCAGCCTCATAGAATTTCCCTAACGCTTCCTGAAAGAGCCTGTTGCCTTCCCTGGTCGCGCTCTGAAGCGGACCGCTCTGAAATCCCCTGTCTTCTATTCTCCCTTTCTGTCCGGCGCAGCCAACAAGTAAAGAGAAAAGAAAAAACGACAAAAACAGAATTTTCATCTCAGTCTCCAGCGGTTTTTCTTATTTGTTCAGTATAGACTGCTCAGTTCACTGTGTCAATACCCTGCCGCGCCGCAAAAGAAATGCCGCCATATCCTATTTGACGCCGCA
>Ga0315280_10007121_pt1 | contig 15157 bp, 12 predicted proteins | sample YL17G06_40_MG_FD_203697 | JGI IMG/M metagenome (GOLD analysis project Ga0315280, IMG submission 203697) | Sediment microbial communities from Yellowstone Lake, YNP, Wyoming, USA - YL17G06_40 | ecosystem: Environmental > Aquatic > Freshwater > Lake > Sediment | place: USA: Wyoming | collected... | reverse complement strand
GCCCACCCCCCTCACCTTGACCAAGAAATGATTTCCACCGAAGAGAGAAATCCTGCCCGCTCAGTCCTCATAGGGGCATTCTCAGCCCCCAAGCCCCCGCCTTCGCTTCATTTTGTAGAGCGGAAGCCGTGCCCGCTTCGCCTGCAAAAAGGGGGCGGTTTTCCGGGAGAACCGTCCCCGATATTTTTCTCAAAAAGGGGCTTGACAAGAGCGCGGACCCGTGTTAAGTTCACTTTGTCGATTGATTTTATCGACTATTAAGCGGAGGCGATGCCGTGCGGCTTTCCACCAAAGGCGAATATGCCAGCCGGGCCATGCTCGAGCTCTCCTTGCGTTATGAGGAAAAGCCTCTCCATATCCGGGAGATTTCCAAAGCCCAGGATATCCCGCGGCGTTTTTTGGAACAAATTCTTCTCCAACTCAAAAGAGCGGGCTATCTCCGCAGCCGCAAAGGGTCGAACGGCGGGTATCACCTGTCCAAGCCACCGGCTGAGATTACGGTCGCAGAAGTCATTCGAGTCATGGAAGGCCCGCTGGCTCCCATCGACTGCGTCAGTGTCATCGCTCATGAGGTCTGCCCGCACGAGGATTCGTGCGGTTTGAGATGGCTCTGGAAGGACGTGCGGGATGCTGTGGCACAGATCTTGGAAAAAACCACGTTTGAGGACCTCGCTAAGAAGACGAAATCGGGGCGAGCAGGCCGGATGAAAATCAACGTTTAGAATTTGTTTTTGGCGTAAAATAGATGAAGAAAAGAAAAATCGGGATCGCGCTCTTAAGCCTTAGCTTGATCTCGATCCTGTTTTTTTCTGCCTGGCCCCAGGGAAAAGAGCTTGAGGGAACCGTTTCCCTTTCCGGCGCCTGGGCCCTCTATCCGATGGCGCTTAAGTGGGCCGAAGAATTCATGAAGCTCCACCCCCAAGTGCGCCTTGATGTTCAGGCCGGAGGCGCGGGAAAAGGAGTCGCTGATGCCTTAGCCGGCGCCGTGGATTTTGGAATGGTGTCGCGGGCCATCCATCCGGCCGAAGTAGAGAAGGGAGCGTTTGCCATCGCTGTCTGCAAGGATGCGGTCGTTCCAACGGCGAGCGAGAAAAATCCTTTTTTGAGCCGGATCATCAAGGTAGGCGTGAAAAAGGAAACCCTCGGTGCCATTTGGGTCACGGAAGAAGCCAAAACCTGGGGCGATGTTTTGGGCACAGGCGATAAAACTCCGCTTCATGTTTACACCAGGTCGGATGCCTGCGGCGCGGCGGAGACTTGGGCTGATTTTTTCGGGAAAAGACAGGACGACCTCAAAGGAGTCGGAGTTTATGGAGATCCCGGCCTCGCCGAAGCCGTCCGGCGCGACCCTCTTGGGTTGGGTTACAATAACATCAATTACGCTTACGACGCTAAAACAAAAAAGCCTATTCAGGGCATCGTCATCCTTCCCATCGACCTTAATGGGGACGGAAAAGTTGATGAGAAGGAGAGCTTTTACCAGGACCGGGATGCCATCACCAAGGCTGTTGCCGGGGGAGCTTATCCATCGCCTCCGGCGCGCGACCTCTATCTTGTGACCAAGGGGAAACCGGGGAAGGCTATCCTCGTCGAGTTCCTCAAATGGATTTTAAGTGATGGCCAGCAATATGTCTCCGAAACCGGGTATATCGCTTTGAGTCCGGAAAAGTTGGCTGAAGCATGGCAAAAAATCGGAGCTCGCTAAAGGAGCCAAGTGAGGCTTTTCAAAGATACTCTGGCCCGGAAGACGATGTTTGTCTTGGCGTTCATCCCTGGCCTAATCGTCCTGTTGATGCTCTTCGGCCTGTTTCTCAAGGCCAGACCCATTTTGGCCGACAAGCCCTTTTTTTCCCTGCTGTTCTCCTCCGCCTGGGCTCCCTCGAGAGGCGAGTTCGGGCTTTTCCCCTTCATCATGGGGACTTTATGGGTCACTTTTGTTGCCTTGATTATGGCTGTGCCGGTCTCGCTCCTCGCCGCCATCTATCTCTCTGAATATGCGCCCCGGTTTATCCGGGAATTCACCAAGCCGGTCATTGATTTGCTGGCCGGCCTTCCCTCCGTGATCTATGGAGTCTGGGGTGTTCTTTTGATCGTCCCTTTTGTCTCCCAGCTACTCGCTCCTCTCTTCGGCGCTCAGTCCAGCGGCTACAGCATCCTGGCAGGAGGATTGGTCCTGGCCATCATGATCTTTCCCACGATCATCTCTGTTTGCCTGGAGGTCTTTTTCTCCATCCCTTATGAGATGCGAGAGACCTCACTTTCCTTAGGCGCCACCAAGTGGGAGACCGTCCGCCATGTCGTCCTGAAAAAGGGGCGGCAGGGAATTATCGCCGCTGTCGTCTTGGGCTTATCCCGGGCCTTCGGTGAGACCATGGCTGTCCTCATGGTTGTGGGCAACATTCCCCGGGTGCCCAAGTCCGTTTTCGACGGTGGGTATCCTCTGCCCGCCTTGATTGCCAACAACTACGGCGAGATGATGTCTGTCCCGCTCTATGACTCAGCACTCATGCTCGCGGCAGGCGTCCTCCTGCTTGTCATCCTCTTTTTTAATATTTTAGCCAGGTTTGTCTTAATCAGAGTGGAAAGGAGCGCTGAGTGACACTTCCTCTGACAAGGCGCCGGTTTATCCAAAGAAAGATCGAGGAGAGTGTCTTTAAAGTCTTGATGGCGGCCTCTATGTTTATCGTCATCGGCTGCCTGTTGTTGATCGTAGGCACGATGATCTGGAAGGGCTTGCCGGCCCTGAATCTTGCCATGGTCACCCAAACCCCCAAAGGCGGCTATTATTTAGGAAGGGAAGGGGGGATCTTGAATGCCATCATGGGGTCTCTCTATTTAGCTTCGGGAGCGACTCTTCTTTCCTTGATCTTCAGCCTTCCAGTGGTGCTCTTTATTAACTTATATACCAGAAAGAATTCGCGGCTGGCCGAATTGACCCGGTTTTCTTTTGATGTGCTCTGGGGGATACCTTCGATTGTTTACGGCGCCTTTGGATTTATCATCATGATGTTTTTAGGGCTGCGGGCATCCCTTTTAGCCGGCATTGTCACTGTCGCTCTTGTTGAATTTCCGATCATGAGCCGGGCGATGGATGAAGTGATCAGGATGGTTCCCCGGCCATTGCTGGACGCCTCCTATTCTTTAGGCGCTACAAAATTAGAGACGGCCCTCAAGGTGGTCATCAGACAGTGTCTTCCCGGCATTTTAACTGCCGTCCTGATTGCCTTCGGCAGGGGAATCGGGGACGCCGCCTCGGTCCTTTTTACGGCGGGATTCACCGACCGCCTCCCCACATCCTTATTCCAACCGGCGGCAACTCTGCCTTTGGCCATATTCTTTCAATTGGGGACTCCCTTTCCCGAAGTCCAGCAACGGGCTTACGCCTCGGCGGCAGTGCTGACCGCAATGATTCTTCTTATCAGTCTGCTGGCCAGGGGATTGGTCAAGAAGTCTACGAAACACATCATTAAATAAAAGGTGACTCCGATGGAAATCAAATCGCATATCAGTATCCAGAGCTTGAGCGTGTTTTTCGGCCAGCAAAGGGTTTTGAAAGACATCACGATCGATATTCCGGATAAGAAGATTACGGTCATCATCGGCCCTTCCGGCTGCGGAAAAACCACGCTGTTGAAATCCTTGAACAGGTTGCTCGACCCCCTCGACGGGGTCAAGGTCAGCGGCAAGATTTTTGTGGATGGGGAGGATATCTACGACCCCAAGATCGAAGTCACGCATATCCGGAAAAAAATGGGGCTTCTCTCCCAGAGGCCTCAGGCGCTGCCGATGTCCATTTATGACAATGTGGCCTATGGGCCGCGCATTCACGGCCATAAAGACAAAAAAAGGCTGGATAAGATTGTCGCGCATCATCTCCAGCTGGCCGGGCTCTGGGATGAAGTCAAAGACAGGCTGGGGGAACCTGCCTCCAGGCTCTCCGTGGGGCAGCAGCAGCGGCTCTGCCTGGCCAGGGGGCTGGCCGTGGAGCCGGAGATCATCTTAGGGGATGAGCCCACGTCTGCTCTTGACCCGCAATCAAGCCAGAATGTGGAGCGCAGGCTTGCCGAACTGAAAAAAGATTATACCGTGATTGTCGTTACCCACATCCTGAGGCAGGCGAAGAGGATTGCCGATTATATCGCTTTTCTTTATCTCGGGGAGCTCGTTGAACACGGCCCGGCCCAGACGATTTTCTCAAACCCCACCGATCCCCGGACGAGAGCTTATCTCACCGGCGAAATCAGCTAAAGCCCAAAAAGCCAGCTACACTTCTCTAAGGAACTCGTAGAAATGGATCTCGTTTGCGTCTAACCCATATTTATAGACATACCGGCTCGCCAATTGAGAGGCGAAAACAGCCTTCAGGTAAGACGCCGGGACTCGCTTGAGGATTTTCGCAAACCCGATCTCCGCGACCAGCACTCTCGGGATGCAGCACTCGGTCACTTTTTTGAACAGGGCCTTGTCGTTGATGAGGTCTGACCTGGAGACGGCATCCTTGACCTGGTTGATTTTCTCGCTGATGAGGTCTGAGAGGACGGCACGCGGTATTTTTCTAGCCTCGTTTTCTTGGCAGATGATGTCGAACTCGAGCCTGGCATTCTCCCGGATGATCTCGAGGATTTGCTCCACATATTTCTGTCGGAAGGGCGGCACGACGCCGTCCCGGACACACATCAAACGTTCGTATTCCTCATCTGTGAGCGCCAGGCTGGACAGCACCTCGAGCGATGACGAGGTGACTCCGCCTTTATTAGCGGAAGCATCCTTGTAGATGATCACTCCGCGCTCCTCCAGCCGCAGCCTGGCCTGCTGAGTAATGAACAGGTTCGCGCCCTCGACGATGACCTTGAACCGGGGATTTCCCTTTTCGTCCAGAAACTTCTGCCAGTTGTTGATGTTGACCGAAGAGGGACGGCCGCCGCAGGGCACAAAAAGGTCGGCGGCAAACTTCGGGTGGAGGTGGAAGGTGTTGCGAAAATCGAGACCTGATTCGACCTTTTCTCCGTCCGGCAGGACGACACTCCGTTCTTTGACGCCGACAAAGAATCCTTGCGGCGAGAGGCGGTCTGGCCGGAAATTTTCTGCCATTTTCCTCGCTTTAGCCAGACGCAGGAGCTCACGCCGGCGAAGCCCCTCCGGGTCGTAGAGGACGCCGGAGCCGTCGATGATGGCCAAGATTTTGTCCTTAGAAATGAAAATTTCGTTGCTCCCCAGGTCGCCATCCGGCCCTCCGGTCATCACCTTAGTGATCTTCTCTTCTTTCAGCCCCAATTTTTCCAGAGACTTCAGGACGAACTGGTGGATGGAATTAGTGGTCATGCCGTAGAGATCATGGGGTATGCCGCCCAAGGAGACAGGTTTTCCGGTGGAGAAGGACCTCCAGTAGCGATAGCACCGGACCTTAGCCCTCAGGGCGGCCCATTCCATAAGCTCCGCTGTCCCTTCATCAGGACCGAGGAAGAGGAGGACTTCTTTTCCATAAAAGTCGATGACACGCTCATCCGGCAGCATCAGGTCGAGCAGAGCGTCGATGTATTTTTTGAAAGCCTCATCGGCGCGGTTCATGTGACCCCAGTTGATCAGGATCGTTCCTTTCGAGCCGCCTTCCGGGATATCTTTATTCTTGCGCTGTTGCGTCGAGGCCAGGTTGTAGTTCTCGTCGAAGATGAAGTCGGAGTTGTTGAGATAGGTCTGGAGGTCGTTGGAGCGGACGATCCGGATGCCGCCGCGGGCGATATCACGGAAACGCATGTGGAACCCGCGAAATTCCGCGGCGACGACATGAAAAATACCAAAGGGGGTCTCGGGGTAATCGACCTTGTTCAGGAATTGAGGGTTGTACATATAGGCTAGGGACGTCTTCTCTTTGAGATAATAGTTCGTTTTCAGGATGGAATCGATGAACTGAGTCACCGCCAGAAAGATATCCCGGTCAATTTCGACGGGAATATTCCGGCAAATTTCTTTCTTCACGTCCTCGAGCTCTTTCTTGATCTCCCGGTCTTTGGAAGCGGGACTGAATTTCCTGTCGAAGAGTTGGAAGAGTTTCTTGAGATACTGAGAATTTTCCATGAAGGCGTCCCAGACCCTCTGCTCGGTGTAGGTGTCCTTGACCAACTTGGTCTTCAAGTTGCGCAAAATGCCCAGGAGTTCGGGCGAATCTTTGAGGGCCTCGGCCAGCCTCAGGTATTCTTCGTTATAGCCGGATAAAAATTGATGGGCGAAGCTCCAGGCCGAGACGGCAAAGACAGTTTCCTGGGCTGTAAGCCGGCCTTCCCGGAAGAGGGTCGAAAGCGGCGATTCAGGAATGACGTAGATCAGGCTTATATCTTCGACCAGATCCTGGATGAGCGCCTGGTCTTTAATGTCTTTGAGATAGAACGCATAGGCTGTCCTTCCGTTGGAGAACTGCTCGATATACTTGCGGTTGGAGACCAGGCCGTGAGAATTGATCACGTCCGAGACATTGGGGAAAAAACGATGGCTGGAATCGCGCTTTGTGACCACGGTGATGCGAAGCTCTCCTGTTCGGGCCACGTGGGTTATATCGATATGGGGACTTTCCCAGTCCTTGGTCAGGTTGATGAGCGCCTGGTAGCGGTTGAACGTCTCCTGGGGAGCCGTGGCCAGGAAAGTTTTATCGGCGATCTTGCGGAGGTCGGTTTCCTCTGGGCTGGGCTGAACCACAGGAAATTGAGGCATGCAGGCGACATACATTCTCAGATGTTCAAGGCCCAGAGCTTGGCGCTGAGTCCGGTAGGACTGGAGGCGGCAGTTTGGATATTTCTCCTCGATGTGCCTCTCGATTTCGAGGCCGCGGGGATGGTAGTCGTCCACGAGGTAGATGGCTTCAGTTTCATGCTCTGTAGCCAGGTCGACTTTGATCACCTTTTCTTCTTTGATTGTAGCGATAATTTCGGCAGCCTTGATGGCCCGGATATGGTTAGCGATAGCTTCGAGCGGGGTGGTCCGGAAATAATAGTCGTTCATGCCCAGCCCGGCGCAGAACCAGTCCAGCTCCTCGCGCACAGCTTCTTGGGTGTAAGGACCTTGGCCGATGATGATTTGTTCCAGTTTCCTCAGCTGATCTTCGGTGAGAACGGATTTGGCCGCGATCTCTTTTAAGCTCTTCATAGGACGCTCCTCTTAAATTATTAAAGTGTTGGCGCATTATTATAGCATAGAAGGGGACCGTTCTCGTCGAGAGCCGTCCCCCATGGGGAAAAATTCCCAAAAAAGAGGAAAAACGCCCCATTTTGTTTCTGCCGCGGGGTCTGACCGCAATTTTAGGATCTGCTTACCCTTTTGATTTCAATGGTTTATAGAAATTTCCGGGGGCCGGCTTTTTCTTGATTTTGGTATTAAAATTGCTAATTCTTTTAGACTAAGTCGAGGCGGTGAAGTGCGCGCTTGTTAATTGAAATTTCGCCGTTGACGAAGAAGAGACGCCACCGTTCGATTTTCGAAGAGGAGGTCAAAAACATGGCCCTGAATAGTTCAAAGGAGCCGGGAATCCTGGATAGAAAAGAAAGCGAACTCCGTGAGGCTTTTCTCTACCAGGTTTCCAACATCCCGGGGGGAGAAAAGATCAAAAAATGCATCCAGTGCGGAACGTGCACCGGGTCATGTCCGGTCAGCTACACCATGGACATCCCGCCGCGGGAGGTCATCGCTCTTTTCCGGGCGGGAGACATCGAATCCATCCTGGCGAGCCGCACCATCTGGACCTGCGCTTCCTGTTATGCCTGCACCGTCCGGTGCCCCTCGGGCATTAAGGTTACCGATATCCTTTACGCCCTGAAAAGGATGGCCATGGATAAGAACCTCTTCCCGAAGAGGTTTCCGGTCTATGTCCTGTCCAAGTCTTTTGTCTCGATGACGAACCTCTTCGGACGGAGCTATGAGATCGGACTTCTCCTCTCATTTTATCTTAAGACCAATCCCTTGAAGCTCGTGGGAATGACTCCCCTCGCTTACCGGCTGTGGCGCAAGGGCCGGATCAGCGTTCTTCCGAAGAGAGTTAAGCAGAGGAAACAGCTGGCGAAGATTTTGCGGGAAGCGGCGATCATGGAGATGATTGTTCCAGTAGCGACCGGGACTTCTTCTGCGGCAGCCCGCAAAAAGGGCCGCGCGGCTTAGAGGAAGGGAGTCAAAAGGAGGTTATGATGCCCTATGTTTACTATCCAGGTTGCAGTTTAGAATCTTCCGCCAAATGTTATGACCGCTCCACGCGTTGGGTTTTCCACAGGCTCGGGCAGGAACTGCTCGAACTCGAGGATTGGAACTGCTGCGGCGCCACAATGTATATGTCCATCAGAGAAACGATCTCCCTGGCCTTTTCGGCCCGCAACCTTGCTTTAGCGGAAAAGATGAAGGCCGACTTGATCGCTCCGTGCAGCTCCTGTTATACGATCTTGAACAAGACGAACCACGTTCTCGAAGAAAATTTTATCCTGCGGGAGAAAGTCAATCAGTCGCTCAAGAAGGTCGGCCTGAAGTACAATCTGACGACCAAAGTCCGCCATCCTCTTGATGTTCTGGTTAACGATATCGGCCTCGAGACTGTCAAGGCCGAATCCGAGTCCAAACTCGCCGGTCTTAAGATTGCCCCCTATTATGGCTGCCAAATCGTCCGCCCTGACGGTTTCTTTGATGACCGGGAAAACCCCACGACCATGGATCGTCTGTTTGAGGCGCTGGGCGGCGAGATAGTCGATTTCCCGGTGAAACTCCGTTGCTGCGGGGGCATGCTGATGACGACATTCCAGGAGGTCGCTTTAAAGCTGAATAGGGAGATTCTCGAGGCCGCTGTGGAGAACGGAGCCGATTGTGTCATCACAACCTGTCCCCTCTGTCAGATCAACCTCGATGCTTATCAAGACCGGATCAACAAGAAGTTCAAGACGAAACTCAAAATACCCATCCTGTTTTTTACCCAGCTCTTAGCTTTCACCATGGGCGCTTCCCGAAAGGAGGCCGGGTTTGACCAGAATCTGGTTCCGGTGGGAGAGAAAATTCTGGGAGGTTTGGCATGACGAAGAAGGATCAAAAAAAAGAAGAAAAACGGATTGGCGTTTATATCTGCCATTGCGGGTCGAACATCGCGGCGACCGTGGACGTCTTCAGGGTGAGGGACCTGATCAGCCAGATGCCCAACGTCGTCGTCGCCCGGGAGTACAAATTTATGTGCTCCGACCCGGGGCAGGATATGATCAAGAGAGACATCAAAGAATTAAACCTCAACCGGGTGGTCGTGGCCAGCTGCTCGCCGCTGATGCATGAGAACACCTTCATGAAAACCTGCGAGACCGGCGGTCTTAACCGCTATTTATTCCAGATGGCCAACATCCGGGAGCACTGCTCCTGGGTGCACAGGGATAAGAAACAGGCCACGGACAAAGCCAGGCTGCTCGTGGCCGCCGCCGTCCGCCGCGTCTATTTCAACGAGCCGCTCGAGACCAAGAAGGTCAAGATCAACCCGGCCACCCTGATCGTCGGAGGTGGTGTGGCCGGAATTCAAGCCGCCCTGGAAATTTCCGAGTCGGGCAACGAGGTCTACCTCATTGAAAAAGAGCCCTCTATTGGGGGCAAGATGGCCGTGCTCGACAAGACCTTCCCGACACTCGACTGTTCGGCCTGCATTCTCACCCCCAAAATGGTCAGCGTCGGTCAGCGGAAAAACATCCACCTGCTGAGCTATAGCGAAGTCGAGGCTGTCTCGGGTTCGATCGGGAATTTCAAAATCAAAGTCCGGCGGAAACCCCGCTATGTGGATGAGAACAAATGCACGGGCTGCGGGCTCTGCTATTCCTCCTGCCCGGCGGTCCGGATTCCTCACCGGAGGGTGATCAAAATCAAGGACAAGATCCTGAAGGAGTTGAATTGAGAATCGGAAGAGAGATAAGGGAGGTGAAAAGATGGCCGTTGATTTAACCAAGGTCAACCAGATCATCGGGAAATGGGAAAGCCGCAAGGATTTCTTGATCGAGATGCTGCAGGATATCCAGGATGAATATTATTACCTGCCTCGGGATGTTCTGGTCGAAGTTTCCAAGGTCTTGGAAGTTCCGCTGAATCAGGTTTATGAAGTCGCCACCTACTACAAAGCCTTCAGCCTCACGCCCAAGGGAAGGTACACCGTGAGCGTTTGCCAGGGGACGGCCTGTCATGTCCAGGGTGCGGACACGGTCCTCAGTTCTTTTGAAAGAGCGCTCAGGGTGAAGCTCGGCGAAACGGATAAAAATCAGGATTTTACTCTTGAAGCCGTGCGCTGCCTCGGCTGCTGCGGGCTGGCTCCAGTGGTGACCGTCAATAAAGATATTTATGCCAAACTCGAGCCGAGCCAGGTTCTCAAGGTCGTGGATAAATACAAAAAAATGCCGCGCCAGTGAGGCTGGGAGGGGAAGATACAATGAGCAAGATAACGATCAAAGATTTAGCCAAGATCAAGGAAAAAACAAGAGCGGCAATGGAGCTGCGCGAGGACGGGCCCTGCCGGGCCAGAGTGGTCGTCCATATGGGGACTTGCGGGATCAGCGCCGGAGCCGCAAAAATTCTTCATACTTTCGAGGACCTCATCAAGGGCCGCAAAGACAACGGCGTGCATTTGAGCGTCGCCGGGTGCGGCGGGCTCTGTTCCCGGGAGCCGATGGTGACGGTCGAACTGCCCGGCGCTCCGCGGGCAACCTATGTCGACGTCAACGTTAAAGATGCCCAGCGCATCTTTGAGGAACATGTCTTGGGCAAGCGAGCGGTGACCGGGAAGATGCTGCCTTCGGACGACCCCTTCTTTAAGCAGCAGGTTTTCATTGTCTTGAGAAATAGAGGATTGGTCGATGCCGAAAAGATCGAAGAGTACATTGCTCAGGATGGTTACATGGCTTTGGCCAAAGTCCTCACCCAGATGAAACCCGAGGAGGTCATCAAGACGATTAGAGCCTCAGGATTGCGGGGGCGGGGAGGGGGCGGTTTTCCGGCCGGCGTGAAATGGGAGACCTGCCGTCATGCCGGAGAAGAGAGAGGAGAAGAGAGGTATGTCATCTGCAATGCCGATGAGGGCGACCCGGGCGCTTTTATGGACCGGAGCGTCATCGAGTCTGATCCCCACTCGGTGATTGAGGGAATGGCCATCGGCGCTTATGCCATCGGGGCGAAGCAGGGCTATGTCTATATCCGCAAGGAATACCCTCTCGCTCTGGAGAAACTCAACATCGCCTTAGCCCAGGCCCGCGCCTACGGCCTTTTAGGACAAAACATTTTTGACACTCCTTTCAGCTTCGACATTGAGGTTCACCGGGGAGCCGGCGCTTTTGTCTGCGGAGAATCCACCGCTTTGATGGCGTCCTTAGAAGGAAGAGCGGGGATTCCGCGGGCCAAGTACATCCACACGGTCGAATACGGGCTGAATAATAAGCCGAGTTGCTTAAACAATGTCGAAACATGGGCGAACGTTCCGGCGATTATCAATAACGGCGTGGAGTGGTTCACCCGGATCGGGACCGGCGATGTCAGCACGAATCCGTGGGGTGGAAGCAAAGGAACGAAGGTTTTCTCGCTGACGGGAAAAGTGAAAAACACAGGGCTGATTGAAGTCCCGATGGGGATTACGCTCCGGGAGATCATCTTCAACATCGGCGGAGGCATCGTCAAGGGCAAGAAATTCAAGACCGTTCAGACCGGCGGCCCTTCGGGAGGCTGTCTGTCCGAAAGCCTGCTCGACCTGCCTGTGGATTTTGACAGTCTCAGCGATGCCGGCTCAATGATGGGTTCGGGAGGGATGATCGTCGGGGACGAAGAGACCTGCATGGTCGACCTGGCCAAGTATTTCATCAGCTTCCTGGAGGAGGAATCTTGCGGCAAGTGCGTGCCCTGCCGGGAAGGGCTGCGGAGCATGTATGCCATTCTCGACAGAATCACTCAGGGCAAGGGCAAGAAAGGCGACATCAAAGCCCTCGAAGATTTGTCCCGGGTGATGATTCAGTCCTCGCTCTGCGCGCTCGGCCAAAGTGCGCCCAACCCGGTGCTCTCCTCGCTGAAGTATTTTCAGGAGGAATACGAACGTCACATCGACGACAAAAAATGCCCTGCGGGGGTATGCACGGCGCTGTATGAAATGTCGATCGACCCGGCCAAATGCACGGGCTGCATGGTCTGTTTGCGGAACTGCCCGGCCAGTGCCATCACCGGGGCCAAGCAGAAGCCGCACGCGCTGGACAAGAAAAAATGCATTAAATGCAACATCTGCTACACGGTCTGCAAGTTTGATGCGGTTAAGAAGAATTAGGAGGACGCCATGGAAGAAAAGAAGATCGTCACCCTGAAGATAGACGGCCAGGAGGTCAAAGCCGAGCGCGGGACACCGATCATCAAGCTGGCCGCTAAGCTCGGCATCCGCATCCCGACCCTCTGCCATAACGATTTCATCGAGCCTTACGGAAGCTGCCGGGTTTGTTCTGTCGAGATGAGGCGAGGGAAAAGGAAACGGCTGGTCACCGCCTGCAATTATCCGGCTCAGGAGAGCGAAGAAATTTACACAGATACGGCCTGGGTCATGGAGAACAGGCGGCTGATTCTCGAGCTTCTTTTGGCCCGCTGCCCGGATGTCCCCATCATCAAGCGCTTGGCCGCGGAATATGGTGTGACGGAGACGCGATTCGAGAAACTTTATGAGGACTGCATCGCCTGCGGCTTGTGTGTGCGGGTGTGCTCGGAGGTCGTCGGCGCCAATGCCATCGGCTGGGGCGGCCGGGGCGTCAAGCGGGAGGTCACGACGCCTTTTGATATCGACACCGAAGCTTGTATCGGCTGCGGCGCCTGCGCCGGCGTCTGTCCCACCGGCTGCATCCGGATCGAGCCTGTCTGGGAGAGGCCGGGCGGGGTGCGCGAATTCACTCTCGGGCCGACGACGCCTGTTTATATCCCGACCTTTCAAGCCGTCCCGAAAATTCCGGTCATCGACCCCCAGTCCTGCATCCATTTCAAGACCGGAGGATGCCAAATCTGCGTTAAGGTCTGCGAGCCCAATGCGATAAATCATGAGCAGCAAGAAAGGACGGAAGAAATCGAAGTCGGTCAGATCCTCCTGACCACGGGGTACGACGTCTTCAACCCAAAGCAGATGCCTCAGTACGGTTACGGGAGGCTTGACAACGTCTACAGCAGCCTGGAAGTCGAGTATATGCTCAACTCGAGCGGCCCGACAGCCGGCCGGGTCGTGCTCAAGAACGGCAAAGAGCCCCGGGCGGTCGGCATCGTCCACTGCATCGGCTCGCGCGATGAAAATTTCCATCGGTATTGTTCGCGCATCTGCTGCATGTATGCCCTCAAATTTGCCCATCTGATCAGGGACCGCAGCGACGCAGAGGTCTACCAGTTCTATATCGATATGCGGTCGTTCGGGAAAGGCTATGAAGAATTTTATTCGCGCGTCCTGGATGAGGGTGTGAATATCATCCGCGGCCGGGTGGCCGAAGTTGTCAAGGCCGGTGGTGCCCAGAAGGACGAAGGCGTGCTCCTCATCCGCTGCGAGGACACGCTGATCCGGAAATTCAGGGAAATCCCGGTGGACATGGTTATGCTCTGCAGCGCTGTCGAACCGGCGAAGGATGCGGATAGAATCCAGCGCCTCTTCTCACTCAGCCGTAGCCCGGATGGATTCTTTCTCGAGAAACACCCCAAGCTCGACCCGACGGCGACCGCCACGGACGGGGTCTTTATCGCCGGGTGCTGCCAAGGGCCCAAGGATATTCCCGATACGGTCGCGCAGGCAAGCTCTGCGGCAGCCCGGATCCTGGCCACTATCAGCAAGGGCGAAGTGGAAATCCCGGCGATTAGCGCCTGGATCGACCCCGACTTGTGCGCCGGGTGCCGGGTCTGCAACCATCTGTGCCCCTATTCGGCCATCGAATTTGACGAGAAGGAGATGATTTCCCGCATCAACGAGGCCTTGTGCAAGGGGTGCGGGACGTGCGTGGCCGCCTGTCCGTCGGCCGCTTCCCAGCAGCGGCACTTTCGCGACGAGCAGATCTTCGCTGAAATCGAAGGCGTTTTGCTGGATACTATGGATTAGATTTCCCCCGCGGCATCATCAACCGTCTCAAAGTGACCTTTATCTCCGCTCGCAATGATTTAGCATCGTTCATGATCGGTTGGCGGCAAAATCCTGTTCAAGCCTCTCAACATTTTTTTGCATACACAAGCCTTTGATTCGGATGGCCATTTGACAGTTGCTTCGTTAATTGTTATTTTTTAACCAGAAAGCAGAATTAGCGCTGAAGTGAAGGAGAGGGCCATGAAATGCTCCCAATGTCACTCTGACAATCCGCGGGATTCGCGCTTCTGTCGGAGCTGCGGGTCTCCATTATCCTCCGATGAGAAAAGGCCTATTTCTCCGACAAAGACTTTTCAAGCCCCTATCGCAAGGTTAACCAAAGGGACTCTTTTCGCCGGGAGATATGAAATCATCGAAGAGCTAGGGAGTGGGGGCATGGGGAGAGTCTACAAGGTCCTGGATAAAGAGATAAATGAGGAAGTAGCCCTGAAGCTCTTAAACCCTGACATCGCCTCTGATGAAAAGACGATCGAGCGGTTCCGGAATGAGCTGAAATACGCCCGGAAGATCAGCCACAAGAATGTCTGCCGGATGTACGATATCAACAGAGAAAAAGACTCTTATTTTATCACCATGGAATATGTGCCGGGAGGAGATCTCAAGACCCTCCTCAATAGGGAAGGCCCGTTGTCTGAAGATAAAGCAATTTCCATCGCCGAACAGACTTGCGCGGGACTCGCCGAAGCGCACCGTCTGGGTGTCATCCATCGGGATTTAAAGCCTCAGAATATTATGATCGATCGGAGAGGAAATGCCCATATCATGGATTTTGGGATCGCCCGGTCCCACGAGGCCAAAGGTATCACTGAAGCGGGGACGCTGATTGGCACTCCTGATTATATGTCTCCCGAACAAGTCGAAGGCAAGGACGCGGATGAGCGATCTGATCTTTACTCCATGGGAGCCATGCTTTATGAAATGGTCACCGGGAAGCTCCCCTTTGAGGGCAAAACGGCCTTAAGCATTGCTTTTAAACACAAGACGGAGATTCCCTTGGACCCACGAGAGCTCAACAGCCAGATTTCTGAGCAACTCAGCGCGGTC
>Ga0315280_10007120_pt1 | contig 15157 bp, 11 predicted proteins | sample YL17G06_40_MG_FD_203697 | JGI IMG/M metagenome (GOLD analysis project Ga0315280, IMG submission 203697) | Sediment microbial communities from Yellowstone Lake, YNP, Wyoming, USA - YL17G06_40 | ecosystem: Environmental > Aquatic > Freshwater > Lake > Sediment | place: USA: Wyoming | collected... | reverse complement strand
CGTTCTTTAAGAAGGTCGAGGCGTCGGGCGTCGATTTCCCGGTCGTGCGCCGGGAGCTCAATTTCGCCTTCCCGGCCTGCTATACGACCCAGGCCGCGACCAAGAAATGGAACCGGACGCTGGAGAATATGCTCCTTCAAGCGGAGCGCTTCTCGGCCCTGGCCGTCGCTTCGGGCCTGCGGGACTATTATCCGGAGCGGGACATCGACGAGGCCTGGAAGACGGCCCTCCGCAACCAGTTCCACGATATCCTCGACGGCTCGAGCATCGGCCCCGTCTACGAGGAAACCGGCCGCTTCTATCGGGAGGCCCTGGCGAGGGCCCGCCGGGCTCTCGATTTCTCACTGGAGACGATCCTCAACGCCGCCGACACAAGCGGCGGAGGCGTGCCCGTCGCCGTATTCAACCCTCTGGCCTGGGAGCGGACCGAGACGGTCGAGGCGGAAGTGGCGATGCCCGCCGGGACCTCTTCCGTAGCCGTCCTCGGGCCGGATGGGACGTCCCTTCCCGTCCAGGTCCTGCACAAGGAGACCGAATCCGACAGGTGCGTTTTCCGGGTGCTCTTCCCGGCATCCGGCGTGCCTTCGCTCGGCTACAGAATATACCATGCCGTCGGGGTCCCGGCCGGCCAGAAGCCGGCTGAGGCATCGGCGCTTTCGGCCTCCACGGCAGGCCTCGAGAATTCTTCCCTCAAGATCGCGCTCGACCCGAAAACGGGCTGGCTCCGGAGCCTCGTCGACAAGCGGCGCAACACCGAAGCCTTCTCCGGACCCGCCAATGTCCTCCAGGCCATCGTCGACGAGCCCGAGAGCATGTCCGCCTGGGAGCTCGGGCTCAAGGGTGCGCCTGAGGCGATCGGCGCGGCGGGGGCGTCCATCGAGGTCCTGGAGACGGGCCCCGTCCGGGCCGTCGTCCGGGTTCGGACGCCCTTCCGGAATTCATTTTTTGTCCAGGACCTCATCCTCGACGCGGGTTCGGCCCGCCTCGATGTGCGGATGACGGCGGACTGGCAGGAGCGGAACCTGATAGTCAAGGCCGCGTTCCCTCTGAATATCAATAGCGGCCAGGCGGAATTCGAGATCCCGTTCGGCACGATCACGCGGCCGGCGAACGGGGCGGAAGTTCCCGGCCTCCGCTGGGTCGATGTCTCCGGGGCCGGTTCCGGCGGGCTCACCCTCCTCAACGACTGCAAGTACGGCTTCGATGTCCAGGGCTCGACGCTGCGGATGTCCATCGTTCACGGCGCCACCGCACCCGACCCAGAAGCCGACCGAGGCCGTCACGAGCTCCGGTATTCTCTCGTCCCGCACGCCGGGACCTGGATGGACGCGGATGCGATCCGCCGGGCCGCGGAGTTCAACGCTCCCCTCATCGTCCGAACCGGCATGGCGCACAAGGGCGCTTTCGGCGTAGCCCATTCATTCCTCCGGTCTTCGCCGTCGAACGTCATCCTTTCGACCCTCAAGATGGAATCCGGTTACAACAGCCGGAACATGATCGTCAGGATGTACGAGGCGTTCGGGCGCCGGACGGAGGCGCGCATTTTGTTCCCTTGGCCCGTCCAGGCCGTTGAAGCGGACCTCATCGAGAGAGCCGCGGCCGGGGCCGTCGTCCAGACGTCCGCGGGAGCCGACAACGAGATTGTCGTGGCGATGGGACCGTATGAGATCAAAACCCTCAGGGTAACGCGGAAATAGGGGGGGATCGGGAAGAGGTCTTAGAACGCTTCCTGGATCGTGATGTAGAGGCCGGTCGAGCCTTTGCCCCAGGCGTAGTCCAGACGGATGTTCGTGCCCTCGCGCTTGTCGACTTTGTAGCGCAGGCCCCCTCCGAAGGAGTACTTGAGCTCATCGAGCCTGATCTTCCCCAGGCCTGAGCCGACGTCCCCCAACCCCATGAACCCGACGACGCCCAGCCTTCTCCAGACATGGATGCGGTATTCGGCCTGCAAGGCCAGGAGGGATTTGTCCCGGTACATGCCGCTGTAGATGCCCCGCATCATGTACGCCCCGCCGAGCCCTGACAGTTCATAGAACGGCGGGGTCCCGCCCATGCCGCGGACGAAGGATTGAAGGGCCAGGACGTTGGTTTCGCCGAGCGGGATGTACGTCCTGAGATCGAGCCACCAGGCCTTGTAATCGAAATCGCTGCCGACGGGCTGGCCATAGAAATTCGCGACGAACTGGAGGTAGCTGCCGCGGCGGGGATAAAGGACGTTGTCCCTGTTGTCCCAGTTGATGCTGAATCCCAGGCCCGAGATGACTCCGCCCTGGCTGCCGACGATCCCTCCCGCGCTCAAGAGCCCGCCGGCCTCGACTTTCTGAATGTTGGTCCTCTCGAACTGATACTGGAGGCCTCCGAAGACGTTCCCGAAGATCCTTCGCTTGATCGCGAGCTGCAAGCTTTTCGTTTCGGGCGTGTACACCTCGGCGCGGGACGCGGAAACGTCGTTTCCGATGCCATAGAAGCGCTGGGGAAAAAGTTCGTACTTCAGGGAGGCGTTCAGGACGAAAGCGTTGCCGGGGAGATAGATCTCGGGCTTGAGCGAGGCCTGGATCTGGCTGTTCATCGTGTAGACGAAGAGGATCCAGAGAGACGACGGCCTCGTTTTTTCCTTGTTGAGGCCAAGGCGATAGTTCAGGACCCCTCCGGCGCCGAGCGCGAGGCGGGTCTCCGGCGTGTAGTAGACGACCGGCAGGAAGATCGCGTGGGGCTTGAAACTCTTGGCCGGTTCACGGGCCTTCTTGGCCGGCTCCCCGGCGGGAGACGTCTGGGCCGCGAGGGGTGCGGCCATCACCAAAAGGGCCAGCAGGAGCACGGTGAGGAGGGATCGAGCCGACGCTGAGCGCCCAAGGCCCTGGCCCAAGCGAATCGTGTCGAGGGTCATGTCGCGTCCGTCGTCATGGGGGTCTAAGGTCATTTATGATAGCCCTTCGCCGGCCAAAAGTAAAACCGGATCCGGGCGGCCCCGGCTTGACCCGAATGCGGATCGGGCATATCCTGCCGGAGATAACCCCGATGACCGGAAAAGAGCGCGTCGCCGAGGCCATGAATCTTCGGCAGCCCGATCGCGTGCCCGTCATGTGCCAGATGAGCATCGGTCATTTGCTCCTCCAGACCGGCCTCCGGCCCGCGGAATTCTGGCTTTCGGCCGAGACCTTTGCTTCCGGGTTGCTCCGGATGAGGGAACTCTACGGCTTCGACGGCGTCCTCATCAGCCTCCACGGACAATCCCCCGATTGGGAGAGAACGTCGGCCGGATTCGAGAGGGAGCGCGAAGGGGAGAGGGTCCGGTGGGCGAACGGAGACACGACGCTTTTTCCACCCGACGACCTTCCCGTTCACTGCCCGGCCCGCCCGCGCGACGTGCCGGTCTTCGGCAGCTTCGACCCCGCCTCTCTCGCCGCACGCGCGACCTACATCCCCGTATCGCAGGGGCTGCGGTTCACGCTCGACCTCGAGCACCTGTTCGATGTTTTCGGGATCGTGGGCAGGGCGGCCGGAGCGGAGTATTCCGTGCACGGAGAGGTGACTTCGCCCCTAGACTATTACCTCGACCTCTTCGGCTTCGAACAAGCTTTGTTCGGCCTTGTCGAGGATTCCGGACGCGCTCTCGCCATACTCGAGAAGCTCACCGACGGCATCATCCCCTTGGCCGAAGGGATGGTCGCCCGGGGCGTGGATGCGGTAAAGATCTCCTCTCCCTATGCGGGGGCGGGGTTTTTTTCGCCAGAGTTCTACAACAAGTTCGTTCTGCCATTCGAATCGCGGATCGCGCGGGCCGTGCGGGCCGCGGGGCGGCACGCCTACCTTCATACGTGCGGGGACATCCACGACCGGTTGGAGCTCATGGCGGATTCCGGCGCCTCCGGCATCGAATGCCTCGACCCGCCGCCGCTCGGCCGGACCGACCTTGCGGATGCCAAGCGGCGCGTCGGCCGGAAGATCTTCATCAAGGGGAACATCGACCCGGTCCACACGCTCCTCGAGGGGGATCCGGAGTCGGTCCGCCAAGATGCCCTCCGGCGGCTCGCCATCGGCGCGCCGGGCGGAGGCTATATCCTTAGTACCGCGTGCTCGATTGCGCCCCGCACGCCACCGCGGAACATCCTGGTGCTGCGCGAAGCGGCTGAGGAGGCGGCCGGGACGGGGGCCGACTGAAGCGGCCTCCCGGCTGCCGGCTCAGACTCCCTTCCCCGGCCACAAAGCGCGTTGAAAAATATCCCGGCCTGGTCTATAGTGGATGACTTCATCCGACCGAAGATATCCATCAGGATGCACTGGAACGCGCAAGGAGAGCCCGTGAAGAAGATCGTCGTGCTCGGCTCCGGCATGGTCGGCCGCGTCATGGCCGCCGACCTGGCCAAGGATTTCGACGTCACAGCCGTGGACGTCAACCCGGGGAACCTCGGCCGACTGGCCGGCTCGCCGGTAAGAACGAGGACCGTGGACCTGGCTGACGGCGCGGCCGTCCGGGACCTGGTCAAGGACGTCGACCTCGTCGTGGGCGCCGTGCCGGGGTTCATGGGTTTCGAGACCTTGAAGTCGGTGATCGAGGCCGGCCGGAACGCCGTCGACATCTCGTTCTTTCCCGAAGACGCCCTTTTGCTCGACGGTGGGGCCAAGGCCAAGGGTGTGACGGCGGTCGTCGACTGCGGCGTCGCGCCTGGCATGAGCAATATGATCCTCGGCTACCACGCCGCGCGCATGTCCGTCAGCCATTTCAAGTGCTATGTCGGTGGCCTCCCGGTCAAGCGGGATTTTCCATTCGAGTACAAGGCGCCCTTTTCGCCCGCCGACGTCATCGAGGAGTACGTCCGGCCGGCCCGCTACGTCGAGAACGGCCATGTCGTCATCAGGCCGGCTTTATCGGACATCGAGCTCCTGGACGTTCCTGAAGTCGGGACGCTCGAGGCCTTCAATTCCGACGGTCTCCGCTCCCTCCTCCAAACAATGTCGGTGCCGAACATGATCGAGAAGACCCTTCGCTATCCGGGCCACGCGGACCGCATCAAGGCGCTCCGAGACAGCGGTTTCTTCGCCACGGAGGAGATCGAGGTTAGAGGCCGCAAGGTGAAGCCCATCGACGTCACCTCGGCCGTGCTGTTCAAGCAGTGGCGCCTCCACGAGGAGGACGACGAGTTCACGGCCATGCGGATCGAGATCGGAGGCGACGAGCACGGCAGGCGGCGGAGCCTCGTTTACAGCCTGTTCGACCGCAGGGACCGCCGCACGGGCTTCTCGTCCATGGCCCGGACGACGGGCTTTCCGGCCACCGCCGTGGCACGCCTCGTCCTCGCGGGGAAGTTCTCCCGCAGAGGCGTCTGTCCGCCCGAATTCGTCGGCGCGGACGAGGCGAGCTTCCGCTTCGTCATGGATGAGTTGCGGGCCAGGAACGTCAACTATACCGTCACGGACTGAACGCTCTGGCGAAGGATTTCTGTTGCCCCCGCCGGGCGCCGTCCGCTATAATTCGAACCTCAGGAGGAACCATGCCCAACCGCGCCCGGGAGGTCGTCGAGCGGCTCGGCCGCTTCCGCAGGGTCGGTCTCATCGACCTTCCGACACCCTTCCGCAAGCTCGAGCGGCTCTCGACGGCGCTCGGCGGGCCGGCGATCTACGTCAAACGCGACGACCTGACCGGCCTCGCCTTGGGCGGCAACAAGTCCCGCAAGCTCGAATTCATCGTCGGCGACATGCTGGTCAAGAAGGCCGACGCCGTCGTGACGTGGGGCAGTCTCCAGTCGAACTGGTGCCTGCAGACGGCAGCCGCGGCTCGCGAGTTCGGCATCCGTCCGGTCCTCATTTTGTTCAAGACTTATGACCTTGAGCCGGGCCTCGACGGCAACCTCTTTCTCGAAGCCATCCTCGACGCGGACATCCGCATCCGGGACGCGGAGAAGGGGAAGGTCGTCAGGCCCGAGAGAGCGATGGCCGTCCTCGAGGAGACGGCCGCCGAGCTGAGGGCGACCGGGCTCAAGCCCTACCTTGTCCCGGTGGGAGGCTCGCTCCCGATGGGGGACATGACGCTGCCCCTCGGGGCGGTCAGCTATGTCGGAGCGTTCGCGGAGCTTTTGCGCCAAGCCGGGGATGCCGGGATCAGGCTCGACGCCGTCATCCACGCGACGGGTTCCGGCGGGACCCAGGCCGGCCTCCTCGTGGGCGCCCGCGCCCTCGCCGAAGGCTGCCGCGTTGTCGGGATCAGTGTCTCCAACCCCCGCGGGCCTTTTTCGGCAGACGTCCTATCGATCGCCAGAGCGACCGACGACGCCCTCGGGCTCCGCCTGGATATCCGGCCGGACGACGTCATCGTGCTCGACGAGTACATTCGCAAAGGCTACGGCATCGTCGACCGGGACGTGGCCGAGGTCATCCGCCTGGTTTTTCAGACGGAGGGGATCGTCCTCGACCCGGTTTACACGGCCAAGGCCATGGTCGGTCTCGTCGACCTCATTCGCAAAGGCTATTTCAAAGCGACCGATAACCTGGTCTTCTTCCATACCGGAGGCGTGCCGGCCCTCTTCCCCAACCGCAAGATAATCCTGGAGCTCCTGGCCAGAGCCTGACCGATATCCTCCCAAACTTCAATGCGGCCGCGTCCGGGCGGCGAGCCGGCTTTCAAGGCCGTCTAGATCGACCTCATCGACTTCGAGGGGGAGTGACTCGAGGGCATGGGGCGCCTTGAGACCGCCGCCCGTGAGGACGAGGACCGTCCGGCTGTCCTCGGGGATCCGGTTTCGCCTCCGCAGTTCGGTCAGCGCGGCCAGCGTCACGGCCGACTCGGGCTGGCAGAAAAGCCCTTCCGTCGCCGCGAGCTCCCTCTGAGCGGAGATCATCTCTTCATCAGAGACGGAGACGATAAGACCGCGATGGTCGCGGACCATTTTAAGGACGGCGTTCCCCGCCGGCGGGGCAGGGTTGGAAATGGCGTGGGCGATCGTTCGAGCCTCCTTCAGCCTTTCGTATTTCAGGAGGCCGGCGTCAAAAGCCCTGGCCAGGGGCGCGCAGCCCTCGGCCTGGACGCCGACGAACGTCGGGAACCCGGACACGAGGCCGGCCCGTTCAAGGTCCTCGTAGGCCCGCATGAGCCCGAGAAGATGTCCGCCCGAACTCAGGGGGACAAAGATGTGCGTCGGAGCCCGCCGGCCGAGCTCGAGGTAGGTCTCGAATCCCGTCACCTTGTAACCTTCGACCCGGAAGGGGTCGATGGAATTCATGAAATAGATGCCGAGAGCGCGCCCGATCCGCAGGCTGTCATAGAAGAGGCGGCCGTAGTCTCCGCGCACCTGGACAAGGATGGGGCCGAAGATCCCCGCGGCCCGGAGGCTCGTCGAGGGCGTGCCCTCCTTCAACAGGACGATCGTCTCTAGGCCCGCCCGCGCGCCGTACGCCGCCGTCGAGGCGGCCATGTTCCCGGTCGAGACCGTGCCCATCTTCCGGAAGCCGAGCGCCACGGCTTTCTGGACGGCCACGGCCGTGCCCCGGTCCTTGAAGCTTGCGGTCGGGTTCTGGGCCTCGTTCTTGGCGAAAACAAAGGGCAGACCGAGCCGGCGACCCAGGGCGCCGAGACGGACGAGCGGCGTCTGCCCTTCACCCAGGCTCAGAGCGGCATCGAAGGTCTCGAGCGGCAGGAAGTCGGCGAACATCTCGAGGGGATGCGACCTCTCGGAATGGACGGCCGGCGCCCCGGATTGCGGCCTCGGGACCAGGAACAGCGGCTCCGCACAGTCCGGGCAGAAGGGCGAAAACGGGTCGTGCGGGAAATCCTTACGGCAAAAGAGGCAGGCGACGCGGTCCATGAGCGGGCTCCTTTATCGAGGCGGGATTATAACGCTAAGGGCGCCGTCTGGGAAGCGGATGCGGGGCAATCGAGGGGAAGTGGAAGACCGGGGCGCGGCGGCGGGTTGTCAAACCCCGGCCGGGGGGGTACAATCGCTCCGCCATGGTCCTGTCCCCCGCGAAAGCTGACGAGCGCTTCATGAGGTCCGCCCTGCTCGAGGCCGTCCGGGCGGGAGAGAGGGGAGAGGTGCCCGTGGGCGCGGTCGTCGTACGCGACGGACGGATCATCGCCCGGGGCTCGAACCGCCCCGTCTCGACGTCCGACCCGACGGCCCACGCCGAGGTCGTCGCCCTCCGGCGGGTGGCCCGCAGGACCGGGAACTATCGCCTGCCGGGATGCGAGCTCTACGTCACCGTGGAGCCGTGCCCGATGTGTCTGGGCGCCGTCGTTCACAGCCGCGTCCGGCGGCTGGTCTACGGGGCGGCCGACCCGAAATCCGGCGCCGTCCGGTCGGTGATGGCATTCCCGTTCGGAAAGATGAACCACCGGCCTGAGGTCGTGGGCGGCGTCCTGGCCGAGGATTGCGGCCGCGTTCTTCGCGAGTTCTTTCGCGGCCGGCGGGGCTGAGCCCTTGTCCGGGCCGTCGGTTTTCGGCTATAATCTTGAGACTCTGGCACGTGCGTTGCCGACGGAGAGGTGGCCGAGTGGTTGAAGGCGTCGGTCTCGAAAACCGATATACTGAGCAATCGGTATCGCGGGTTCGAATCCCGCCCTCTCCGCCAGTTCTCATCGTTCCCTACCGCCGCGACCGGCGCCTTCCCCCGGGTCTCGAATGAGAACCGTTCCCATCGTCCTCACGGGCTTCGGCCACGTCAGCCGGGCCTTCGTCACCCTGCTCCGGGACAAGAGGGCCGAGGTCGGGCAACGCTACGGTCTCCGCCTCGACCTCGCGGCTGTCGTCAAGTCCGACGGCTGCCTGTTTTCCGGAGCGCCGCTGGACGCCGCCCACGTCTTCAGGAACGGCGAGCCCTGGGTCGGAGGCAATCCCGCCTGGCGGCCCGGCATGGGCCTCTCCGAGGTCATACGGTCCGCGGCTCCGGAGGGCTGCTTGGTCGAGTGCACGCCGTCCAACATCAAGACGGGGGAGCCTGGGCTGGCCTACATCATCGTGGCCCTGGAGAACGGCTGGAACGTCGTGACGGCGAGTAAGGGGGCCCTGGTCATCGCCTTCAAGAAGCTCAGGACTCTCGCCGCCGGCCACGGGCTGGCCTTGAAGTTCGCCGGGGCCACCGCGGCGGCCCTGCCGACCCTCGATGTCGGCCTCATCTCCCTAGCGGGCGCAGCCATTGAAGGTGTCCAGGGGATCCTCAACGGCACCTCTAATTACATCCTGACAAAGATGGCGGACGGACTGAATTACGACGACGCGCTCCAGGAGGCGCAGCGCTGGGGCATCGCCGAGCCCGATCCCTCTATGGATGTCGAGGGATGGGATTCGGCGGCCAAGCTCCTGCTCATCGTCAACGCCTGCCTGGAAACGGATTACGGCCTGGGCGACGTTAAGGTCTCGGGTATCACGGGCCTGCGGGCGGGGGTTGTCGGCGAGGCCGTCCGGGACGGGAAATCGGTCAAGCTTCTGGCGAGCGCGGCGCCCAAAAAAAGCGGCCGGGGGTGGAGCCTCGAGGTCCGTCCTTCGCTGCTCGACCCCACCCATCCGCTCTTCCACGTGAGCGGTACGGAAAAGGGCATCACGTTCTTCACGGATACGATGGGCTCGGTGACGCTGACCGGAGGACGCTCCAACCCTCGGGGCGCGGCCGCCGCCCTCCTCAAGGACCTCATCAACATCTATCGCGAGCCGTACTGAACAGCGTTAAAGGGGGACAGTCCCCGAAAGGGGTCGGCCTTTCCGATAGAGGGCCGCCCTTCATTGACCGGGCGCGCCTTTTTTGATAACGTAAATCTCCCATCGGCGTGCGGTCCTGTCATCCTTTGGGAACGGAGAGGTGTCCGAGTGGCTTAAGGAGCACGCTTGGAAAGCGTGTGTGCGTCGTAAGGCGTACCGCGGGTTCGAATCCCGCCCTCTCCGCCAATCCGAACGTCCGATGGGAAAGGAGACGGGGGCGTGACCAACCGGAAAGAAGGCATTCTCGAGATAGGGGCCGCGATCCTGGTCCTTTTCACCGCGATGCTCGACCCCAAAATCTCTTTCGTCATAGCCGCGGCCGCGCTCGTCGGGCTCGGCCTCTATCATTTGCTGAAGAAAACCTAGGGAGGCTCATCATGGACAGCAAGGATCTCATCGTCATCGAGGACCTTTACGGGGCCCACAATTATCATCCCCTGGATGTGGTCGTCAGCGAAGCCAAGGGCATCTGGATGTACGACGTCGAAGGCAGGAAATACCTGGACTTCCTGAGCTCCTATTCGGCAGTCAACCAGGGACACCGTCATCCCCGGATCATCAAGGCCCTGACGAACCAGGCCAAGAAGCTGACGCTCACCTCGCGGGCCTTTCGCAACGACCAGTGGCCGCTCCTGGCCAAGGAGGTCTGCGAGATGACCGGCTACAGCATGGTCCTGCCGATGAACTCGGGCGCCGAAGCCGTGGAAACGGCCGTCAAGACGGCCCGCAAGTGGGCCTACCAGAAGAAGGGAGTGCCCCAGGACCGGGCCGAGATCATCGCCTGTGCCAATAATTTCCATGGCCGGACGGTCACCGTCATCAGCTTCTCGACCGAACCGCTCTACCGGCAGGACTTCGGCCCCTTCACCCCCGGTTTCCCCGTCATACCCTTCGGCGACGCGGAGGCCCTGGAGAGGGCCATCACTCCCAACACGGCGGCCTTCCTCGTCGAGCCCATCCAGGCCGAGGCCGGGATCCTCATCCCGCCCGACGGCTTCCTGAGGCGGGCCCGGGAGATCTGCACCAAGAACAACGTCCTGTTCATCGCCGATGAGATCCAGACCGGCCTGGGGCGGGTCGGCAAGCTCTTCGCCTGCGAGTACGAGGACGTCCGCCCGGACATGGTCATCATCGGCAAGTCCCTCGGCGGGGGCTGCTATCCGGTCTCGGCCGTCCTCGCCGACCGAGAGATCCTGGGAGTGTTCAAGCCGGGCGAGCACGGCTCGACCTTCGGCGGCAACCCGCTGGCCTGTGCGGTGGCCCGGGAGAGCCTCAAGGTCATCCGCGAGGAGAAGCTCGTTGAGAACGCGGCCGAACGCGGGCGATATCTCGCCGAACGGCTCGGAAAGCTCCGCAGCCGAAAGATCAAGGAGGTCCGCGGCCGCGGCCTTCTCATCGGTATCGAGCTCGAGCCCGAGGCCGGCGGGGCCCGCCGCTACTGCGAGGAGTTGATGAAGGAGGGCCTCCTGTGCAAGGAGACCCACGAGAACGTCATCCGCCTGGCCCCGCCGCTCATCATCAGGGACAAAGACATCAACTGGGCCCTCAAAAGGATCAAGACCGTTTTCAAGCGGCTGGAAAAAAATTGAGGACGCAAGGCTCGAAGGACCCGGCGGACGCATCTGCCGACCGGCCGGGGGCGCGATTGTCGCTTTTTGGGGACGATCCCCGTCGCGGCCTGTCCGCCCATCCCCTAAGGACGGGTTTGGCATAGCTCTTGCATAAAACTCGGTTAGGAGGACGAAAATGAAACGAAACCTGGCACTCGTCTTCATCTCGATGATCCTTCTCGCAGGCTGTTTCATGTACGTTCCGCAAGGCGATTACGGCTCTCCGGCTCCGTCTCCGGCCCCGGCGCCGACACCCGCCCCCGAGACCCAGTTCGATAACCAATGGAACTATGACAATCCGGACATGTCGGACTATTACGGCTACCTCGGCTCGAGCGGATATTGGGTTTCCTACCCGTCCTACGGGTACGTCTGGCTCCCGCGGGACATCGGCTACGGCTGGCGGCCCTACTCTCTGGGTCGCTGGGTCCGGACCGAATTCGGGTGGACCTGGATCTCCGTCGAAAGATGGGGATGGCTCGTCTATCATTATGGCCGATGGGGCTGGGACGTGAGACTGGGCTGGTTCTGGGTCCCCGGAACGGAGTGGGCACCGGCCTGGGTCGCCTGGAGATGGGGCGACGCCTATATCGGCTGGGCGCCTTTGCCCCCGGGCAATGAATTCGTGCGGGGCTTTGGCTTCCGCCGCCGGGAGTTCAACTTGCCCGGGGATTCCTGGTGCTTCGTCCGAGGCCAGGAATTCCTAGATCCGCGGCTGGACCGCTGGATCCTCCCGCGCGAGCGGAACGTCAATATCATCAATTACACCCGCATGGACGTCAACATCAGCGTCCGCGACAATCGGATCATCAACAATGGTGTCGATGTCGATTTCGTGCAACGCCAGGCCAACAGGGCCGTCCAGAGCTATCAGCTCCGGGACGCCCGCCGGCCGAACGAGGCCCAAGTCGGGTCCCGTGATGTTGCCCTCTACCGTCCCAACGTGCGCTCGAACCAGTCGGCCCGGCCGAAGGAGGTCCTGCAGCCCGACCAGGCAGCCGTCCGTCGTGCGGAGGGCGCACCGGTGCCGACGCGATACACGGGCGGGAGCGTTCAGAATGATGAGACCGCCGTGCGCCAGGAACACGCGCAGGAGACGCAGCGGCTGGAGAACGACCAGAAAGCCGAGATGAGGGCCCTCCAGCAAAAGGCCGCGGCCGAAAGGGCCGCTCTGAGGAACTCCGCGGAGCGCCAGAAGGCCGACGCGGCCGCCCAGGCCAAGATCGCCCAGGTCAAGAAGAACCACGATGCCGAGAAGGCCCAGATGGCTCAACGGCATAGGGTCGAAGAGGAACAGGTCCGCAAGAATCGGCTCAAGAGGAACGAGCCCGAGAAACACTAGGACGGCCGGCGGGCCTTCATCGTGACGATGAGGGCCGCGGCCATGATCAACACCCCTCCCGAGATCGTTCTCAGGGAGGGGTGTTCTTTCAAGAAGAGGGCGGCGAGGGCGATCCCGTAGACGGGTTCGAGAGAGCTGATGATGCTCGCCGTCCGGGCCGGCACGCGCTTCATCCCGTCGATGAACAGCGTGTGCGCGGCGGCCGTGCCGAATACCCCAAGGACCGCCAGCAGTCCGAGGTCGCGTCCGGTGAGCCGCGCTCCCGCGAGAAGGGCGAACGGCAGCAGGAAAACGGCGGCGTAGAGGTCCTGAAAGAACGCCACGCTCAAACTGGTATTGGCGCGGGCCAGGCGCCGGTTGAGGAGTGAGAGCACGGAAAAGGTCAGCCCCGCCCCGAGCCCCCAGGCCACCCCGAGGAAGACCGGGCTGCGGAGGTCGTAGCCGGGCACAATGAGGAAGACCCCGGCGACCGTGAGCAGCGCCAGGACCATGCTCCCCGGGTCCCATCGTTCCCTGAAGACGGCGGGCTCGAGGAAGGCCGTGAAGACCGGGAAGCTCGAATAGGAGAGCAGGGCCACGGCCACGGTGGAGATCTGGACGGACTTGAAGAACATCGTCCAGTGGACGGCCAGGATGAGGCCGCAGAGGACGAGCAGGAGCATGTCCCGGACCGAGGCGACCCGCAGCGGGCGGCGGCCGATGACCAGCACGAGCGCCAGAGCCAGCGCAGCGAAGGCGGCGCGCCCGAAGACGATCAGGTGGGGGGGGAGGGGCAGCCACTTCCCGAACAGGCCCGGGAAGCCGAACAGAAAGACGGCCAGGTGGATCTCGAGGAGGTTCTCGGCCCTCCGGGACCGTTCCGTTTCGTCGAACGACGGCATGGGCGACTCTCATTATACACATTAGGCGGGGATTGTCCCGCCCGATCTCACCGGGGGCGGCGTCGCTCTAGGATTCCCCCTTGATATTTCGACGGGTTGTGTTAAGATAAAACTTACTTTTTCCAGGAAACATAAGGTTCCTGACCTGCGGCGAGCGCCATCATCCATGTCCTACGAGATATTCGCCCGGAAATACCGGCCCAAGACCTTCGAGGAGGTCATCGGGCAGAAGTCCGTCGTCCAGACCATCCAGAACGCCATCACCTCTGGCCGGATCGCCCAGGCCTACCTTTTCTCGGGGGTCCGGGGGACGGGCAAGACGACCGTCGCCCGCATCCTGGCGAAGGCGCTGAACTGCGTCAGCGGACCGACGCCTCAGCCATGCAACAAGTGCGAGTTCTGCACGGCCATCAACGAGGACCGGGCCATCGACGTCCTCGAGATCGACGGCGCCTCGAACCGGGGGATCGACGATATCAAGGCCCTGCGGGAGGCCCTGAAATACCGCGCCATCTACACCCGCTACAAGGTCATCATCATCGACGAGGTCCACCAGATCACCAAGGAAGGATTCAACGCCCTGCTCAAGACGCTCGAGGAGCCGCCGGCCAAGACGGTCTTCATTTTCGCCACGACCGAGTTCAACAAGGTCCCGCCGACCATCGTCTCCCGCTGCCAGCACTTCGAGTTCAAGAAGATCTCCCACAAGGACATCATCAACCATCTCATGGAGATCACGAGGAAGGAAGGGATCACCGTCACGCCCGCGGGCCTGGCCATGATCGCCGAGGCCGCAGAGGGCAGCATGCGGGACGCCCAGAGCCTGCTCGACCAGGCCGTGGCCTTCAGCGGCGAGAACATCAGCGACGAGGACCTTAAGACGATCCTCGGGACGATCGGCCAGGACATCCTGTTTCGCTTTTCCACGGCCGTGCTGGATGAGCGTCCCCAGGAGATCTTCCCGCTCGTCGACGACCTCATCGCCTCGGGCTACGACCTCCGCTTCTTCTTCGGCAAGCTCATCGAACATTTCCGGGACCTCCTTCTCGTCGACTCCGTGGACCGGCCCGAGGACTATCTCGCCGTCACGGTCGAAGAGCTCGAAGCTCTCCGGTCGCTCGCCAGAAAGGCGAGCGCGGAGGACTTCCTCCGCTATCTCGTCGCCCTCCAGCAGGGAGAGCAGGGGCTCAGGTATTCGACCCAGCCCCGGATTTATGTGGAGACCTTCCTCATCAGGCTCTGCCAGTTCCGCAGGATCGTTCCCCTGAAAGAGCTCCTCCAGGACTTGGAGTCCCTGACGAAGGCCGGAGGGAACCCGCGACCGGGAGAGCCGCGGCCCGGCCCGGGCCCGGCCAAGCCCTCCTCGCCGCCGTTCACCCGGGTCCCCTCGTCCGCTCCCCGGAGCGCGGGGCCGCCGGCGGCGTCCGGGCCATGGACCCGACCGACGCCAGGCGCCGGTCCTGGGCCCACCCCCAAGCCGGCCGCGCCTTCCATCCATAAGGAGACCTTCGGCCGGGTCCTCGAGAGGCTCGCCAAGGACCGGGCCCCTCTGGCCGCGCTCCTGGCCCAGAATTCGTCAGTCCGGATCAGAGAGGACTTGATCGAGGTCTTCTTCGAGCGCGGCAAGGGTTTCTTCGG
>Ga0315280_10007119_pt1 | contig 15158 bp, 12 predicted proteins | sample YL17G06_40_MG_FD_203697 | JGI IMG/M metagenome (GOLD analysis project Ga0315280, IMG submission 203697) | Sediment microbial communities from Yellowstone Lake, YNP, Wyoming, USA - YL17G06_40 | ecosystem: Environmental > Aquatic > Freshwater > Lake > Sediment | place: USA: Wyoming | collected... | reverse complement strand
AATAGATTAAAATCGTAGCCAAAACTCGAGGAATTTTCTTTTTTTGTAAAAAATCAATTGCTGGATTGAATAAAATAGAAATGATTAAAGCAAAGATAAGCCAGATCAAAATGTCTCTAATTAAATAGAGAATATAAAATCCAATAATACCTATGCCGATTTTCAAAATCGTCCACCAGGAAATATCTAAAACTTTGTCTCGGTTCATTATTGGATATCAGCATAAATCAGCAGTATCCGCATAAATCAGCGGGAACATAGTTTTGAACGCTGATAAATGCTGATTTAAAACTGATTAATGCTGATTTTAAAATTTTAATAATTTTTCAAATTTTTCTTTTTCCTTAAATGGACCAATCAAAGCTAAATTTAATTTTTGGGGTTGAAAAATATCTTTAGCTACTTTTAGAATATCAGATACCTTAACCTGGTCAATTTTTTTAAAAATTTCTTCTGGAGTTAAAATTTTATTTTCCAAAAGTTCCTGATCAGCATAAAAGGAAGCTTGGGCTTCGGAAGACTCTAATAAAAGAGTTGTCTTTCCTTTTATATAGTCTTTGGCTTTTTTAAGTTCTACCTTGGGAATTTTTCTCTGAGTCATTCCTTTATATTCTTTTAAAATGGTTGAAATCGCTTTTTCTATATTTTTATTATCCACCCCGGCCTGAGTAACTAAGTATCCAGTGTCAGGATCAGAAGAAACTGCAGTTTGAATATAATAAGCAATGCCCAATTTTGTTCTAATTTCCTCAAACAATCTTGAACTCATCATCCCTCCTAAAATTACCCCTAAAATTTCTTGAGCATATCTTTGGGGATGAAAAAGATTAAAAGTTCTTACCCCAAAAGCTAAATTAGTTTGATCAGTTTTTTTAAAAAATAAAAGTAATTGAGGTTCAGTTTGCTTTTCAATTACCGGAGGCTTTTTTTTAGGTCGAGTTTCTCTAATTTTAGAAAAATATTTTTTTACTTTAAAGATTGAGGCTCTTTCATCAATTTTTCCAGCTAGACAAATTATTGTATTTTGAGCTACATACTGGGATTTCAGATAATTTAAAATTTGATCCCTGGTAATTTTAGCTACGCTTTCTTTTGTTCCTGCTACATCCCAACCAGCTGGTTGGTCACCGTACAATAATTTATTCCACAAAACCTCAACATAACTCATTGGATGATCATAACGCATATTAATTTCCTCACTAATTACTCCTTTTTCTTTTTCTATCTCTTTTTCTGGGATCAAAGAATTTAAATAAATATCCGAGACACAATCTAAAGCTAAATCAAAATGAATAGCATCAACCTTGGCAAAATAACCTGTGTATTCTTCCGAAGTGAAAGCATTATAAATTCCTCCCACCTTATCTAAGGTTTCAGCCACAGCCATCGTTGAAGGTCTTTTTTTTGTTCCTTTAAAATACATGTGCTCTAAAAAGTGAGAAATTCCATTGATTTCTTTTTTCTCATATTTTGAACCGGTCCCAACCAAAACCAAAACTGTCACCGCCTGAGTGCTTTTCATTGGGACAGTAACAATCCTTAAACCGTTTTTGAGAGTGGTTTTTTTGAACATTTTCGCTTACTCTTTTAACTTCTTCTCCAAAACTTTTACTAAATCTTTAATTTTTACTCTTTCTTGTTTCATTGTGTCGCGATCGCGAATGGTTAAATCATCTTGTTTTAAGCTTTCAAAATCCACAGTTAAACAGAAAATGGTAGCAATTTCATCTTGTCGGCGATACCTTCGACCGATTGAACCAAGCTCATCGTATTGACAAACAAAATGGGGTTTTAATAATTGGTAAACTTCTTTTGCTTTTTTTACCAATTCGGGTTTGTTCCTGACCAAAGGCAAAACCGCAATTTTAATTGGCGCAATTTTTTTATCCAATTTTAATAAAATTTCGACTTCTTTGGTTGCTTTTGTGGTTTTTGTTCTCCCACCAGCAATTTCTTGATAGGTATCACATAAAAAAGCAAAAAGAGATCTTTCTACCCCAACTGAGGTCTCAATAATATGAGGAAAATATCTTTCCTTAGTTTCTTCATCAAAATATCTCAAATCCTTTCCCGAATGTTCCGAATGATTAGACAAATCCCAATCTCCTCGATTATGAATTCCTTCAATTTCATGCCAACCAAAAGGAAATTTATATTCTATGTCAATTTGCCTTTTTGCATAATGGGCTCTTTCTTTTTTTGGAATTTCCCTAATTCTTAGATTTTCCTTTTTAATTCCTAATTTTAAATACCAATTTATTCTTTCATTTAACCAATAATCAAAATATTTTTCGGCATCTTTTGGGTGGCAAAACCACTGCATCTCCATTTGTTCAAATTCTCTGATTCGATAAATAAAATCCTTTGGAGTAATTTCATTTCTAAAAGCTTTTCCAATTTGGGCTACCCCGAAGGGGATTTTCAACCTCATTGAGTTTAAAACATTCTCAAAATTCATATAAATTCCCTGACAGGTTTCGGCTCTCAGATAAGTAACAGCCGCTTCATCTTCCACTGGTCCAATAAAAGTTTTCATCATTAAATTAAATTTTCGTGGCTCCATTAATTCCCCACTACATTCTGGACATTTTTTACCCTTTATTTCATTAGCCCTAAGTCTTTTATGACACCCTTTACATTCAACCAACTCATCGACAAATCCAGCGCTCAGGTGTCCAGAAGCTTGCCAGACCTTGGGCGACATTAAAATTGCGGCATCCGATCCCATAATATTTTCATGAAATTTTGTCATTTCATCCCACCAAGCCTTTTTGATATTATTTTTCATTTCCACTCCCAAGGGTCCAAAATCATAACCAGAACCAAAGCCACCATAAATTTCTGAAGACGGAAAAATAAATCCTCTTCTTTTACAAAGCGATATAATTTTTTCCATTAAATTATTCATATTTTTATTGAACTCGCGAAACGGTGAAATGAAAACTTCATCGAAGTTTTCATTGAACTCTTCCCATTTCTTCGGTTATTGTTTCATCATCTGGCAAGGTGGTGTTGATGCTGGGATTAATTGCTTCTATATCCTCCCCGGTCCAACTATCTTCGCCAGATATTTTTGCCTCACTGATTAAATCAGGGATGCTCCTTCTTTGAGTTTCATCTGGGGTAAACTCAACCTGGAAAGAAATATTTGGAGCCGGGTTTAAAACTCCGTTACCAACTTTTAAATCTCCGACATTCCAGACAATTTCTCTTGATTGAGAATCGAAGGTAAATTTCTCAATTGCCTCTTCGGGAAAGATTTTTCCAGTTAATTTCACATTTTGAGGTAAAAAGGCCTTCACTTTAACATTTTTAACTTCATTGTAATAATTTTTGGCTAACCAGATTATGGTGTAAGTCGTGGCTTCGCCAACTTTTGGAGGAATCGGCCCAGAATTACCAAAAATTTCATCCTGGAAAAATCCTTTTTGAGAAATTTCCAATTTTGAATTAACCTTATTTGAAAATTCTTCTTTAACCTGGCTTAGATAAACCTGATTTTTAATTTCAGTTTTCCCTTCAAGAGATGGAATCTCCCAATCTTTTTTCAATTTTATCCAAAATTCAACTTTTCCTTCTTCACCTGGTTCTATAAATTGAAGGGCTCTCACTCTTTTCCAATCCCAAACAATCGAATTGTCTCCAAGGGTAAAATCTCCTTCGGGAGCTTTTAGAGTTTGAAAATCGAAAATATCTCCAATTAAAGTGGTCATTAGGGAAAGGTCAAATAAGGTTTCTGCCCCGACATTTTTGAAAAAGATTTCGTAATGGAGCTGGTCCCCGGGATCGACTAAATATTTGGGACTGCCATTAATTTGTTGGAAAACCCACAAAGCTGGTTGAATAATTTCCACTCCCTTCGTTATTTCTTTCAATAGAATGAATTCCCCTTCCTGCCAGATTCCTAGCTTAGCTTTAAACAATTTTTGCTCTCTGACCTCGCCTCTTATTTTTCCTGAAATCTCAATTCTTCCTCCTTCAGCCCGGTTTAAAGGAGGAAGTTTCCATTCTACTTTTTCCAGAGAAGGGGGATTAGATTCAACAAATTCGAAACCGGAGGGATACTCAGCTGTCACTTTTAAATTTAAAAGAGGGTAATCAGTGTTTGAGAAATAGTTTAATCTAAATTTTAAATCTTTTCCCGATTCAATTTTTGATGGCAAATCAAATTCAAAAGTCAGGGGCACCGATTTAATGACAGTGGTAAAAGTGGTGGAAGATTCATATCTAGCTTTTAAATTTTTTGGTCGATAAGTTAATTCAGCTCGAGCTATCAGGGTTTCTCCTTCTTTACCAATTAATCTGGCTTTAAAAGAGATGGTTTTTTCCTCACCGGGATAAATAGCATCTCCTAATTCTTCAGCACCTATTTCCTGTCTTAAAGATTTTCCTTCTTCCAAGAGAGAATGTTCCGGATATTCAAAAATAAGTTTTGGCTCTTCTAAACGAATATTTCCATTGTTTTTATATTTTACGACGTAATTAAATTCTTCAGTTAAATCAATGCTCTCCGGACCCAAAATTTCCAATTTTAAAATCTCTTTTGAATAGCTATTAGATTTCCAATTCCAAAAACCAACTAATCCGGCAATTACTGCTAAAAGAATTAAGAAGATGATAAATTTTTTTCGCATATCTCCCTATGAATTACGAATTGTTACGAATATACGAATAACACTCTTTAGAAATTTCAGCTAATAACTTTAAATAAAATTTTTCAATTTTTAATTTAGAAAGGGTTATCCAGTTTTTTTCAAGCATAATTCTTAAAATTTTCACTATTTCTGGTTTCACCTCTTTACCTGATTTTAATTTCTTAAAACAGTTTTGACAAATTATCCCTCCTTCTTTTGGGTTAAAATAAAGCTTTTCTGGTATTAATTTTTTTTGACACAGAGAGCAATTATAGAGTTCGGGCTTATATCCTAAAATTGAAAGAAGGCTCCAGAAAAAATAGTAATAGATGAATTGTAGATTGTAAATTTTAAATTGTAAATTGTTTAACTTTTGAAATATTTCAATTAAGAGTTGCCAGATTTTTTCATCGGCTTCTTGACCCCTGACCAGGTTATCTAAAATTTCTGAAATTTTATAAGCAATGGGTAATCTTTTTAAGTTTTTTCTTAGGTTTTTAAATTTTTCAACCAAAATTGCATCGGTTAAAGTTTTGTAGGTTTTTCCCTGAATAAACTCAATTTCTGATAAATAAAAGGTTTCGGCTCCGGATCTTAACTTTGAGGAAATTTTTCTAATTGCTTTTCCTAAAATCTCTAATTTTCCAAAATCTTTGGTATAGATTGTAAATATTTGGTCGGCTTCTCCTCGATCTTCTTTTTTTAAAATGAAACCTTTGGTCCAGTAATTCAAAAACATTTATTTTTCTTCTAATAATCCCTTAAAATATTTAATTTTTTGATCTATTTTTAGTTTTTCAGCTAGAGTTTTTCCCCTCTTCTCTTTTTCTAAATCATTGAAGATTCGGTAACTTTCAGCTTTTTTGAGATAACCTCCATATTTTTTTGCTAATTCTTGGCCCATTTCAATTCTTTCGTTTTCGGAAAACATTTTTCCTCCTGAACCAGGAATATAAGGAGAGGCTTTTCTTATCTTCCAGGCAGCTTCACCCATTGGAATAGCTGCTTTTCCCCCAAAAATTGATGTGTCTTTTTTTTCTGGCTGAGGTTTAGGAGTCGGCATTTTCTCTGGTTTCTCTCTTTTTTCTCCGTGACTTAATTCTTGTTTTATTTTTTCAATTGCCATTTTAAATTTTTTTAATTGCTAGCCACAAACTTTGGTTATCGACCTTTATTTCTTTTTCGACATCAAAAATCTCTTTTGCCTTTTTCTTAATTTGAAACTCTTTAATTTTTCCTTCCCTGATAATATTTTCCCTATTTTTTTCTAAAACTCCACTTAAAACTTCGCTAAAGCATTGAGTAAAAATTTTGTCTTTTGGCTTTAAAGAAAGAGTCTTTCTCATTTCCTGAATCTGGCGAATAACTTCTCGAATTGTTCCTTCCTCTTTTAATTCCGGAGTAATTTTTGTATCCAATTCTATCTCTGCCTCAATTTTTGGATCGAAAACTATTTCCTTAACATTCACTTCTTCTTTTATCAAATCCAACAATTCCCTTTCAGTTTTTAATTTTTGATCTTTGATTTTTAATTTTTGCAATGGCTGACGGACTTTAATTTTAGCTTTAGCTCTTTCTGCTAGGGCTAAAGTCACTGTTTGTCTAATTTTTTCCATTTTTTTCTCTAAGTTATTATCAATCAATTTCTTATTTACCTCTGGCCAACTTTCTAAATGAACACTCAACAGGGGACGGACCTCTATCAAATTTCTATAAATTTCATCACTCAGAAATGGAATAAATGGTGCGGTTAATTTACTCAATGTCAAAAGTACATAATTTAAGGTTCCCGAAGCTTCTTTTAATTCTTTTTCAGTTTCCGGCTTTTGAAATCTTCTTCTCGACCGCCTGATATACCAGAGAGAAAGATCTTCGATAACAAAATCTTCGATAGCCCTAGTAGAAAAAGTAACCTCATATTTATCTAAATTCTCGGTAACTCCCTGAATCAAATTATTAAGTTTCGAAACGATCCAGCGATCTAAAATATTTCCTTGACGGGTGGTGGGTGGGTTGAAGTCCAAAATATTCTTTCGTTTAGTCAACGATTTCGACGATCGTGGAAAAGATTGACCATAGGTTTGAAAAAATAGAGCGCAATTCCAAAATATTATGATAAATCTTTTTAAAACCTCTTCGATTCCTTTTTCTGAAAAAATTTTAGCATCACCCGGTTGATTCACAGTGTAAAAATACCAGCGAGTGATATCTGCACCATATTTTTCTAAAACTTGCCAGGGATCAACTACATTTCCTTTTGATTTAGACATTTTTTCTCCTTTTTCATTTAAAACATGACCTAAAGAGATGACATTTTTATAAGAAGTTCCAAAACCCAAAAGAGTTGAAATAGCCAATAATGTATAAAACCAGCCTCTTGTTTGATCTATTGCTTCACTAATATAATCGGCTGGGAAAAATTTTGGGGGTTTTAACCCCGCACCAGAACCTTCGGTTCGGTACGGGGCAAGTTTTTTATTTTGATTAAAGGGCCAATGAGCTTGGCCAAAGGGCATCGAACCGGAATCAAACCAACAATCAATCACTTCTTTTGTCCTTTCAATCAGACCACCGCATTTTTGACAATAAAATTTCACTTCATCAATATAAGGCCTGTGAAAATCCAATTCCATCTTTTCATTATAAGGTAAATTCTTAAATTCTAATTTCCTCACCTCTCCTGTTTTTATTTCTCTCTTTGTAGCAACAATTTTTACAAATTTCTTTAAATCGTGACCGTTGACTACTTTTTCAAGTAAAGTCAATGGACGTTGGTGGCTAACAATTAAAACATTTTTATCTTGATAATTTTTATCAATTTCTTTCATGAAAAAATACAATCTTTTTTCTATATCGGTATAATTTTCTCCTTTTGGCGAAGCAACTTGAAATCTTTTCAAATAGTATTCTAATGGTGGGAGTTTTCCTTCCTCGTCCCAGAATCTTCCGATTTCCCTTATTGGTTTTCCATTGAAAATTCCAACGTTGACTTCTCTCAATCTTTTATCAAATTTTGGCTTCAGTTCTAGTTCTTTTCCAATAATTTCTGCGGTTTGTTTAGTTCTTAAGAGATCTGAAGAAAAAATTAAATCAATTTTTTCTTTTTTTAATTTTTTAGCAGCTTCTTTAATTTGTTTTTCTCCTTTTTTAGTTAGGGGGAGATAGTTTTTCTCCGGCCAACAGGAAGTAATGTCTTTTTGATTCCTTAAAGAATCTCCATGTCTTAAAGCAAAATACTTGTTTTTGCTAAATTTTTGCGATATTAAATCTTTTTTTGAGCCAATAAATTCTAAATTTCCGCACACCCAACATTGCCAAATTGGTAAAGGAGTCCCCCAATACCTCTCTCTTGAGAGAGCCCAATCTTTAATCTCTTTTAACCATTCTCCAAACCTTCCGGCTTTCAAATAAGTTGGAACCCAATTAATTTTTTGATTATTTTTAATTAAATCTTTCTTCACTTTTTGCATATTTATAAACCAACCCTGCTTGGCATAATACAAAAGGGGTGAGTCGCACCGCCAACAAAAAGGATAGTCGTGTTCATACAATTCTTCTTTAAAGAGAAGGTTCCTTTCCTTTAAATCTTCAATGATTAAGGGGTCGGCATCTTTTACATAGAGGCCTGCCCATTTTTTAACATCTAAAGTAAATTTTCCTTCCCCATCAACATTTAATAAAATTGGTAAATTATTTTTTTTACCTGCCTCCATATCCTCCTCTCCAAAAGCCGGTGCAACGTGGACAAGGCCCGTTCCTTCTTCTAAAGAAACGAAATCAGCCGGGATGACTTTATAGGCAGTCTTCGAAATTTCCGCATCCGGAGGATAAAGAGGCTGGTATCTCAATTCAGTTAAATCTTTTCCCCGAAATTCTCTAACTAATTCATAATCTTTAGCCAAAATGCTCAGCCTTTCTTTAGCTAAGATTAGATATTCATTGTTGATTTTAACTTCGGCATAATCAAATTCTGGATTTACGGCAATGGCAACATTTCCTGGGAGTGTCCAGGGGGTAGTCGTCCAAACCAATAAATAAATTTTTCCTTTAGTTTCGAATTTCGGATTTAGAATTTCGAATTTTATATATATCGCTGGTTCTTTTATTTTTTCGTATCCCAAGGCAACTTCGTGACTTGATAAACTTGTACCACACCTCGAACAATAAGGAACAACTTTGTAGTCCTGATATAAAAGTCCTTTTTGATAAATTTGTTTAATAATCCACCAAACTGTTTCAATATAGTCTGACTCATAAGTAATGTAGGGATTTTCCATATCCAACCAGAAGGCGATTCTTTCAGTCAATTTTTCCCAATCTTTTTTATATGCCCATACTGATTCTTTGCATTTTTGATTAAATTTGGCTATTCCGTATTTCTCGATATCCTTTTTAGTTTTCAATCCTAATTTTTTCTCAATTTCCAATTCCACTGGCAAACCATGAGTGTCCCAACCGGCTTTTCTCAAAACTTTAAATCCTCGCATTGTTTTATAGCGGCAAATAATGTCTTTATAAGCCCTGGCTAAAACATGATGAATCCCGGGAGCAGCATTAGCCGTTGGCGGCCCTTCATAGAATACAAAATTTGGCGCCTTTTTGCGCTGTTCAATTGAATTTTCAAAAATTCTATTTTTCTTCCAAAATTTCAATATCTTCTTTTCAATTTTCGGAAAATTTAAATTCATGTTTTTACCTTGTCGGGCGGTGGATGGGTTGGAGTTCATATTTACATATGCTCTGGTGCAGAAATACCCATTACATTTAGAGTATTTTTTAAGACAGTTTTGGCAGCTAAAATTAAAGCCAAACGAGCTTCCCGCAGAGGTTTGACCTCTGTCAGAACTTGACAATCACGATAAAATTGGTGAAAAACTGTTGCTAAATCTATTGCATATTGTGGCAATCTCTGAATTTGATAATCTTTAGCCGTATCCTCCACAATTTCTGGAAACCTAATTAGCTGTTTAATAAGTTCTAATTCGCTTGGATGATTTAGTAATTTATAATCAACTTTTGATTTTTGATTTTTGCCACAGCCCTTATTAAAGGGCTGGGCAACCCAGCCCATTGGAAATGGGCTGTGGTTGATTTTTGATTTTGCAAGAATACTATGTATTCTTGCGTATGCATATTGGACATAATACACGGGACTTTTGGCTGACCTTTCTTTAGCCAGTCCTACATCAAATTCCATTTGAGTATCTAAGGATTTCATTAGATAGAAAAATCTGGTTGCATCTAAACCCACTTCATTTATTAGCCACTCCAAAGTTACAACTACTCCCTTTCTTTTTGAAATTTTTCCTCCTTTTAACCTAACAACCTGAGAAATTAGAATATCTAAATCCCATTTATAATTTAATATTTTAGCCACCGCCTTTATTTTGCCAACGTGTCCCTGGTGGTCTGCTCCCCAGATATTGATAATTTTTTGGAAACCCCTCTTAAATTTATCTCTGTGATAGGCGATGTCAGAAAGTAAATAAGTTGGTTCACCGGTTTCCCGGATAATAACCCAATCTTGTTTGTCTCCGAATTGAGAAGTTTTTAACCATTCGGCGCCTTCCTTTTTGTAAATTAGATTTTCATTTTTTAGCCAATTATAAATTTTATTAACTTTATTTATCTTATATAAATCATTTTCAGAAACCCAATTATCGAATTTAATCTTTAATTTTTTTCCAATGAAATCTTTATTATCTTTTTGAACTTCTTGGGCTAATAAATAGCCTGCCTCTCCTTCATCACTGATTTTCTCTAATTTTGATTTAAGGTTTGAGATTTTTTCTTTAAGATAATCATTTAAATAAGTGACGCCTTTCCCCAAGGCAGTTTGACCTAAAGTTTTAATTTGGGTATTTACTTTGGCATCATTAATGTAATATTCTCGAGTAACTTTATATCCAGCTTTTTCTAAAACATTAGATATCGTATCGCCAAAAAATGCTCCCCGGCCATTCCCAATATGTAAGGGTCCTGTAGGATTTGCCGAGATAAATTCTACTTGAGCTTTTTGACCATTTCCGATTTTTAATTGACCAAATTTATCTTCTTGCTTCAAAATTTCCTCAACCTGTTTTTGTAAGTATTCTTTTGAAAGAAAAAAATTAATAAAACCGTTTTTTACTTCTACTTTTTCTAAAATGGGAGCTTTGATGAAGTCTGCAATTTCTTGAGGGTTTTTCGTTAGCGTCATGGCTACATTAGTAGCGTAGTCGCCGTAAGCCATTTCGGCAGGCCTTTCTATTTTAACTTCAACCTCTTTTCTATAAAGATTTCTCACCGCTTTTTCTATCAAATTTTTTATTTCCTCTCTTACCATTAATTTTAGTTTACCTCAATTTTTGGTAAAATGAAATAATGAAGATATTGGCCGAGAATAAAAAAGCTTATTTTAAATACAAAATTTTAGAGAAATTTGAGGCGGGGATTTCTTTGATTGGCCAAGAAGTAAAATCATTAAAAACTCGCGGAGTAAATTTAGCCGGCTCTTATGTCATTTTGAAAGAACCCTATCTCGAAGTCTTTTGGATTGGGGTAAAAATTCCTCCTTATCAGCCGAAAAATGTACCAGCTAGTTATAATCCCGAACGTTTAAGAAAACTTCTTTTAAAAAAATCAGAGATTAAATATTTAATTGGTAAAGCAAAGCAAAAGGGCTTGACTTTGGTACCCTTGAGAGTTTATACTAAAAGGGGAAGAATAAAACTGGAATTTGGAATTGCTAAGGGAAAGAAAAAAGTAGATAAACGAGAAACAATTAAAAAACGGGAGGTAGAAAGGGAGATAAAAAGAGAGCTAAAATTACGGGGGTGAAGAGGATCGACAGAAATTTTTGTCAAAGTAGGCAGATAGAGTATTCTCGAATCTCGTAAAACTTCGAGAAAAGAAATAAGTGCCAACTTATTCGCAAGCAAACAGCTTGCTCCTGTTTTAGCTTAAAAGCTAAAACCATCTGATCACTGATTCTCGATAGGTGAAATCAGGTGTCATATCATCGAGATACCCAGCCCTTTTGTCTCAAAGGGCTGGGGAAAAAATAGAGACTAGTGGTACTAGAATTTCGTCTGTTTTGAATCTAGTATTTCAAAAACTTAAACAGACTAAATCTGTAGAAATATTTTGGCAAATTTTCTGGACTGGGCTTCAACGCCCACGCCTCCACCTAAAATTTAAAAATCTATCCTAAAACGACCCTTAGTCAACAATCAAATACGGGCTTCTCAGGTTAGATTAGTTGATGAAACTGGAAAACAAGTAGGAATTGTTTCATTGGAAGAAGCGCTCCAGATGGCGAGGGAGCGCAATTTAGATTTAATTCAGGTTACAGAAAAAGTAACGCCTGCGGTTTGTAAGATAATGGATTATGGAAAATATTTTTACTGGCTTCAAAAAAGAGAAAAGTCAACCAAAATAAAAAGGACTGGTGAGTTAAAAGGAATAAGATTAGGGTTTAATATCTCTTTGCATGATTTAGAAACCAGAGTTTCTCAAGCAGAAAAGTTTTTAAAAAAAGGACAAAAAGTGAAAATAGAGATGGTGTTAAGAGGAAGAGAAAAAGGACTTTCCGAATTTGCTAAAGGAAAAATTAATCAGTTTCTGGAAACTTTAGAAAAACGCATACCAATAAAAGCTGAAAGAGAGTTGAAGAGGGAGTCAAGAGGATTTACAATGATTATTTCAAAAGTATGAAGACACGCAAATCAATACGAAAACGTTTTAAAATTACTAAAACCGGTAAGGTTTTAAGAAGACCGACCGGCCTCGACCATTACCGGGCAAAAAAAACAGGAAAACAAATTAGAAAAAGCCGCAAATGGATTGAGGTTCCCAAAAGCGAAGCCAAAAAAATTAAAAAACTATTAGGTTTTTAATATGGTGAGAGTAAAAAGAGGAAAAGCTGCCCACAAAAGACGAAAGCATTTGTTAAAATATGCTAAGGGTTTTCGTTGGGGAAGAAAGTCAAAATACCGAGCAGCAAAAGTAGCTCTTATGCATGCCTGGGAGTATGCTTATCGAGATAGAAAATCAAAAAAAAGAGAATTCCGAAAACTTTGGCAAATCCAAATTAATGCCGCTTGTAGAGAAAAGGGAATTTCCTATAGCAAATTTATTAATGGCTTAAAGAAAAACAAAATCGAACTCGACCGAAAAATCTTAGCTAATTTAGTTCAAAATCATCCAGAAATTTTTGAAAAAATAGTAGAAAAAGTTAAAAGCTAATTTTGTTTTATTTGAATAGTATTAAATAAAAATACTCCGTACCCAAAAAGTGCGGAGTTTTTCTTTAATTAAGAATTGAGAATCTCTTGCGGTGGTTCAATTGGATATCCCTCTGGACCAATAAAACAACCTAAGCAAAGATTTTCCTTTGGTAGACCGGAAGCCTTTATCATCCCCTCGAGACTAAGGTAGCCAAGGGAGTCAGCGTGTACAACTTTCCTACCTACCTCTTCTTCAGTTAAACCAGCAGCTGCCAATTCTACCCGGGTAGGAATGTCAATCCCTAAAAAACATGGCCAGCGGAGAGGCGCAGAGCCAACTCTTTCATGGACTTCGGCTGCCCCCTCTTTTCGTATCATGGCAACCACTGCCGGCGACGTATCACCTCGTACAATCGAATCTTCAATAATAACTACTCTTTTCCCATGAATAACTTCTCTCAAAATGCAGAATTTCATCTCTGTAAGAGCTCTTCTATCTGTATCTCTCGTAGCTAAAAAATTTCTTTTAGAATAGTATCGATTTCTAATAATTCCTCTAACTAACGGTATACCGAGAACTCGAGCGACTGCTGAGTCGTAAATCTCGCCAGAAATAGGAACTCCACAAGCAATATCGGCCTGAACTGGATGCTCTCTTGCAACTATCTCACCAGCTTCATCTCGATAAGAATTGACTCTCTTGCCCGCTAATCGACTATCTGGCCTGGCGAAATAGATGTACTCAAATATACAAAGTCGAAGCCAAGGATTGTCTGCCCAAATAAAGTTTTTTTCGAGTCCATTTCTACCCAAAACAATTATTTCGCCAGGATTGATTTCTCGAATGAAATCAGCTTTTATTGTATGAAAAGCACATTCTTCCGAAGCTAAAATAAAACTCGTTGTGTCTTTACCGAGACAAAGAGGTCTGATACCGTATTTGTCTCGAACGCCAATAACTTTATCTCTAAATAAAATAGTTAAAGCAAAAGCGCCTTTTAGTCGTGGTAGAACTTTAAGCAAGGCTTCTAAAAAATCTTTTTCGGGAGAAGTTGAAAGTAAAGCCACAATTACCTCTGTGTCGGAAGTTTCTGACTGAAACTGATATCCTTTCTCTTCCGCTTCTTTCCTTAGTCCTTCCAATTCAATTAAATTACCGTTATGACCAAGAGCAAATAGTTGACCCCGGAATAGACCGATTAATGGTTGAAAAGTTTTTGGCTGTTTGAGTTCGCCAGCTTTTCCTATAGTTGAATAAAGTGTATGGCCAATTCCGAATCTTCCCGAAAGTTTCTCAAAAAGAGCTTCTCTATTCCTTTCATTAAAAACTTCGGTGACAAGACCTTCTTCTTTATGCTCACGAAGTTCAAGGCCATCAGAAACAGCTACTCCCACAGCTTGTTCGCCTCGCTGTTGAAGGTCGTAAAGGCCGTGGCTTATTTTTGGGGCGACTACTTCATTGCTAACTATTCCAAATATACCACACATTTCTCTTTTACCTCCTTTCCTTATTTTTATTTTGTTAAGTTACAGTTATTCTTTTTTAACTTTAATATTTTTCCATTTAAAAATCAAATTGGTCGGATATCGGCTTCTTCTCGGAGTTCTTTTATATTTCTAAATCCTTGTTTTTGGAGGCTTTGCTTTACACCAATAATTAGTCTTGGTAAAAAATCGTAACCCGAGCCCCGATAAGGCACTTTGGTGACAATTCCTTCGGCAATCCTGATTTTTGTTTTATCCACAGCGTATCTCACCGCCGACCTCCTCTCCATTGCTTCTAAAGACCCCATCCCTCGATATTTTTTAACCATTCGATTCTCTTCGTAATTAAATTCCTTTTCTCCTGGAGATTCATCTAGACCGGCGAGTAAAGAACCCATCATTACTGTCTGGGCTCCCAAAGCCAAGGCTTTTGTTATATCTCCCGGTTTTTGAATCTCAGCCAAATCAGGAGTCTTTATTCCGCCATCGGCAATAATTGGAAGGACGCCATATTTTGGTTCTAATTTTTTCACTTCTTGAGCACAGTCAAAAACTGCCGAAGCCTGAGCTCTACCAGTACCAAGTTCTTCTTGAGTAATACAGGCTGCTCCTGGCCCAATGCCAATTTTGATAGCATCACAATATTTAAACCCTTCTTCGATTATTTTTTTCACCATCTCGGACGAATCAACATTACCTACTACCACTTCTAATTTGGGGAAGTTTTGTTTTACCCATTTTGCAATTTCCAATTGTTCTCTAAAAACAACGCTGGCATCGATGATAATTCCGTCAACGCCAGCAGTAATTGCTTTTTTGATTCTTTCTTGAG
>Ga0315280_10007118_pt1 | contig 15158 bp, 11 predicted proteins | sample YL17G06_40_MG_FD_203697 | JGI IMG/M metagenome (GOLD analysis project Ga0315280, IMG submission 203697) | Sediment microbial communities from Yellowstone Lake, YNP, Wyoming, USA - YL17G06_40 | ecosystem: Environmental > Aquatic > Freshwater > Lake > Sediment | place: USA: Wyoming | collected... | reverse complement strand
TCCGATTCAATACCTTCGTAATCGCCGATGTCAATGTCGTCTTCCCGTGATCCACATGCCCAATCGTCCCAATGTTTAAATGCGGCTTCGTCCTCTCAAACCTTGCCTTCGCCATTCCTTACCTCCTTGCGGCTGAATGATTCATTCAGGCCTTTCTTATCTCATCTATGAACAGGAATTCTTCCCTCGATCCGAGCAATGATTTCCTCGGCGACCTGAGGGGGTGTCTGTTCATAACGCAAGAATTCCATAGAAAATACTCCCCTTCCTTGAGTGAGTGTCCGGAGCACGGTAGCATACCCGAACATCTCGGCAAGAGGAACCAGGCTCTTGATGACCCTCGATCCTCCTCTTATCTCCATACCCTCTACTTTTCCCCTCCGCGCATTTATGTCTCCTGCGATATTTCCGAGATATTCATCGGGAGTGACGACTTCGAGTTGCATGAGCGGCTCAAGGAGGACCGGCCTGGCCTTGGAGGCGGCATCCCTGAAAGCCAGGGAGCCAGAAATCTTGAACGCGAGGGGCGTGGAATCTACCTCATGCGAGGAACCGTCAATGAGCGTCGCTTTGACATCGATCACAGGAAACCCGGCCAGGATTCCGGCTTCCATCGCCTCTTTGATGCCATCCTGGATGCTGGAGATGAACTCTCTGGGGATGACACTACCTCTTGTCTTATCGACAAAAACAAATCCTTTGCCTCTTTCCAAAGGTTCGACCGTAACCTTGCAATGCCCATACTGTCCCCTTCCTCCTGTCTGGCGGATATATCTTCCTTCTCCTTCAGCAACCTGGAGGATGGTTTCTTTGTAAGCCACCTGAGGCCTCCCTAAATGGGCCTGGACCCCGAATTCCCGAGCCAGGCGGTCCATGATGATCTCAAGGTGAAGCTCTCCCATGCCGAAAACCAGGGTCTGTCCCGTCTGGGGTTCCCGGGCCACCTTGAAGGTGGGGTCTTCCCGGATGAGTTTACGGAGAGCATCGGCCAATTTTGTATGTTCCACCTTGGTCCTGGGTTCAATAGACGCGGAAATAACAGGCTCCGGGAATTTTATGGATTCCAGGATGATGGGCTGGCTCCTCAGGCACAGCGTATCTCCTGTGGAAAGATTCTTCATCGACGCCAGAGCGGCAATATCTCCGGCATAGACCTCTTTCAGGTCTTTCCTTTTATTGGCATGCATTTCAAGGAGCCGGGAAATGCGCTCTTCCTCATCCTTGACAGGATTATAGAGGCCTGAACCGATCTTCGCCTTCCCCGAGTAAACCCGAAAGTAAGCCAAGGAGCCGACAAAAGGATCGGTCATGATCTTGAACACCAAAGCGGAGAAAGGCTCGGTATCGGAAGCCCTTCGCGTTTCGGTGGCCAATGTCCGGGGATGGTGTCCGATGACAGGAGGGATATCTGCCGGAGAAGGAAGATAATCCACGATCGCATCCAAAAGAGGATGGACACCTTTGTTCCTGAACGAGGCGCCTAAGAGAACAGGTACGAACTGAAGAGAGATCGTCCCCTTCCTGATCGCCCGCTTTATTTCAGCAGCAGAGATCTCCGCACCGCTCAGATATTTCTCCATAACGGCATCGTCCGTATCGCTCAGAGTTTCTATCATTTTACTTCTTTTTTCTCTGGCCTCTCGCTTGTTTTCCTCCGAGATCTCTTTGACCTCAAAATGGGTTCCGAGGAGGTCGTCTCCCCAGTCGATTTCTTTCATCCCGACGAGGTCGATCACACCTCGGAAATTCTCTTCCCGGCCCAGGGGCAATTGAATGACTAGAGGTCGGGCACTCAGCCTCGTCTTTATCTCGTCCGCAGCAACCTCCGGGTCCGCGCCGACTCGGTCCATCTTGTTGATATAGACAATCCTCGGAACGCGGTACCTGTCGGCCTGTCTCCAGACAGTCTCTGTCTGAGGTTCAACGCTGCCGACCCCACAGAGAATAATGATAGCTCCATCGAGAACTCTCAGGGACCTCTCGACTTCAGCCGTAAAATCGACGTGCCCAGGAGTGTCGATGATATTGATGCGGTGATTATCCCAGTAGCAGGTGGTGGCTGCGGAGGTGATCGTTATGCCACGTTCTTGCTCCTGCACCATCCAATCCATAACCGCGGTACCCTCATCCACCTCACCCATCTTGTAGGTAATGCCCGTGTAGAAAAGAATTCTCTCTGTTGTGGTAGTCTTCCCCGCATCAATATGAGCCATAATGCCAATGTTTCTGACTTTCTCGATTGGGTACAACCGCATGTATTCTTCGCTCCATCTCGGTCTTTAAACAAATGCGTCTTTTTAATGGAGACTACCATCTATAATGAGCAAAAGCCCTATTGGCTTCAGCCATTTTATGCGTATCTTCTCTCTTTTTGATCGCTCCTCCCCGGTTGTTCATGGCGTCGATGATCTCCGCGGCGAGCTTCTCCTCCATGCTCTTGCCACTTCTCTCTCGCGCGTAGTTGAGCAGCCATCTCACGGCCACAGAAGTTGAACGCTCTATCGGAACTTCGATAGGAACCTGGTATGTGGCGCCTCCGACACGGCGCGATTTCGTCTCGAGCACAGGCCTTGTGTTCTCGATGGCTTTCTCGAATGCCTTGAGGGGATCTTCTTTGGTTTTTTGTTTGATGATCTCCATAGCGTTGTAAATAATTCTTTCCGCAGTGCTCTTCTTGCCTCGTTTCAGAGACAGGTTGATGAATTTCGAGATCAGCGTGCTGTTATAAAAATGGTCAGGCTGAATCTTTTTCTTCTTGACTATTCCTCTTCTCGGCATCTGCGTCTCTCCTTAATCAGCTCGCCACTCTCTTCTCTTTGGGTCTTTTGGCTCCGTATCGAGATCTTCCCTTAAACCGGTTTTGCACGCCTTCGGCATCGAGGGTGCCCCGAATTACATGATACCGAACGCCAGGCAAGTCCTTGACCCGGCCTCCCCGGACGAGAACAATCGAGTGCTCCTGAAGATTATGTCCGATTCCGGGAATGTAACCTGTCACCTCGATGTTATTGGTCAATCGAACCCTGGCCACTTTTCTCAAAGCGGAGTTCGGCTTCTTGGGCGTCGTAGTGAAAACGCGCGTGCAAACGCCTCTTTTCTGAGGGCAATCCTCCAACGCCGGAGACTTGCTCCTGCACTTTTTCTGCGTTCTGCCTTTTCTCACTAACTGGTTAAAAGTTGGCAATAAACCTACTCCTCAAAAAAATCTAATTGGCATCATCCCGAAAGGAATTAATCTCGGAACGAATGCGTCGATAATAACAAAAACATCTTTCTATGTCAAGGATTTTGAGGAAGTTAGCGGGTCCTTTCAGTTCCGGGCGGGAGCCTCGATTTCCTGTTCCTCTTCTGCCCCGGTCGGCTCTTTCAACTCGACATCACGGTAGTACCTGTAGCCTGTGCCCGCGGGAATGAGCCTTCCCATGATAATGTTTTCCTTAAGCCTCCTCAAATAATCCACTTTTCCGTAAAGGCTGGCCTCCGTCAAGACTCGCGTGGTTTCCTGGAAGGAAGCCGCGGCGATAAAACTTTCCGTACTCAAAGCGCTCTTGGTGATGCCTAAAAGAAGCGGCCTGGCCTTGGCCGGCTTGCCGCTTTTTTTCATCACCCTCTCATTTTCCTCCTGGAAGACAAATTTATCCACCTGCTCGTCAACGAGAAACTCTGTATCCCCAACCTCCTCGACCTTAACCCAACGCAACATCTGCCTGATGATGATCTCGATATGTTTGTCGTTGATGGTCACTCCCTGGAGTCTGTAAACTTCCTGGACTTCGCGCAGAAGGTACTCAGCCAGCTCTTTTTCTCCCAAAACGCGGAGAATATCATGGGGGTTCACCGGCCCGTCCATGAGAGCCGTCCCGGCCCTGACCTTTTCTCCCTCGCCCACGCTCAAATGGGCGCCCTTAGGAATAAGGTACTCCTTTTCTCCGCCCTTTTCATTGGTGACCATAAGCTTGCGGTAGCCCCTGACCAGGCCTCCGTACTGGACGACGCCGTCAATTTCTGAAATGACAGCCGGATTTTTCGGCCGACGAGCCTCAAAGAGTTCTTCCGCCCGGGGCAGTCCGCCGGTGATATCCTTGGTCCGGGCGACCTCGCGAGGGATCTTGGCCAGGATATCCCCGGAGAAGACCTTATCCTTGACCTTGATTTCGAGATTGGCTCCGGAAGGAAGATAATACCTCCTGAGCATAAGAGGCTTGCCGTTTTTGTCTTTCTTAGTGGGATGGACGATTTCTACCCGGGGCTGCATTTTTTCGTCCTTTGGCTCGATGACGACTTGAGTGATCAGCCCCGTGAATTCATCCTGGACCTCTTCCATGGTCACTCCCAGCACAACATCATGGAATTCCGCAACCCCGGCGTCCTCTGTCAGGATAAACGTGTTGAAGGGATCCCATTCGGCGAACGGCTGCCGGGCCTTGATCGGCTCTCCATCCTTGACAAAAACCCGGGCTCCGTAAGGGACTTGATAATGCTCGACTTCGCGGCGGCGATGATCGAGGATGGCGATATTGGCGTTTCGGTTGACTACGACGAGCACCCCCTCTTTGTTCTGGACGCCCTTGAGGTTGTTGAACATGACGACGCCATCGTTCTTGGCTTCGAGCTTTGACCTCTCAGCCCCGCGCATGGCGATGCCTCCCACGTGAAAGGTTCTCATGGTGAGCTGCGTTCCCGGTTCTCCGATTGACTGAGCCGCGGTGATGCCCACGGCTTCGCCCAGTTCGGTCAGGCTGCCGCTCGACATGTTCCGCCCATAGCAAAGCTGGCAAACGCCTCTCTTGGCTTCGCACGTCAGGGCAGAGCGGATCTTGACCTTCTCAATACCCAGGTTCTGGAACTGCTGGGCGACGTCTTCGGTAATCTCCTGGTTTGGCTCGACGATCACTTCGTTGGTATCCGGATGGACCACTTTTTCCAGGGCGATTCTGCCGACGATCCTATCGATAAAAGGCTCAATAATCTCGCCGTTTTCGACGATGGCGGTTACATTGACTCCCTTAAGAGTACCGCAATCATATTCATCGACGATCACTTCCTGGGCCACATCCACGAGCTTGCGGGTCAAGTAGCCAGAATTGGCTGTCTTCAGAGCTGTGTCGGCCAACCCTTTTCGAGCGCCATGCGTCGAGATGAAATACTGCAAGACGTTCAACCCTTCGCGCAGGTTGGAAACAATCGGGGTTTCGATGATCTCGCCGGAAGGCTTGCTCATCAAACCGCGCATTCCCGCCAACTGCCGGATCTGTTGCTTATTGCCCCTGGAGCCGGAATCAGCCATGACGAAAAGCGGGTTGAGTTCATTTCCTTCGAAGCTGATCCTCTTCATTTCCTCGATCATGGCAATGGAAACTTTGTCTGTGACAGCTCCCCAGATTTCGACCACGCGGTTAAACCGCTCACCGGCGGAAATGGTTCCGTCGCGGTAAAGTTTTTCGATATCCTGGACTTCTTTTTGAGCCTTTTCCACAATCGCGCTCTTTTCCTTGGGGATGACGAAATCGTCAATCCCAAGGGAGAACCCGGCCATAGTGGCCTGGTTGAACCCGATTTCCTTCAATTTATCGAGCATTTGAATCGTGGGGCCCGGTCCGACTTTGAGATACGTATAAAAAACCAAATTCTCGAGCCCCTTCTTCCTCACCATGCCGTTAATGTAGGGGATTTCCGGAGGAAGAATGCTGTTGAAGATGATTCTTCCGGGTGTCGTATCCACTAACTTATTCTGAATTTCTGTCACCGGACAGGTCATCACGGCCTGATCATCATAATAAGTCGCCAAATTCATAAACGGCCCTTTATACCTCAATTTCACGCGGGCCTGGAGGCTTATTTTCTTATTCTCCAGAGCCAAGAGGACTTCTTCAGGAGAATAGAAAATCCGGCCTTCTCCTATCTGTCGCTTTTTCTCCAGAGTGAGATAATAGCAGCCTAAAACCATGTCCTGGCTCGGAATAGTCAAAGGCCTTCCATGGGCGGGCGAAAGGATGTTGTTGGTCGAGAGCATCAGTGTTTGGGCCTCGACCTGAGCTTCGACAGAAAGCGGAATATGAACAGCCATCTGGTCGCCGTCAAAATCGGCGTTAAAGGCCGCACAGACCAGAGGATGAATCTGGATCGCTTTGCCTTCAATCAAGGTCGGCTCAAAGGCTTGAATCCCGAGGCGATGAAGGGTGGGAGCTCGGTTGAGCAGAATGGGGTGCTCCCTGACCACCTCCTCCAAATAGTCCCAGACCTCAGGTCGCTCCTGCTCATGCCATTCGCGGGCGATCTTGACGCTCGGAACCAGCCCTTCCTTTTCTAACTTGTGGAAAATGAAGGGCTTAAAAAGCTCAAGGGCCATTTTCTTAGGCAAGCCGCACTGATTGAGCTTCAATTCGGGCCCGACCACAATCACAGACCGGCCGGAATAATCCACACGTTTTCCCAAGAGGTTCTGGCGGAAACGCCCTTGCTTTCCTCTTAGGGCTTCGCTCAGGGATTTGAGCGGCCGGCGGTTGGCTCCGAGATGGACCCGGCCCCTTTTCCCGTTATCAAAGAGGGCATCGACGGCTTCTTGGAGCATCCTCTTCTCGTTGCGGATGATCAGTTCCGGCGCTTTGAGCTCGATCAGCTTTTTAAGGCGGTTATTTCGATTGATCACTCTGCGGTAAAGGTCGTTCAGGTCAGATGTGGCAAACCGTCCGCCATCCAGCCTTACCAAAGGTCTCAGGTCAGGTGGAATGACGGGGATGACTTTGAGGATCATCCATTCCGGACGGTTTCCCGACTTTTTCAGGGCCTTGAAGACTCTCAGCCGTTTGGCATAGCGCAATCTTCTCTGCTGCGATTTTTCTTTCTTCATCAACCTCCTCAGACGTTCGGCCTCCTTGGCCGTATCGATCTGGGAAAGCAGAGAGTCGATTGCCTCAGCCCCGATAGAAACTTCGAATTTGTTCCCGAATTTATCATGCGCCTCTTTATATTCTTCCTCGTTGAGAAGCTGTCTCTCTTTTAACGGCGTGTCTCCGGGGTCAGTAACGATATAGGATTCAAAATAGAGAACCTTCTCCAGGTCTTTGATGGAAAGGTCCAAGACCAGTCCGATACGGCTGGGCGGGCTCTTGAAAAACCAGATGTGCGCGACCGGAGACGCCAACCGGATGTGCCCCATTCGTTCCCGCCGCACTTTGGATTTGGTGACCTCGACACCGCACCGTTCGCAGATGATGCCTCTGTATTTCATCCTCTTGTATTTGCCGCAGAGACATTCGTAATCATTGATGGGCCCGAAGATCTTGGCACAGAAAAGGCCGTCCTTTTCAGGCTTGAAGGTTCGGTAGTTGATGGTCTCGGGTTTGGTCACCTCACCCCAGGACCAGCTTTTGATCTTCTCCGGAGAAGCAATGCTAATCCTCACCCGGTCAAAATCGACTTTCGACCTGCCTGATACTGCGGTTGGTCTTGGTTCCATTAGCGTTCTCCTTTCATAGCCGGGGGGACTTCAATTCCCCAGGGCAAGATATCGTCTCTCTCAGCCTTTTCCAGTTCCACATTCAGGCACAGACTCTGCAGCTCACGGATGAGGACATTGACGGATTCAGGAAGTCCAGGAGTAAAATCCAAATCTCCTTTGACGATGGCTTCATAGATTTTTGCCCTTCCTTCTACGTCGTCCGATTTTACGGTCAAAAGCTCTTGGAGAGTGAAGGCCGCTCCGTAGGCTTCCAGGGCCCAAACTTCCATTTCGCCGAACCGCTGTCCGCCGAACTGGGCTTTGCCGCCCAACGGCTGCTGGGTAATCAAAGAATAAGGGCCTGTGCACCGAGCATGGATTTTATCATCCACAAGGTGATAAAGCTTCATCATATAGATGTAGCCGACGGTAACTTCTTGGTGGAACAGCTCTCCCGACATCCCATCGTAAAGCGGCGTCTTGCCGGATTCCGGCAAACCGGCTTTCTTCAAGAGTTCTTTGATCTCCCTTTCCGAGATCCCGTCAAAAACAGGTGTGGAGACCCAGAGATTGAGGATTTTCGACGCCCATCCCAGATGCGTTTCTAAGATCTGCCCCACGTTCATTCGGGACGGGACGCCCAGAGGATTGAGGATGATTTCCACGGGAGTGCCGTCAGGCAGCCGGGGCATGTCCTCCTCAGGCACGATCTTGGCGACAATTCCTTTGTTGCCATGGCGGCCTGAAATCTTGTCGCCGACCGAAAGCTTCCTCTTCATAGCAATATAAACTTTGATAGCCTGGATGACTCCAGGGGCCAACTCATCGCCTTTTCTCAGGGTATCGACTTTCTCTTTGAATTCGGCCCTGAGGGCATCGATCTGGCGTCGCACCTTTTTATCAATATCCTTGATTTTCCAGTCGCGTTCCTCGTTCTGCTCTAACTTCAGCTTGGGATAATCGTCAGAGTCGATGGTGTCAATAATCTTCTCTGTCAATTTTGTGCCCTTGGCGAGTGTCTGACCGGAAATTTTTTGGTCTCTGTCCAGAACCTCTCCTTTAAGGTAGGACTTGATCCGCCGTCCTTTTTCGCCTTCGAGGATGCTGATTTCGTCTTCGAGGTTTCGCTTCATCTTGGAAATCTCTTCTTTCTCGATCACTTTGGCGCGCGGCCCTTTCTCACTTCCTCGTCGGGAGAAAATGCGGACATCGATGACCGTGCCTTCGATGCCAGGAGAGCAATAGAGAGAGGCGTCCTTCACATCCAGGGCTTTTTCCCCAAAAATCGCCTTGAGCAGTTTCTCCTCCGGAGATAACTGCGTCTCGCCCTTAGGGGCAACCTTGCCGACCAGGATGTCGCCTGATTTGACATAAGCTCCGATTCTGACGATGCCGTTCTCGTCAAGGTTGCGCAACAGGTTTTCAGGAACGTTGGGAATATCCCTGGTGATCTCTTCAGGACCCAGCTTTGTATCTCGGGCCTCGATGGTCTCTTCGACTATATGAATCGAGCTGAAGATATCATCTTTGATGAGCTTTTCGCTGACGACGATGGCGTCTTCGAAGTTGTACCCGCGCCAAGGCATAAAGGCGCAGAGGACATTCCGGCCGAGGGCCAATTCGCCCTTGTCAGTGCAGGAGCTGTCAGCTAAAATTTGCCCTTTTTCGACCCGGTCGCCGTTGCGGACAATGGGACGATGATTGATGCAGGTATTCTGATTTGTCCGGAGAAACTTGGTCAAGAGGTATAGGTCGGTGCCGACATCATGCTCTTTGGCCTTTTCCTTCTCGTCCACCCGGATCAAGATCCTCTCGGCGTCGACAAATTCAACGACTCCAGGCCTCTGGCAGACGATGACATCCCCCGAGCCCTTGGCCACGAGGTATTCAATCCCTGTTCCCACCAAGGGAGCTTCGGGCCGGAGTAAGGGGACAGCCTGTCTCTGCATGTTTGAGCCCATCAGAGCGCGGTTGGCGTCATCATGCTCGAGGAAAGGAATGAGAGCGGCCGACAAGGAGACAAGTTGCTTCGGGGAAACATCGATATATTCCACTTGATCCCGGGAAACGACCTTGAAGTTTCCAGCCTGGCGGGCGCTGACAAATTCGTTCGTGAAATAATCGTTTTCATCAACAGGGGCATTCGCTTGTGCAATAATATATTTTTCTTCTTCCCACGCTGTGAGATAAAAGCACTGGGGCTCAACGACGGGTAGCTGTCTGACCTTTCCTTTCTTGAGTTGCTCGACCGACTTGAGAAGAGCATCTTTGTCGACGATTTCTCCAACCTTATAAGAGCTATCCCCGGGATGAACGATTTTGATGTAATCGGTGATTCTCCCGTTGCGCACTTTCCGGTAGGGAGTCTCGACAAAACCATAATCATTAACCCGGGCATAACAGCTTAAAGAAGAGATGAGACCAATATTCGGGCCTTCCGGAGTTTCCACGGGGCATATCCGGCCGTAGTGAGAAGATTGTATATCTCTGACTTCAAACCCGGCTCTCTCCCGGCTTAAGCCGCCTGGCCCCAGGGCGCTCAAGCGCCTTTTGTGGGTGATTTCGGCGAGGCTGTTGATTTGATCCATAAATTGCGATAACTGCGAGCTTCCGAAAAACTCTTTGAGCGCAGCGATGACGGGCTTTGAATTGATGAGGTCTTGGGGCATGGCCGAGGTCAGGTCGACGCTGACGGTCATTTTCTCCTTGACCGTTCTCTCCATTCGGGTCAAGCCGATGCGAAAGGCGTTCTCTACAAGCTCGCCCACAGAACGGACGCGACGATTCCCGAGATGGTCGATGTCATCAATCAGCCCTTCCCCGAGGCGCAAGCGCAGCAGATATTTGATGACCTCCACGTAGTCGAGGGGAGACAGGATCTTTTCTTCTAAGGAAGTGTTTAGGCCGAGCTTAATATTCATTTTAAGCCGACCGATCCTGGAGAAATTGTATTTTTGGGGGTTGAAAAAGAGGTTGTGGAAAAGATTGTGCGCGCTCTCCATCGTATGGGGTTCTCCCGGCCTTAACTTCCTATAGATCTCCGCCAAGGCCTGGTTCGTATCCTTGCGCAAATCTTTCTTCAGGGTATTGCTGATGATGATCCCGATCCTGTCCTGTTCGGGATAATAGACCTCGAAAGGTTCGGCCCGGCTGCTCAGGGACTCAAGCTGAACATCGCCCAGTTCTTCGTTTGGCCTGACTTTGCCCTTGATGGAGGACAGGGAGTAGGCTCCCTGGAGGTCTTTCTTGAGGAGAGAGACTTTGGTTACTCCCTTCTCCTTCAGCTCCTGGATGATTTCCGGAGTGAGCTTTTTTTTGGCAGGAACAAGAACCTTCCTTGAAGAGGGAGCAACGACATCGTCGGCCACTGTTTTTCCTGCCAGATTTTCCGAGAGTTCCCAGAAAAGTTTGCCGTCTTCAGGCAAAACTTTATAAATCTTATAAAACAAGCGGATGATTTCTTCATCCGAGCCAAACCCGAGGGCCCTCAAAAAGATAGAAGCCAGGAATTTCTTCTTTCTGTCCAACCGGACAAAAAGGGTATTTTTGTTATCGTATTCAAACTCCACCCACGCTCCCCGGTAGGGGATGATCTTCCCGATGAAGAAACCCTTGGCGTCTCCGGGACGGAAGAAGACCCCGGGAGATCGCTGCAGCTGACTGACTACAACTCTTTCGATTCCATTAAAAATAAAGGTCCCCTTTTCTGTCATCAAGGGGATATCACCGAAATAGACTTCCTGTTCTTTGATATGCTTCAGCCTCTTCGACTTGCTCGTGGAATCTTTCTCCCAAGAGATCAGGCGGACTTTTAGCCTCAGAGGAACCGAAAAAGTGTAGCCTTTCTGGAGGCACTCGTTAGGGCTGTATTTGAGCTTCAGCTTGACTCTATCCCCGCAGTGCTCGCAAACGGGTACTTCAATCTTCCTCATGGCACTGCAGTAGGGACAGATTTCCTTCTCGGTGAGCTCAACATCCGCAGGAAGAAGGGTTTCGCAACCCTTGCAACGGGCGCGTGAATTTTCCACGCCTTTCAGACGTCCGCATTTGCATTCCCAATTTCCGATCGAGTAGCTGATAAAATCGAGCTGGGTTGTCTCCTTAAAATCGGAGATGGGAAAAACGTCTTTGAAGGCGGATTGCAAACCCGCGTCCTTCCGCTCGTCCGGCAAGAGATCCATCTGCAGGAACTCGGCGTAAGATTGCCTTTGGATGGCCAGAAGGTCGGGCATGGGAAATTGCGTCCTGATTTTGGAAAAATCTGTTCGCTGAATTCGGTGGTTTAAACTTTCTGATTCTATTTGCATGTTAACTCTCGGAAAAGAGGTTATTTATCATTGATCTATTCAAAAAGAACAATGAAATTCTTAAAGCGTTAGGACTACTGGAGTTCGACCGCAGCTCCGACTTCTTCGAATTTGGCCTTGATGGCTTCAGCTTCTTCTTTGGAAATTTTCTCCTTGACAGGCTTCGGAACGGAATCCACCAAGTCCTTGGCTTCTTTCAATCCCAGGTTAGTGATCTCCCTGACAATCTTGATGACGTTGATCTTCTTGTCCCCGGCATTCTTGAGAATAACGGTGAATTCTGTCTTGACCTCTTCTGCCTTGGGCTCCGTTCCTGAAGCAGCAGCGGCTCCAGCGACGGCCACAGGAACAGCGGCGCTGATGCCGTATCTCTGCTCGAATTCTTTGATGTAATCAGCCAGTTCCAAGACGGTCAGACTGTCCAGGTGCTCGAAGAACTGACCCTTGGTTAATTTTGTTGCCTCATCCTTTGTTTGTGCTTTGGGCATTTTTACCTCCAACTCTATTTTTTATTTTTTAATTGACTCAACAACCGGCCTATATTTGTTAAGGGGGCCTGCCAAGTCCTTAAAAGTTGCGTTAGCGGATAAGCCACCAAGTAGGCGATCTTCCCCAGCAATTCCTCTCGCGAGGCCAGCCTGCAGACTTCCTCAAATCTCTCCGGAGGGACCAGCTGCCCGTCGAGGAGACCGCCCTTGAAGGTCAAAACCTTATTCTGAACGGAAAAATCCTTCAGCAGTCGAGCCAGCTTCACGGGCTCCTCGACGGCAAAAGCAATGGCTGTCGGCTTCTGCAAATAGTCCCTGAGCTCCGGAGGAATATCGTCTTTGAGAGCTCGGAGAGCAAGGCGGTTTTTCACAACTTTGAAGGAGTAGGAATTCTTCCGCAAGAGCTTTCTCAGTTCAACCGCCTGGGATACGGTCATTTTGGTATAATCCAGGAGATATACGGTCTTCTGGCGATCGAAATTCTCCCTTAACTCTCTGACCAGATTTATCTTCGCTTCTCGCTTCACCTTCTTTCTCCTATTTTTCTAAAATCGCCTCAGAGATCTTCAAGGAAGGTCCCATCGTTGAAGAGAGGGAAATACAGCGGACGTACTTTCCCTTGGCGGCAGGGGGCTTGGCATGCATCACGGCCTGAATAAAAACTCTGATATTATCGGCCAGCTTTTCTTCTGGGAAGGAAATTTTCCCGATAGAAGTATGAAGAATTCCTGATTTATCGACCCTGAATTCCACCTTGCCGGCCTTTGTCTCCTCGATAGCCTTCTTAATATCAAATGTCACCGTCCCCGACTTGGGATTCGGCATGAGCCCTTTTGTCCCGAGAAGCCGACCCAGTTTGCCCACGCTTCTCATCACATCAGGAGTGGCAATGACGATATCAAAATCAATCCAGCCCGAGGCGATTTTCTCGATCAGCTCTTCGCCTCCGGCATAATCCGCTCCCGACTCTTCGGCTTCTTTGATTCTCTCTCCCGAGGCAATGACACAAATCTTCTTGCTCTTTCCTGTCCCATGAGGCAGGACGACTGTCCCTCGAACCATCTGGTCGGAATGCTTCGGGTTGACTCCCAAACGCATGGCGATGTCGACCGATTCATCAAATTTGGCATAACTCGTTTTCTTCAAGAGATTCACCGCCTCTTCCAGGGTATATTCCTGTTGGGTGAGAAGCTCTTTGGCCTTGACGTATTTTTTCCCTCTTTTACTCACTGACGATCTCCAATCCCATATTCTTAGCTGTGCCCTCGATGATTTTCTTGGCCATTTCCAAATCACTGGCGTTGAGGTCAGGCATCTTGAGTTTGGCAATATCCTCGATCTGTTTATTCGTGACTTTGCCGACCTTTTCTTTGTTCGGGGCTCCCGAACCCTTGGCGATGCCGGCGGCCTTCTTCAAGAGATAAGAAGCCGGAGGAGTTTTCAACTCAAAAGTGAAGCTCTTGTCTTTATAAACCGTGATTAGGACAGGAACGATCATTCCTTCTTCCATCCGGTTTGTCTTCTCATTGAATTGACGGACAAAATCCATGATATTCACGTTGTGCTGCCCCAGCGCCGGACCGACAGGAGGCGCCGGGCTGGCTTGTCCGGCAGCGATCTGAAGCTTGATTCTGGCGACAACTTCTTTAGACATCCTCCCCTCCTAAATCTTCTCCACCTGCAGAAACTCCAATTCTACAGGAGTTGATCGACCGAAAATCGTGACCAGGACTTTGAGGGTACTCTTCTCGTGATTAACCTCTTCCACGATCCCGTTGAAATTGAAGAAGGGGCCATCGATAATCCGGACAGCCTCTCCTTTCTCAAAGGAATGTTTGGGCTTGGGTTTTTCCGAGGTCGTCTCCATATGCTCGACAATCTGACCGACTTCCTCCCGATGCAGGGGCGAAGGCTTTTTCCCTGAGCCGACAAAGCCCGTGACCTTGGGGGTCTCTCGCACGAGATGCCAGTTCTCATCATTCATTTCCATCTCGACCAAGATATATCCGGGATAGGACCTTTTGGTGGAGACAACTTTTCTCCCTCCTTTGATCTCGATGACATCCTCGGTGGGAATAATGATCTGCCCAAAGTGGTCCTGAAGATTCAGCTCCGCCGCTCTCTGGCGGATCGACTCTGCCACGAATTTCTCAAAGCCGGAGTATGTGTGAACAACATACCAATTCTTTGCCATTTTCTAAACCTGTTCAGCCAAAAAAAGACTTGATCTGCGAGATCACCCAAGAGAAGATGATGTCCATGAAAAAGAGATAAAACCCGAAGAAAAGGGTGGCGACAATGACAACAAGAGTCGTGTTGTAGACCTCATTGCGCGAAGGCCAGGTCACCTTTTTGACTTCTGAACGCACCTCCTTCAAAAAGGGGAAGAAGCGCTTATACCAGCTTACTTTTTGTTCCATGGGCAATCTCTCTCTATCATGGCGATCCTTCTTATGCTCAATCCTCCTTTATCTCCCGGGAATGAGTGCCTTTTTTATCTTTGGAGCGGAACCAAGGGCAGGTGAGGCAGGACTCGAACCCGCAACCTGCGGTTTTGGAGACCGCTGCTCTAGCCAGTTGAGCTACTCACCTTCCCGACGTTTTTCCTCTCGCAAAACCTTATCGAAGCTTACCTCTTTCTATTTCACTTCTTTGTGCAGAGTGTGTTTGCGGCAAAAGGGGCAATATTTCTTTAATTCCAGCCTTTCTGTCTGCTTTTTCTTGTTCCTTGTAGACGTGTAATTTCTGCGCTTACAATCGGAACACTGAAGTGTGATAATCTCTCTCATTCAGCTGTCTCTCACTCCATAATCTCCGTGACCGTTCCCGCGCCAACCGTCCGGCCTCCCTCTCGAATCGCAAACCGCAATCCCTTCTCCATCGCCACGTCCGTGATCAACCCAATCTCCAAATTCACGTTGT
>Ga0315280_10007117_pt1 | contig 15159 bp, 18 predicted proteins | sample YL17G06_40_MG_FD_203697 | JGI IMG/M metagenome (GOLD analysis project Ga0315280, IMG submission 203697) | Sediment microbial communities from Yellowstone Lake, YNP, Wyoming, USA - YL17G06_40 | ecosystem: Environmental > Aquatic > Freshwater > Lake > Sediment | place: USA: Wyoming | collected... | reverse complement strand
GTGGTGTGGATCTGATGCAACTGGCGGGCGGGGCAGGATTCGAACCCGCGACTCCAGGCTCCGGAGGCCTGTGCCCTATCCTGGCTAGGCGTCGGGAGGGACATCCGGTCCCTGTACCCGCCCAAACCCACCCGTCGTTGCTGCCGACAACCGAGCAGCACGCTCCTCGCTCTTTCTTGCTTACAGTCGTTAGGCACTAGTTTCCTACTAGATACTTAAGATCCCCTGAGTACAGAGCGTTGCGATATTGGCAACGGGAGGTTCATACGCCGGCGCGACACGGCTTGACCTCGGGATCAATGACCATGTTCAGCGGTTCGAGCCTCTTTCGTAGTTCGATGTACCAACATCGACTTCGAAACATGGAAAGGCTTATGTCAAGACGAGATACCAATCCGTAATTGGTTATAAGTGATGTCGACTCGCAGAACGACTGTCATTCTCTTGTGTCTTGTTGCACTGGCGCTTTCCCAGTATGTTCAGCACTCTTTCGCCGAGTCGACTATGGCAGTAGTTGCAGATGTGAATATTGATCAGCCCTCAGTCGCGCCAGGGGACCAATTCACTGTAACCGTCAAGATCTCATATGATTTCGGTCCGACACAATACCAAGTTCGAGTTGCCATAACTGATCCAACGACTGGTCTCTCCATCCCCGGCGGCGATTTCAAGTTCGACCAACTCACCAAGTCGGGAGAGAGAAGCTACGCCTTCAGTCTAAGAGCGCCTTCCTCTGTGGGGTCGTGGAATCTCAAAGCGACAGTCGAGTACAGTAGCATTCTAGCCAATCAGGTGTTTGCTCATGGAAGTAAAGATTGGTTCAGGGTCTTCACAGTCACAGTTGCTGAACCAGGACGCGTTCTGACTTTGAAACTCGTGCCGGAAAAGACATTCAAAGTGGACGGAACCTCCCTCACAAGTGACGCATCTGGAATTGGGAAGGTCAGCAATCTTCCTAAAGGACAGCATATCGTTGAGGTACAATCAACTATTTCTGTTGACGATGCAACGCGTTACGTGTTCAAGGGCTGGCAGGACGGAGACAAGTCAAACCCGAGGGTGGTCACTCTGTTCCAAGATCTGTTCCTGGAAGCCCTCTACGAGAAGCAGTTCTACGTATCAGTCCAGTCACCGTATGGTGACGCCTCGGGTGCAGGTTGGTATGCAGAAGGTTCTGTTGTTGCAGTTTCGGTCGTTCCAACGAGCGTGCCGATGGAGGGCGTTCTTGGGCTTTTAGGCGCGAGGAATGCATTCAATGCCTGGAGCGGAGATGTCCAGTCGCAGTTGTCCACTATACCTGTTCGAGTGGACGGCCCCAAGTCAGTCACGGCACAGTGGAGCGCGGACATGGGACCGCTTTACCTGGACATCTCTCTGGTCATCTTGGTGGTCGCAATTGCAGTAATCGCAGTTTTGCTAGTCAAGAGGAGACGCAAGCCTCCTGCCACGCCATTGATCACAGGGACAGGGTACTTCCCAGGATACTCGCAACCCCGACCGGTGCTCTCTCTCAAAGTGCAGTCAGCTCCCGTTGCCTATTGTCAGAATTGCGGCGCAGCCCTCCCACCAGGGACCGGGAAATGCCCATCATGCGGGCGATCGGCAAAGAAGTGAGAGGGATTCCGGAAGCATCTTGCATCCGACGAATCACAAAATTGATTGATATTCATTTATGACGGTTTCAGGCGGTCGAGTTGAGTTCGAGAGGCAGTGAGGACGTTGACAAGCTCTACAGACTCCTAGAGAATCTGGAGAAGAGACGTTCTGATGACACAATCGATGACGGAGTCTATCAGAGACTAAAGAATGAGTATTCCAATAGGATCCGAGAGCTAACTGGAGTTGCTCCGGCACCTTCACTCGGTGGTGTCGAAGGGCCTCCCATCGGCGCCGCTGCTGCGCCTGGTGTCCCAAGGATACTGGATGTTCAGGTCCAGCAGAACCAACACTTACCCCCAGCCGCAGGCCCTCGGGCTCGGAGACAAGGTGAAACTGCTGCCATGATCGCCATAGCGGTCGCAATGCTGATCACAGTGCTGCTGGCCGTGATCTTCATAGCTATGCATTAGAGCTGGCGTTGTATACGCAGGCCTCGCTTTCGGAAGAGACACTTCTCAAGTATATCGTGTCAAAGGGAGGGCGTGGTGGCACCGCATACACTTTTTCCTTGGCGGAAGCACAGAAAGAACTGAACCTAGAGCAAAGCCAAGTCCTCCAGATGATCTGCGACCTGGCTCTGCGTGGGGTCCTTCGAATTCGCGAGATGCCCTTTCCCGGAGAGATTCAGGAGCGTCTCCTTTCCCTATTGGAAGAATCGGAGATGGAGTACACATTAGGCCGTCTCTTTAAGACAGAGCTGACCGACCTGCAAAGAACCATCACTGCCATCATAGAGTCCTATGGGGGTGGCCTCCAGGATGTCGCGATATTCTCGTCCACACGATTTGGCGAGAGTCTAGATAGAGTCGGCCACGTTCTCGGACAGCTTGAGAAATTGCGTGCCATGCCGCGAAGGTCCTCCAAGAAGGGGCAGACGACGAAGAAGGTCGTTGAGAGCGTCAAGGCAGATCTGATAGGGAATCTCAGAAAAGAGGCAGCGTCAATGAAGGTCATGCTTGATCGCTTCTCGAGGATTCTGTCGAAGCGGACGATGGGCTTGAATGAGTTGGAAGAGAAGAGGGCGGAGATCGAGATCAGGCACAGAATAGGGGAATACTCTGATCAAGAGCTATCCAAACTATTGGCAGATTCGGAGGCCCAGCGGGTGGCTACCGCACGTGACCTTGATCTCCAAACCGGACTCTTGGCCAACGCCGTAGTCGTTGACAGGCATGATGGAGAAGATCTTGACGAGGCATTCGACATTCTCAAAGCCAGACTGGCGGTCAGCGAGATCGGCCTGGAAGCCTTCGAGGAACAGAAACGGAAGCTCACGGAGCAACTGTCCTCGTTGACAACATTCCGACTAGACAAGCAGAAGCTTAGGGACACAAGGGAAACCATTCGGAGACTCGTACAATCCTTGGAACATCTATCGCAGAATGCTTTCGTAGAGCCAGATGTAACTCAAGACTGTAAGAATGCCCTGCAACAGACGCTGGAGTTAATGGAGAAAAGAAAGGATGTCACAGAGTGAGCTCGTTACCGTTGAAATCCTAGCTGCTGAGTTACTGCATCCGGAACAGCCACCGAAGAGTGATCGTGATGATCGCATTTCTGTTGAACTCGTTTCAAGAAAGAGAGAAATCCTGCTGAAATGTCCTGTCTGTCAAACCCTTCTTGATGCACATGTGCCGAGCGTCGAGTGCCTCGTAGATGAGACCAAGTACTGTAAGAACTGCGCCACTGAACTAGCCCGGGAGAACGAGCGATGCTGGATGTGTGGCCTTTTCACCTTCGGCTACATGCTCGAGCTGTCATCTTGAAAGGGATGACCTGTGCCTGAACCAAAGATACTTGGGACGACAGACATCGACAAGGATAGGGCTGAAAGACAGAAAAGGATCCAGGGTTGGAACCAAAGTACGATCGAACGATCCAGCACTATTGTTGCGGGAGCGGGTGCACTGGGGAATGAATTGGTCAAGAATCTGACGTTGCTAGGCGTTGGTCGCATTTACCTTATTGACTTTGACTTCGTCGTGGGATCAAATCTGAACAGGTGCATTTTCTTTCGTGCAAGCGATGCGTCACGTAGGCTTGCGAAAGCCGAGGTTGTGAGCAAAAGGGCCAGATCTGTGAATCCCAGTGTCGAGGTGATACCCCTTGTCGAGGATCTTGAGGACGTTGACAGGTCGATATACAAAACCGCGTCGCTTGCTTTTGGCGGACTAGACAGCCTGGCCGCTCGGATGCAATTGAACATAGACTGCTACTTCAATGGGGTGCCTCTTGTGGATGGTGCGATCGAAGGATTCGAAGGACAAGTTCAAGTAGTTGTACCACCGAAAACTGCTTGTCTGGAATGTGGCATCAGTGATCGCGACAGAGCTCGTGCCTGGTCACGCATTTCGTGCACTGGCCAAGCTGTCGACGGAGGCGAAAGGAAATTGCCCGCTTTGCCCACAACCGTGTCATTGATTGCTGCAATTCAAATCCAAGAGGGATTGAAAGTGCTTTTTGGAATCGACAAGTATCGGCAGGATGGGAAATGGAACGACTTCTTTGGGGAGCCGATCATGGGAAAGAGGCTATATTGTTCAGCGGTTTCGAACGTCATGCGCATCTACGAGGTTTCCAAGAGCAAGCGATGCAATGTGTGTTCAGGTGACGGACAGGAGGGGGTATCGTGAATGATACGAATACTGGTGGAGGACGAGCCTACCAGGCGGACGATGTCGCTGCACGTGAAGGACAACGCGATCATAAGAATCCAATCCGTCATGCCCACAATAAGGATCCAATCGGTCACACCCACTATGAGGATCACTGATCGGCCCAAGATATTGACGGTATCAAACGTGTGCCGGAAGTGCAAGGCGCACGTACCAATCGATGCGCGCTTCTGTGCAGAGTGTGGTCAACGCCTCACTGGCCGAACTGTCCGGGCCTGATCCCTTTGTCAGACTCCAAAGACGAACCGAGAGTACTGGATATTGTGACGCCTTCGCCGAGAGAGAGCCCCCCTCCAGGATCTCCTGACTATCACTTCGTCCTCACTAGGTCGAAGAGCCAGACTCGCACACCCATGGTCGAGCACGCTCGCCGGCCTACCACAGCACGTGGACGGGGGCGTCGTGCTCTATTGGCCCTATTGATCGTTGTCTTGCTTTCGATAAATAGCGTGTTGGCATACATGGTGTTCGTCCAACTGCCCGAAGAACGTGACAAGGAAGTATACGATCTCGGCTCACGCATTCAGAACCTGGAATCCGAAAAACAGAACTGGCTCGAAGAAAGGGCGCTAAGGAAGTGGCTTGACGGAATACCCATTCTCGTGACGGGGTCGGAACCAGACGGAGTCTACTACTCAGACGGCACTCATTCTACCCCCACAACTATCACGTTGAAATTCACAGCGCTACGGAACCGTGGCGTGGCATGCCCTGTGTATGTGAACTCGACACTCTCGAGACAGGATGGCAGCATTGTGCAGTCCACAATCCGTCTCGGGCCAGGGGACCTGCAAGGCGATTACGAAGTGGTGAGAAACCGCATGGATCTCAAAATTGGTCGTCACACCCTGACGATGGTTGCATGGTGCAAAGGTTGGCCCACTGGAATCGAGATAGTGCGCGAAACCAGCTTTGACGTTCCACGTGACAGGGTCCTCCCGGCAGTCTCAGTATCCGCTCGAAAGGACGGAGTAGAGCTGAACGTACAGGCAAAGGTTTCCGACAACATAGGAATACGATCGGTGACCGTTACTGTTTGGCTGGTCAATCAGAACGGAACCTTGCGGATTGCGGACAACCAAAATATGACTTTGATTCCAGGGTCAGATCTGTACGAGTTCTCTTTTCCGATGCTGCAGGGCCCGATTGCTCATGGCCAGATCGTCTTTTTTGTCACAGCCATCGATACTTCAAACAACCAGTATCAGCGGATACAGATAGAGAGCTTCGACGCTCTCTAGATTCCGTGAGTGTTGGCATGCATAGGGGTTATCGAAATCCATATATTCGCACCGAAGCAGTCCTCCACATCAGGGAGGTTCTTCTTTGGAGCTCATGGTCGTCGATGTGGCGACGAACAAAGCTGTGAGAATCGAGGTAGATCCAAATCACACAGTGGGTTCGGTTTTGGAGACGGTCGTCGGGGGACTTGGCCTTCCCAAAGACAGGGCATATGCGCTTGTGTCCGGCAACAAGGAACTGGGTCCGGACTCTTATCCAATGACCTTGCAGGCTGCCGGGATAAGGAGCGGTGACAAGCTAGACCTGATCTCAAGACCTATAGGCGGGAGACTTCCAGCAGTATGCCCAAGCTTCCGCGGGCCCTTCTAGAACGCCGACTTAGGAACGAGGAAGAGGAACTCCGGAGCAAAGGATACTCCTTTCATTCCAAGGCCCTATGGGCCGATGTTAACATACCTACTGTCCTCGGGCGGGAAACCGTGCCGGTCGCGTATAGATACGACGTTAATCTCAAAGCAAAGGGCTTCGTTAGGCACAACAAGAACGATGACCCGTCCACTATTGAAGATCATCAAGTGCAGGTCTTCATTTTGGAATCATATCCTTATCCCAACCCTGATAGGCGTCTGGGTGCGCCGTTCAGGATGCTGTGGGTTTCTGCGATCTTCCACCCAAACATTGCACAGGGGACTTCGGTCGATGGTCCTGGCATAGTATGTTGGGATTTGCTCAAGACTGCGACCAAGCTGGATACCCTCTTGGGCATCCTTATGGGACTGGAGTCTCTGATCGGGCATCCGAATACGAAGAGCCCGCTCCGTTTCGAGCAGTGCATAGATGCTGCAAAATGGTTTGATGTCCATCCGGAGTATTTGCATAAGAAGTAGCCTTGTCATGAATGGGGGGGTGCGATCACTTGGTCCACTCTACATCACAAGAGCCATACGAAGTTTACCTCAAGCTCGAAAGCTTGAATGGAATGCAGCGGGTCTGCAAAGAGGCACTGCCGAACGAGACTATCGGGCTGCTGGTCGGCTCCCACAACGTCTCGCGCGGATTTCACTACACTATTGTTGATGGTTTTCTCGTTGGCGAGACTAAGTCGAGTCGGATTAGCGTTGAGTTCGAGAGCGGCGCTATGGGTCCGTTGGTGGCAGAACTGAGGACCAGATATCCTGGCTCAATGCTTGTGGGATGGTTCCATTCGCACCCAGGGTATGGATGCTTCCTTTCTCACACGGATCTGGTGACGCAGCGCTCCTACTTTCGCGAGGAATACCACGCGGCGCTTGTGGTCGATCCGATCAAGGGGGTATTTGATATCTTCAAGCTTCATGATGACAGTCAAGGCTACCGTCAATGTTCGTTTGCGGTCCTTGACGGAACAGCAGGCCGGGTTCTTCGCTAAGTTATCACTGTGGTTTTCCACAGCGCGCACACATGGTGGCTCCAGCTGGCACTGTCGCACCGCAGCCGAAACATATCGTGGCACGACCGGCAACCACAGGCGACGAAGTGTAGGCAGGCGCTTGAATGATGGTCGGCTGGGATCCATAGCGAGGGGCGCCTACGCCGCCTTGTCTTGGTCCAAAAAGTCGACCTTTACTGTAGAGTGCGAAAACCACCAAGGCCGCAGCGAGCGCGAATATCAAGACACCGATGATTGCAATGGGCTGGAACGTGTCTTCCCTGTACTCTGCTTGGAGTGTGACTGGCTCATCGACATTGAACGTGTACGTTGGAGATTTCGATTCGACTCCCTTTCCGCCTCGCCACGCAACGAATACTTCTTTGCCGCCTAGGGCGCCCATCAGTCCTTCCATTGGGACCTCTTTCTCGACGGACACTGTTGCGTCTTGACCTTTCATGTACCATCCTTTGGGACTGTCCATAATGGGAGCGCCGAACTGAGATGAAGCGTCAATCTTGTACTGGGTCTCGGTCGTGTACTCGGCCTTGAAGTAGTACGGTTGGTCGATCTTCATTACGAGGTTCCTAGTCTCCATCGGAACTCCATTCACAAGCCAATGTTGAAAGACATCACGTTCCTTGACACTGCTCTCGTCCTTCACAACATGCGATTCGACAGCCCAGACATTAAGATCCGAGTCGGCTGCAACCCATTTGTCCGAATTCTGTCCATGAGCGTCGTCCACTGCAGCCTCGTGTTCGGTGTTGTATTCGAATGTATGTCCCTTCTCGCTCAACTCAGTCTCTGTGAAGCAGTATTGCTCAGTTCCACAGAAGTATTCCCACCAGCAACAGCAGCAGTCGCAAACGTAGATCTCATAGCATACGGGAACCATCTCGCAATTCTCCGTCTTGATCAAGTCGACTGTCCACACGTTGTTCGGATTCTTGTATCTGCTGCAGACGGATCTTCCTGCGTATGACGAGCAGACTCCTTTGACTTCGGCATCAACCTGGAATGTGTGCGAAGTCTTCTTATCCACCTGAAATGACTTTGAGCCTCCGCCTGGTATAGTCCCCACCTGCTTTCCGTCGATCGTCACTGTGACGGACCTATCTGAAGACAAGCCCTTGATTGTTATCGGAATAGAGAATGTGGCCGCAGCCACCGCCTGAGGCGTACGGACCAGTGCCAGTGATGCAAGCATGAAAACACAAAACAGCAGTCTCTTGACAGTCACATGAGACTTGTTCAGAATCAACTTCCACATCGATACAATGGTTCGCACATAAATTGTACTTAAGAGTTGTGACCGGGGTGAAGCTCAAGCACATTGTGCGATCATGTTGAGAGACCGTCAGTGAAGACGTGTTATGCCATTCTTTCGCGCAGCAACCTATCCGAACGCATCCGTCAACCGTTGCTGCGCTCGAATCTATTTCTGTGGCCATCCCCCAGCTATGATGATGTTTCCCAGTAATTGGGGCTCTGTCTCTAAACTATATTAGATGCTTGTTCTGAACGGTTGACTTGGGCGGTTATCCATCGAAGGGATTACTTTTCGAGAATTCCTCTCGACTGTAAGACATATTCTGGGAAAGGCTCCGCCAACATGGCGGAGGAGACGTACCGGTAGACCTCCATTCGACCCAACGAGCAGAGTCATGGCTCTGCTGGTGAAAGAGCGGTACGGTCTCACATACCGCGATGCAGAGATATACCTCAAAGAGAACCAGCAAACCTGCCTAGAATGCGGAATGACCGAGATACCCGACCACAACACAATATGGCGCACCATGACCAAACTCCGCGAACCCTACCTGAAACAGCTGAACCATGAAGTCAACCAGCTTTTCAAAAAACGGAGAAACGCATAGCCGTAGACGCCACAGGCTTCAGCCCCAAAACATACCATTCATGGCGGAGAAACGAGTCGAGAAGAGAGTACCTGAAGCTCCACGCAGCCGTAGGCATACTCTACAAGGCTATCCCAAGCATGGAAGTCACCACAGGCACAGTCGGCGACACAACACAACTCGGCACCCTACTCGAAAACCTAGACGACATAGAATCAGTCTCAGGCGACACAGGATACCTCTCCCACAGAAACTGCATGCTAGTCGAAGCGAAAGGAGCCACACCCTACCTCAAACCAAGAAGACACAGCCCAGAACAGCCTATCGGCCCACCAGCCTGGAAACGCATGATACGATCCTACAGGCGAAACAGACCCGGATGGATGAAACACTACCATGGAAGATCAATGGCCGAGACAGCCTTCTCAGCAATCAAGCGAACCCTGGGCCACCGACTAACCTCAACAAGAAGAGACCACCAGAAACTTGAACTCATGACTAGAGTAATCGTCTACAACATCACAGTCCTCATCAAAAGCAGACAAAGAGGAGTATAGAGACAGAGCCCCAATTGGTGTCAAATGGGACCGATTCAGCGCTTTCTTCACACTCGATGGCAGTGAGATCAGCGCCTCATGGTCCGTGGCCGGGGTTCGAGGCTGTACAGGCCCAACTAGAGCAGCCATCCGTGTTGGGTCTGCCGAGAAGCTGCTACTTCCTCTTCCCACAGCGTGGACACGCGGTCGCCCCGGCCGGGATCGTTGCACCACACCCGAAACAAACGCTACCAGCACCGGAGGCTCCAGGTGCAGGAGTGTATCCTGGTGACGGGCCATATCCGGGAGAGGGATATTGAGGTTGATATGATCCTCGGTATCTCATTCCTCGAGTCATGTCGCTGAGCCTGGAATGCGCTAACAACAGGAATATGCCGCCGACGATTAGGCCGGAGAATAGATCAATGATTCCCCATACGAGGCACGGACCACGCGCGCCGAGATAGTCGCCTATCGTGACTCGATCGTAAGTTGTGAGGTAAATCATTACCGCCACAAAGAAGGCTATTGCACCAGGGATGAGCGCGATCCACAATGGCGGGCTTCCATATGGGTACCACCAGTTCCACTGCACAGTCCACACGAACCCAATGATCACCCACACAGGGATCGAAAGAAAAGTTATCACAATTGAGATCAGTATGTATGTGCGTGCAGTGCCTGTGTCTGCTTCGTATCCCATCTTCTTATCCTCCAGTACTATCTAGTGAACTTCACTCATAGCGGTTTGCCACAATTGGGGCACGCCCGAAGGTTGCTCGGGAACTGCTTACCACAGCCAAAACACACAGTCTGTCCGGTTGTCACCGAAACGGGACTTCGAACGCTTGGCGGCGCAATCGTGAGACGGGGCCCTGTCACTGGACCTGGCCCCCATGTTTGGCGCAAGTATCGTTTTCTTCTAGACCGCCACAACAGAAAGACAGAAGCAATCACTATGGCAGCAATCAGCAAGAGGGCAAGTACTGTAATCCATCTGTCCGCGACAGTGAGTGGGGTTTCATCCTCCGCAGGTTCGTTCTGGTCATCCCCTGTGAAGATTGCGTGGACCGTGTAGCCTCCAGAGCTTGTGGGAGTAAAGGCATAGCTGTACTCTCCAGCTGAGTTGGTTCGCCCGGAGTTTGACGTTCCGTGTGGGCCCTGGATCTCGATCCGAACCGGTGCGTTGGCGATTGGTTTGTCGTCGTCTCTTGACAGAAGAACCTCGACAGTGACCAATTCTGCTGCACCGGTAACAACATCAACCTCACTTTGCGCAGGCTCGACTGATACGATGACTTTGGACCAATACCTCGTTACCTGAAATATCACTGAAGAAGATTGAGACTGGAGATACTGCTGGTTCGTTGCGGTGTCAACGTATCCAGAGTAGGTGGCCAGAAGGTTACCATTTCCGGGGTCGCCGGCCGCAAGTGGGCATGTGACAGAACCTCCAGCTGCTGGCTGCGAGCAAACCACAACTTGCTGACCCTTCGGAGGCGTGTACAAGATGCTGATGACGCCTCCGGTTACCTGGGGAGATACTGAGGCGGTGGCAGAAACACTTTCACCCGGGTGGACAGACGATGTGGGAACAACCAGAGTCAACTGTGTCGTCACTCTGGTCGGAGGGGGAGCAGCACAGCCTAGTTTCCAAAACTGAATCTGTACTGTCCACCAAGCGATACCATACACATCTACCCACATGAGCCCAATCCGCCAGGCATAGTTGCCCTGAGAACTGCCTGAAGTATACGAGATCCCGCTAACGGTCTGTCTTCCGCCGCCTGAGAGGAACCGTGGTGGTGGGAAAAGGTTGCCTGACAACACGTATGACGGGGGATAGTACTCTCTAACCCACAACCATCCGCCCACGGCATTTGGCGGCATGTCAATGACCAGAGTAAGCGGGAAATCGCCAACATCAAAGCACTCTTTACTGTTGCCGACACGGTCCTCAACATGAGATGAGAATGAACCGCCGACAGCTGCTGAAGCAACCGAAAACGTGACACCGTAACCTTGAACTTCGGTCAAAGATGGGGGAGGCCACGCATCGTACAAACCAGTCTCTGCAAACGTTCGCGTGACTGGAAACAATGCGACGCCTACAGTTAGAATGAGGAAGCCTACGAGAAGGCAACGACGAGGCAAGGGTTACCCTCACTGCCGATTCTCTCGACGTTGCGTTTATGTGACTTTCGGTAGTCGGTTCTACAGTAGTCGGTTCTGAGTGTGTTATCTCAGGACATTTGGCACATGTGAATCTTGGACCGCCGCCTTGTGGCCAGAATCCATCAATACCTGGCAGCCTAGTTAGGTGCGAGAGAAGATATCATCAGGAGCATTCTCGAGTTAGGCTTTTAGAGTAGCAAGAAGGCTGGTATGATTGGGCGAGGGTCGTGCTCAACATTCTTCGTTCAAGATCCATTATGGTTCTGGTTCTGGTTCTCGTTGTCGGTTCCTTTCCGATATCATTAGCCTCTCAGGAACTCGTTGAGAATGGGGGCTTTGAATCCGGCAAATCCAATGGCTGGACCGCCACCAACTCGAAGGTTCTGAAGCAGACGTCATCGGTGCCCTCCCACTCCGGGGCATATTCAGCCAGAATCGGTACATCAACCAGCCAGGGGGAAATATCTCAGACGGTTCAGATCCCAGCCAAGTCCAGTGGCAAGTTCACCGCTTGGTTCAGACTGGAAAAGGATGCGACTCTATCGATTTCTCTCAAGAAAGGCGATGGGTCAGTCGTACAGGACTGGAGCAAGACTGGCATCTCAGGATGGACATCTGTGAGTTACAGCTTGGACGCATCTTACTCCGGTCAGAACGTGACTATCGACTTCACAGGGATGGGGCACAGAGAGACTATCATCATCTCGAGCATATGTGCAAGTTTCGATCCTGTCACAGGGGCGTACTTTACGTACCCCTGCTCCTACCCCTCTTCCAACGACTACTATGCCTATGTTGACGATGCCAGCTTGGCATCTCAGATCGTCATCTACCAGGCGGACCTTTCTGTCACCGGGCTACCTGAAGGGTTATCCAGCAAACTCAGCGTTGATGGGGCGCAGAAGGACACGATCACAGGCGGGCAATCGAAGTCGCTGCAGTTCAATCTTGGCGAGAATCATAAGATATCTGTGGACGCCTATGTATACAAAGATAATCAGACAAGATACCACTGCACCTCGGATTCGGCTACCGTGGATGCAGACCGATCTGTCACTTTCTCCTATTCGCCAGAGTACTATCTTTTCGTCAGTTCTCAATTTGGCGTAGTCACCGGCAGTGGTTGGTATGACGAAGGTTCTCAAGCCTCATTCTCTATCGATCAGAATGCCTTCCCAATGACGGGCCTTATTGGAAGCCTTGGTGCGAAGTTCGTATTTGAAAAATGGGGGGGCGACACATCGGCTACTTCGACCAAGGGCGAGATCGAGATGAACGCTCCGAAATCTGTGTCCGCCATCTGGAAGACGGACTATACTTTCCTCTACGTTTCAGTTGTGGTCATAGCGGCAGTTATCGCAGGCGGAGGTTCTGCAGCATATTCATACGTCGCAAGGAGAAGGAGACCGCTCAAAGCTCCTGTCGAGACACCCGTCAAACTACCGGATGATACGCTCAAAGCCAAAGAAGCCGAGACAGCCACGACGAAGTCCAGTCCTGAAGAGCGCGAGCTGGTCGCTTTGCTGGAGCGATTGGAGAAATCCCACTTGGATGGCGCCGTGGCCGAGAAGACCTACCAGAAGCTGAAGGCAGAATTCGAGAAACGCCTTGCGGACACGAGGGCTCGAGGCGCTGGCTAGTCGCCCAGAGTGTGCATGGCGGAGTCTCCTTGAGGAAACGCCTTATCCTGTTGCTCGGATTCCTCATAATCCTGGGCTTTTTGCGTACGCCTAGTCTACTAGCCGCGCCACAGTGTCACTGCACAGCAGAAATAGAATGGATTATGGACTTCACCGAGAGCCAGACCAGCATCACGATGAAGGTCACGATTCATCCGGAGACTACTTGGAACAGCTGGTGGTTCCATCTGCGGCCAAGTACCGCCTATGGCGATTTCGTTGCATATTCCGCACCGGCAAATGATCCGCTGCCCGTGAGAGTGAGCACTGAGGGATCAGGAGCCAAGGTCACTGTTCCGTTCGGCGGGAACAAACATGACGGCTACACGTTCGAGTTGAGATTCGTGGACAGACATCAACCACGGATAAAGAACAGCATGTTGGAAACAGGGTGGGACTGGACTGAATCAGGGGATGTTGCTCATAGCTTTCACCTGTGGCTTCCCGAGGGTTACTCTGTCTCCAGTCTCAATGTTCCCGATTACTCGACAGAAACGCGGCGAGGAAGGGATCACGTGAGTTTCGCCAGATGGGGAGCGTCTAATCAGAAGTTGTACTGGAATCTCGTTGCTGGCTACGCAACCTTCCGGATTTCGATCGGCACGACGGACTGGACATCAGCAGCAACAGGATCCCGTGGAATACCGATCACGGTGGATGGGACAATGTACGAGTCTTGGCAGCTTCCGAGAGATTTCACTTGGAAATATGGATCCCTCCATGCAGTTGATGTGGAAGAGATCGTTTCAGGAGGGTCCGGAGTTCGGCACCTCTTCGTGGGTTGGAATGACGGCTCAAAGGTTACGCATAGAGAGGTACGGATCACGGGACCGTTGACATTGCTTGCTGACTACAAGACACAATTTGAGCTAGTCGCCTCTTCTCCTCTTGGTGAACCTGTTGGATCTGGATGGTATGATGCTGAACACGTCGCAACTGTGAGAATCGTTGACTTATTTCTGCTGGTCTTTGTGTTTCGAGGGTGGACCGGTAGCATTAGTTCATCAAATTCAACGGAGCGTATCCTGATGGATGGTCCCAAGACCATCCAGGCCGTCTGGACGGTTGATTACTTCAGATCGCTCCTACTAGTTGGAGCCGTCGGGATCGTTCTTTCCGTCTCGATACATTTGACTTACAAGAAGAGCACAAAGAAGGGCCCCAAAGGCGAACCAGAGGGAGAAGCTGTCGGGGGTCCAGAAGACGTGCCGGCACGAGAGTTGGGTGATGATCAATACAAGCTACAAGCTCCCCAGTTGCCCACGCATGACGCAGACAAATACTCACAATACTTGACAAGACTTGAGGAACTCAGGACGAGCGGTGCAATTCCAGAGGACTCGTATCTGAAGTTGAAGGATGAATATCGAAAGAAGCTTGAACAGCAAACCTAAGTGGGTCAACCCGCTACAGGGCTGTCTGCATCGCGCCCCAAATCTATTCTGCAAGTTAGCGCTAACCGGGACGGTTGCAGCAACAGATCGCAGGAAGGACGCCATGGGGTCAACTCTGTCAAGGTTTAGGGCTGAATGCGTGGAGGCCATAGTCACTGTTGTCTGGGCACTGTACCACCTGGACGCATCCGAACCCGCAGTCAGGGAACCCTCATCGCAAGAGTTCGGCCAGTTGGCATCGTCCATTTCCTTTGACCTCGCGAAAACTCTGAAGAAAAGCCCCGCAGAGATAGCGAAACAGATCGCCAGCGGAATTGATCTGGCCAGGTTCGAACTGATAGGCCGAGTTGAACCTGCGGGTTCAGGCTACGTGAACTTTCATCTGGATTTCAGCAAGGCCGCGCAGGAGATTCTCACGGTCGCGGTGTCGGCAGGAAAGAAGTATGGACTGGAGGCGACGGCAGAACCGAAGAGGATCGTGGTCGAGCACACTAGCGCGAACCCTAGTGGCCCGCTTCACTTGGGGCACGCA
>Ga0315280_10007116_pt1 | contig 15160 bp, 15 predicted proteins | sample YL17G06_40_MG_FD_203697 | JGI IMG/M metagenome (GOLD analysis project Ga0315280, IMG submission 203697) | Sediment microbial communities from Yellowstone Lake, YNP, Wyoming, USA - YL17G06_40 | ecosystem: Environmental > Aquatic > Freshwater > Lake > Sediment | place: USA: Wyoming | collected... | reverse complement strand
CTAAACTTTCTGTAATTAAAATGATTAAAATTTTGGGTTCATTGACATAATTTGGTTGAAAATTTGCCATTGCAAGTAATAGATTTTCGCAATCGGAGAAATGCGGTCGCGCGAAGTAAAACTGATTAAGGCGTCCGCGCCGTGCTCGTCGCTTTCCGAATGAGCTTGCCGGTAGATTCAATCGCATTGGTAGTAGTCGGAAGATTAAGCGACGGATGATTAAGATAGGCGCGGAAATCATCAAGAGAAAAAGGTGGAAAAAGGTGTCAGGAACCTTTTTGAGGCCTACCACGTTGCCTTAAGGTTATTTCAAGACCAAACTTTTTAACTACTTTATTCATCCAATTGTCGTCGCCATGGGGGCGGCTTTTTAAGATTGATGCTCTGATATATTCCAATTCTATCTCGGCTAACACAAACACAATAAGAGGTTCCTGACGCCTTTTTTCCTCTACCTGTTTTCCTCCACCTTTTCTCCCAAATGAGTATTATCAAAAGTCGATAGGAAAAATTATTAAGCAGGTGTTACCTATGTAGTGGACCAGGACACCAACTTGCCCTGTAAATAAAAGTAAAGTATAATAGAAATATTATCTAATCTAACAAACTAAAATGACGAATCAAAGGATTACACAAACGCTTCAGATTTTAGAAGAATACGCCAAAAATAAACAGCTGATTAACTACCAAGAGCTATATGAAAAAATAGGACTTAATCGGGAAATTGCCGCCGATAGAAAGGAAGGCGCCCGCATATTAGCAGAAGTAAACAGAATCACTATAGGAAGAAATGATATAATGATCTCGTCCTTGGTTACGCTTAGAGGAAATCAGCAACCCGCCGATGGATTCTTTGAATTTGCTATCGAGCTGGGACGGCTCAATACTAATGCAAGCGATGACGATAAATTAAAGTTTTGGGTTGATGAAGTCAAAAAAACTTTTAACGCCTATGATAAAAAACGATAAAGAATATTATACTGCCAAAGAATAAAAGGTTCCTGACACCTTTTCTTCCCCCAATAAAATTTTAGAACCAACACAAAACCCCGCAAAAAGTAAGGCTTTGCGTGGCTTTGCTGTAACAAAGCCGGGGTTCCGCACTAAAGAGTCATTGGAACCTCTAAATAAATTTAGAACCTCCAAAAACTCAAGCTTTAAGGTACGAATCGCTCGTTCAACCTCTGATTCACGCCTTCTGCTCCGGGGACAGGACTCGCCTTGTTATAATTCAGTTATGCCGGCCTCAACTTCGGTATGACAATTCTTACAGAGAAGCACACATTTTCTAGCCTCCTTCAGGATATTATCCCACGCATAGGCCAAACCCTTCACGCTTAATGCAAAAGATTTAGTTGATGGCTTAATATGGTGAAAATCCAAAGCCCCTGCATATTTATTATAACCGCATAATTTACACTTTCCGCCGAACATTTCAACAAGTTTTTCTTTCTTCCTTCTCCTACTAGCTATAACCCATTCGGAAGCACATTTTCCGCAACGGAACATCTCGTCGCTTCTCTTAAAATGACTGACTGCCCCGTGTTTTTTGCATATCTTAACCATACGCTTATTATAACACTAGGTGTTAAGCATCACAATCAACAAAAAGCACCTTTGCTCCGCGGGTAGGACTCGAACCTACAACCATCGCGTTAACAGCGCGCCGCTCTACCATTGAGCTACCGCGGAGCAAGGGCGCTTTTGTTATTCTTATTTTAGGGTTTTACTATTTAGCTGCCCAAAAATATCCTACTTTGAATATTTACTATTTTAACCTATCTGACTGAATTTTGCAACCGAATTTTTTGACAATTTTTTCTTGGCGTAATACATCGCCCGATCGGCTCGGGCTATAAGTTCATCAAGCGATTTTTCAACACTATAAGCCGCAATGCCGAAACTGCCGGTTATCGGAATTTTAGTTTTTTTGTAGACTTGCCGCTTTTCAGCAATAGCCATTCTTAGTTTGTCCGCAACTTTATAGGCGGCGTTTTCATTAACACCCAGCAAGGCAATAATAAATTCCTCACCGCCCCAGCGGGCAAAGATATCGCTGTCTCTGAGATTGTCTTGAACTATCTTAGTAACGGATTTTAAAACCGCGTCTCCGGCATCGTGCCCATATTTATCATTAATCTTTTTAAAATTATCTATATCAAAAAATATCGTGCTGAACGGCAATCTCGGGATTGAGCGTCTTTCGGATTGCTGCCGACTTATGATAATCGCCTTAAAAAATAATCCGGCCTCTTCTTTAAAACCGCGGCGATTGAGAATGCCGGTCAGTTGATCATGGTGGGCAACTGCCCTAAGTTCGGCAATTTCCCTTTCGAGTTTTTTTATTCTAAGCTCCTTGTTCATTGGCAGTAATGATAAATCTTCTTGCTTTTATCAATAGTACCCTTTCAGTTTGGAAATTTTATGATGCTGCCTGATTTTTTCAAGCGCCTTTGCTTCAATCTGCCTGATCCTCTCGCGGGTTACGCCGAACACCTTGCCCACTTCTTCAAGCGTGTGAGTTACGCCGTCTTTCAGCCCAAACCGCATCTCTAAAATCTTCTGCTCCCGCATTGATAGTTCGCTGATGATTTCCTGCAAATGGTCTCTTAATATCCTGCGGCCGGCGATGGTCTCGGGGGTTGCCGAATCCTCATCAGCGATGAAATCGGCCAGAAGCGAACTTTCGTCATCATCGCTCCCCACGGGTGCTTCCAGCGACACGGTGTCCTGCGAAATTTTCTGTATATGCCTGATTTTTTCCACATCAACTCCCATCTCCGCCGCCACTTCCTCCGGCAACGGCTCGCGCCCCAAATCCTGCACCAATCGCCTTACGACTTGCTGGTACTTGTTTATCGTTTCAATCATGTGCACCGGAATGCGGATAGTGCGCGCTTGGTCGGCCAAGGCCCTTGTGATTGCCTGTCTTATCCACCAAGTGGCATAGGTTGAAAATTTATATCCTCTCCTGTAATCAAATTTCTCAACCGCGCGCGAAAGCCCGATGTTGCCTTCCTGGATCAAGTCCAAAAGAGTCAGGTTCGCGGAGCGGCCGACGTATTTTTTAGCAATAGAAACGACCAGCCGTAAGTTTGAAAGCATCAGTTTTTGGCGGGCGGACTCATCGCCTTTCTCAATCCTTTTTGCAAGTTCCCCTTCTTCTTCGGCGCGAAGCAGAGGGTATTGGCCGATCTCCCGCAGATACATCTGTACGGAATCAGAGCCGGCTTCTATCTGTTCCGTTTCCAGCTTCTTTTTTTCCTCGTGCTCTTTCGTCTGCTCCTCGGAAAAAACCTTGCTCGTGTCAATGATATTTATATTTGCCGCCTCCAGCCGCTCATAAAGCCGTTCAAGCCCCTCTATATTTTTTTCAACGTTTGGGAAGGTATGTAAAATTTCCGCCTCGGTGATGAATCCCCGATGACGGCCCTTTTCTATCAGTTTCAGGATTTTGTCTTCAGAAAAGAGTTTTGAAACTTTAGCGACTCTTGCTTTTGCGGCCTTGGCACGTTTAATTTTGGGCCGCCCGCGGCTGGTTTTCTTTTTGGCTAATTTTAAACCGGCCTTCTTTTTTAAAGGTTTTTTCTTGGACACCTTTCTGTTCTTTTTTATTTTTTTAGGCATACCTACTGCGTTAGCTGTTTGGAAACTTCTGAAAATTCGGCCGTCAATGTTGCTAATTTTTCTTTCTCTTTATTTTTCTCGGCGGTCTTAATATCAAACTCCAAACCTTCCAGCCGGGCTAATATTTTGCGCCGTTTCGTCTGCCCGAGTATCTTTTTAAATTCGCCGGCGAGTTCTTTTTCTTCAATGTCCTTCCACAATTCCTGCGACTTCAAATAAACAAATTCCAAATTCATCGCCAATTCAGGTCCCGCCGTTGACGTCAGCCGAGCCATCACTTGTGGTGAGCTTGGCCGAACTATTTTTTTGCTGTCTTCGCAGGTTTCATTTAGGGAAAGGCCAACGTCTTTCACTAAAGCTACCAACCTGCCGGACAAAAATTCTTCATCTTCCGGCCGGATGTCCAAAACAAGGTCCGGTTTCTTCATTATCAGAGCAAGTAATTCTTCTTCCAATACATCAAACCCGTTAGAGGCAGGTTGCCCCTCGGCGGCCGTAGCCGCGCCTTCGGCGGGGCGGCCTCTAACGGGTTCAAAGTTTTCCTTCGGTGGCCCGCCTTGACTCGGCCCACTTCGCTCTCGCGAAAGCGAGGCGAGCGAGGCAGGTTCGGCTTGATTCGGCTCTTCGTCCTGAACTTCCAAGCCCTTCGGCTTGACCGCGGCGATTTCTTGAAATAAAATGTCGTCTTTCAGCTTCAGCACCAAAGCGATTTCGCTTACCCAGTGCGCCTGCTCAACCTTATTGACCATTGAGGCCAGAAACGGCAAAAGTTTCTGGGCCATCAGCTTTTTGCCCAAGGCGGTCGTTATGTCCAGAGTTTTCTTTGCGGTTTCAAAATAAAATTCCAGAAACGGCCGCGACTTTTGCGAATACTCCGACCATTTTGGACCGTATTTTTTCACATAATCAGCCGGGTCTTTCAGCCCCGGTTCATCTATTGCAACAATCCCAACATTGAATCCCCGCGCGAGCGCCAAATCCACTCCTCTGTCAGTTGCCAGAGTGCCGGCACTGTCGGCATCAAAACACAGGTCAAGATTATCGGTGTATCTTTTGATAATTTTCAGATGCCCGTCGGTCAGGGCCGTGCCGGAAGACGCGACCACATTTGCCGCACCGGCCTGATGCGACATAATCACATCCATATTGCCCTCCACCACAAGGCATTTGTTTTTACGCCTGATGTCCAGCTTGGCCTTGTCCAGACCGTAAAGAACCCGACTTTTATCGTAAATGGCTGTTTGCGGCGTGTTTACATATTTTGCGGCTTCGGCATCTTTCGCCAAATCGCCGAAAACTCTGCCGGCAAATCCCACAACCTGACCGTTCAAATCAAAGATCGGGAACATAATTCTGGAGCGAAATCTATCGTAATACTGCGACCTTCCGTAGCCTTCGGCGAAGGAGGTGCCGCCACCATCTTTTTTTACCGCCAAGCCGGCATCAAATATGTCCTTTGTATCGTAATTCCTCTGCAGGAAATCGCCGAGGGCGTTCCAGGAATCCGGCGCATAACCGAGGCGGAAATTTCTTATTGAATCGTCGGTCAATCCCCTGTCGCGCAAATAGGCAAGAGCTTTTTTACCGGCGTCTGACTCGCGGAGTTGTTTTTCAAAAAATCTCGTCGCCAGACCGCAAATCTCATAAAGTTTCGTCTTGGCGGTCTGGTATTGCTGATATTCCGGGCTTTGGCGATGAAGTTCAATACCGGCACGCGCCGCCAGCGTTCTCAAGGCATCCGCGAACTCTACGCCTTCTATCTGCTTAACAAAACCGAAAATGTCGCCCCCGGCCGAACAGCCGAAGCAGTGCCAAATCTGCCTCTCCGGTGAAACAAAAAAAGAGGCGGTTTTTTCGTTATGAAACGGGCAGCGGGCTTTGTAGTTGACCCCGGATTTTTGCAGCTTTAAATAGCTGGATATCAGGTCAACAATATCCACCCGATCCTTAATTTGGTCAACGAGGGATGACATCAAATCAAATTATACCCTTTTCTAACAAAAACAAAAGGTGGAGAGCGGATTTATTCAAATCAACCAACCCAAATTCGGATAAGAACCATTGCAACAATAAGAAAAAGGGTTGTTCCTCTCGGCAAACCGAATCCGAGCGATTTTCTCAGTTTCCGGTCAATTATGTCGGTAAGACCGAACATTCGGCGCTTTTGGAGGTTTGCCTCTTCCCGCAGCTTGTTTTCCCAAGCCGTGAGGGGACATCCTTTATACGGAAGCCAAGAGACAATCATAGCGACCGCCAGAAGAAAAAACCAATCACGAAGTTGGGTAAACTTAAAAGAAAAACCGTAAAACACGAGGAAAAGGGGGAAATAAACCCAGTGCAAAACAGAAGTAAGAAATATTTTCCTTCTAACATTCATTGTCTGAAAATTGGCGGTGAGGGCGAGATTCGCTTTCACCTCTCGCTGTCTTCCGCCGGCTCGGGTTCAAGTCCCGGCCTCGCGGTCTCTCCTCCCAATTGTCGTCGAGACAACGCTCCGGCTCCGAACCCACTCGCAAGACAAGCAGTTGTCTTGCTCCTCACCGCAAACAAAAAACTTGTTTTTTGTTTGCGGTGATGTATTGACCTTTGCGCGAACCCACTTCGCACGCGCGGAGCGCGTGGTGACTTGAAACTGCCTCGTACGCTCCAATTGCGCTGTGATGCGAACCAATGCGCCTCGGACACGCTCGCGGACTCGCGCGGGCAAACCCAAAAATTTCCTTGCATTTTCTTTGCTCGGCTCCTCCCCCCACCCCTCCGCCGAAAGGCGAAAAAGAGGAAAGGAAATTTTTGGTTTGCGTCGCCGAACCGCTATTACATTATACTGTAATATTCCTGTATAATGTAATTGTCGCTATACTTGTGGATATGCAGAGCGAGTCCGCAAGATTGGGTAAAAACCTGAAACGTATTAGAACAGCAAAAAACATAACACAGGGCGACATTGTGCGAACGCTTGGCGTGAGCCGGAGTTTTGTGAGTAATATTGAAAACGGCAAAACAAACCCGACGCTTGCAACAATTGCGAAATTAGCAAAAGCGATAGGGGTCTCCATTGGAGAGTTGATGAAGTAACTATGAAAAAAGAAATATACAACGAAGCAATTGCCGCTGTCAAAGAAGCAGGCGAGATACTCTCCAAATCATTTGGAAAAGTTGAGGTGCTACGTTTTAAAACCGAATCAGGAACTGATGCTGTAACACAGCTTGATATTGATACTGAAGATTTTATTGAAAAAAGGCTCAAAAATCATGACCCCTCAATCGGATTTGCAGGCGAGGAATCAGGTGAACGAAAAGGCGATGGCCGTTATTGGCTTCTTGACCCCATTGATGGAACAGCACATTTCATTCGAGGAATACCGTTCTGTACCACCATGCTTGCTCTCGTCGAGAACAAAGAGGTAATTTTCTCTGTAATCTATAATTTTGTTACGAAAGAACTTTTTACGGCCGAAAAAAACGGTGGCGCAAAGTTAAACGGGCTTCCAATATCGGTTAGCAACCGATCTTTAGCGCAAGCGTATATCTCGGTGGAATCAGATCTAAGCAACGAAGAAAATATACAGAAATACGTTGCGCTAAGGAAGAAAACCACCATCATGCAGACAATTAACTGCGGCTACGAGTACGGGCTGATTGCGTCTGGAAAAATAGAGGGAAGGATTTGCAATAAACCATTTGGACACGATTGGGACTATGCGCCAGGTTCGCTCCTTGTGTCTGAGGCGGGTGGAGTAGTTGCAAATATTGGTGAATCTACATACGACTTCACTAACCATGATTTTCTTGCAACTAATAGCGTAATTTACAGAGAACTAACGACTGAGGATGGATTGTTTCCGATAAAAACGCTATGAGAACTTTAAAACGAGACGTTGTAGCGATACTTCTTTTTCTCAAAGGACGAGAAACTTTTTCAAGGTTTCCGCGATTCTGCTCACGGCGGAGTTTGGCCTGATTGTTGGAATATTCCCGGTGGGGGTGTTGACGACGGCGAAAGCAAGGAAGATGCCATCAGACGCGAGACACTGGAAGAAACGGGCGTGAATATTTCGAAATATCCCCTGGAAATGGTTGATGATGTTGGTTCTGGGATAACTGAAAAGACACTACGGGAAACTGGCGAGCGAGTCATCGTAGACATGAAATTCACCGTTTATAAAGTCGTGCTCGACGAAAACGCCGCTGATGTAAAATTGAATTTCGATCACGAATTTATCGAAGGAAAATGGAGTACCATTGAGGAGGCAAAGAAACTCAAACTCACGCCGCCAACCATCGAACTTTTTACGCGACTTGGATACATATGAAAATCTATATATCTCACTCGAATAACTTGAATTTTAGAGACGAATTGTACGTCCCGCTAAAAACATCTTCTCTTGCAAAAACTCATGACTTCTTTTTGCCACACGATGGCGGCAGAGACATAAACACTAAAGATGTGATAAAAAATTGTGATTTGTTCATTGTAGAAGCATCATTACCTTCGACAGGTTCGGGTATCGAGCTTGGTTGGGCTGACGACGCGGGTGTCCCAATTTTGTGCATTTCAAAAATAGGGACAAAAATTTCCGGCTCTCTTCGACATCTTATGAAAGATTTTTTGGAATATTCGGACTCGCAAGATTTGCTAATTCAGTTGGAGGCAAAATTGAAATAAGGGAGCCAACCCCGTCGTCGTATAATGTTCCTCACGACGACAGGGTTGGTTGTGCGCGGACTGGGCGGGTGGGCCAAGCACATATCAAATATGACTGCGCCCTAGCGCAGACCGCAGTGTATTGCGCCTCGGGTCGCCGTTTTGATTACGGAGCAAGGGGCTTCAATGTGAATGCTTTGTTGCCCCTTGTGGAGTTTTCAAACGGCGACGCAAACCAAAAATTTCCTTTCCTCTTTTTCGCCTTTCGGCGGAGGGGTGGGGGGAGGAGCCGAGCAAAGAAAATGCAAGGAAATTTTTGGGTTTGCCCGCGCGAGTCCGCGAGCGTGTCCGAGGCGCATTGGTTCGCATCACAGCGCAATCGGAGCGTACGAGGCAGTTTCAAGTCACCACGCGCTCCGCGCGTGCGAAGTGGGTTCGCGCAAAGGTCAATACATCACCGCAAACAAAAAACTTGTTTTTTGTTTGCGGTGTATTCTTAAAATAGCTCGAACGGAGTTTGCTCGTTCCGCCAGAGGCGGACGGCTCAAAAATGGTGGGTGAATAAATTCGGAGCAGCTCCGCCGCACATTAACAATTTCAAGTTTTTCTTTGGCGGCAAATTCTTAAATAATCAGAAAGTGTTATTGAACTTTTCGGATTATGATTGTGGCTTGCTTGGCCTGTGAGTTTATAGAAAGCACCTCAAGCTGATAACCTTCATATTCCTGAGTTTTTAGAGTCTTGTCGGTAAAATAATGTTCTTTGACATGCCACGAAGCCCCAACAGATTCGGCAACAGAAAATGAAATTCTGACCATTTGCTCATCCTTAAGAGGACAAACATCTGTTGGCATTGTTCCTCTATCGCAAGCATTTGACCAAAATTGCACCGCTCTTACGGTCACAAGACTTTTTTCTAGAATTTCATTTGAAGTGTATCGTGGCGCGAAGTTTGTTTCTGACAGTGGAATGCCAGAAACTATAAATGGTTCACCAAATTGAAAAACAGTCGTTCCTTCACCAACCTTTTCTGCTGTTGAATTTGAGTTGGAAATTAATTGTTTAGTCGCATAGTCATAATAACCTTCGTTCTGGCCACGGCTTCGGAATGTATATATGAGACAATTCTTGCAGTTTGAATTGTATTCTTGAAGAAAATTCGTAAACTCACTGGCGTTTACTTTTCGCATAGAGTTGTTTTCTCTAATTAGATATTTCGTTTTTGCGCAACTGTTAGATGTCGCAACGGTACGATCAAAAATTTCACTTTCAGAATTGGACATAAATTGTTTATCAAAATACCAGGTCACACTCCCATCTAAACAAGTTGTATTATTTGATATCCAAAAGTAAACACCAGTAGCTAAAATAATTATTCCCGCAATTATCACAATAATTTTCTTCATGTTTTTATTAAAATTAGTTCATTAAAAAATTGATAAAAAAATTCTTTTGCCCTTCATTGATAAATCCTTTTCTTTTTTGCCCAAAAAGCCCTTTCAAATCCTAGCCGAGCGGCGCGTTTCGCGCCGCGAGGTCTCATCTTTCCACTTGCGAAATCCTGAATTGCGGTGTGACTCGGTCTAGAACCACACCAATACAAGTATTATAAGGCTTTTTGAGGGGTTTTCCCAGAGGTCAGTTTGAGGTGTCTCGGTCGGGGGGCTGAAAACTGGGAATGAGACAAATGAGACACGGAAGGCCATGTTTCAAAATCTGGTCTCTTTGTATCTCATCGGCATAATAAGCTAGTAAAATAAGGCTGAATTGGTTATCCATCAAATGAGACACGGCCCCGGGGCCGTGTCTCATTTCTAACAATATTTTTTAGGACGCTTACCGGTCGCTTGGAACCAAACTCAAGCAGCTCGCCAAGTAGGATGGCTTTAGAACAATGGATAAGTGCTTTCAAGTAATATGATTGGGATAGGGCTTTGCCTGTTCCGGAGTTGGTCTTGGCACAAACTCAACAATTACTTGCAAGACTCTGACGACATACCGGGTAAGGATGTTGCATCCAACGGTTTACTCGACGTTGGTAGTGTTAGCGAGACATCGAACAGAGAAGCCGAACGCTTTAATATAGCTGCCGCGGCCGACTAAAGGGCTGCCACTACCACCGATGAAGGTGCGATGCCATGCGTAAGAAGGAATGACTGGCTGTTCGGAAGACGACCAAATATGAATGGATGGCTCACGCTTGTCAAAAAAACTGCCAGCCCCATTCGTCTCGTGGTTACCTGCTCCTATCGCATCAAAACCGGAGCTTCCGCCAAAGATGAGTTTGGTTCCAGCATCGGAGCAGTCGTTGCCATTTCTTGTCGCATCACACGTCTGTCCTGGTGTTGTTAAATAATTTTCCAACGTGTATTGTTCTGCATCAGTAGGGATGTGCCAACCAGTTGGACAAATACCTTGACTGGGAGTTGAAACACCGCAAAAAGTTGAATTACAAGAATCTGCCAGGGCATTGGCTTCGGACCATGTATATAATCCGCCTTCGTTGGTGCAGTAAGTTGAAGAATTGTCATAGCACCATTTTTGGACAGTATTTGGATCATTGAGGGAAGGGGCGATGTCGTCAGGAGTTTCTAAATTCGCTATCATTGTTCCGACGTTGAGATTTTCTTTGAACCAGCATTGAGTGCCGATAAGAACTGTGTTGTAGGCAACTCCTCCGTATGAGCAACTGCTTCCACAAGTCGTTGAAGCGCTGCATTTCGCTATTGGGATGAGTGTCGGGGTTGGTGTCGGAATTATTAAGGATTCTAGAGCTTCGACTCGTACTTCAAGAGAAGCAAATCTAGTTTCGTCCCAGCTTGGGCTACCTAGATCGCCCTTATCCCCTTTGTCGCCCTTAGGGCCTTGTATCCCCTGGATATTCCAAGTTAAAAGGGATTCGTTTTTCTTACAGTCTTCGCGTCTAAAACTACCACCTATAATATAAACCAAGCCGCTTTTTTTAACACAAATACTAATTGTCGCACCATCATTGGCGCGAGTATACGACCATAGACCTATGACCAGGGCTACCACAGCAATCCCGATTGTCGGGATTAATATTGTTTTTTTCATATCAACAATAGAGAGTGTCACGCTCCCTTATTAATTTTACAGCTTATCATAATTGGGGATATTATAGCCAGTGCTATATTGATTAGAAAACACTAATTTACCGATGCTAGATTTAGTTTATTGATTACCCGCCTCGCTACTCACTATTTCTTATTCTGCTTATTACTTCCTTAAATCGTTGCTCAACTTCAGCGTTTGTTTTTGCGCCTTGCTGACTGTAGTGAAAAACGTAATCAACTTTTATATCTTTTGGAATTGATGGTTTTACGAATGGCTTGAAACTAGCATCATAGGTTCTTTTGCCTAAAACTATAACGGCTTTTGGTTGTATAATTTCTATTTCTTTCAATAAAAAGGGTAGCCACCTCTGTATTTCTCTTTCTGTCGGTCGTCTTGGTATGTCCCTTGCCTTAACAATGTCTGTAACATAACTGCCGGCGACACCATATTTTGTCATCATTTCCTGAAAAAATCTATCTCGTGCCGTTATTCCAAAATTAAAATTATCATTATTGTTCCTCTTTGGTTCGTTCATTGAGGGCATTTCCCCAATAAATATAAAATCAAACTGTTCGGGTAACCCTTTTGGCAGGAATGTGCCACCTAATTCCTGCGGCGGTTTCAGTGTTTTGCTAAGTTTTTCCAATTCAGAGAGTTTGTTGTCCATAATTATCTAAAAAGTGATTTTATATTTTCGATGGCAGTTCTTCTAAAAATATCTCTCAACTCGTCATATGTTATTCGAGTATCCAAAGTAACCCTACGCTTCCTATTCTGCTTACCCAAGTCCCCGAAAGTCATTAACCCCCAATCAGTATATTCGCCCGTTTTAAATTCGTTCTTGCGCTTATTGTCTAAAAGACTAAAACTATAATAATCTTCTCCGTGTACAGCCTTATTCCTAACATCATAAAGTATGCTTATTATCGAGGAGAAACGAAGTGTGTGATGTTTGGGCTTGGTTAAAGCTCTTTGAAAATCGTTCATTAATATTCTCTTATCTGTGGGGAGAATATATTTGAAAAAGTTCTTTATTGCTTCCAGCGACCCTATATTATTAGTACTAATTCGCATTTTAGTAACTGCCTCGGCTAGAGCTATAAGAAAAATTATTTTAAGAGCGGGTCTATTATTTCTTACTTTTTCTTGATCGTCGGCTATGTGAGTATACCACTGGGCTCGGAGTAACATCCTGCGAGTCTTCAACTTTTTTAGACAACGTCTAATAAAGGTTACTCTCTCGACAGTATTTGGAAATACCGGCTCAAGGAAAAAGTTAAGTTCACGGTCTACCAAAAGGCCTTGTTTAGTTAGCTCATCAATCTTTTCCCAATCTTTTTTGAAACCCTTATTCAAGTTTATCGGCGGCATCCCCCATTAATTCTTTAGAAAAATCTCTATAGACATCGCCCAGATATTTACTTCTTGGATAGACGCCACTATTAGCTTCTTGGACTATTGATAAAAACCCTTCGCCTGGTTTATTTTCATACCCCCTGAATATGTCGTCTAGGGTTATCTTGCTTGCAACATCTTCGTATAGCTCTAGCTCCTCAATATTCATCATATAAACCCTAGCATTTTTTATACCTTTTAATCCTTCTTTTTCCAAGCCATCAAGCTCGTCTTCTATAAGTTCTTTGTATAAATCGGTTGATATAAAAGGCATTTCCCAAAAGACTACAACCGGAATCAATTCTTTTCCTCTAAATACCTTCAGTTCCTCATATTGATTTATCTCAGATATTCTTTCAAAAATCTGCTTTTTTGCTTCTGTAATTTTAAATTTAACTTCCTTAACTATAAGGCCCAAATCTCCAGTTTGCTTTGTGGCTAATGGGAATTGATATGCCTTAACCTCAAATAAATATATCTTGTTATCGCTTTCAACCCACCAATCCACAAACTTACCCTTTGGATATATTATCTCTGGATGGACATTTACATCTCCATATATATGCTTTAAAACCATCCCCACGTACTCTTCAAAAACCTTTCCATAATAGGTTCTGAAATCTATATGGGTTCCGAGGTTTTCAAAATAGGAGTGAAACCACCAGTATAACCCTCCGAAAGCTTTTTTGATAAAACAAAGACTATTAGGAATCACGTACGGATCAGTTTCGGGTCGATCTGTTTTTATAATTGGATATACTTGTAGCGGGTTAAACCTAAACTTGGTTAATTCTGGAACAAGATTAGCATTTATTTGAACATCGAAATCTCTAAATGTTTTATAATCTACTGAAAGTATTTTTAGAAAACTCTCAACCTTATTTTCTGTAAGAATATCTTGTATTACTGGCAACTTTGCTTCAGTCAAAACCTCTTTCCTGAATGTTGCAGTTTTATGACTCGCAGACCAAGTTGTCATAGCTAGAATAAAGTATTCTTTCAAGCTTAAGGATGTTTCTCTTTCAAATATATCTGATAGTGGTTCAAACTTATCTGGGGTTAGGGCGTTTATAACATTTCTAAAAATTACCATAATTCTAGCCATTAAAAGAGAGGTATGGAACTGATATTCAAATTGCTCCCAGTGCATTCTTACAAAAGTAGAAACTAAATCTTTTTTTGTGAATGGTATGGAGTCATCTCTCAATATTTCTGGGAAAACGAGCTTGTTACTGTATATGTTGCAAAGTGCTAAAAAGTTGTCATCGTTATCGATATTTTTTGCTTTGTAATCATTTGAAGCAGAGATAATAGATAAGTTGGCTAGGTAAGCTAGTCCAAATTGAGTGATAAAAACACCGGTTCGAGGATCTCTATATGCCGTCTTGCCAATTTTATTTTTATCCTCGATGCTAAAAATCTTATTCGATGCTTGCCCCAACATAATAAGCCAATTTCTCAAATTATATCTTTTTAAAACTTCTCTTAACTCTTCCTCCGATACGGTGCCCTCGGCTTTATCCAGAAGAGTGCCAATATCGCTGCAAGCATTAAGGGCTACGGAAGTTGTGGTATCGTGTATATTTAATTTATGTTTTATCATAATCCTCTTTAATACACAGATAAAAATGATTTACGGTTTTGACACTTCATTCTTTCACAAAAACCCTTGTTTTTCCAGCTAAACAAGTTGCTATTAGCTTATCCACAAGTATGGTTTGCGGGCAAACAACAATTCGTATATAATTACCTTAGGTACCTTTCAAGTTGAATTACGGCATTAAGAGAAGTCGCAATCCATCTCTTCGAAAAAATGATGCCAAAAACCTATTACACTACCACTAGGTAGCGTGCTGGGTTTTTGGCGTTTTTTGTTAAAACCAGCTTCCTAGTGAGCTGGTTTTTTCATTTTTAGATGATTTCTCAAAAAGCCCTACAAGAATTTCGAGAACTTTTGAGGAAATAGATGAACATGGATCGCTTTCACAAGCTTAATCTGCACGTTCGGCCTGGTGGCCTCAGTACTTCCTCACCTTCGTTCGTCAGCTCCGCTGACCGCCTTAGAGCTATCTTCCGCAAGGATTTAAAGGGGTTTTGAGGGGCTGGAAAACGGATGCAAACCGCTCGCTGATACTCCAGGAAAATGAGACAAATGAGACACAATAAAGAGCGTGTCTCGTGTCTCGTTTGTCAAAATAAGCTGGTAAAATAAGGGTGAATTAGCTACCTATCCTCTTTGCCCTATTTGTTTTATATTTGACTCCCATAATTTGAAATGGCCGTCAACTTTTTGGGTCATGTAAAGTATCTGGAACGGGCTAGGTTAATTCTGATAAGGTTTTAAGCGGATTTTTAATATCTTTCCTTGTGTTAAAATGCCAGGTCAGTTCTTGCACATAATCCTTGGCGTATTTTCTT
>Ga0315280_10007115_pt1 | contig 15163 bp, 13 predicted proteins | sample YL17G06_40_MG_FD_203697 | JGI IMG/M metagenome (GOLD analysis project Ga0315280, IMG submission 203697) | Sediment microbial communities from Yellowstone Lake, YNP, Wyoming, USA - YL17G06_40 | ecosystem: Environmental > Aquatic > Freshwater > Lake > Sediment | place: USA: Wyoming | collected... | reverse complement strand
CACCAACTGCAGGACGCCTACCTCGACACCATGACCGCCATGGGCGCCACCACCCTCCGACGCGTCCACACTTTACCCGACGGGAAGGAATGACTTAGCGCCATGAGCGCGGTGCCGCCAGCACCGCAGAAGGGGTCCAGCACCAGGTCGCCAGGTTCGGTGTAGTGCTCGACGTATGACCGCACTGCATCGTGGGGCTTCCTGGTGGTGTAGATGTGCATGTCGTAGACGGGCGACCTGCGGGAGGGCCTCAGGACATCAGTGAACGCCTCGCATCGGTAGTCGTCCGTCGCGGCGTCGTAGGGCGTCGCATGCTCGGCCATCCACTCGGCGAGGTAGGGGTTGGGCCCGCTCCCGCCGTCGTAGGAGCGCGGGTCCCACTTGGGGGCGCTCGCCGTCGCTCCCGGGATTCCAAGCGACTGCTGCCCCTTTACGCTTGCCCGCTTCTGTCTGGCCATTAGCCCTCCCCCTGCTTCCAGTGCACGATGACCTGAGCGCTCCCGGCGCCCGCCTGGTCGAAGCTCCGCTCGAGTGCGGCCCGTACCTCCGCGAGTACCTGGTCGATCTGCCCGCGCTCCAGGGCCGCAAGGGCCGGTCGGAGCGCCTGCCAGTCCACCTCCACGGTAACGATGTCCCCGAGGGCTCGCTTGAGCAGCTCGACGAGCCCCGCCGGGTGCTCAGCCGCCTTCCCGCCTTGGCCCTTCTTGCGGCCTCGCCCTCCGGAAGACGGTCGCTCCGGGAGGGTCTCCTGCTCAAGCAGCTCCACCAGGCACTCCGCGACTGTCTCGGGAGTACCGGCCGCCAGGAGCCGCTCCAGTCGCTCATCCGGCTGGGCGCTGTGCGCCTCGCGCAGCCGTGCGCGGATGGCGTCGGAACAGACGACCGCCGCCTTCATGCGGAGCGCGTCGTTCAGCGCGACCTCAACCCGACCGACGGCGCCTTCGGCATCCTGCAGCCGCGCATCGGCATCAGTGAGTGCCAGGAGGCACTTACAGGTTGTGTCTCCCGCAAGCAGCGCGCGAAGGTCGGCCTCGGTCTCGACATCGCAGATGAGGAGCGCAGCCACCGTGTCATCAGCGGCGCGCCGAAGCGCTGCCGTCCCGGACGAGCCAAGGCTGGGAACGCCATCGAGGGCAGAGAGCGCTGTCGCTCGTGGCCCTGCGAGCAACGCTTGCACGCCCTTGCTTGCCTGCTCCGACGCGCGCACGACCGCGTTGTGGCGGCCCTGGTAGAGGTCGAAGTAGGCGTCGGGTGCCTTCAGGAAGGCCGGCTCGAACTCGCCCTGCACCACGGCCGGCTTCAGGATCAGGTCATCCAGCCTCTGGAGGCACTTCCCGAGTGCGTCGCGGCTGGCTCGAGCGGGCGCTGCGCCCGGATCGTCCGGCAGCACTGCGGCCAGATAGCGGCTCGCCGCGAGCACGCGGTCCTTCGTGTCGTCCACGAACCCGCAGACGGCTTGGTAGGTGGTCCAGCGGCCAGCGAGGTCCGCCTGGTCCGGCCTCTTTGGCGGCTTCCACTTCCCGCCGTCGTTGAGCCTGTACCCGCAGGCATCCTGCAGGCCCCAGGCGAAGGCGCGCATCTGCTGCTCTTGCGTGCCCGTCAGGTCTGCCCCGAGGAGCTTCACCACGCTCTGGACAGCCGCCGACGTGGGGCTCTTGTGGCCGACATCGCTCAGGAAGGTCGCGAACTCCTGCTCGATGCGCGCGGCTGACGCACGCAGGTCGTGGAAGCGCCCGGCAAACTCGCCCCAGCACTCTCGGATCTGCTTTTCATCGTTCAGGGCGGCGAGGTCGCGGCCCACCATGGTCCCCACGAAGCCGCGCACGCACTCCCATTCCGCGGGCACCTCGACGCGCGCCACGGTCTTCAGGTCTCCGAGCACGGCATGGTTGAACGTTACGGACGCGATGTTCGAGTGGTCGATCTCCGTCACGCCGTTCAGCAGACCGCCTGCCCCGCCGAGGGCCAGCCTGAACTCGCCCTGCTGGACCAACCCGAGCACGTAGAGCTGCACCATGCGGCGTGTCAGCCCCGGTCCCCTGCTGGTCTGCGGGTCGATGCCCATGAAGTTCAGGTAGAGGGTCTGGAGGTCGAGGGTGGGGGAGTCAGCCGTCTTGTCCAAGATGAACTCGCGGATCTCCTGAGCCGGCCGACAGCCCGAGAGGTCCATCGTGCCGGGGCTCGCCGGCGCGGTGAGCTGAAGGCCCTTCGCGTGTCGCTCAGCGGCGGATCGCTCGGCCGAGCTAACCTCACGGCCTCCGCCAATCCTCCCCAGCCGGACGAGTCCGTTGATGACATGCACGGCATCCTCGTTGCGGAAGCCTGAACGCTTCCCGCCCATCTCACGGACCTCGAACGCGAGGTCGGAGGACGTGTAGACGTTATCGAGCACCTCGGCCACGGCCTTCTCGGTCGCAGTGTCGAGCTGGCCGGTCGCCTGGTAACTGAACTCGTGCGAGTCCACCGTGGCGCTGGCCATGGTGCCCGCAGCGTAGGCCCCGACCAGTACGCTCATCATCCTGGGAGCGTGTTCCGCGATCTGTAGGCTGACCCAGCTCCGGACCAACTCCGCTTCCTCGCCCTGCTTAGACAGGTAACGGTCCACCAGCCGCACGTAGGCGGCCCACTGGATAAGCACGTCCTGTTGGGCCGTATCGAGTGCCCCGGGCACCCAGAAGAGATACCGTGGGTCGATGCCTCCGCCTCGGACGAGCTTCCGGACGCCTTCGCCATCCGGCTTCCGCCCGATGCGCACCACGAAGTCGATGTCCTGGTCATCGCCCCTGGAGTCTCCCGTGCGGATGGGAGGTGGCGGGCTGGGCTTCGAGAGGTCAACCAGCTCGACTCGGCCCTGGATCTCCCTGCCATGCCAGAGGACGGAGCGCTTCTCGGAGTAGCGTGCCGCGATGATGGAGCCGAAGTCTGTCCTGACATGCGCCGCGCCGCGCTGCATCCAGGCCACCGTGTTGTCGTATTGCGCGCCCTGCTGTGAGCCCGTGTTCTGCGTCTGCGCCGCGCCGAAGAGCATCCAGCGCTCCCAAGCCCGAGCCAACTCCTCGACCTTGAACACGTCGCCACCGTGCTGCTGGCGCTGATGGGCCAGGTCCTCGACTGCGTGCTCGAACTCCTCCAATGGCTCGATGCCCCCGACGCTCGCATCGAACCAGAACTCAGCGTCATCCCCTGTACCGCAAACCTGAGGAATAGCCGGGCGCTTCATGCGCCCCAGCATTACCTGCACGCCGTCGACGTTCTCGTCCGCTCCCGAGTCAGACCTGCGGGTCATCATTATCGAGTCGCAGACCTGCGCCGGAGTGAGGCGTCTCGGGCTGCCTGTATCCTCCAGGTAGGCCATGAAGAGCGTCTTGAGGGCACGGAGAGGAGCATCCTCGTAGCGCTTCACCGAGTCTGTGCGAGCCAGCGCGTCCCGCGCCTTCTCGAAAGCCTCGTACTCGGCAGGGAACTTGCTCTTGAAGGTGTTCTCGCCGTCCCGCAGGCTCTCGAACTGGTCGAAGAGGCTGTCTGGCGTGACCATCTCCCTGTCCCCTGGAGCGGGGCGCTCTCGCTGTTGGCGCATCGCGTCGTACACGACGACTATGCCGGCTCGGGTCGTGGTCAGCTTGAAGGCAACGGCCCTCGTCTGGTTCAGCACGTCAGGATGTAGTGGGAACAGGTAGAGGTAGAACTCGCGCGCCAGGGCTGCGTCGTCGAGGTTCGTCCCGCCCTCAAAGCGGGTCTGGAAGACCCGGGCCAGTGGCGTCTGGGCAAGGTCGTCCACCCAACCAAAGCGCCCCTGGTAGTAGCGGAAGTGGTCTGCTGCGCCCTCCCGGTCTGCGACTCGACGTGTGCGCTTGAGCACGATGTCGTGGAAGCTCAGCGGGTCGGTTAGCAGGTTCTGCTCCTTGAGCCGGTTCTCGGCGATGATGCGCTTCATACCGGCCTTCTCTTCGATCTTCTGCTGAGCCGCACAGATGGTCCAGACGGGCTTGCCGCGTGTAGGCAGGGCCTCGGACAGATAGAGAAGCACGTCTTCATCCCGGCTCAGGTTGGCGGACTTATTGAGGAACTCGCTGACCTCGTCCAGGATGATGAGAACCCCGTCGAATCCCTCGTCCAGGATTGTCTTGACAAGGTGGTCCAGCACCTTGCCGTGGTCTGTGGGTATGTGGTCGGTGGCCAGAGCGTGCGTCTCGTCCGCGAAGCGCCACAGCAGTTCGCCGGCATCGTGCGGGCTGGTCTCATACAGCTCGAGGAATGCCTGGTAGGAGTCGATCGCAGTGGTACCCTGGGCAACCTGGCCTCGGAGCCAGTCGCTCAGGTCTGTCTCCTGACCCCGCCTGTGCTCCTCAACGAAGCCGTGAGCCAGGATCTCACTGGGGAAAGCCCGTAGGGGCTTGCCGGTGAAGTCCTCGTAGGTCCGGCGGGCAGACTCGATGATGTAGTCGATGAGGGGGTTCCCCGCGCGCCCTGAGCCCACGACATGACCTTCGGCACCGGATAGGCTCCGCATGATCGGGAAGATCAGCTTGTCCTTGAGGCTACGGAAGCCATCGTTGGCGAGGGACTCTCGCTTGCCCTTGCCCTCACGTTCCTTCTCGGTCCGGGCCAGAGCGTCCCAAGGCTTGCCGTCGATGGTGCAGCACATGATCGTCAGGAATGCCAGCACGTGGCTCTTTCCGCTGCCGTACTCCGCCTGAAGCCACCAGCCCTGCCCCTTGCCAGCCAGGACCTTGTTGAAGACCTCCGCGACGAAGCCTCGGATCTCCGGGGTCGGCACAAAGTCCTCGATGGTCTCCGTGACCACGGAAGCTCCACCGAACAGGGCCTGTCCCGAGGGCATGGAGCCATCTGACCCAGCCGACTTCCGCCACGTCGCCGTCTCCAAGGTTATGGTGTCCTTGGGCCGTGGAGGAAGCTCGACGAGTTCGCGAAGCGGTCGGCGCAGGTCATCGAACAGGTTGGCCATCTCACTGGACCTCCCACACGTGTCCATGCTCAAGGTCGAAGAACGGATAGCCCTCTGCGTCCTCAGAGGCGTAAGCGAGAATCTTGCCGCCATGGAGACGCCCGGGAACCAGGAGGACCGCTATCTTGCCGTTGGTGGCGGCGCCGCGGATCGAGCCAAGGTCCACACCGAAACGCGTCAGTAGCTCGAAGTCACAGGCGACCAGCAGATCGTGTACCGCGAAGTGCTCGGCGTAGAACGCCTCATATGCCTTCTGGAGGTCGCCGCGCAGCTTCTGCGCCAGGTCCTTCTCCATTAGCTCCGACCGCTCAAGCTCCGGATGCCGACGGAGAAGCTCATGGCCCAGCGGAATGCTGCCCGACACACCAAGCGCCGCGAGGTGCTTGTCCACCTCGTGTAGCCGCTGGTAGGAGCCGACTGCCGCGAAGACGGCCCGCCCCATCGAAGGAGCGCTCAAGCTCTTGATCTGTGCTGCCACGCCATCGGGGGTCATGGGAGTCGGTGGACGACCTCCTCCAGGGACAGGTGCGTCGTGAACTGGCGTATCCCGTCGATCTCGCTGAGTTTGGCCATGAGCCCCACCCGGTGAGCCTCCCGGAGCATCGCTTCGATGGTCGAGGCCGGCCAGAGCATGGCCTTGGCTTCCCACGAGTCGCAGAAGCTCGTGGTGTGCATCATGGTCGGGGAGTTTGTCGCGTGATGGAGCACGTACAGAAACGCGGCCAGTTCGGGGAGCTGCGCCGCGAACGCGATGGGCTCAGCGCGGCTCTCCGAGGTCACCACGCCGAACGCACGGAGCGTCCGGACGCACGTGTTCCGGAAGCGCATCAGCGACCTCTCAACTGACGGATGCGCCTGCTGGAGGAAGCCATCGACCTCCCGCGTCTGGACAGTGCCCGCCTCCAGGTTGGGGCGGAAGACGGCGACCACGAGATCCCCGAGCAGGCGCTCCGTGAGGCAGAAGTGGTAGTAAGCGACCTGGCGCAGTGCGGCTGTCCCAGCGAGGCGACCAGCGAACTCGACGAGCGCCTGGGGCATCACCCGCCCCGGCGCGAAGCGACTGAGGATGTAGTCGGCGTTCCGGAGTCGGACCTCCTGGGAGTTCTGGGGCAGCGCCCCGATGATGGACTCGCGCCACTCCTCGACCGAGTCGAAGCGATGGGCCTCGGTCAGAGCGTGAAGCGACTCCTCGACCAGTTCGTTGTTGAAGACCCGCCTGGCTGCAAGCGCGGGAGGGTCGTCCGAGTCGGCAAACAGGAGCTGCTGCTCAGTCAAAACGGAACTCCTTCGGGGCCTTGCCTGGCTTGCCGACCTCGCGCCTCTGCACGAGGTACGCCTCGACATCGCTGAGCTTGAACCGGCGATCCTGTCGCGCGCCGATGCGGTAGCACGGCAGCTCCCCCCGGTCAGCCATGCGCCGCACGGTGATCTTGGCGACCCCGAGCCTCGCGGCAACAGCCTCAAGGGTCAGCATCTCGTCCTCTGATGGCACCTAGACTGCCTCCTCGCTGGTATCGTACCCCCTCTTAGTATATCATGCTGTACCGAAGACCCGCTCGGAACCTGAGCGGCCGTGGCAGACGAGTACGCGCCCTAGAGGTCGCCCAGACTCGCACTAAGGAGGTGGGCCAGTGTCAACGCAGTACTCGCTTCGCTCGTTCCTCCGCAAGTGCCCCAACGCGTTGCTGGCGCGGTACTTCGACTCTGTCGAGGCTCCTGAGCAGCCGCCGTGGAACGACATCAAAGAGACCCAGGTGGATCCAATGGTGGCGGCTCACAACACCTGGCCAGAGGAGCTGCGGGGGCAGGCCGACAGGGACTTCCGCGCCGTGCAGGAGGTGGCTACTGAGGGCGGCGTGAGTGTCCTCCTGGAGGAGGCCAGGGCCTGGGGGCTGGACTTCGCGCCTCACTTCGCAACGCTGGACAGCGGCCACGGGCGTGCCCTCTGGGCCTTCCTCGAACACCGCGAGCTGTTTGGCCAGGCAAGGCTCTTCTACAGCGCCGATTGCCTTCCGGGGAGGAGTTGGCGCAAGCAGACGGGGCTGCCGGACGTGCTGCCGAACACGGACGACGCGGCTGTCACTCGACTCGAGAACGAACTCAGCCAACACTACCAAACGCGTGAGGGGCGCGGGCAGTCCTGCAAGGTCGAGTACCACCAACGCGAAGACAGGCACTACTGGTTCGTCTACGTCCAGGACTACGCCACTACACTCGTGGAGTTCGGTGAGTCAGGCGACTTCGAGCGACGGCCGCACCGGCCCGCATTCGAGCTCGTGTTCGTCCACAACCCGGGCGAGAGGTCGCTAGACGTGTACGCCAGAGGCCAGACAAGAACGGTGGCCGAGCTAGAGGCTATCTGGGGCAAGACGGTGCTCGGCGTCCATCTGGAGCCCGCCGATAGGCCAGGAGTGAGCTACGAGCTCAACGTGCTACGAGATCGCCGGTTCACCTTTCCCACGGACCCGGCCGACGGCATCGCGGAGGTCAGGCTTAGACGGCTGCGCCTCTCACTGTTGGGGGGCTCCAAGCGGCGGGTCGTTCTGGAGGCCGAGGACACTGCAGGGGTGTACGACCTCTTCGAGGAGGTGCTAACGGGGTTGGGGATGACCTCTAGCGACGTTAACGTAACACACGCTCGGATCCAGCTTGTCTTTCGCCCTGAGGACAGGCAGCGCGCGCGCAAGCTGGCCTTCGACGTGACCTATCCGAACTCGTGTAGTCTGAAGTACGAACCAACTCACGAGATCGCCAAACGCTGCTTGGTACGGTGGCGAATAGATGTCTCTGGGCTTTCTGGAGTACCTGCTGCGTCGAGCCGACTGCTCTGAGGAGGCCATGCTCGACGGAGACGAGCTGGCTGCCTGGCCCGAAGCAGAGGTCCAGCAACTGGTGGACCTCGGGTTGCTGGCTGAGGCCCCGCTGGCTGCGGCCGTGGTGTGTGACGGCTGCGAGGAGGAGTGCCTGGAGGCGGTCGAGTGGGCAACGCACCCGACCACTGGCGAGCGGAGCGCCTTCATCCTCTGCCGTGACCGCGACGACATCGGACGAGTGGCCGTCCCGTTGTCGCGGCTTCGGCGGTACACCGTGGACCTGCCGGGGCTCGCGCAGGTGCTCGCGGACGCACTGGACACAAGGTCGGAACCCAGAGAGCTCGTAGCCGGCAGGCTTTGGCGCCTCGGGTCGCGCGAGGCCAAGCAACGCCGTGTCGATCTGTTTCTGGCCCGAGGGATGACGTGGCGCGACGCTGGCGAGCTCTTTGGGGCCTGCGGTGCTATCGCGGAGTGCTCGTGCCCGCTGCTGTTGGTGCCCCATGACCTTCCCGCGGAACCGCAAGTGCCGCCGGGAGCAAGGGCTCAGTCGCTGGCCCGGCTGCTCAGTCTCGCGGACGGACAGCTCGAGCTTGACACGGACGAGTTGTTCGCAGGACTGGGCCCAAGGCCGCGCGTGCACGTTGCAGACCTGGTCCCGGTGAGCGTGCCCGAGGGAGCAACATGGGCGCAGGTGCACATGGAGTTCATGACAGACGACCACGTGCGGATCGTGGTCGGCTCGACGGTTGAGAACCGGAGCTTCAAGGAGCTAGGGTTCCGCAACCGCCGGAAGGCACTCCCAGAACCGGACGGCCTGTGGGTGCTCCTGGTCATGCTCGCCAAGAGCGGCGGCCACCTGGATGCAAAGACAGCGTTCCGACAGAACCCCGAAGGATGGGACGCGACGCGCCGGCGAGTGGCCGACTTGAGGAAGCGAATCCGGGCGATCTTCCCTGGCGTCGAAGGCGACCCGTTCCTGCCGTTCGCGAAGGACCGCGGCTACCAGACGCGGTTCGTGCTCAGCTACCCCCAGAGGCGTCTGTGATACATCACACAGCGCGTCTCAGATTCTTCGGCACGGCACTGACCCCACCGATAGGCCACTAGTCCGGCGGCGCGACATCCCCGGGCGCCGCCCCTACCCCCTGGTCTGGGCCTCCCTCTGTGATAACTCACGGTATCTCGTTGAGAGCATCGCCACGACGACATAGTCCCATAGCGCGTTGGCGCAAGGAAGGCTGCTCTCAGCGGGAGCAGGCACGATGGCTCGAGGCGGTAAGCAGAGGCGCTTGACGGTTCATACGCGGGTGAGCCCCACACCTCTGTCTGCGGCCGAAGTCGCTACCGTGGAGAGGCTCGTGGCGCGCCTGGTGGCCGAGGCCTTCCTCCGGGACCAGGGTCTGCCCACGCAGGGGGCCGTCCGCGCTTCAGAGTCGGCGAGCCGACCGACTGAGCCAGCACCGGGCGTGCGGCGGCGGGAACCGGCAGGGCGGAGGGGGCGTGGGGCCCGTGGGTAGCATCCGGGGAGCGGCCAGCACCGACGTCGAGCGCACGGTCGCGGGCTTCCTCTGCGACGTTGGCTTTGACGACACCGATGGCCGCTGGGGGCACCTCTTCTCTCTACCAAGCGCCCGCAGCTTCTGGTTCGGCGAGGACCAGATCGACGACGCGGCGCAGTGGGCCGTCGAGCAGTCCGACGCCCGTGAGGATGTCTACCTCGGCGTAGGACTGGCCAACCACCCGGGCACCGAACATCAGCGCATCAAGCAGCGCGCCGGTGGGGCCGATGAGATCATGGCCACCGGCATTCGCGCATTGGCCCTAGACATCGACCTCGCCCACGAGATGAAGCCCGGCAAGAGCTATTGCCCCGACGTGACGGCCGCCCTGGACATCCTCCGCGAGTATCAGCACCCGCCGAACCTGATCGTCCTCTCGGGGACCGGGCTACATGCCTGGTGGCTCTTCAAAGAGCCGTGCGTGTTCGGCTCTGACGGGGAGCGGGAGGACGTGCTGGGCCGGTGGCGCACCCTCCAAGCCGACACCAGCGTGCTGTTCGCGGAACGCGGCTACAGGATTGACGCGACCGCCGATCTGGCTCGCGTCCTTCGCATTCCCGGCACTGTACACCAGAGGACCGGGAACGTCGTGGCCGTCCTCGAGGCCGACCAGTTCACACAGACGGCCCGCTACGCCCCGAGTGACTTCGACATTGACCCGATACCCGAAGCCCTGCGGTCGTTCAAGGGCACTGTGCCTGACATCGACCTAGCCGCCGAACTGCCTCGGGATGTATTCGCGGCGTGGCTCGACAACAACCCGGACGCGCGGAAGGTGTGGACGCTAGAGGATTCCCGGTTCAGCGTCAGCGATCTGAGCGCGCCCGAGATGAGCCTAGCAGACCGCATGGCGCTCGCCCACAACGGGGCCGCCTACCTGTTCGGCAAGGACGAGATCGCGGCAGCGATCCGGACGTTCCGCCAGACTCACGCGGATCGCATCACTGACCCCCAAGTGGGGCGCCACAAACTGCGCAAGGTCCACAGCCCATACTACCTGGGCCTCACAGTCGGCAAGGCGCTGTCTCTGCGCGATCCCGAGGCTGAGGCGGCCGATGGACCTTCGCCCACGAATGAGACCCCGAGCGCTGGCGAGCAGCCCAGGGTAGAGGCCGCCAAGGGCGCCAGGCCCCGAGGCAAGAGCCAGAAGACTCTCGCCTTTGAGATCGCCACGAAGGCCGAGCCCGACGTGTTCCGCGACCAAGACGACGAGCCCGTGTGCATCATCCCCGGTCTCTCTGCATTCGAGGTGACCCCAATCAATGGGCCTGCCTCCGCACTGAACTCGCACATGGCGGCCGCGTACTGCGCGCGCCGGAAGGCCGTGTTGTCGCCGACTGCGCGGCGCGAGCTGCTCGACCACTTCACGGCACTGTCGCTGCTGGCCGACCGGCGCGACGTGGCCCTCCGCATAGGGCGACACGAGGGGCGCGTCCTCTACCATCTCAGGCCGGGCGTCCTCGTCGGCATCGGACCCGATGGGTGGGACCTCACCAAGCGCTCGCCCATCCCGTTCCGGTGGACCCCGTCAATGCAGCCGCACGGAGACCCTCCGTCCCCAGGCTCGTGGGAAGGGCTCCTTCGGCTTTGGGGAGGCCGTCTCCGAGAGGAGGACCTGGCGCTCGCGATCGCGTGGCTGCTCGGGGCGATGAAACCGGGCGGGCCCTATCCGCTGCTCGCGATCGTGGGGCAGCAGGGGTCGGCGAAGTCCACGCTGGCGAAGCAGCTAAAGCGGATCGTTGACCCGTCCGGGCCTGGCGGCGTCACGGTGTACACCCCGCCGCGTGATCGGACCGCAGAAGACGTGTTTTCCCTTGCGCGGGGCTCACATCTGCTGGTGTGGGATAACGTCTCGACACTGGGTGACGCCCTCTCCGACGTGCTCAGCGCTCTGGCGACCGGCGCGGGTGTGGGAGCGCGCAAGAAGTACACGGACTTCGACCCCGCCACGACCTATGCGTGTCGGCCGCTCGTGCTGACCAGCATTCCGGATGCAGTTCGGCGCGCGGACCTGCGAGATCGCGCCATCATCGTGGAGCCGCTGGGCCTCGAAGGCCAACACCGCGACGAGCAGGACGTGTGGGCGGAGACGGAGGCCGCGGTGCTGCCCACTCTGGGGGCGCTGTTCACTGCCTGCTCCGCTGCTCTGCGTCACTGGCGGGAGATCCGCGGTCCGTTCCCTCGCATGGCAGACTTCTCCAGGTGGGTCATGGCGGCTGAACTCGGCGGCGCTATGCCGTGGGAGGTGGGACGATTCGCCGAAGCGTACGCGCGGAACCGCGAGGGTGCGCTGGGCACCCTCGTGGCAGGCACTACTTGGGCTGAGCCGTTTGTGGAGTATGCGTTCGATGCCCACCGTGACAACCCTCACCCCCCAAACCGTCTCCATTCGGCTGCGCGTGTTCTCGGGGATCTTACGCGTGCGCTCGAGCCTCCCGAGCGGCAGTACTACCCCGCCGACCCCGCTCGGTTTGCAGGTGAGCTCCGACGGATAGCTCCCGCGCTGTTGGCCCTCTACGGGCTCCGAGTGGAGTTCCGACGGACGCACGGTCGTCGCCACATTGCCACGACGTGGGAGGAGGGAGCCCTTGAGCGCTACGCATCTCGCGAGCCCGACACCGACGGCTAGACGGGTGCCGCTGACTTCTCGCTACGTGGGCAACTCGGGTGCCTCTCGGGTGCCGCTACGGGGACGGCTAGCGGCCCCCCAGGAACGGCCGCACAGAGCCGTTCTCTGCCCGTGGGTGCCGTTGGTGCCGCTACACCCTCTTACCTTGCGAAGCTGCAGGAAAGGGGGAGAAAGGGAGTGTGGAGAGGCTGAGGCAAGTGGCGAGGTACCAAGCAGAACAGCGCCCACAGCGGCACCAGCGGCACCCTCCGGGAACCTGCGAGCACCGTGAGAGGAGCATGTGGGGTGACCGCAGGCGGCCGTCTGAGGCGGTGCTGGTCACTCAGGTTCTAGCCGACGGGGCAGCGGAAGAGAGCGGGCTGCGGCCGTACTGGCTGCCGTCCGGGCGGACGCTGCCGTGGACGTCCAAGCCGGGCCATGACGTGACGGCACACGGTACTCCGCACGACCCGCAGCGCGAGTACGCGGGGCAACGAGGAAGGTGTCACACAACATGGGATGGGAGAGGCGACAGCGTGGCGGGCGGTACTACACGCGGACCAAGCGAGTCGGCGGGCGCCGCGTCAGGGAATACGTGGGCACAGGATCGGCCGCCGAGTTGGTTGCCGAACTGGACTTGCTGGACAGGCAGGAGCGGCTGGAACGGCGCCGAGCTGACGACGAGCGCATGGCTAAGGGCGATAGCATAGACGCAGTCGCGGCACTGCTGCACGACTACGCAGCGGCGCTGATGGCCTCGGCGCTCGAGGATGCTGGCTTCCATCGGCATCACCGCGGTGAATGGAGGCGCAGGCATGGCGCGCAAGCACAAGACACAAGACCCCATCCGCGACCAGGCGCTGGACCTAGTCCGGCGAGCGCGCGACGGCGACGCGACGGTGCTGCCCAAGATTCGGGGCGCACTCGACGGGTCGCCGCGACTGGTCGAGCTGCTCGGCGACCTCGCCGAGACTGCTCAACGAGTGTTCGTGGAGATGCTCGCGGGCAAGGACCTGTTGATGCGCGAGGCGGTCATGTGCCGGGTCGACCAGATCCGGTCCGAAGTGGCCGGGCCCTCCCCGTCGCCACTGGAGGCGCTCCTGGCCGAGCGCATCGCCCTCTGCTGGGTCCACATGCAGTACGCGGACATGATCTACGTTCAGAACGTCAAGGGAGGTGACGCGACCTACCGCCTGCTCAGCTACCTACAGGACCGACAGGACCGGTGCCACCGGCGCCTGTTGTCGGCGGTCCGAGCTCTGGCGCAGGTCAGGAGGTTGCTGCGCCCGTCGGTGGCTCAGGTCAACATCACGACTGGCGACCAGATGAACGTGGCCGAGATCGGCCCGAAGTCGGTGAGCGACTGAGGCCGCTCCGCGCGACCCACTCAGTTGAACTGCCGGGGCCCGCGAACGGGCGGCTGTACGATATGACAGCATAGTGTATAATGACGGGGAGGAGGTGCTCACGATGGTACGGGTCACGGTCAGACTCCCGGACGAGCTGCACGCGAAGCTCCGCTGGGTCGCCTACAGGGAACGGCGAAGCCAGAACGACATCCTCGTGGCGATGGTTAACAAGGCGCTCGCGAAGGTCGAGGTACCGAAGGAGGAGCGTCCATGAGCGGCAACGGATCGCTCCTGTCTGCCATACTGGCGGAGAGCCGTGGCGCGGCGGACAGCGTCGAGGTCACGCCTCGACGGGCCCTGGTCTGGGCGCGCGTCTCCACGGACATGCAGGAGGAGCGCGGGCTGTCGATGCCCGAGCAGCTCCGGGAGCTGCGCCGGTATGCCGGCGAGCACGGGATCGACGTTGTCGAGGAGTACCAGGAGGCTGCCAGTGCATTCCAGCGCGAGGACAAACGGGTCGAGTTCCATCGAATGGTCGCGCGCGCGAAGCAGGATCCAAGCATCGACACGATCCTCGTGCACGACATGTCGCGCTTCTCACGAGACAGCGGGCGGGCCAAGGTGCTGCTGGGCGAGCTCAGGCGCGCTGGAGTCGAGGTGCTCTCGCTCTCCGACCCGACCGCAGACCCCGACACGGTCGCCGGCGTGTACCTCGAGGCCATCACCCTCGCGAAGAACGAAGCGTACAGCCGAGAGATCGCGTTCCACACTCGCAAGGGCTGCCGGGCCAACGTTCAGACGCGAGACCCGGAAACGGGCTGGTGCTACAAGAACGGTGGCCAGCCGCCATGGGGGTACCGAAGCGAGCGCATCAGCCGTGGCCTCGACAAGCGAGGACGGCCGATCTACAAGGCGATCTGGGTCCCGGATGACCGCATCGTGGCCGGGCGGCCAGTACACGAGTGGGCCAGGCACTGCCTGGTCGAGCTGGCTGCTGACGGCGCCTCCCTCGACGCCTTGCGCGACTTCTGCAATCAGAGCGACCTGCCAGCGCCGCGGTGCAGGCACTGGGGTTCATCGACCTGGCAATCGCTTCTACAGCCGCACAAGCTGCTCCAGTACGCGGGGTACGCAGTGTGGAATGTCCATCGCAAGAACGGCGTGAAGCGTGCGCCTACAGAGTGGGTCGTGGTTGAGGGGGCCCAGGAGGCACTTATTACCGAGACTGAGGCTCTGGCCGTTGCGCGCGCGTCAGCAGAGGGCGGCGACCTCGCCGGGCGGGTCACACGCACAACGCCGAGCCGGGCACAGCAGGTATCTCCTGACGGGGGGGCTCCTGGTATGCTCTCGGTGTGGCGCCAATATGGTTGGGGCGCGGCGGCGCGATGGCAAGGGCTGTGAGTCGGACTACTACGTCTGCGGAACGGCGAAGTACCGACGAGGCCTGGGGTGTGGCGCCGGGGTCTATCTGGACCGAGTGCTCGTTGAAGAGGCCACGATCCGCGAGGTCGAGTGCCTACTCGATGTCTGCACGGACGCCAAGCGTGTCACGGAGATCGTCAACCGCAGACTCAGAGACGCGGCCCATGGCACAACGGATGAGCGCAGACGTGCTACGGACGAACTGAACCGCCTCGAAGCTGCGATGGCCAATGTGCGACTCGCGGTCGAGCAGGGGCTGGACGACATCGCTTGGGCCAACGAGCGGCTCAGGCAGCTCAAGCTGGAGCACACGCAGTGGACCGAGGTGCTGAGGGAGCCGACCCGACCTGTTGCCAACGCGCATGTCTCAAAGGAGCAGGTGATGGCCTACCGGCATGAGGCCCTGAGGAGCCTGAACGGGCCCAGCAACGCCGACCGACGCGGCC
>Ga0315280_10007114_pt1 | contig 15163 bp, 14 predicted proteins | sample YL17G06_40_MG_FD_203697 | JGI IMG/M metagenome (GOLD analysis project Ga0315280, IMG submission 203697) | Sediment microbial communities from Yellowstone Lake, YNP, Wyoming, USA - YL17G06_40 | ecosystem: Environmental > Aquatic > Freshwater > Lake > Sediment | place: USA: Wyoming | collected... | reverse complement strand
GATCCTGAGCGTGGCGGATGTTGTGGAAGCAATGGTTTCTCATCGGCCTTACCGTTCGGCCCATCGCTTGGAGGAAGCTCTGGATGAAATCTCCAAGAACAGAGGCGTTATTTATGACCCAAATGCTGTGGATTGTTGCTTAAAACTCTTTAACGAGAAAAATTACTGTTTCAAGTGAAGAAAATGAGGTCATAATGGAAAGGCCATGAACAATCAGCCCGAAAAAACAAAGCGCGCCTGGAGGGACTCGAACCCCCGACCCACTGCTTAGAAGGCAGTTGCTCTATCCACCTGAGCTACAGGCGCATCCTTTTCTATATTATTATGCCCATTGCGAGCGTGGCAATCCCATCATTCGACGACAAGGCCAAGGAGATTGCTTCGTCGCGAGCCTCCTCGCAATGATCTCTGCGGTTGGATCGCCGCGTCACTTCGTTCCTCGCGATAACCAACACCAATGCCCTGAAAGCAAATCGGGGAGATCGGATTTGAACCGACGACCTCCTGCTCCCAAGGCAGGCGCGCTAACCAGGCTGCGCTACTCCCCGCTAAGTCTTTAGGGAATTTTTCCTGGCCGATAAGCCTGTTAATCTTAACAAAACATTATTTTACTGTCAACTTGGACTCATTTCCCAAAATTGCTGACAGAAAATTTAGATGAGCCCTGGACGGTCCCTGTGTGTTCGAAGACCTAAGGGGGTGGGTGGGCTTGGTCGAGACGCACAGGGACCGGCCAGGCCACCCATCGAGCGATGCTTATGGGATATTGGAGTCGGAGATACTAACTCCTCTTCATCCCCTTTTCAATCTGAGCCTTATCGATTTTTACGACGACCGGTCTTCCATGAGGGCAGAGCGAAGAATCTGGAATCTTAAAAAGCTCCTCAACCAGGTATTCCATTTTTTCCAAGGAGAGGGGTTGTCCAGCCTTGATGGCCGTTTTACAAGCCAAAGTGGCCAAAAGACTTCTTTTTTTGTCCTGAATCTTATTAATCTCAATTTCTTCAAGAAGGGCCAAGAAAATTTCGTTCGCCTCTTCTGTCCTGAAGATATCGGGGAACTCCTTGAGGGCATAGCTCCGTCCCCCCATGGCTTCGACTCTGAAACCCGCCTCCTCTAAAAGTGTTTGATTATTTTCTAAATTCAAAACTTGGGACGGAGAGAGTTCAAAGAGAATCGGAATGAGCGCCATTTTTTGAGGCCAGCTTTTTTTGTCATTAATTTCTCTATATCTCTCGAAAAGAATTCTCTCATGGGCATTGTGCTGGTCAATGATCAGCAGTCCGTCCGGGCTTTCAGCAATCACATAAGTATCCAAGTATTGCCCTAAAACACGGGGAGAAGACCTTTCCCCTGTGGTAGAAGGAAAAGAAACCTCTTTCCAATCAAGCTTTCCTTCACTTGGAGTACGGAAAAGCTGTGCTTGGCTCGCTTCTTCAATCTTATAGCCTGTTTTTTCTTTATCGTGAATCAGGTAAATCTCTTTAATCTTGCTCTCCTCGAGCATGGACCGCTCGATGCTTCTCAGAATGAGGTGAAAAACAGACTGGGAATCGCGGAACCTCACCTCTGCTTTGGCGGGATGGACATTCACATCGACATCCGAATAGGGAATGGAAAGGAAAAGGAAAGCCTCTGGGAACGTGTCTTTTTCTAAGAAGCCCCGATAAGCCTGATTTAGAGCCACCTGAAGGATTCTATCCTTCACAGGCCTCTTGTTGACAAAAAAGTATTGAAGAGCTTTATCCAACTTTCCCGATGGAGGACGGGAAGAAAAGCCATTAATACGGCGTGCATTTTCTTCATAATCAACTTCCATCAGAGTCTCTAAGAGCGATTTGCCAAAGAGCTGAAAAATTCTTTCCCTCAAACTTCCGACTGGAGGACAGTTGAGGATTTCCCTTTTCCCATGTGCCACACTAAACCTTACCTCTGGGCAGGAAAGTGCCACAAAGGTTAAATATTTGACTATGAGCGAAAGCTCGGACTTATCCGACCGCAGGAATTTTCGCCTGGCCGGCAGGTTAAAAAACAAATCTCTGACCTCAACGCTCGTCCCTCTGGGAAAAGCGACATCCGATAGATTGAGAAGGACTTCTCCTTCACGGTCAACCTGCGTTCCTTTTTCCTCTTTTCCATCAGATGTCTTTAAGGTCACGCGGGATACAGCCGAGATGCTGGGAAGGGCTTCTCCCCTAAAACCGAGAGTTGAAATTTGGAAAAGGTCCTCTTCGCGGGAGATTTTGCTTGTGGAATGCCGGGCAAAACAGAGTTGGGCATCTTCCCGGCTCATCCCCTGTCCGTTATCAGTCACCCGGATGAGTTTTTTGCCTCCATCCAGAATTTCGACCTTCACTTCTGAAGCACCGGCATCCAGGGAATTCTCAACCAGTTCCTTGATCACAGAAGCAGGCCTTTCGACGACTTCGCCCGCTGCAATCTTTTGGGAAATTTCAGAAGGAAGAATGATAATTTTATTCATGAATCTGGCTCATTATTTCTCCCGCTGTCTTCTCTGGCGTCACCCGGGCTATTTTTACCGTCACTTCTTCTCCCTCATGCTCGACGCCGGTAGGAACCGAGACTTTGATATAATTGGAAGTCAAAACTTCTGCATTTCCGTTTTCTTTTTTGATGACGATGCCCTCGCATTTTCTGTTCAAGAAAAGCCGCCGAAATTCAAAATTTTTTTCTTTTGAAAGTTTCCTCAAAAGCGCCGACCTTTCTTTTTTAGTTTTCTCAGCCACTTGAGGCCAGGTCGAGGCCGGCGTTCCTTCCCGAGGGGAATAGGAAAACACATGAAAATAAGTCAAAGGCGACTGCCCCAGAAAAGAACAGGTCTCGGCAAAATCCGCCTCGGTTTCCCCAGGAAAACCGACGATGATATCAGCTCCCAAAGAGACATTTGGGGAAGCTCTGTGCAAATAATCGAGATGCGCTTTGTAATCCTCCACCTTATTCCTGCGCCCCATTTGGACAAGCACTCGGTCAGACCCATATTGGAGAGAAAGATGGAAATGTTGGCATATTTTTGGGGAGTGAGTGATGTGCTCTAAGAGTGGGGTTTTAAGGAACCGAGGATCGAGAGAACTCAGCCGGATCTTTCCCAGTCCATCCAAACTCTCCAGTGCTTGGAGCAATTCGAGAAGGGAACTCCTCGGCCGCAGGTCAAGCCCGTAAGAACAGAGATGAATCCCAGAGAGGACGATTTCTTTGAAACCCTGGGCAATGAATCTCTGAACTTGGGCGATGATTTCTTCGCTCTCAAAGCTCTGACTTCTTCCCCGCACCAGAGGAATAATGCAAAAAGTGCAGCGAAAATCACAGCCATCCTGGATTTTCAGGAACGCCCGGGAGCGATAGGGCAAAGGAATGATTTTCTCTTTTGGGCTTATCAAAGAAAGAATTTTTGCCCCCAATTCGTTTTTTTCTCTATTGGAGGCCTGAAGCCAGACCTGGGGATTTCTTTGAAACTGCTCTGGCGTTTGTTCTACAGAGCATCCGGTAACGATTAATTTCGCCTTGGGATTTATACGGGCAACTTTTTTTAGGAATTGTTTGACGTCCCTGTCGGCGCGACTCGTGAGGGTACAGGTGTTAACCAGGATATAATCACTTCGCGCCAAATCTCTTTCAAGCCTAAGGCCCCGACGCTGAAACTCATCAGCCCAAAGAAAAGCTTCAGCCTGGTTGACGCGGCAGCCAAAATTGTGAATCAGAAAAGAGGTCATAGCTTCTGCTGGATTTTCTTGGAATTCGTTCCGACTTCGGAGGCCAATTTCTCCCTGCAATCTCTCAACTTTGCTCGAAGCTTGGGCTGCTTCAAACTCAATATTTCTATTGCTAGGAGAGCCGCATTTGAAGCTCCGTCCTTTCCCAGACCCATGGTGGCCACTGGAACTCCCTTTGGCATCTGAACTGTGGACAGAAGTGCATCCAGGCCGCCGAGACTCGCACTCTCTACAGGAACTCCGATCACAGGCAAGACCGTGTGTGCAGCCACAAAACCGGCCAGATGAGCAGCTTTCCCGGCCACGGCGATAAAGACTTCGACTCCTTTCTCTTCAGCGTCCCGCATAAGCTTTAAAGTCCTCTCGGCTGAACGGTGTGCAGACGTCACTTCCACGCTGAAAGAAACCTGGAATTCCTTAAGAATTCCCAAAGCATCCTGAATAATTTCAAAATCGGACTCGCTCCCGATGTAAACAGCAACCTGCATTAGACCTCCTCTCTCATGGCACCGATGTCGCGGCGGTAATGCATCGCCTCAAAATGGATGTCTGAGATGGCCCTGTAAATCTTGTCCATGGTCTGGGCTAAGGTTTCTTCTGATGCGCAAACATTCAACACCCGTCCCCCATTGGTGAAGTACTCCCCCCTTTCAAACTTCGTCCCTGCATGGAAGATCGTGATCCCGGGAATGGCTGAAACTTTTCCCAGACCCTCTATCAGCTTTCCTTTCATGTATTTGAGGGGATATCCCCCCGAAGCCAACACTACACAGGCAGATGGCTTGTGGCTCCATTTGATCTCTTTCTTCAAGGCATTATCCTCAGTGATGGCCCAGAGGATTTCTAACAAGTCACTCTCCATTCTTAAAACTTGAGCTTGAGTCTCGGGGTCTCCAAAACGGCAATTGTATTCGAGGACCTTTGGCCCATCTTCGGTGATCATCAATCCGACATACAAAACACCTTTGTACCTTCTTCCCTCCTCCAGCATTCGGGTTACTGTTGGGAAGACAATCGAGCTTCCGATTTCTGAAAACAGGCTCTCGTCAAGAAAGGGAGAAGGAGAAATCGCTCCCATTCCTCCCGTGTTGGGTCCCTTGTCGCCATCATAAGCCGCCTTATGGTCCATGACCGTCACCAAAGGTTGGACCTTCGCCCCATCGGAAATCACGATAAAAGAAACCTCTTTCCCTCGCAAAAACTCCTCAATGACAACCCTCTTCCCTGCGTCTCCGAATTGCTTTTGGATCATCATCATCTGGACCATTTCCTCTGCCTTTTTCAAGTTCGGACAGACGACGGCCCCTTTGCCGGCGGCCAAGCCGTCTGCTTTGACGACCAGAGGGAAAGAAAATAGGTCTGAATTCAAGATTTTTTGAGCTTGATCGGGCGTATCAGCAACCTTGAATGCAGCTGTGGGTATTTTGTGACGCTCCATAAACTGTTTGGCAAAAACCTTACTTCCTTCAATCTCTGCCGCTTTATTGGAGGGTCCAAAAATCTTCAGGCCTCTCCCTTCGAATTCATCAACGATGCCCATGGTCAGAGGCAGCTCGGGTCCAACTACTGTCAGGTCAAGCTTCTCCTTTGAAGCAAAGTCGGCCAGGGCTTTAATCTCAGACTCGAGGATAGGAACACTTTCGGCAATGGTCATCGTGCCCGCGTTGCCAGGAGCGCAGTAAAGCTTGGTCAAAAGCGGACTCTGGGAGATTTTCCAGGCAAGGGCATGTTCCCTGCCGCCAGAGCCAACGATTAAGACTTTCATCTTAATACCCCTCTTTGTTTTTTAAAAAATATTCTGTCAAAAAAGCTTCTCTCAATAAGACAGATTTTTCTCCAGGTTTTCAATGAATAAATCTGCAAAATGAGGATAGGGAAAAATGCTTTTTATAATTTTTGCAGCTAAGGGTAGAGCATCCTGGAGAGGAAGGCAGAATTTCATGTCGAGGAAGTTTTGGCGAAATTTTTTGACTTCTTCCTTGACTCTTTTGTTTCGAATGACAACATCCGCCATCAAGCCTGCCAGAGTATCAAAATCTTTCTCCCCCATCCCAAAACGAGTCATCTCCTGGACGCCCAGCCGGATGCCGCTTGAAGCCAGAAATGTTTCATCATCGGGCAGCGCCTGGTAATTGGTCACGATATTATTTTCTTCAAGGCGGCGGGCGATTTCCCGGCCTGACCCAAATTCTCTGACTCGAATGAGAACCTGATGAGTCTCTGTAAACCCATCCCGCTCGTCACCTTCAACCTTAATCCCCTTGTCCTTGAGCGCCCGGGCAAAAGCCTTGGCGTTGCGCTGGACCTTTTCCTGATATTCCTGCTTAAACTCATTCATCTCATAAGCGGCCATGAGCAGAGCCAGAAGAGTCCCCAGATGGTGATTGCTTGTCGAACCGGGAAAAGCACGGCCCTTGATGTCCAGCCAAAGGTTGCGCAGAGCGCTTTCCTTCGGAAAGTTACCGGCCACGAGTCCTCGCTGGGGTCCAAAAAAGGTTTTATGGGTGCTTCCGGTAATGACATCCGCCCCTTCCTCCAGAGCTTTCTGGAAAACTCCGTAGAGGCCAAGCACGTGAGCCATATCAAACATTATCAAGGGGCGCTCTTTCCAGTCTTTGAAGAAGTCCGAAACGAACCTGACAGGCTCCTGGTAAATGAACATGCTCTTGCCGAAGACAATAAGCTCGGGCTTGTGTTCATCCAGCATGCGGCCGAGCACTTCAAGGTCGGCTTTGTAAGGATTCTCTTTCATGACAGGAAAATTCAGAACGTTCTCTTTTCCCGTCTTTGGGTCTTCTTCCACATAATTGAAAAGAGCCCCCATGGGCTGGGCGCTGAGGTGACCTCCCTTGGTGAGTTCATTGTTCATGACGAGGCGCATTTTCCTCGTGGGTTGCCCTTCAGGCCGATTGCGGTTGATAAATTTCACCATCCCTTTGAACACAACCTCATTGGCCATCTGTCCACTCACAGGCCGAAGCTCTAAATCCGTGCATCCAAAGAAATGGCCCAGCTCCCGCTGGGCTTCCAGTTCCACGTCCCGGATGAAATCCGTCCCCTGGTAAAAATAGACCTCCTCTCCTTTCATCGTGCGGTGTTCCGCATAGCGGCCAGCGGGGTCTGAGATCTCGCACATCTTGACCAAAAGAGACGGGGTTGTTTCTGATGGAATAAGGTTAAATGACTCTTTCTGCCTCCAATCATTGTTCTGGATTATTTTTTGAGACAGGGAATGGACTTTTTCGCTAAAGGAAGACATAGCATCTTCTCCTCGTTTTAGGGCTTAAAATTTCTTTCCTCTAATTCACGAATTTTATTGATTCTCCTCTTGTGCCGGCCCCCCTCAAAATTTGTCGTGAGCCAGACCTCAACGATTTTCAGGGCGTTCTCCAGCGGAAGGACCCGGCCCCCGAGAGTCAAACAGTTCGAATCATTGTGCGACCGGCTCACTTCAGCTGTGTATTCATCCCAGCAAGGAGTGGCCCTTATTCCTTTGAACTTGTTGGCGACTATGGCCATTCCCATCCCTGTGCCGCAGACGAGAATCGCCCGGTCAAATTCTGCCCGAAGAACACTTGCGATGGCTTCTTTCCCGTAGTCCACATAATCCACGGTTTCGCCCGGTCCGCAACCAAAATCTTTATGTTCGATTCCTTTTTGAGAAAGGTAGGATACGATTCCCTTCTTTAGTTCATAGCCGGCGTGATCCGAAGCCAGGGCAATTCTCAATCTTGCCTCCTCTTTATCAATCCCCCTTCATCCTTTTATTCCACGAGCTTCGCTGCTTCAGGCATAATTTCAATCGCTTTCGAAACAACGGGGTCATTCTTTTTGAAAATTTTCCACCCCTCCTCAAGCCCCCAGACGGCAGAAAAAAGCTCTCGTTCGATTTCTTTTCTGATCTCTTCTTCGGCTTCTATAAATTTTTCAGGAGTGAATTCAATTTTGAGGCTGAGGAGATAGTTCTTAAAATCTTCGACCACTTCAGGAGTGACAACAAAATCTTTGGTCATCAGGATTTTGCTCTGAGATAATTCTCCGACGGCCTGCTGTTCCTGGGGAAAAACATATCTTTTGGATAAAGGCGTTTGGTGGCTAACGAATTTCCGAGTGTAAGTAAAAAAAGTTCCCTTTAACCTCAATTCCCACGTTAAAGGCTTGATTGTAAATTTAACCACATAATCAGGAGAAATACCCCCTTGGCCCAGAACCTTTCTTCCCTTGGCTGTGGATTTCACTTCCCTATTCTCCTTGGGGGTTTCCTTGTTCAACAACCAGTCATCAAATGAACTGTAATCCCTCTGGATAGACCTTCCACTCGGCGTGTAATACTTAGCCGTGGTTAAAGCCACAGCCATATTGGGAGCCAGGGGGAAAACAGTCTGAACCAGTCCTTTTCCAAAAGAATCCTCGCCCACGAGAAAAGCACGGTCGTTGTCCATCACAGCGCCGGCGACAATTTCAGAAGCGCTGGCTGTTCCCTGATCAATCAGAATCACCAAAGGCACTTTCTCATACTTGCCATCGCGTTCCGCCGAGAACTGCTTATCATAATTCTTATTTCTTCCCCGAATGGACACAATGAGTGCTCCTTTAGGGAGGAACTCATCGGAAAGTTCAACCGACTGGAAAAAGGGGCCGCCGCTGTTCTGCCTTAAGTCAAGAATAAGGCTCTTCATTCCCTGCTGGGAGAGAGCAGCCATTTTTCCTTCAAACTCATCAATGGTATCCCCCGCAAAATTGCGGATAAAAATGTATCCAACATCACCCTGAAGCAGAAACGCATAGGGAACACTGTGGAGAGGGATCTCTTCCCGAGCAATCGTCAGCTCCAGAGGCTTTTCGAACCCTTCGCGAGCAATCGTGATGGTTACTTTGGTCCCTTTGGGCCCTCTCAATTTTTGCATGGCATCAAAACTCGTTATCGGCCTGGTGCTCTCGCCGTCAATGGTGGCGATCACGTCGCCGGGGAGGATGCCCAGCCGGGAAGCCGGAGTTCCCTCGATGACCGAAATGACAACCAAACGGTCCTCTTGCTTCTGAATCTGGATCCCCAACCCATAATACTTTCCAGTGTAGTCTTCCCTCATCCGGGAAAAACTATCAGGGTCTAAAAAATAAGAATGCGGGTCTAGCGTTTCTAGAACTCCTCTTATCGAAGAATACGTCAATTTCTCGAAATCGACTTTTTGAAAATAGTTCTCCTCAATGAGAGAAACCATGGAGCCTACTTTATCCAAAGAGGAATCCCAGAGGTCCTCATCCCTGGCAGGGAGATAAACAAAAGAGAGAACAACAACCAAAAGAAGCAAAAGTTTTCTTTTTATCATCTTTTTTTAGTGTTTAATCTTACCAAAGCCCTAGAGTCTTGTAAAGTTATTGTTGATTTAAGGAAAAGGAGATGTTCGGAAAGGGATTTGCCATGGCAGCCGCGGGTTTTAGCCGACGTTTTATCAAGCGCAAACTAAAGGTTGCGACTGCGAAAATCTCACTGGGTTTTTTCATCCTTTACCATATCTCCTTGAACGATCATGCAGAGGTTTTTTTACTTGTCTATCGTGTCGTAAATCACGGTAGCATCTCTATTTCCGTGATAATAAGACGAAGATCAGAGTAGGGTGGCACAGCGCAGGGGCTCCCCGCCCGCCCGCAGCTAATGGTGGCGGGTGGGGGGGGGTCTTCAGCGAGGACGGACGGGGACTCGCCTGGACAGGACCCATTCTTTCAAACTTGATAATTGCCACGGAAAAAAAGATGCTACTTTCTTCCTTGACTTATCTCCCTTGAAGGGCTATATTCTTTATGTTATTTCGTCCTTAAGAAAATAAAATGTTCGGAAATATTGGCTTCCCTGAGCTACTCATTATCCTGACCATCGCTCTCCTTGTTTTTGGGCCCAAAAAGCTCCCTGAGATCGGAAAGTCGATCGGAAAAGCAATCCGCGAATTCCGTAAAACGACGGACGAAATCAAAGAGAAGTTTGAGGAAGAGATTCAAGCTGACGAATTCAAAAATATCAAAGAAGAACTCAAAGAGGATATTCAGCAGAATGAGGAAGGCAAAAAAATCTCCTGACGAGATGACCTTCCTTGAACATCTCGAAGACCTGAGAAAAAGAATCTTTTATTCTTTTCTCGCCCTGGTCATCGTGATCATCCCCGCTTGGACGGTCAGCAAGGACGTTTACAAAATCTTAGCCCGGCCAGTCACTAAATATCTTCCTCAAGGGACAAAATTAGCTTATACCACGCTGACCGCTCCTTTCATGCTCTACATGAAAGTTTCCTTTTTAATTGCTATCTTTGTCACCTTGCCCTTCATCTTCCTTCAGCTCTGGTATTTTGTCGCTCCTGGCCTTTATCAAAAAGAAAAAAAATATGTTATCCCTTTTGTCCTTTTCACCACTGTTTTTTTTGCCCTCGGTGCTCTCTTCGGCTATTTTATAGCCTTTCCCTGGGCCTGCCGTTTCTTCATCAACTTGGGTGCTGATTTTCAGCCTGTCATTACAGTCGATCAATATTTCAGTTTGGTTGTCAAGCTCCTCCTGGGAATCGGTGCTATCTTCGAATTGCCCACCCTGGTTTTCTTTCTCTCAAGGATGGGGCTGGTCACATCCAAATGGATGCTGAAAAATTTTAAGTATGCTGTCCTGGCTATTTTTATCATTTCCGCCGTGATCACTCCCACTCCAGATATGATCAACCAAAGCATAATTGCTATTCCAATGCTGGCTCTTTACACCTTGGGCATCTTGATTGCTTTTCTCTTCGGCAAAGAGAGAAAGAAGAGAAAGGAAAATTCTGAAGAAAATTTAGCTGGATAAGATCACCATCAGCAAAGATGGTTCCCTGATGAGCGGGGTCAAACGACATCAAGCTCAAGCAAGTTTGGCTATTGAGATGATGATAAAAGAAGTCAGACTTATAGGCCTCACCGGGACTAACGGTGCCGGAAAAGGAGAGGCCGCTTCCTATTTTGTAAAAAAAGGATACGCATATTTCTCCCTCTCTGACCTTATCCGGGAGGAACTGGAAAAGCAAGGGCAGGAAATAAGCCGCACAAATTTGATAAAAATGGGAAACAAACTCAGAGAGAAGTTCGGTGCCGACATCCTCGCCCGCCGCGTTATGGAAAAAATCAAAGGAAAAGCTGTTATTGACAGCATCCGGAGCCCGAAGGAAATCGAATACCTGCGCAAGCAGAAAAAGTTTATCCTCCTCGGCATCTACGCCCCTGTGGAATTGAGGTATGAAAGAGCTAGAAAAAGAGGCCGCAACGAATCAGCCTCAACTCTTCGAGAATTCATCCAAAAGGAAAGGGAAGAAATGGAAGGCTCCGAACACGGGCAGCAGCTTCTCAAATGTTTGGAAATGGCAGACTTTCGAATTATCAATGACGGGAGTCTCGAATCCTTGTATCAAAAGCTGGAGGAATTCCTGTGATGAAGCTAAAGAGAATATCCAAGGACACCTATTATCTGGGAATCGCCAAAGAAGTGGCGCGGCGAAGCACCTGCTTCCGCCGCGCTATCGGCGCTATCATTGTCCGCGACGACCAGATCATCTCCACTGGCTACGGGGGAGCGCCCAGGAAGACCAAGGACTGCTTTGAACACGGGGTTTGCCTCAGAGATAAACTCAAAATTCCCCATGGTGAACGCTATGAGCTCTGCCGGAGTGTCCATGCCGAGCACAATGCCATCATTAACGCTGCCCGGGCTGGTGTCAGCCTGTTGGGAGGAGACATGTATCTCTACGGCAGCAATTTTGGGAAAAAAGAGCCGATCAATGCCTTCCCCTGTTTTATCTGCAAAAAAATGATAATCAACGCCGGTATCGGGCGCGTCATCTGTTCAAAAGCCGATGGCAAATTGCAGATTTTTCGCGTTGAGGACTGGATCAAAGACTGGCAAAAATCAGACATCGTCGATGACAAGCACCAGTACGGATGAGAAAATGAGACCCTCCGAATACTGGCTGGATGGGATCCGCACCCTCTTCTTATCTTCTTTGGTACTCCTTCTTCTGGTATCTCCCTTCGCTCCTGCCCAACAACAAGAAACTGTGCCTGCAGCTGAAACAAACCTGCTGAAATTGCTGCAAATCAATCTATCTCCAGAATCCGTCGATTATGTTCAGAACAAGACTCAATTTCAGCTTCACACTCTTCTCACCGAGCAGCGCCATCCGAAAACCTGGACATTGAGCGAAAGGATTCAGAAAGATATTCCAGGGGGACTGCACCTGCTTTTCTCTGTGGACGAGGACATCGTCGAACGCTTGGAAGCCTTGTCCCAAGATCCAAAAATCATGGACGAGATGGCCAACGAAATCCAAGCGGCTCTCCTTGCTGGGAATAAAATATATATCTATGGCTGTGGCGCCACTGGCCGATTGGCTAAACAGATGGAAAGCAGTCTCTGGCGCCCCTTCTGGAAAGTGGTCAAAAAGGCAGAAAAGATTTGGGCAAAAATCAAGCCGTATCTGGCTGACCCCATCGAAGACCAGCTCAGCGGCGAAATGACGGGCGGAGACCGCGCCCTGATCAGTTCCCTCGAAGGATTTGAGGACTTGCAGCTCCTCGGCCGGCTTCAGCTTCAGGATAGAAAAATCAAGAAAGGGGATGTCGTCATCTGTGTCACAGAGGGCGGAGAAACTTCCTCGGTCATCGGAACCATTTTAGCTGCCTTAGACGAGTGGAAAGGAACGGAAAGCTATGACCCCCAAGAGGCCAAAAAGAAACTCTACTTCGTTTATAACAATCCGGACTCCAAGCTCCTCCCTTTTGACCGCAGCCGGAAGGTGCTCGAAGAGCCCGGGATCACAAAAATCAATCTAACCACGGGGCCTCAGGCCATAACCGGTTCAACTCGGATGCAGGCCACAACCATTGAAACCTTTGTCATCGGAAATGTTCTGGAGGTCGCCCTCGATCGCACCTTGAGAAAATTCCTGACAAACAAAGAAATGGCGCGCCTCGGGTTCCCGAGAGAACTTCGCCTTCAAGATAAATTAAAGAGTTTTTCCTCGATCCTTGAAGAAGTGAAAAAAAATATTCCGGCGATAACAAGATTCACCGAACTTGAGGCCGCCACTTATCGGGCAGGCCATTCCTCCACCTATTTCGCCCAAAGAGGATTGATCACTGTCTTTATCGACTGCACCGAGAGGAGTCCCACCTTCCGGCTTTATCCTCTGGACACGGTCCGGGAACCAAAGAGAAAATGCTGGATTCAAGTCTGGACTGAAGCTCCAGATCCTAAAGCGGCCTGGCAGGCGTTTCTGGGAAGGCCCTTCCGGGGGCTCGCGGAAGAATTTTACAAAAAGCATTTTGAGGCAGAGGTGGATGACCCTTACCTCAAAGCTGTAGCTCTTGAAAGCCTGAAGAAAGCAGGCAACAACCAACAATTTTCTTATGATTTTTCTTTCTCTGAGTTCAACATCAAAAACCGGGGTCCAAAGAAAGGAGACTTGGGTGTCTTAGCCTGCCTTTCTCCTGAAGAAGATGAACTCAAGAAGGAGAACTCTTACTTCTGGAAATTCATCGATCTTTTTTCGAAGAGCGAAGCCAATGTTGTTTTGATTCTGGTCAGCGACAAACCGGCAAACGGCACCATGAAACTCATCCAAGATATCTCAAATTTTATGAAAGATAAAAAATCCTCGTTTGAGGCCATTCAGCTTGAGATCCCAAGCCAAGATGATTCCTTTGGCCTGAATCAGCAGATCGCTCTTAAAGTTCTTCTGAATGCCCATTCCTCGGCTGTCATGACGCATTTGGGAAAAGTGGTCGGCAACACCATGGTCAACGTCAGCCCGAGCAATCTCAAACTGATCGGCCGCGCCACTTATCTCATCCAATCTCACGTGAATGATGTCTTGAGTCATCCGAATTGGGTCAAGCTCTACGGCCTCAAAAAACCCATTTCTTACGGCGAGGCTAATGCTGTGCTTTTTGACTCAATAACCTTTCTCAAAGAAAAACAAAAAGAGGCAGGACAGACAGCTGAGGTTGCCCTTTCCATCATTCGCATTCTCGAATCCCTGAGGCTCAAAAGGGGCGTCTCCCTTGAAGAAGCGCTGGATATCGTCCAGAAAACTGGGCTGAGTCAATATCTTGCGACTATCGCTCAGAACACCAGATAGTCTCTATCATTTGTCCGGTAGCCACAGGCTTTAGCCTGCGCTCTTAAAAAGACGCAAACTTTAGTTTGCGGCTACCATTTGACTGGAAAAATTTCGGAGACACGTACCGAATTCAGAAATTCTCGTAGGTCTGATCTTAGTGCGAAGGTGGGGAACTCGCGATGTCTAAACAGGGGCTGATGAAAGGCTTCCTTTTAGGTTTCTCTTTCACTTGAGGATAAACATACAACTCGCCCGCGTAATTGCGCATCACAACCTGATTGTCGTTCAGGGATTGAAGATAAGTAGGCAGGAGTGGAATTTTTCCACCGCCGCCCGGTGTATCGATAACATAATAGGGAACCGCTAAACCAGATGTCCAACCCCTTAGAGCATCCATAATCTCCAGTCCTTTTTCAACGGTCGTCCTGAAGTGTTCGGTGCCCTTGACATAATCTGCCTGGTAAATGTAATAGGGCTTAACACGGACCACCAACAACTTCTGCATGAGTCGCTTCATGACTTCAGGGTCGTCATTGACGCCTTTGAGCAGAACCGATTGGTTGCCCAAAGGTATGCCTGCATCTGCCAGAAGGTTCAGCGCTCTGCCAGACTCTTCTGTGATTTCGTCGGGATGATTAAAATGGACATTGACGTAGAGGGGATGGTAACGCCTGAGCATGTTGACAAGTTGAGGGGTGATGCGTCGGGGAAGAAAGCAGGGTGTTCGCGTTCCGATTCGCAGAATTTCAACGTGCTTAATTTCTCTCAAAGATTGGAGAATGTACTCAAGTCTCCTGTCTCCCAGCATGAGCGGGTCGCCGCCTGAGACAATTACATCCCTCACCTCGGAATGATGGCGAATGTAATCCAATCCGTCTTCGATGTAACGAGGATGAATCTTCGTCGGGTCTCCGACTATTCTCCTCCGGGTACAAAAACGGCAGTACGAGGCGCAGCTGTGAGAGACCAGAAAGAGAAGCCGATCCGGGTAGCGATGGACAATACTCGGCACAGGAGAATCCTCATCCTCGCTCAGCGGGTCCATCGCTCCGCTGTTTTCCCTTAATTCAGCAATGTCGGGAACAACTTGACGGTAGATAGCGTCTCCCTTGTGTTTGATCAGGCTGGCATAGTAACGCGTGATTTGAGTTTTAAAAACACAGGCAACCTTCTTCACCTGTTCGAGGTCCAGGCCAAAATATTCAGCAACCTCTTCTGGTGAGCGAAGGCTGCCCCTCAATATTTGCGGCGAATCTTCTTCCATTCTTCAGGCTCCTTTTAGGGAAGATATTTCACATAAATGAT
>Ga0315280_10007113_pt1 | contig 15166 bp, 14 predicted proteins | sample YL17G06_40_MG_FD_203697 | JGI IMG/M metagenome (GOLD analysis project Ga0315280, IMG submission 203697) | Sediment microbial communities from Yellowstone Lake, YNP, Wyoming, USA - YL17G06_40 | ecosystem: Environmental > Aquatic > Freshwater > Lake > Sediment | place: USA: Wyoming | collected... | reverse complement strand
GGCCTGGCACCATTTCGATCTGAGGAGGGCCTTGCGCTTGACATTCGAAAAACCGGGTGATATCAACGGCCCTTCCCGCCATAATGGGGGCATATACGATAACTTCGATCGCCTGGCATTCAACTTTGAGACGAGCTTCACGGAGGAGCTATGACCGATAGAAAGCAAGCGACGCTGCCATCCCTTTTTAAAAAAGTCGCCGATGGGCACCCAATCACTATGCTCACCTGCTACGACTTCCCCACGGCCGTGATGCAGGATCGCGCCGGCATCGACATCATCCTCGTGGGCGACAGCCTGGGCATGACCATGCTGGGCTACGAAAGCACGCTGCCGGTGACCATGGAAGACATGATCCGCCATGCCCAGGCCGTGCGGCGCGGCTCTCCAAACGCCTGGCTGATTGGAGACATGCCCTACATGAGCTATCAGCCCAGCATCGAGACCACCATCCGCAGCGCCGGACGCTTCATGGCCGAGGCTGCCTGCAATGCCGTCAAGCTCGAGGGTGGCGTCGAGATGGCCGATCGCGTGGCGGCTCTGGTCCGCTCGGGCATTCCCACGATGGGCCACCTGGGGTTGACTCCCCAGAGCGCCAGCGCGCTGGGCGGGTTCCGCGTCCAGGGAAAGGGTGCGGTTCAGGCGAAGAAGATCGCCGACGACGCCAAGGCGCTCGAAGAGGCCGGCGCCTATTCGATCCTGCTCGAGATGGTTCCCGACCGGGTCTGCAAGGTAATCACCGAGCGCGCCAATAACTGTTTCATCATCAGCCTCGGTTCCGGACCCCACGCCCACGGCCAGCTTCTGATCTACCACGACATGTTCGGCCTGTACCCCAGATTCAAGCCCAGAATGGCCAAGGTTTTTGCCGATGCCGGCAAGGTTATCCTGGAAGGGCTCCAGCAGTACGTCAGCGAGGTGACCGAACGCCGCTTCCCACAACCGGAGAACTGGTTCCAGATGCCGGATGATGAATATCAGCGGTTCTGCGAACTGCTGAAGGAGTAAAAGGATAAGATTTTCGGGATTAACGCTTGGACGTCCAGACCAAAGATGGATGGAAAGCAAGTACTAGCTAGTTTCTGTCGCGAAACTGCCTTAGCCGTAAAACAGAGTACCGATGGGATCCCTTTAGTGGGGGCGGGCTTCAGCCCGCGCCCCAATTGTCCTTTCCATGAATGCAGCCAGTTGCATGACAGTAATTCCTTTCTTCCAGTGGAGATATGGAATTTAATTCGTTAGTGTTCCCATTTGGGGGCGCCGGGAACGGGCTAAAGCCCGCCGCCACTTATCTGTTAAATCGAGGGGTCTTTCGGCTCAGGTAGTGAGTTTCGGGGCAGAAACTAGCTAAGCCTGGCGTCTGAGAGCCCTGGTGTCTCAGTGGTGAATTATAGGGCGCGCGTACCCAATGGATCGAGGAGAGCACAGAATGCCGTACGATGCGACCAAGATGGCCGACTGGCAGATTGCGCAAGCAGCTGAGAAAAACCTGCCCTCTCCTTCTGCCTGGAGAGAGCGATTGGGCCTCGAAGAGGATGAAGTCCTCCCGATGGGGAGAGTCTGCAAACTTAATTTTCTTAAGATCATTGAGCGTCTCAAGGAGCGCCCCAACGGCAAGTATGTTGAGGTCACGGCCATAACGCCCACGCCTTTGGGGGAAGGAAAAACAACCACCTCCCTTGGTCTCATCGAGGGGTTGGGCAAACTGGGCAAGAATGTCGGCGGATGCCTTCGTCAGCCTTCCGGCGGCCCTACCATGAACATCAAGGGGACTGCCGCCGGCGGAGGAAACGCGCTGCTAATCCCAATGACGGAGTTCTCCCTGGGGCTCACCGGCGACCTCAACGACATCATGAACGCCCACAACCTGGCCATGGTGGCGTTGACCGCGCGCATGCAGCACGAGCGGAACTACAGCGACGAGCAGTTGCAGAAGTTGACCAAGATGCGCCGCCTGGATGTTGATCCCACTCGCGTCGAGTTCACATGGGTCATAGACTTCTGCGCCCAGGCCTTGCGCAACATCATCATCGGCGTCGGCGGCAGGAACGACGGCTTCATGATTAAGTCCCAGTTCAACATCATACCGAGCTCCGAGCTCATGGCCATCCTGGCCATCGTGCGCGACCTGGCGGACTTGAGAGAGCGTCTGGCAAACATCACTCTGGCCTTCGACCGCAGCGGCAACGCCGTCACGACGCGGGATCTCGAAGTGGACGGCGCCATGTGCGCATGGATGCGCAACACCATCAATCCGACGCTGTGCAGCACGGCCGAGTACCAGCCCTGCATGGTGCACGCCGGACCGTTCGCGAACATCGCAGTCGGCCAGTCCTCAATCATCGGCGACCGGGTCGGACTCAAGTTGTTCGACTATCACGTCACAGAAAGCGGATTCGGTGCCGACATCGGTTTTGAGAAGTTCTGGAACGTCAAGTGCCGTTACGCCGATCTGGTCCCGAGCACCTCGGTGCTCACCGCCACCATCCGGGCTCTCAAGATGCACGGCAACGGCCCGGCCGTTGTCCCGGGCATCCCATTGGCTGAGGAGTACACCAAAGAGAATCTGGACCTGCTGGAGAAAGGGATTCCCAACATGGTCCATCACATAAACATCATCCGCAAAGCGGGAATCAATCCGGTGGTGTGCATCAACCGGTTCGCTACGGACACCAGGGATGAGGTCGCCATGGTGCGAAGAGCGGCGGAAGCAGCGGGCGCCCGTTGCGCCGTGTCCGACCAGTGGGCCAAAGGCGGAGAGGGCGCCATCGAGCTGGCCGAAGCTGTGATCGGGGCCTGCAACGACAAGAACGATTTTCACTTTCTGTATCCCCTGGAGAGGAAGTTGAGAGACCGCGTCGAGACTATCGCGCAGGACGTCTATGGCGCTGACGGCGTCGCATGGACGCCCGAAGCCATGGCCAAGGCCGAAATGCTCGAGTCCGACCCGAAATACGCCGACTATGCCACGCTCATGGTGAAAACTCACCTGAGCCTCAGCCATGATCCGGCACTCAAGGGCGTTCCAAAGGGCTGGGTTCTTCCCATTCGCGATCTCCTGATCTTCTCGGGCGCCAAGTTCCTCTGCCCGCTTGCAGGCAGCATCAGCCTGATGCCCGGAACGGGATCGAATCCAGGCTTCCGGCGCATCGACGTGGACACCACCACCGGGGAGGTGAAGGGCCTGTTCTGATTCGCGGGCCGCCGACGCTCGTGAAAAACTCCGGGCATAACCGGCAAGGAGACGGCGTCATGATTTCATCTGCATTCATACTGCTGGAACCCGGCACGGGATGAGAAAGGGAGGGGTCATGCTTATCGAGAAGGCATATCTTTTCCAGGGGATGAGTCCGGAATTCATGAGCGAGATCTCAAGAAGCCTGACTTGCGAATCTCGCAAGAAAGGGGACCTCGTCTTCAAGGCCGAGGATCCGGCCGACTTTCTTTACGTGATCGAAGAGGGCAGGGTGCGCTTGAGCGCAGGGGATCGCGGCATCGTTGCTCAGATCGTGGAGAAAGAGGGCGACGCATTGGGCTGGTCCAGCCTTGTGGGCCGTGACGTTTACTCGAGCTCGGCCGAATGCCTGACGGATGCCAGGCTAATCAGGATCCGGAGGGAGAAACTGAACGAGATTTTCGACCGCTATCCGGTTTGCGGCTACCTCCTGTTCCGGCGCCTGGCAAGAATGCTCGCTGAGCGTCTGGTGAAGAGCTACCGCCAGATCACAGCCGCACACGCGGACACAGAACCACACCGCTACGGATACGGCGGATGAGAATCCATCAAACAACCGCGAAATACACGGACGAGCTTTCATGCATTTCGTGGTCTGATCCCAGGGAGGGGGAGAACGTGCTGATTATCGGGGAGCGCATCAACGCAACACGCAAGCGCATCGGCGAAGCAGTCACCAGGAGGGACACGGAATTCATCAAGGAAGAAGCCCGGAAGCAAGTGGAGGCCGGGGCGCACATGCTGGACGTCAACGGCGGCATCGCCGGCCAGGAAGCGGAAAACCTGGCGTGGCTCGTGAACACAGTGCAGGAGGTCGTGCAAGTTCCTCTTTGTCTGGACAGCGCGGATGCGGAGGCGCTGCGACAAGCACTGCCGCTGTGCCGGCAACCGCCGATGATCAACTCGATCACCGACGAGCCCGAGCGGTTCCGGGCAGTCTTGCCGCTGGTAAAGAAGCACGACACGAAGGTGATCGCCCTCTGTCTTTCGGCCGCGGCCCCTCCCCAAGGCCTTGAGGACCGCGTGACTACCGCAGTCAGCCTGGTTGAGCGGCTGACCGCCGAGGGAGTTCCGCCGGAGAACATCTATGTGGACCCGTGTGTCTTTCCCATCGGCACCGGCTCGCAGCACGGCCCGGCGGTGCTCGATGCGATCAGCCGGATCCGGGCCCAATGCCCTGGCGTTCACACCAGCTGCGGGGTGAGCAACGTTTCCTACGGCATGCCTGTCCGCAAGCTGCTGAACGAGGTCTTTCTGCTGATGCTCCTGGGACGAGGAATGGATGCCGCCATCATCGACCCTTGCGACGCGGGTTTGATGGCCCGGGTATTGGCGGCAGAAGCGCTCGGCGGTCGCGACACTCACTGCAAGGCTTACCTCCAAGCCTATCGGAATGGTAAGCTCGAGCCGCCGCAGCCCCAGTGAGCTGCTGGACCGCTCATGGACGTCGCGGCCACTTCGCGATTCTTTGCGCCCTTGCATGGAGTACGGCCTGCACCTCACGCCCCAGAAGACGACGCCGGCGATTCAAGCACAGATCGATGCTCTCCCGGCGCCTGGCACCGTACTGATCGGCTACGGATTGTGCGGTAATGGCTTGGTCGGCCTGAAATCGCGCCATCGGCGGCTGCTCGACGTCGCTCGCGCGAGAGTCGCTGCCGGCGAGGCTCTGGACCTGCAGGAGTTCGTGATCATCAGACCGGGCGAGGAAGTGCGGCAGGAACCGTTCATGTCAGGCCAGACTTTATAGGAGGAATCAGGCACATGTTCTACTTATACAACCAAGTAGCTGAAATGACGCCCATGGAGCGGATGATGGCCGCGCTCGGCGGCGCCAAACCCGACAGAGTGCCCGTGCACATCTACCCGCGTTGGGTCCCGCTCGAGTATCTGAGACTGAATTTCCTCCAGACCTGGGAAACCCCTGATCTCTACGTTAAAGCTCAGATCGTGGGTCAGGAGAGGTTCCAGTACGACTGCGTGATCGATTACGACATGATGGGCCCCGTCGAAGAGGCTTTGGGCACGGTGTTGAAGTATCCGGAAAACGACGTGCCCATGGTCAAAGAGCCTGCGATCAAGACCAAAGAGGACATGAAGAAGATTAATTGGAAAATCGATCCCCGGAAAGACGGCAACATGCCCAAGGTCCTCTATGTCATCCGCAGGCTTAAAGAGGAACTAATCAAGAGGGGAGGCGGGAAGCAGCACGTCCCCATCATGACGTGGGGTAGCTGTCCCTCGCGAACCGTCGGCTGCCTGCTCGGCTTCCAGAAATGGTTCACCATCGTTGTGCGCGATCCGGATTGGGCGCAGGAACTCATGGAGCTGGCGCTCGATCCGTGGCTGGAAATGGTGAAGGCGGAAGTGGAGGCCGGCGCCGATCTGGTCTGGGTAAACGATCCGGTGTCGTCCGGTGATTGCATATCGCGAGAGGCATACGAGAGGCTCACGCAGCCGATGGAAAGGAAGTTTATCGAGGCAATCCGGAGAGAGACGGGCGTGCCTATCATTTTCCATCCTTGTGGTAATTGGCACGACCGGCTTGACCTGATTGCGCAAAACCAGGCCGATGGCTATTTTCTCGGTCCGATGGACATCCGGCTCTGCGTCGAAAAAATCACCGAGGAGAACAAGGCCGGTAGAGCGCGCGCCAAGGCCATTAACGGTAACATAGGAGCGACCTCGCCCTGCACTGCGGATAAGAAAATCCCCGTGCCCTACGCCACAACGTTGGCTTCAGGCACACCTGACGCGATCGAGGCCGAATGCAAAGAGATCATCCAGGTCGTTGAGGGGAGCGGCCTGCGCAGCATCCTCGGCCCTAATTGCTGGACGCCCCAAGGTACGCCATTCGTCAACATTGATGCAGTAGTCTACGCAGCCAGGAAACACGGTCGGTTGTGACGTGCTGGAAAACCGGTGACACTATCTCTCATACGCGATTCGCGCACCCAGACGAACGAAAACCTGAGTTTCTGGCTGTGGTGCGCGAAGCGCTTTGGAGTGCGGTGCCTCGGCACCGCTTTGAAGCGTGACAAATCCCGCGCAGCGGGACGCACTCCAAAGCCTTCGGCCTTATTTTCGGAAGTGAAATAAGGTGACTGTCACCGATTTTCCACTGAATTTCACGAGGAGGTTGGAATGGCTGTCGCTGATGACATCTTGGAAGGTATCAAGCTTAGTATCGTGAACATGGAAGATCAAAAGGCCGTTGAGTTGACCAAGCGCGCCCTGGCGGATCACGCGGCCGAGGAAATCCTGAACAAATCCCTCATTCCGGCGATGGAGACGGTCGGGAACCAGTATGAGCAGGGCCAGAAATTCATTCCAGAGATGCTCCTGGCTGCCGAAGCAATGACCGCTGCCCTCGAGCTGCTCAAACCGCAGCTCGCCCGCTCCGACGTGAAGAAGTCCGGCAAAGTCGTCATGGGGACTGTCGAAGGCGACGTGCACGACATCGGCCAGAGAATGGTCTGCATCATGCTGGAAGGTGCAGGCTTCGAAGTCCTCAGCCTCGGGGCCGATGTCCCAACCGCTGATTTCGTCAACGCCGTCAAGACGAAGAGCCCCGACCTATTGGGAATGTCGGCATTGCTGACGACAACCGCCCCTAAGATGAAGGGAGTCATCGAAGCACTTCAAAAGGAGGGCTTGAGGGATAAGGTGAAGGTCATGGTCGGTGGCGCTGTCCTGAACCAGCGACTCGCAGACGAATATGGCGCCGACGGCTATGCTCCCGACGCTTCCTCCGCCACCAGGCTGGCCCGAACCCTGATGGGGACCACGCGTCAGTGAAGAAAAAGGGGGCAGTGTCCCGACGGCGCCCGCAAAGTGACTCCTCGGTATGGATCGTCAAAAACCCCAAAAGCTGCTGACTGTGAGAAGATGACACCACCGGTCCCGTCCGGCGGCCGGGACCTACCTCTCCTCAGCGGCGGGGCAGTTCCAGGATCGTCTCCGCTGCCAGACGGGCCGCCTTGCCGACGAGGCCGACGCAGGCAGTGTGCCCGCCCGCCAGGCGAAACTTTTCTTCCTCTTCCAGGATCAGCGTCTCGAAGTTCCGGCCGAAGATCCGGATCTGCAGCTCACGGCAGGACGAGCTGCCGAACTCCTGTATGAAGCGCTGATAGAAGCCCCGAATCAGCATGAGAGAGCGAGGCAGCCCATAGGTCTCATCGACCACCTCGGGCTGCGGATAGATGGAATCGGAGAGATCCTCGCGCCCGCAGGCCAATCCCATTGCCATGATGCAGCCCAGCAGGGCGCCGCAGATGTTTTGTGTCAGCGCGATTCCCAAGTTAGTGAAACCCGCCGCTTTCACCACCGCTCCACCACCGGGGAGATTCAGTTCTTCCTGCAAAACGCGCAGCGTGCACTGGCCACAACCGCTATATTTGTGCATGCAGGAAGCAGCCTTCTCCTCCACCCGGTTCAATAGCTCCATCTTATCGGCATCTGTCAGCAATCTACCCGCCTGTTCCATCATTCGTCTCACTCCCTATCCAATGCACTCCGCGAAGTCCACAAAGATTGCAAGGAAATTGCCCTGGGTTCCCTGCTTCTGAGAGGTCTTCGCGGCTCGGTCTTACAGCGTCTGCCGGCGCGGGTAATTGTCTACTCCTGCGAGACGATTTGCCAGAGCGTTGGTCCGGTCCAGGCGCCAGTCTCTGGGCGGGATCCAGGTATGAGCAAACTTCGCCGGGTCCTCTCCGGCCGCCAAAGCGCTCAGATATGCCTGCCCCCACGCGCAAGCGATATTCGCCTGCGCCTCGCAGTTTCCATCCACCCGCGAGCCACCGCAAGGGCCGTTGCGCAACTCTTTATAGCACCAGCGCATGGTGCATCCTGAGTAGTTCAGGTGATCCTGTAGACAGTCGCCGCACTTGACGCATCCCAGTGCGACCTGGCGATACGCCGTTGCCGCCCCGAGCAGCCGATACCAGAACCCACGCCGCCACGATTCATCGTCCCCCACACCTCCGGCAACACGGAGCCTCGCGGAGAGGAAGCGGGCGCCGGCCGAATCCTCGGCAACAACGTGCTCATGAAAGGCCATGGTCAGGCGTTGCAACCAGGTCAGCCGCGGGGTGGCAGTTATCTGGTAAGCCCCGGACGGGTCGCTCAAGCCGCCCTCGCCCGGCGGAAGAAGATAGAATTCACCCGGGTAGGCAAAAACCAGATCCTCGATCTTGCGACGCCAATCAGCGCCGATCTCCAGAGCGCGGCCGCGAATGAACATATAGTCCGCATGAGACAAGCGGAACCCTCCCACATGAGCCCCGGCGAAACCGAGGTCCTTCGCCGCGGCCACCATCAACGCTGCGCGCTCGAGTCGCTCCGGTTTCTTCTCTTTCTCCAGCCGCTCGATCAGCGCATCGGGAATCACGCACCCGGCAACCTCACCTTCCTTCATCATCCGCGCAATGGTTGCAGTCGGCACGTAGACATTGGCCACGACCGGCACGCTGCCCAGCTTTTCTTTCTCCAGGTACTGCTTCAGCTCATAAAGCTTGCGCAGATTGAACCCCAGCTGAGTGATGATGAAGCGCGCCCCCGCAGCCACTTTAATCCGCAGCTTATAGAGCTGCATCATTTGGTCGGGCTCGCTGGTCTTGTATGGGTTCACAACTGCGCCTGGGAAAAAGGCAAAAGGAGTCGAGCGCACTGCGCGAGATCCCAGGTTGTATTCAATGCCGGCACCTACGGCGTTTATGAGGCCGAGCAACAGCACGGAATCGAGATCAAAGACCGGTTTGGGTCTGCCCAGAAACCCGTCCTTCTGGGCGTCCCCCGTGAGCGCCAGGACGCTTTCGACCCCCATGCGCGCCAGGGCATGAAGGCGGCCTTCGAGGAAGCCGCGATTACCGTCCTTGCCGGCGATGTGAGCCAGCGGCGTCAAGCCCCTGTCGACAACGAAGGCTGCGAAAGACTCCGGAGGCAGGGCCGGGTTGCCTCCGGGCAGATCGGTGATGCTGATGATCTTGATGCCGTCGGGCTCTCGGGATGCGTCCTGGACGAAGGTCTCTGCTTCAGGGACGGCATGGTCCCGCCCGAGCACTAGCTCCGCCGAGATGAAAAACTCGCGCCGATCAAGTGCAGACTTAAGAAAATTTTCCGGCATGTTTTTCACAGTGCTGAGTGCTGAGTAAAAAGCGCAACCGTCAGCGCTCAGTCAGAAAAATGCAATTTCTTCATCTCCCGCCTGTCAAAGATTGCCGGTCGCCGCCATGTGAACCTTGCACGCGCGCACCGTGTTTTTCATGAGCATGGCTATGGTCATCGGTCCCACGCCCCCGGGAACCGGCGTGATCGCGCCGGCTACTTCGATCGCTTCGTTGAATGCCACGTCGCCCTTCAGTATTCTCTTCCCTTCCGGCGTTCGTCCCACTTCGTTGACGCCCACATCAATCACTACTGCGCCGGGCTTGATCATGTGGCCCCGGACATATTCCGGTGTGCCGGCGGCTACGATCAGGATGTCGGCGCGCCTCGAATGCGCGGCCATGTCCCTGGTTTTGGTGTGGCAGACGGTCACGGTAGCATTCGCGCCCTTTGCCTTCTGCAGCAGCATGTTGGCGATCGGCTTGCCCACAATGTTCGAGCGCCCGATGACGACCACTTCGGCGCCGGCGGTTTCGACACCGGAACGAACAATCAACTCCTGGATGCCCGCAGGCGTGCAAGGGAGGTAATCCGCATTGCCGATCACGAGCTTGCCGACATTCACGGGATGGAACGCATCGACGTCCTTCTTGGGATCAACGGCGTAAAGCACCCTGGCCTCGTTGATCTGGCGCGGCAGCGGCAGCTGGACCAGGATGCCATGGATCCGATCGTCCCGATTGTACTTATCGATGAGCGCCAGCAACTGCTCATCAGTAATGCTGTCAGGCTGGTTGTCCTGCACCGAGTAAAACCCAAGGTCGTGTGCCGCCTGCTGCTTGGCCCTGACGTAACTCTCCGAGGCAGGATTGCTCCCCACCAGCACCGTCACCAACCCGGGCACCATGCCATGCGTCTCGCGAAGCCGCGCCACTTCTGCTTTGAGTTCTTCCCGAATCTCCTTTGCCACGTCAGCGCCCTTTAGCAGCCTGGCGGTCATTGCTTTTCCTCCTAGAAGCACCTGGAAATTGTCGAACTGTTTATCCCTTGCCCCGTGCGGCGCTGTCAACCACTTTTCGGCCGCTTAATCCGACGGGGCAGAATCTGTGGGAATCAAAGGCAGCGCGAAAAACTGAATAATGCAGATGTGACCCCGTTGGTTCTACTCCTTCTTCCTTGGGGCGACAAGGGCGGCACGGGTGATGGCGCGGTCGCCGTAGCGCCGGGTGATGTTGTCGAGAGCTTTCGCGAGCTTTCGATCTTTAGCCGGAGGGTGATCGAAGAGTTCGAGCTGTCCTGCATCCTCCGGCGTAGTCGGGTTGCTGGCGTAGATTCCGATGAGGCGCACCCGCTTTCCTTCGCGGATGAGCGTCTGCAACAGTTTCCATGCTACCGGAAACATCTTTTCCGTGGTGTCGACCGGCCGAGGCAAGGTTGCCCGCCGCGTAAATGTGGAAAAATCAGCTTCCCGCAGCTTGACCGTGATCGTCCGCCCGCGGGCTTCGTGAGCACGCAAGCGCTGCGCCACCTTCTCCGTCAGTTCCAGCAGCGTGTCGTGGAGCAACTGCTGGTCGCCAGTGTCGCGCTCAAACGTGGTTTCATGGCCGATCGACTTAAACCCTTCTTCGGGCGAAACAAGGCGGTCGTCGATCCCGTGCGTGAGCTGCCACAGGTGCTCCCCGCTTTGGCCAAGATGCCGCACCAGCTCGGCACGCCCAAACCGGGGGAGATCGCCGATCTGCCGGATGCCGAGACGGCTGAGCAGTGCTTCGGTTTTGGCGCCGACTCCCCACAGCCGCCCGATGGGAAGAGGCGCAAGAAACTCCTCCTCCCGTCCCGGCTCAACCACGACCAGTCCATCCGGTTTTTGCAAGTCAGACGCCACCTTGGCAACAAACTTGTTGGCAGCCACTCCTACCGATGCCGTCAGGCCCAGTTCCTGGAAGATTCGCACTTTGATCTTGCGGGCGATCTCGACACCCGAGCCCAGGAGCCTGCGGCTGCCGCTCACGTCAAGAAATGCCTCGTCAATGCTCACCTGCTCCACGAGGTCGGTGAACTGGAGAAGGATCGACATGATGTGATCGGAAACGTGCGCGTACTTGCTCATGTCCGGCCGCACGTAGACACCTTGCGGGCAGCAGCGCCATGCCTGCGAAATCGGCTGCGCCGAGTGCACTCCGAACTTGCGCGCCTCGTACGAACAGGTCGCCACAATCCCGCGACCCTTGCCGTTCTTGGGATCGGATCCGACGATCACGGGCTTGCCCCGGTACTCGGGATGGTCGCGCTGCTCGACCGCCGCAAAAAAGGCATCCATGTCCACGTGCAGAATGGTCCGGTTCATCTCGACTTCCGCCCCCTGCCGCTGCTATGGTAATCGCCTGGCAGGTCGAAAAGCAAACCGCGAGGACCTCCAAGGCCACAAAGAATTTGAAGCGCTCTATTCGACGTTCTCGCGGTTTTTGCGGTTTGTCAGGAGGATAATGTGACAAATGGGCTTGCGGTGGTAACAGGGGCTTCTTCGGGGATCGGATGGGCGATGGGAAAGCAGTTGGCTGCGCGCGGCTACGACCTGCTCCTGGTCGCGCGCAGAGACGACCGGCTCAGGGAACTGGCAAATCAGATCGAGTCCGAAGGCCGGGTAAAGGCGGACATTCTGAGGCTCGATCTGACGGCGCACGAGGAGCGGCAGCAGCTTATCGCGAAGATCGGGCTCGAGCGCGACAGATTCCACCTCCTGGTCAATAATGCCGGGTTCGGCGCCGTCAAGCCCGCGGTAGATGTTCCTCTGGCGAGAAGCCTCGAAATGATCCAGCTCAATGTGAGCGCGTTGACCGAGCTATCGCTGGAGGCGGCGAAAATCCTGATGAAGAAGCGGTCCGGAGCTATCATTAATGTCGCGTCCACAGCGGCTTTTCAGGCGGTCCCCTACATGAGTGTTTACGCCGCAACCAAAGCTTACGTGCTGAGCTTCACGGAAGGTCTTGCCGAAGAGTTGCACGACTCCGGAGTGCGAGTGATGGCTCTATGCCCAGGCTACACAAGAACCGAGTTCCAGGAGGTGGCAGGAGAGCCGGCCGAGAGTGTGCGCCGGAGGCACATGATGAGCGCCGGAGACTGCGTGCGCATCGGCCTGAGTGATTTCGATGCGGGCAAGCGCATCAGCGTGACCGGGACCTTGAACAAGCTGCAAATCTTCGCCAGCTGGCTCGTCCCGCGAAGCATCGTCGTTCATTCGGCCGCTCTGGTGGTAAAAAGCCGCATCGGCCACCGCCCGGAGAATTAGCCGCGCTACCACTCAAGATGCGAAACGGCCCTATCGGGTCTTCTGCTTCGAACCAGGGGCGGAGATTCGGCGCTGCGCAATGCATAATATTCCAGTGCTGCCATTATTTTCCAAATCACAAGCACCTGCATTTGAGAATATAATGATGATAATGAACAATCATCAGGATAACTTGGCGAAGGCGCTAGATCACATCCTGCAAATTCTCGCCACGGAGTATGGTGCCGAGAAGGTGATTCTTTTTGGGTCGATGGCGAACGCCAAAGTCAGCGAGTGGAGCGATCTGGACTTGGTGATCGTGAAGGATACCGACAAGCCCTTTTTGCAGCGACTCCGCGAAGTAGCGCTGCTGTGCCGGGCGCCGGTCGGAGTCGATTATCTCGTTTATACGCCACGGGAGCTTGACCAAATGGTTGCCGACCGGAATCCTTTTATCCTTGAGGAAGTGATTCGAAAAGGCAAGGTACTCTATGAGCGCCAACCTGCCTCAACAATGGCTTGATCGGGCTTCCGAGGATTTGACCGTTGCTCGGCTGGTGCTCAGCGAAGGGCACGCATCGCACGCCTGTTTTCTCGCCCAGCAGTGCATCGAGAAATCGCTCAAAGCCTATCTGCTCACTAAGACCGGGCACTGTCCCCGCACACACAAGTTGGTAGATTTGCTGGCCGCCTGCGAATCGTGCGCATCCGCCTTCGCTCGGTTCCGGGACAGCTGTATCATTGTCGACCAATACTATATTCCGGTGCGATACCCGAACGGCGTTCCAGGTGGATTGCCGGGCGGTTTGCCGGACAAGAACGAAGCAGAGGAAACAATAAATATTGCGACCGATATTTTCCAATTCGCTTGCAAAGCTTTGACCGACGATTAACGCAATCCGCCAGTGATTCTTCCAAACATCTCGCTCTGCGACACTCGACCTCTTGGCAGTTGGTTAGGAAAACAAATCACCAAGACCTTAAGGTACAAAGCTCGCACAGAGCATTGACCACAGGATAGGGTCCTCGTGCCTTCACGTCTTGGTGTCCTGGTGGTGAAATGCTTTGTTCCAGCTATGCCGCGCCAGGCAATACGTGACTCAGTTTTTTAATTCGGCAATCCGGCGAGCTTCAAATGCGGCGATCGCCGGCTCCTGCTTCAAGACGTAGCCCAGCTCGTCAATTCCTTGCAGCAGGCAATGCATGGAAAAGTTGTCGATCGGAAAAGCGATGGCGCGACTGTCGGGCAATATCAGAAATTGCTCCGCCAGATCCACAGTGACCTTCACCCCAGCATCCGCGCTCGCCACAGCGAGCAGCTCTCGGTAAATCTGGCGTGAGACCGCGACAGGCAACAGAGCATTCTTCAAGGCGTTCTGCCGGAAGATTTCTGCGAACGAGGTGGCGATTACTGCCCGGAATCCGAACTGCTTCAATGCCCAGACTGCATGCTCGCGCGAGCTGCCGCAGCCGAAGTTCTCACCGGCAAGCAGGATCTTCGCCTCCTGGGCATGCGGCTGATTCAGCACGAAATCCGGCTTTGGCTTCTCGCCGGCATCGTATCGCCAGTCATAAAAGACCAGCGTCCCGAGCCTCTCCTTGGAAATTGTCTTCAAAAACCGGGCGGGAATGATCTGATCCGTGTCAATGTTGTCTATCGGCAGCAGCGCGAGAGTGCTTGTGAACTTGTCATATTGGATCATAGCAAAGTCCTCACATCGGCCACCGCACCCGCCACGGCGCCGGCAGCGGCGGTCAGCGGACTTGCCAAAAAGGTACGACCGCCTCGGCCCTGACGGCCCTCGAAGTTGCGATTACTGGTGGAAAGGCAATACTCGCCGGCGTTCAGTTGGTCGCCGTTCATGGCGATGCACATGGAGCAGCCCGGCTCTCGCCATTCAGCGCCTGCCGCGAGAAATATCTTGTCGAGGCCTTCAGCCTCGGCCTGCCGCTTCACCTGCCGTGAGCCCGGGACCACCAGCGTCCTGACGCGTCGATCGACCTTCCTTCCTCGCAAAACCGAAGCGGCGGCACGTAAGTCAGACAGGCGCGAGTTCGTGCAGCTTCCGATGAATACGACGTCAATTCGGTGCCCGATCAGGGGCTTGCCTGGGACAAGATCCATGTAGCGCAGGGCTTTCGCCAGTGCATCGCGTTGCTGGGGATTGGCCGCGTCCTCCGGCCTCGGTACCGGCAGCGTGATGGGAATTGCCATGCCGGGATTCGTGCCGAAAGTGATCATAGGCTCCAGGCGGTCTGCCTCGATGGTGAACGTTCTGTCAAAGGCAGCGCCCTCATCGGTCGCCAGGAGCTTCCAGCGCGACAGTGCCGCATCCCAATCGACACCCCTGGGAGCAAAAGGACGGCCGCTCAGGTATTCAAATGTAACGTCGTCCGGGGACACGAGGCCCGCCTTGGCCCCTGCTTCGATAGACATATTGCAAACGGTCATGCGCTCTTCCATCGAGAGTCCTCGAATGGCAGAGCCACAGTATTCGAAGACACAACCTGTCCCGCCCCCTACACCGATCTGCGCAATCAAGCAGAGGATGATGTCT
>Ga0315280_10007112_pt1 | contig 15170 bp, 11 predicted proteins | sample YL17G06_40_MG_FD_203697 | JGI IMG/M metagenome (GOLD analysis project Ga0315280, IMG submission 203697) | Sediment microbial communities from Yellowstone Lake, YNP, Wyoming, USA - YL17G06_40 | ecosystem: Environmental > Aquatic > Freshwater > Lake > Sediment | place: USA: Wyoming | collected... | reverse complement strand
TGGTTGTAAACATCATTTATTATTAGTCCCGACGCGCCACTCGAGGATGCCGCCGGAGAAGTCCGGCTGAAGTTTCACCTCGAGGCGCAACTCCGTTGTCGTCACCGGCTCCATCGCGACCTTGTTGAACTTGTCCCTCTCCACGCCGTAAGCCGAGCCGCCCGCGAGCGTCACCGGCTTCCACTCATTGCCGTCCTTGTACACGAGGCGCCACGAGGCGGGGACGCGGCACTGGCCCCCGCCCGTGTCGTCGAACCAGTACACGTCGGACCACGAGATCGCTCGCGGCCTGGCGAACTTGTACGCGACCCACTCCTCGGAGCCTTTCCTGGGCCACCAAGTGAACCGCCGGATGTCGCGGTCAATCGAGTTCCTCGGCAGAATAGCGTCGCTCAAGGCGTCGGTGGTGTCGGAGTCGTTGCAGTGCGAGGCCGTAGCCTCGATGGCCGCCTTCGCGGCGGCCGTGTCCTGCCACTTGTTGGCGTCGGCCGCGGCGCTCACCGTCGGGAAGGCCGCAATCCGCAGCCGCGCGCACCCCATCGGAATGAGGCGTACGGTTTCAACCGGTTCACCCGTGGCCGCCGGGCTCGGCTGGAGGACGGCCACGAGGCCGTGCCGGTCGAGGCCCCACTCGGGGATCTTCCGCGCCTTGGCCTTGAGTTCAACCGGCGCGGCCTCCGGCGTGAACGGTTGGTCGGGCACGGGGCCGCTCTTCTTGACCACCTCGATCGACGCCTCGGGCCTGGCCGGGTCGATCTCGAGGCCGTAGTTCCACGGCGTGGTCGGGCGCACCTCGAAGGCGGGCCATGCGTCGGTGCCGCCGTAGCGCGTCCACTTCTCGCCGATGGCGAGCGAGAACGCCAGCGGCCCGCGGCTCACAGAGACGCAATTCTTGTTCTTCTCCCACACCTTGACCGTCAGGGGCATCGGCAGGTCCAGGACAACCTTGTCGCCGTCAGCCCAGGTCCGGTCGATCACCACGAAGGAAAGCGGCTCGGCCTTTGCATCGAGCGGCTTGCCGTTGAGGGCAACTTTCGGGGCCTGGCACCATCGAGGCACCCGCAGGTACAGGGGGAACTTCACCGCTTTCGGCGTGGCCACGGCTAGCGCCACCTGTTCGGCGAAGGGGTAGTCGGTGGCCTCGGCGATCCTGACCTTCGTGCCGTCGCCGACCTTCGCCTCGACGGTCGAGGCCGCATAGAGCGAGGCGGCCAGGCCGCCGTCAGGCGTCGCCAGCCAGAGTTCCTCGGCGTAGTAAGGCCAGCCGTGCGACACGTTGTGCTGGCAGCAGCGATAGTCGTGCGGGTTGTAGCCGAACATGCAGCCGCCGTTCTGGATGCCGGGGGCGTGATTCCTGGAATCCAGGACCGCCTGGTTGGCGGCCGTCAGGTAGTGAAGGCCCTTCAGGTCGGGCGTCTGCGAGGCGGGGGCGGAATTGAGGGCCGCCTCTTCGCAGCGGTCGGCCCAGAGCGGGTCGCCGGTGATCTTGAGGAGCATTTCAAATGAGTGCATGAATTCGATGATGGAACACGTCTCGGCCCCCTGCCGCGGGTCGCCGTAGCCCGGGCGGCAGTTCTCGTCTGCGCCGAACATGCCGCCGGGCGCCTGCCCGTAGAGGCCGATGACGGTGTCGTAGTTGCGGTAGGCGGCGTTGCGGAACTTCGCGTCCCCGGCCTGCATCCAGTAGATGGCGGGCTGGCGGAAACTCTGGCAGATGTTCACGCCGTGCCAGTTCGCCACCCGGTCGGCCCACGGATCGGTGCGGGCGTGGACCTTCTTCGCCAGGTCCAGGAGCCACGGCTCGCCCGTGCGATTGTAGAGCCAGTAGACGCTCTCGAGGTTGTCGCCGGCGCGGACCTTCTGCCAGGAGCCGACGATGAAGTCGGCCTCGGGCACCGCCAGTTGCCAGCGGAAGTACTTCGTCATGAGGTCGATGACCCGCTTGTCGCCGGTGAATTCATAGTAGGATTGCAATGCGTTGAGGGCGACCATGTTCGGCCAGATGTCGGACTTGCCGTTGACGTTCGTCAGGTTCGACCTCGGGCCGAACCAGCCGTCGTCGCGCTGGCCGGCGATGAGGCCCTCGATCCACTTACGGGCCTCCTTGACGATCCGCTCGTCGCCCAGGACGTACCCCAGGTCGCCGAAGCCCTTGAGCCAGTACGGCAACTCCTCCCACGGGCTGTGGCCTTTGCCTTCGGGGCTGAGCCAGGCGTTGCCCTCGGCCTTGCACCAGGGGCTGATCTCGGTCAGGCGGCCGGTCATGCCCTGGGCCTCGCGTTCGAGCATGTGCCTGAGCCACCCCTCGGGCCGGATCGCCCCGATGGGCAACTTGACGAACGGGCTGGGCGCAAGCGGCTCGCGGTTCGACGGATAGAACTCGTTTTTCTTCTCCATCGGCGGCTGCTTGACGCACATGGCGCGGGGCTCCTCCGCCGCCGGGCAGGCCAGCGTCACCGCAAGGAACGAAAGGGAAACCGCAGCGAGAATCGATAGTGTAGCATCCTTACCGCGGTCGAAGAGCCTGTCCGAAAAACCGAGGGTCAGGCATATATGCAACCAAAGCCAGCCGTTGGGCTTTGGTTGGCATGTCGCTTCAGCCCCGGGAAGGAGAACCGCAACAACTTTACTGAGGCAAACGCAAAAGCGCGTTTGCCTCAATAAATATGCCTGACCCTCGGTTTTTCGGACAGCCTCTACGCCGGTAATGCTGCTACAGTCTCCGAGAATCCACAGGTTCATGGGCATGCCTCCGAGTTCCGGAACGCTTCGGGCCTTCATAAGGGTAAGGCTAGCAGGTCGACGCCCCGGCGTCAATCACCCGACCGCCGGCAAAGCGTGCGCCGGTGTTCCGGGCCGCAGAAATCGTTGAAGAATGCCGCGCGGCCGAGTACACTCGCCGCGACAACGTGCGTCGCACATTGGGCCCGCCCGCTCGCAGGGCGCGCTGTCTTGGGGAGCCACCACGCATGACGAGTCGAGACGAGATTCGGCAGCACCTTGCGCTGCTTCAGGCCGGCCGGAGGCACCTGGCCGAGCGGTTCCTGGCCGAGGCCGTCCTCGCCCCCGTCGGCAAGGTAGCCAAGAAGTACGCCATCCACTGCGTCGGCCATGCCCACATCGACATGAACTGGATGTGGTCCTGGCCCGAATCCGTCGCGACCACCAACGACACGTTCCTGACGGTGCTGAAACTGATGGACGAGTTCCCGGACTTCTGCTTCACGCAGAGCCAGGCGTCGGTCTACGCCCTCATCCGCGACTATAACCCGGCCCTGCTCGAGCGCATTCGCCGGCGAGCGGCGGAGGGCCGCTGGGAAGTTGCCGCCGTCACGTATGCCATGAAGGCCGGGCAGCCGTGGCTCGACGTCGCCGTGCAGGTGCGGTGGCTGGAGCGCGGCGGGCCGGAACTCGGCGTCCCGATGCTGCGGATGCGGCTGCCCTTGGAGATCGATGCCGCGAAGGGCCGGTACGAGATCCCGTTCGGCTGGATCGACCGCGACCTGGCGGCGGGCGAGGAAGTCCCCGCCCTGCGTTGGGCCGACGTAACCGGCCGGGTCCCCGGGCGCCAGGCGGCCGCCGGGTGCGCCCTGCTTAACGATTCAAAATATGGCCACTCGCTCGAGGAATCAACGCTGCGCCTCACGCTCATCCGCTCGACGTACGACCCCGACCCGCTGCCGGAGATCGGCGACCATACCATCCGCATGGGCCTCCTGCCCCACGGCAAAGCGCCGCCGGCGGCGGACCTCGTGCGGCTCGGCGCGGCCTTTAACCATCCGCTCCTGGTGGCGGCCACCGACGTGCACGCGGGAACACTGCCTGCGAGGGGCGCGGCCGTTTCCGCCGGGCCGGCCAACGTGGTTGTCTCGTCGGTCAGGCAGGCCCAGGACGACGGCGGCATCATCTTCCACCTCTACGAGACGGCGGGCAAGGCGGCCAAGGCCAAGGTCGCCCTCGATGCCGCCCTGATGGGCAAGGCGGCCGAGGCGGTCGAGGTTGACCTTTTGGAGCGGGCGGTGGCGAACTCATCGGCCAGGACGACAAAGGACGGCTTTGCGGTTTCGGCGCCCGCCCGCGGCATCGCGGCCGTGAAAGTGACTTTCGCAAAGTGACGGGCGGCAGGCCCACGGCATCTGTTCCGCGGGCGTGCTCCGCAAACTTGGGCAAGCATGCCCGCGCTGACGGCGGCCCGCCTCGGCGGGCGGGCCGTGGGCATGCCGCTCGCCTGCGCGAGGTGGTATGACAATGATTGAGTTCTCGATAGGTGCCCTGATGGCAATCGTGCTGGCGGCGCCGATGGACTGGCCGCCGGACCCGCTGTCGGTCTCGGTGGCGCGCGAGCGGCCCGACGCCGCGCTCTGCGCGGGCGAACCGGTGGCCCTGAAGATCACCCTCCACAATAGCGCCCCCGGGCCGATGATGCTCCCCGACTGGGAACACTTCCCTCTGGTGGACGTGAAGGCGAAGATCACCGACTACCCAGGCGCCCGCGGCGAGGGGCAGGACACGCCCAGCGAGTGGCGCGGCGGGCCGTTCCAGAAGAGCGACTTCCGGCAACTTCCGCCGGGCGCCACCGACATCTCGCGCACCGTTACGCCGCTCCTGCCGGGCAAGATGCACCTGGCGGTCACAGTGCTGAGCGACGCCAATTCGTACCAGTCGCTGGCCGACGGCAAGACGGTCCGCGTCGACGGCGCCTGGACCGGCCGCGTGCACGCTCACCTCGCCATCGACGTTCCGGCGACGCCGTCGGCGGCCATGAAGGCCCGGTACGATGAGTACCGCGAGCGCCTTGCCGACCCTCTGGTGCCCGCGGAGCAGAAGGGGTGGCTCATGGTGAAGGTGGCGGGCGAGAAGCACTACTTTGCCGCCAGGTTCCTCCGCGAGACGGCCGAGGCCCTGAAGCCCGGCCCGATGCGCGATGCCGCCATCGGGTGCCTGACGGACCTGGCGAAGTTCGGCACCGCCTACGAAGCCATCCCCATGCTGGTGCAGGCGATGAACGACCAGAACGTGGCCCAGCAGACCCGCGAGAATCTCCTGGCGTGGGCCGCCGAAGCGCTGGCCGCCAAGGGCCGCGTGCACATCGATGACCAGGCGTGGTACGTGTGGCCCGAGGCGCTCCGCAAGTCGGCCCGCGACGCCATCCTCGGGATGACCAGGGACCGCAACCCGTACCTCGGGGCACGGGCGAAGGACGCCCTGCGGCAACTGGAACCGGCGCCCGAGAAGTAGGCGCTCGCGCCCGGGCCTGCCCGGTAACCCCCGTCGTTTAGCCGCGGCCGGTACGGCCGCGTTTGCTCGCGACGGCGCTGCGCCGCCGTGCCAGCGACGGCCAAACAACAGCGCGCCGCGCACGGCTGTCCCGTTTAGCCGCGGCCGGTACGGCCGCGTTTGCTCGCGACGGCGCTGCGCCGCCGTGCCAGCGACGGCCAAACAACAGCGCGCCGCGCACGGCTGTCCCGTTTAGCCGCGGCCGGTACGGCCGCGTTTGCTCGCGACGGCGCTGCGCCGCCGTGCCAGCAACGACCAGGCGGGCCTTCCACGGCTACGGAAACGTCAGTGTCATCACGTACGCCTCCCAGCGCTTCTGGAAAGCGGCCATGTCTTTCTCGCCGAGGACTCTCTGGAGGGTCTTGTAGCCGGTCGGGTCTTCCTTCTGGGCGGCCACGAAGTCGCGGTAGAACTTGACGAGGAGGCCGTTCTCCTGGAGATAGTAGCACAGGTACCGCGCCTGGGCGTAAGCGGGTCCCCTCGATCTGTAGAACTCTACATCCGACTGGCCGGTGAGGGTCTCGAACGAGACGTCCTGGCCTTTCGTGATCGCCTCCTTGAGCCCCGCAAGGCGCCAATTCGTCCGCCCGTGGATATGCCCGGCCTTCTCCTCGCACTGCTCGTAGAGCGACCCGAGTCCCTCGTTGAACCACGCCGGGCACGCCGGGAAGTTCGCCCGCACGAACGGGTGCACGATCTCGTGGACGAGCGTCCCGCCGCCGGTCGCGATGTTCATGATGAGCGCCCGGTGCTGGGCCGAGTAGTACCCGAACGGCGTGGCCGGCGAATCGTTGAAAACCCCGCGCGTGTTCTTCTCGTAACTCGCCTTGTCTTTGAAGAGCCACACGTCGATGATCTCGGCCGGGTCCTTGCGGAAGTAGTCGGCCTTCAACTTATCGACGGCCCACTTGACGGTGCCCGCGGCCAGGCGCCGGACCACCTCGGGCGGCTCATCGCCGACCACCACGAAGGGCGGCGCGAGGACGATCGTGAAATCGCTCGACGGGATCTTCTTCTTGAGGACCATGACGTGCTGGGCGAAGTCGGCCGGCGAGAATCCCTCGCCGCGCGGCGGCGGGTCGGCGAGATTCCCCGGCTCAAGGGCCAGGCGGATCACCGTCCACGCGTCCTTATCGTACTTGAGTGGCCAGAGGCTTACAAACTCGGCGCGCTTCAGGCGGCGCTGCGCGCCCCCCTCCTCGCCCGGTTCCTGGTAGATGACCTCGTCGGCCCTCCTGTCGTAGCCGATAACGAGGCGGAAATGCTCGGTGGTCTGGGGCTGATCGTTATAGTGCATGCACACGATCGACGGGATGCCGCGCACCAGCCCCGCATGGAGGGCGGCCCACGCGGTCTCCACGTCGGCGGAGGCACGCGCCCCCGCAATCTTGCGATACACGGCGCCGATCTTGAAGCCGATGCGCGTGAGCGCGGCCGCCAGTTCAGGCGTGCGGCAGCCGCGGCCGAGCGCCGGGTCGACGCCCGCGACGTTGAAGACGTCGTCCTGCGTGAAGCGTTTGCCGAGCCGCGCCAGCGCCATCTCGGCGCACGCCTCGCCGCAGAAGTCGGGCTTCTGCTTGACGTGCGGCACATCCTTGATGAGGACATCCTTGTAGGGGGGCGCCGCTTGCGACGGAGGCGCAGGGGTCGCGGCGATCGCCGCCGCCACGCACAGCGCCGTGGTCGCCATGATGGCGTATTTCATCTCGCCTCCCCGATCCAGGAGCGCGGCCGTCCGCCACGGCAGATCTTCGATCTTCGGCCTGCCGACAGGCTGCCCGCCAAAGTCAGCGGCCGACATAACATTGTACGATTGTGGCTTCGCCACATCGTAACGACTGTGTAACGCGAAGCCCAGTGCTAACCTGCCAACCTGCTCACGCGAACCTGAAACTTGAAACTTGAAGCATTCGTGCTATCGTGGCGCCCGGCCAACAAGCACCGGGGCAATCATGGCAAGAGAAACCTCCGAGGACAAGCAGCAGGTCCCGAAACCGTCGGGGTCCGCCGGCGGCCGGTGGGCCAGAATTCTCGTGATCCTGAGCGTCAACGCCGCCTTGGTGCTGGCGGCCGCGCTGATGGCGGGCGAGCACAAACTCCCCGACTTCACGCACAGCACGCTGGCGGTGGGCCTCCTGCCGGTCTCAGCGGCATTCGGACTCATCCTCGTCTGCCGCCGGATCGACTTCACGTTGCCTCTGCTCCTGGTTCTGGCCGGGAACCTGCCGCACAGTGCGCCCTGGCTGCCCTCGGACAAGTTTCTGCAACTCGTGAGCGTGGTGGGCATCCTGGCGGCCATCGGCCTCGCCAGCGCCCTGGTGACCTGGTACGGCCGCATTTCGAGCGCCCTCTGGACGGCCCTTGCCGCGCTGCTCCTTTTCGGACTCGTGCACAGCCCGCGGATCCTGGACCACGCCTCCGGCCCCTGGCCGTGGCCGTGGGCCGTGGGCATCTCGCTGGGGCTGCTGGCGGTCGGGGCGGCCGTCCTCGGGGCGACGGGCCTCGTGTCGCCGCCCTCGACGCCGCCGATCATGCGGGTCGGGGCATCGGGACTGCCGGGCCTGGCCTTCGCCTGGATGATCGCCGCGGCTTCGCTCGCCCTGGCGGCGCAGGCCGACCTGGCCATCAACATGGACAAGGTGCCGCCGGCCTCCTACGGAAACGTCCTGGCGGCGGGCGCCCTCGGCGGGGCCGTCATCCTTCGCGGGCGATGGGGCGCATTGGCGGCGGTCATCCTGACGGGCATCGCTCACGTGTGCTGGACTTACGCCGGGCATGTTCAGATGGGATGCCCGCTGGCGCATTTCCTCATCAAGTTCGCGGCCCCTCTGGCGGCCGTTCCGTTTTACCTGGCAATCGACTGGCTCATCCGGCGCTGGACCGGCGAATCGACGCCGACGGGACTGACCGCATAAAGGAAAAGGTGTCAGGACCCTTTTTCGCGAAAAGCGTCGAACTCCCGGCAAAATGCCCATTTTCCCGAAAAAGGGTCCTGACACCTTTTCTCTTTTCTGAGGGAGACGAGAATGCGTGTCGCGATTGCGGCATGTCTGGTTCTGGCCCCGATCATTCTGGCCGGGTGCAGCGGCGAGAGCGGCCAGGGCGAGCCGCTCCACTGTTACGTGGGCGGCACGATGCGGCCGGCGATGGAGGAACTCGCCCGCCTCTACGAGAAAGATACCGGCCGGCGCGTCTGGCTCGACTATGGCGATTCCGGGGCATGCCTCGTCAAGGCCGAGACCACCGGCCGCGGCGACCTGGTCGTCGTGCACGACCCGTTCCACGGGGCCCTCCAGCACAAGGGGCTGACCGCCGGCGGCTGGATCGTGGCCACGCTCGAACCGATGATCGCCGTCACCAAGGGCAACCCCAAGCACATCCATGGCCTGAAGGACCTGACACAGCCGGGCCTGCGCGTGGTCCTCACCGACGAGACATACTCGACCGCCGGGCGCGTCAACAAGGTGATGTTCAAGAAGGCGGGCATCGAGAAGGCCATTGAGGCCAACGTGGTGACCCGCCTGCGGGCCGGGGGCGAGGCCGCCAACGCCGTCGTCCTGGGCACCGCCGACGCTACAATCGTCTGGAACGCCGTCATCTACCTTCGGCGCGACAAACTCGACGCCATTCCGATCGAGCCCGCCTACCGGGCGGTGCCGAACGTCGATGCCATCACGAGTCCGACGTTCGGCCCCGTCGACATGGGCCGCATCCGCGTAACCATCGACGTATTGAAATTCAGCAAGCAGATCGAGGCGGCCCGCGCATTCGCCGAGTTCGCGGCGTCGCCGCGCGTCGCCGAGGTCTGGAACCGGTTCGGCTTCAGCCCGGCGCCCCCCGAAAGGCATCTCGCCGCCGGCTCGGCGCCGCAGGGCGCGCCGGAAAAGGCGAAGGGCAGCCTGTACCTCTACGCCGGCGCCGCCCTGCGATCTGCCATCGAAGACCTGATCCACGCGTTCACCGCCAGGACCGGCGTCACGGTCCAGTGCGATTACGGCGGCAGCGGCATGCTCATCTCGCGGCTGCGCCTCGCGCGGACCGGCGACCTCTTCATGCCTGGCGACATCTGGTACGTCGAACTGGCCGAAAAGGAAGGCCTGGTCGCCTCGAAGGCCAACGTGTGCTGGTTCGTGCCGGTCATCCTGGTCGAGAAAGGGAACCCGAAGAACCTGCGGACGCTCGCGGACCTGGCGCGCCCGGGCCTTCGCCTCGGCCTCGGCGACCCCAGGGCCTGCCAGGTGGGCCGGGCCAGCGAAGAGATCTTCGCGAGGAACAAGATCGATGCGGCCGCCATCGAGAAGAACCTCGCGTTCTCCTCGGTCACGGTCAACGAACTGGGCCTCCAGATCGTGACGGGCAAACTCGACGCGGCGATCGTCTGGGACGCCATTGCCGCCCAGTACGCCGACCGGGCCGACGTGGTGCCCATCCCGCCGCGCCAGAACGTCTTTTCGCGCGTCACGGTGGGCGTGCTCAACTCGGCCAGGGACCGCGCGCTGGCCGACGAGTTCGTCAAGTTCCTCCAGTCCGACGACGGGCAGGCAGTCTTCCGCAAGTTCCACTACCGCACCGGGCCGCCCGCGGAGGGCCCGTGATATGCCCGCCGTGGCCGGGCCGCGCGCCCACCGCGTCTCCATCATCACGATCGCCTTCCTGGCGGCGTTCGTGATCGGGGTCCTGGTGCTCATTGCGGCCGACGTGTTCTACCGGGCGCCCGACGTCATGCTGGAGGCCGTGCTGGCCGCCCTGCGCTCGCCGGAGATCCGCCATGCCGTCCGCCTGAGCCTGATTACGTCGGCCATCACGCTGCTGCTTGTCATCGGCGTGTCGACACCCGTCGGTTACGCCCTCAGCCGCTACCGCTTCCCCGGTAGCGTGGTGCTCGACGCGATCGTGGACCTTCCGATCGTGCTGCCGCCGGTCGTCGTCGGCGTTTCACTGCTCGTCTTCTTCCGGACCGCCGTGGGCCAGTGGATCGAGAGCGTCCCGGGGCTCCAGTTCGTGTACACGCCCCAGGGCATCGTGCTGTGCCAGTTCGTGATGTCGGCGTCGTACGGCATCCGGGCGTCGAAGGCGGCGTTCGACAGCGTTGACCGGCGACTGGAATCGCTGGCCCTGACGCTCGGCTGCACGCACGGCCAGGCGCTGCGGTGGGTGGCCCTGCCGATGGCGCGGGGGGGCCTGGCGGCCGGGGCCGTCATGGCCTGGGCCAGGGCGGTCGGCGTCTTCGGGCCGCTGATGATCTTCGCCGGGGCCGTCCGCATGAAGACCGAGGTCATGCCGACCGCGGTTTACCTTGAACTTTCGATCGGCCGGGTCGAGCCGGCCCTGGCGGTCTCGATGCTCATGCTGGCCATCGCCATGGTGGCGCTGGTGCTCATCCACGCGCTGGGGCAGGCGTACCGCTGGTGGGGCGTATGATCCAGATCCGCGGCTTGGCGTTCCGGGCGGGCGACTTCTCGGTGCGCGACGTTACTCTGGACGTCGCGACCGGCGAGTATTTCGTATTGCTCGGACCGAACGGCTCCGGCAAGACCCTCCTCATCCACTGCCTGTGCGGCCTCCAGCGGGCCGAGAGCGGCAGCATCGCCATCGGCGGCCGCGACGTCACGCGATCCGAGCCGCGCTTCCGCCGCGTCGGCTATGTGCCGCAGGACTACGGCCTGTTTCCGCACCTTGACGTGGCGCGGAACGTGACGTTCGCCCTGCGTGCGGCAGGGCTCAGCCTGGCCGATGCGCTGCACAAGGTCGCGCCGCTCGTCGAGATGCTGCACCTGGCGAAGTTGATGGACCACTCGCCCCAGACCCTGAGCGGCGGCGAGCGGCAGAAGGTGGCCCTGGCCCGGGCGATGGCCCTGCAGCCGCAACTGCTGCTGCTCGACGAGCCGGTCAGCGCCCTCGACGGGCCGACCCGCGCCGAGGTCCTCCAGCAACTCCGCCACGTGCAGCGACAGTTCGCAGTCACCACCATCCACGTCTGCCACAGCATCGACGAGGCCGAGGCCGTGGCCGACAGGGCCGGCGTGATGATCGACGGCCGGTTGGTCCAGACCGGGCGATTGGCGGAACTCATCCAGAACCCGGCGGGGGCCGAGGTGGCGCGGCTGCTTCAGGTCGGGCGGAAGTCTTGATTGCTCACGTGCGCAGCGGGCAGTCTTGCCCACTACGCCGCTGATACCCGGAAGTCCGCGCGGCGGGCAAGACTGCCCGCCGCCCTATCGCTCAGGACTTTCCGGAACTCCTCTAACACTACAGCGCGACTTCGTCAAGTGGAGGCATGTTGCGCTGTGGCACTAATCCACAAGTCTGCCGCACGCCATCTTGACCGCGCGCCCCGCATATTCTGCCGCCAGGGGGTCGTGGGTCACCAGGAGGACCGCGCCGCCGGCCGCGGCGAACTCGGCCAGGTGTCCGAGGACCACCTTGGCGCTGGCCGGGTCCAGGTTGCCGGTCGGCTCGTCGGCCAGGAGGAGGCCCGGACAGTTCAAGAGCGCCCGGGCCAGGGCCACGCGCTGGCGTTCGCCGGTCGAGAGTTCCGCCGGCACGTGGGCGGCCCGGTCGGCCAGGCCGACGTGCGCCATCAACTCGCGGGCCCGCGCCGGCGCATTGGCCGAAGGCGACGCCAGCGAAGGCGCCAGGATGTTGTCGAGCACCGTAAGGTACGGCACCAGGTGGAACTGCTGGAACACGAAGCCGACCCGCGATGCCCGGAATCGGGCCCGCGCCTCGGGCGAGAAGGCGTACGGGTCCTCGCCGGCGATGGCGACCCGCCCGGCGTCGGGCCGGAGAAGCCCTCCGGCCGCCAGCAGGAGCGTGGTCTTGCCGCAGCCGCTCGGCCCCTGGACGGCCACGAACTCGCCCGGGCCGACCGCCAGCGACACGGCGTCGAGCGCGCGGACGTTCTTGCCCGCCCCGCGGTAGTGCTTCGTCAGGTTCTCGACGCGAAGCATGTGGCGTCTACTCCTCGCGCAAAACCACCGCCGGGTCCTGCCGCGCCGCCAGGACCGCCGGCACGAGGCTCGCGACGGCCGTCAGCAGCGGCGCCAGGATAACCGCACCCGCCAGCAATCCGGCGCTGAAGAGGGCCGCAAGGCCGACCACGTCGCCGCCGGCCGCCTCTCGGCCATCCCACGCCGCGGCCACGCCGAACCCGATCGCGTAGCCGACCGCCCCGCCCGCCAGGCCCACGAGGACCGCCTTCGTCAGGAACACCGCCAGGATCTGCCTCGACCTGAGGCCGATGGCCCGCAGGATGCCTACCTCGCCGCGGCGCTCCCGCGCGTTGCCCAGCGCAAGCACTCCAACCCACACGACGCAGCCGACGACCACCAGCGGGATGATCCACGACGCAAGGGCCTCGCGCACCAGGCGCAGTTCTTCGTGCCCGGCTTCCTGCGACGCGACGGCCTCCTTGGCATGCTCGTCGGCGCGAATCCGCGCGGCCCGGCGCGTGGCCGCCTGCGGCGCCAGTTCCAGCACCTGGACGTCATTGTCGAGGGCCCGGGTGACCTCGCGGCGGATGCCCTCGGGCGTCGCCTCGCCGCAGATGCAACTAAGGGCCAGGATGGCGTTGATCCGGCCGGCCTGGCCGCGAAGGGCCTGGGCCTCGGCCAGGTCAATCCAGACGGTCACGTCGTCCTCGGTCCCTCGCGGCGGATGGACCTTGGCCACCGTGAACGTGCGGCCCAGAAGCGTCGCCCGGCTGCCAACGTCGAGGCCCAGCCGCTCCTTCAAGACCGCGCCGACGATCATCGTGCCCTTCGCCACGGGCGGCTGGAGGGCCTCCTTCGGGTCGCGGCGTCCCTGCGGCACTTCGCCCCGCGTCCCCATCAGGACGATGGGGAACTTATGCTCGGGCCACTCCAGTTTCTCCTGGAGGCTCGGCAGCAGGTGCTGGACGGTCACCAGGCGCGACTCGGCCAGCCGCCGGGCGTACTCCTCGGGCATCGTCTCGGTGGCGTACCCCTGGGCGTAGAAGCGGCCGAGGTCCTGCCTGGCCGGGAGCACCAGAACGTTGTACCCCAGTTGCTTGGTGATGACGCGGTAATCGTCGGTCAGCCGGTCAACCATGTGGCGGGTGCGGGCGTCCTGGGCGGAACTCAGGCGCTCGGCGCGAATCTCGTGGGCCCGCAGGAGCGTCAGTTCCCCCACCAGGCACGCGACCGCCACCAGGACCGCCAGGACCGCCAGCCCAAAGTTCAACTTGCGGTACGCGATCTCCTTCGCCACGAGTCGCCAGATATTCATGCCGATCGCGCCTTGCGCCACACCACGATTCCCACGACCGCCAGGATCACGGCTCCCGCTCCTACGGCCGCGAACGCGTACGCCAGGATTCTCAGGCGCATCGGCCAGGGGGCCGCCCGGTCCTTCTCGGCGGCCACGAAGGCCGAGACGCCCGTCAGCGGCGCCGTTTCGACCGCCGGGACCGCCGACTTCTGGCCCGCCAGAGCAGCGTCCCAGTCGACCGCCATCAGGAGGTCCAGGCCCGGGGTCCGGTCCTTCACGATGCACGAGCACGGGCCGACGAGGAACTCGCACGCATCTTCAATCATGTCCTTCGATATGTCTCGGCCCGACCAGGCATCGAGCGCCCGGCCGCGGCCGAAAACGGGAATGAGCACCGGCCCTCCCGCACCCTCCAGGCCTGGCATGCTGTTCATGATGATCTTGACGAAAAGCCGCTCGGCCGGGTCGGTCCGCGACACGCGCACGAGCGAGAACGCGACCTTCAGCGCCGGCGGGCCCTTGGCATCGTAGACGGGGTCGTCCCAGCGGCCGTCGGGCGGCTTCGGAAGTTCCAGCGTCGCCTGGAGCCGCTTGAGTTCCTTTTCGACGAGGCCCGCGGCCGCCCCGTCCGCCGCACGATCGCCGCTCTCCACCAGAAGGAACACCGCGCAGTCGCCGCCGATGATGCCGCGGGCGATCTTCTGCCGCGAGGGAGAGTCGACCAGCAAGGCCGCGGCCTCGTCCGCGAGCGGCCCGGACCACGCATCAACCGGGATGCGCCGATCGCTCGGATACCGCACCACCATCCACGGAAGGGCGGCGCCGGCATGCGGCTGCCAGACCTTCGCGGCGTCTTCAGCGAGTTGGTCGGCAAGGTCGACCACGCTCAGGTCCACGGCGGCCGACGACTTCAGGGACTCGATCGTCTTCTGATGCGCCGCCGAGAGCGGACCGCGATGGAATACGTAGACCTCGTACGGCGCGGCTGGCCATCGCTCCAGGGCGTACCGGAACACGGGCACATTGCAGGCCGCGGCGGGCCAGGCCGCCAGGACCACGCCGACCAGGATGCCCAGAGCCCAGAACCGTTTCATCGGTCGCCCGCCATAAGGGTGCCGGGTGATTATATCGGGGCGTCGTGCCCACTTGAACCCCCGGCGGGTGATATTGTTTCTTTCCCTGCGGCGAAGTAAGACTCTTCCGAGTGCACATTCTTGCGTTTCCTGGCCCATGTCAGAAGCAGGTCGACGGCCAGGACGAGCCGAAGAAAAAACCCCGAGACTTGGCGCCATGCGTGCCTTGTTTAGCCGTCGCCGGTACGGCGACGAACAATAATCGCGGCCGTGCCGGCCGCGGCTAAACGATCACCCAGCACAGCCCCAGGCAACGCCCTGGCGCGCCGGCCATTTCGGCACGCCGTAACCGATGACCCGCCCGTCGCGCAGGGCCACGAAAATCGAGCCGTGCCGGTCCACCGCGATGCCCCACCGCACGGGTTCTCCCGGAAGCGCCTCGGTCCACGCATCGCCCGCGCCCCCCGCCGGTCTCGACGTAAGCGCCCAACCCGTCCCCTGGTCGGTCTTACGCTCGACGAGTTCCAGGACGGCCGTGGCGGTCATGACGGTCTGCGGATTCCACTTGGCCGCCCCGTCGTATACGGGATA
>Ga0315280_10007111_pt1 | contig 15171 bp, 11 predicted proteins | sample YL17G06_40_MG_FD_203697 | JGI IMG/M metagenome (GOLD analysis project Ga0315280, IMG submission 203697) | Sediment microbial communities from Yellowstone Lake, YNP, Wyoming, USA - YL17G06_40 | ecosystem: Environmental > Aquatic > Freshwater > Lake > Sediment | place: USA: Wyoming | collected... | reverse complement strand
CCAAGTTTCCGTGGGCTCCCATCTGCGGAGTTGTCGCATTCAGTGCTGGCATACTGTTCTTTGCGGTGAACGCTTCAACCCTACAGATACTCGACATTACGGTATCGGCAATAGTACTGGGTATCGGGCTCTCCCTGTACCTGTACTACGCTAACAAGAACAAGAAGATGGGCGTAGACCTGAAGACACTGCAATCCGAGATACCGCCAGAGTAGTAGCCTCAAATCCCCACTTTTTTTTATTTCCTTTCACTCAATCCTAGCAGGGACAATGGCATTTGACCCGCTGCCTCCTAACCGAAGACTATGACAAGACAAGATACGAGATAGAAACGCCTCTGACTTCATCGATAGACTACCAGCAGGCTAGAGGAGAACTCCATATTCCTGAGTATGTCGACCCGACAAGTTTCCTCCTGGAGAGAGGAATTGTCACTATATGGGCAGCGATGAATGCGAGGACGCTATTCAAACTCGGCCCTGCAGCCGAACGATTGAAGATCAAGAACGAACTCATACCGGTCCTCTTCTTCGGCGGCGGCGCAGTCAAGATGCTCTGTCGAGAAGCAAACATACCTACCAGTCCGCTTTACAGGGAGATCGACGACATCGATCTAATAGCGTCCAGAAGACGCGCACAAGACCTTTACAAGTTGCTACTTGCACTGGGTGATATCTGCGGGACGCGATACTACCATTTTGTCACGCGTACAGACCGCCGCTTCAACGCGATGAGAGCTGGGAAACGGTACAGGGTAAGAGCTATCGACAAGATCCTCAGCGACGATTCTTTGAAACCCGGCACTCTTGACATCTTCACAGATGAGATAGACCTGAGACACAAGGTGGATGTGAGAGCTGCGCTCGACGATCCAAAGGGAAACTCGTACACAATCGGGGTTGAGAATGTGCTCATGGCGAAGTGCCAATACATCTTTGACGTACCGAGGAGCGCCCAACGGGAACTAGTTGACCAAGGCCTTGATTACAGGATCCTCAACTATCCTCCCTACAGAAGCGACAGACTGCTGATGGGTATAGAGGAGAAGGACATCAAGGATATCTGCTCCATATTCATGAGTCACGATATTGGAGAAGGAAACAAGTGCGTTAGTTTGGAAAAAATCCGTCATGTGATGGAGAAAGACAAGAAATTTGCTCTAACCTTCAAACTGAATCTTGAGAACTTCCAGCGAAATGGTAGCTTTCTGAAAGGAATCGGACTGGCAGACAGTGACATGGAACGGGTCATGTCGAGGGTGACCAGGATCTTGGACGCCATTCCAGAAGTGGACAAGAAATGGAGTAACCCTTGGTGGAACGTGGATGTGGAAACGCCCCGAATCTTCGGAAAGGTTGCATCTGAGTAGTATCAAGAACACTATGTGACCAGTTCTTTACCCGTACTTGAGCGACTTCACCGCGTTCTCGATGTCTTTCAGACCAAATCCTGTCAGCGGCACGACCACCGACTCCTGACTGCCTATCGCATTCGTTTCCAAGAGTTTCGCTACGCCAGCTAACGCCGCGCATGAAGTGGGTTCGGCGAAGATGCCCTCTTTCTGACTGAGTAGTCTCTGGTGTGTCAGAATTGCTTCGTCTGTCACGGAGACTGCGACAGCTTTTGTAGCTCGGATAGCCTGTAGAACCTGATCGCCCCTGCCTGGGTTCGATATTCGAATTCCTCCAGCGATAGTCTCGCCCTCGGCAGTAGCCTCAACATGACTGCTCCCTCTCTGAAAGGCTTCCACTATTGGCATACAGGCTTCCGATTGGGCACAGTGGAGTCTGGGTACACGGTCGGTCCAGCCGAGATTCTTGAGATCCTGAAAACCCTTGTAGGCGCCTGCCATAAGTGCCCCCCCGCCCACTGCGAATACCATATGATTCGGAAGATGCAAACGCAGATCTTCCGCGATCTCATAGGCTAGTGTTTTCATTCCATCAAAGAAAAAGGGGCTCAAGTTATGGGATGCATAGTAGACATCTGATGATTTCCAAGCGTCCTGCGCGGCTCTCGCTACGTCGGTTCTTGATCCAGCGATCTTCACGACCTTGGCCCCATAGATCTCAGCCTGAACAAGCTTCTCGGTCGGCGCGGTGGCAGGTACGTAGAGTGTGCAAGCGATTCCCGCAGCAGCGCAGTACGCCGCCAGAGACGCGCCCGCGTTGCCCGATGAATCATCCAGCACAGCGGGGATCCCAAACTCTTTGATCTTCGAAATGCTGACGCTAGTACCCCTGTCCTTGAACGATCCAGTTGGATTGAGAAAATCGAGTTTCAGTGCTAGGTTCGAGAGCCCCATCCAGGCCGCATAACGAGAGGCCTTTCTCAGAGGTGTCATGCCTTCACCCAGCGAGACCGTGTATCGCTCTTCGCTGATCGGAAGCAGTTCTCGATACCGCCAAAGGGAGCGCGTGTCATTTCTCAGGATTTCGTCGCGCGGCTTTCCTTCAATAGGGCTCAGGTCATACTCTACATCTAGGACTTTGCCGCAGTTCGAACAAACGATCAATTTCTCATGAAGAGAATAGGTCGTTTTACATGCCGTGCATTTCAGATTCTTGGCAAGCATGTCTGGCACATCTGACTGACTATGCTCGGACTAATCGACTGTCATCGCTCTCGCTTGAGGTTTTCGATACATTAGCGGCAGGTGCTTTTTTCGAGATTGGCTTTAGCGCCCGGTTTCGGTGCAACCCTTGGTCATGTTTGGTTATTGCATCGTGCGGAGCTCATGGAACCCTCTCAACAACAGACGCTGCTACTCCTGCGGGAGTTCCACGGCAACTAGCCATGCCAACCGGCATCTGTCCTTGATGCTACAGGAGAGCGCCCCTTGTGCGAACTATTGCGGCGGATGCCAGCATCTTGTGAGCGAAGACCAAGTTTGATTATGCCACATCGGGCGCAGTCCGAATCCGCGACCTGAAACAATCCAATACACTGCAAGACTCAGGTAAAGCGCGAGCTCCAACGTGTCAGGAAGCAAGTAGGTGAACGACCTCGCGTTGGCTGCTATCCAGTTCACAATCCCATTAACGATGGACCTCAGGCTTTGCATCAGTCCTCACATCTAGCCGAGACGTCAAAATCGCGAGGGCCTCTAAGTCCTCAGGATGATTCATCCAGACGATTAGTCATCTTAATGACGAAATCGCATGCTGCGCATTTCGCGAGTCGATCCGATCAGTAGAGCGGCACTCTGCAGGGGCGGGAGAACTCGAAACGCAAATTGGAGCGAGCGGCCTCACACGACTCTGGAGCCCCGGGCGGGACTTTCAGCGAACGAATATTCGCTTTTGAACCCGCGGCCTTCGCCTTTTTGTTGGTTGGGTTACCAAGGCGGCGCTTGTGGCAGTTTGGTTGTTCTACCAGGCTGAGCCACCGGGGCGAGCGATTGCAGCGGTGGGAGATATCGCTAATTAATCTTAGGTTTTAAATAGTGCAATTCTAAGCGGGCGCAGGCCTCTCATTTTGAGACGAAGAAAGCTCAATCGTCGCCTTTGGCAACGCCTTTGGTTTCGTTGCCGTGGGAAGGCGGTTTAGTCGTCCTTTGCGGTGTATTATCTTCAAGAGTCCATACGTGAGGCTTCTGTTTTCTTTGATCTTGCTCCGCTGTTCTGACGCTAAACCCTTTGTCATGAACGGGTGTTTATCCTTCCACTTCTGGTATGCGATACCTATTCCAGCGGCGGCGGATTTGAAGTAGAGATGTGGCAGTATCAACTCAAGAAGCTCGCGCGCCGCTTTCCCGCGAAATTCTAGAAAATACTTGACGCGGCGTCCTTGTGTCTGTGTTACGTCTTCGTTGAGGGCGCAGAGACCGGGGAAACGTTGAGCAATGATCTCCAACCCTAGGCGGTAAGTGTTTGCCATGCGCACCTGAAGCAGCCCTTCCCTAGTTACCGCAACGGAACCTTCGCCGTCGAAAAACCCTGCGTTCTTACCTGCGCTAGCCCGGTCTAGTCGTTTCCAGTCTTTGCTACGTGTTCGCGAAGATTGAGCACGCGGCAACGAGTTGAACAGGCTAGCGCCGGATCATCATACCGCTTCAAGCTAAACGGAACGCCATGACTCGTTCTTAGCCGCTTCCAGTCGTTGTCATTGCGTTCAGTAGTCGCTCTCTTCTAATGGTGCACTTTGACGTGATTTTCCAAGTCTTCCGCCAGTTGGTCTATCCTAGCCTCAAGCCTAGTAATGTCTCTTCCAACGTCGGCAAGTCTGCTTCCAATTAGGCCATCGATCCCAAGCTGTTTCTGAAGTGTGTTAACTATCATTTTCTCTATTTCGTTTTGCCCAAATTCAGGCAATCGATTTCACCCCCTTTAGTATGGTGAGGTCATTCGCCTCGCTTTGTACTTTAATTGAACGGCCTCTTGCTGCTTTCTCGGTCTCAAGAAGCATAATACCTGATAGCAGGGCGAAATGGGAAAATCTAAGATTGTGAGGGTTTACACATGTTGGGGATTCTTGTTGAAGCGTAGAACGCGGAGGGAGAATTTTTGGGCATTAGTCAAGAAATACTCGCCTGCTATCGTTCTGCTAACAACGGTTGCCAATGTCGCGTTTTCTATCTACAATATCGGCGTTATACAAACCTCGCAAAATCAAATTGCTCATGAACAGCAAAAGCTGCAAGTCCTAATGTACAACTACACGAGCCATGTATTCGGCTATGCCAATAACCGGCTCGAAGTCAAAACTCATGGCGCGTCTCTCTCTGACAGCCCCCACATACCGTTCAACGTCGTTATCATAAGCCCTCACAGCGGTTTCGCTACCGTAAATCAGACCTTCTTCCGACTGTACAGCGATTCGCCATTCATGAACCAAAGTAGAGTAATATTGTTGGGTAGTTACATAATGTCGGTGACGCCGGGCAGTTCCGAGAGGACCTTCGACCTGCACTTTAGCGCGAACATCTATCCCTCATTTGGCTATTTTGAGTCGAGAAATATGACGGGGATTAATACAACGCTCGGTTCCGTTGGACTTGTCATAATCTATCATGACGTTCAACTCAACAAGGTAACGGCCTTTTCGTTCGAGATACCCGTTGACATAAATTACAACATGTTCTAATCAGAAGCATGGTCGCTTCGTTGAAACAACTCAGGTTCAATACATAAGACCGGCTAGGGTCCCTTGAAAATTCTGGGCCCCAGATTTTTCATTGACATCGTGCAAGTCTGGCGGCCGTGTTCTCTTAACCTTCTGAGTTGTGAAAAATAGGGTGGTTCCTTGTTTTGTGCGTGAGTCGAGCGTCTAAAATCAGTTAGCATCTAGGACAGGCGAGAAGAAAGGCAAATTGGATGACTCGCACTCATACTTACGAGCAGATGAAAGCCGACCGCGCAGGTAGGCAGAATTACCGTTAGGCTCGGGCGCATGTCGCCCTTAGTCTTGTAAACGTTGCAAACGACTGGGAACGACTACGCCCGGCAAGGACGCCTCGAAGGTCTGAAGAAAAAAATTCCCGTTCGCGCACACACGCCTTGTCGTCCCGAGGCCTAGTCGGGATCATGAAGCATCTCTCGATGTTAAATCCCGAGAGGCCCCAGGAAGTATTTGAACCGCTCTTAATTAGGTAACGTCAAGTCCTCGTCACCTGAATCTATCGTTTTCTAAGGCTTCTGTGTCCACCGTTCTAGTGGAACAGTCAGATGGTCTTCAGAGCCTTTCTTGGTTGGTGGTCTTATCCTAGATGGTGCTTCACCTCCCACCGAGTTAGGACTTGCTTCTTTTGCGCGTGAAACGCGTCTAATTCGCATCAGATTCACTATGTCTCTGATTCGGCGCAAATCCTTCTCATTTATTCCAAGAATTTCGCAAACAGCTTTGTCGATTTCAAAAACTATTGCGTCAAGAGCTTCAAGTTTCTTTTGGGTATCAGCGCCTCCAATCTTCCGCGCACCCTTATCGAGTCTCTCGAATAATGAAGCGAGTACTCTAGTCTGCCTAGTGTTCAATTTGTCGAGGTCAAGCATCCGTACGTGTTCAGCTTTTTCAACCTCAAGAGAGATCATGCCACCACCAGTCGCTCTGCCTGACAACTCAATGGAGAATCTGACAAATGACGAATTGAGGTACGCGAGGAGCGCTTTGAGTTGGATTGGTGTTAGTTTTCGTTTAGGAGTTAGTGCTATGAAGTCTGCATCAAGAGCAACTTGAAATTCACTTAAGACGAATCGGTGGACGTACTGTGCATAGTAGGCTGTGAAAATGGCAGATTCTCTCACACCTCCGACATCATACCAACCTCTGTAATTCGCTCTATCACTTTCACGTTCTTTGCACGCTTGAGAGCGAGAACAAATCTCACCATACCGACTCCTGCACTTAGTCTCGCCCCATTTGATATACTCAGCAACGCTACGCGGCAACTTCGGTCTGGGCTTAGAACATAGAAATAGAAAACAGGGACTCCCCTTGTCCTTGTTCGAGTTCCAATCTTTTTCATTGAAACTGAATTGTTTGCAATACTTCGGTCCGGTCAGCAGAGGAACAGTTGATCGTTCGAGACTCCATTGCTGAATTGTTTCCTTGTCAAGGTAAAAGAACTCGTTTGCACCTAATCCCCTTGACTTTAGCGCTGAGTAAGTGATAGTGCCCCTCGAAGTCTCGAAGAAAGTTCCAACAGTAACTGTTTTTGCTTCAAGTCTCCTCTCAATTGAAGTCGCACCAAACATTACCCCAATCCAATTCCGATCTCTTGGCAGGTCATTTTGTGCGACAAGGACCTTTGGATGGGCACTCTTGCTGTCAGGGTTATTGAGGATGGTTAGCAACTCTTCAACAGATGTTTCTTTCTCAACTCGTAGGAAAAGTACTTGATTTTGGTCCCGCTTTATGCCGTCATTTTCCTTTTCGAGTAGAATGACGCAGGTAGCTACTAATGGAAGACCGAACAGTCTCGCGGAAAAGTCGAGAACCGCCTTGACCTTGAAATTATCCAAGAGGAAGTTCCCGAAACTTGCTCCGTAATCGCTTTGCAACCAAGAATTTGATATAATCATTCCAAGTCTGCCAGCGTTCTGGAGAAAGCTCGTCGCGTGAAGAATGAAGTAAATGTAGATTCCAATTTCGAAACCTGCTCTGATTCGAGGCTGAAGTCCGTATTTTTTCATTAAATTGCCAATTGAAGCAGATACCGCCTTTCGTGTCGATGGAGGCACTTCGAGCCATCGTGTGTAAGGCGGGTTGGCCACCACTACTGAAACATCATCCAAGTGAATTTTCCTTCGTTCTACGCCTGATGCGGTTCTGATAGAATACGGAGCTAATGCTGTTTGATGCGGGTTTAGATTGAAGAAATCGTCAACAACGATGTTCATCTCGCTCACTGGATGCTTGACATCTCTCATGGCTAAGTTCATGGCAGCTAATTGGGCTGGGAAAGGATTGATATCGAGACAGAATAGTTTGGGGAGAATTTCTTTGTGGCTAAGCTCAGGATCGAGGTTTCGGAACGCATTGTAGGCTTTTATGAGAAAGCCGCCGCTTCCAGTAGCAGGGTCAAGAATCGTATCCTTTGGCGACCGAATCGCCCATTTTGTGATAAGTTCAGCTATTTGTGGCGGTGTGTAAAATTGCCCTAGATCGTGTCTTTCCTTGTCCGGTATGATTCTTTCATAGATGAAGCCGACGATATCCGCTTCAATTTCTTCCAATCTGTAACGGTCCATTTCTTCTATGAACGAATTTAGTTCATCGAGGACAGTGGGCTCATTAGGAATCAGAATCCAATCAAAGAGACCAGTAGAGAAAATGGGCTCAAAATCTCGCGTGATGGGAACAACTCGATTGAAAATCTCCGTCATTGACTTGACGAAACCATTTGCATCCAATCCCGTTATTGGCCGTAGTCTGGGTAGGTCATCGTACTGACGCTCTAATATTTTGTAGAACACGATTTTGTTCATCAAAACGTAAGCCGATTCTCTCGCGAATCTTTCGGGAGTGAGTTTGGCAATTTCAGATGAGAACTCATCAACTTTCTGTCGGAAGTCAGCGTTATGTTCCAGTTCCTCTTTGACACATGGGAGAATTTGTAAGGAAAGGTATTCAACAAAACTGCGGAGTCGCAATATGAAAGCCCAATCGACGGGCGTCTTGATTATTGCGACGCCTGCAAGCCAGCGACCGACTGTGACGAGGATCTCGCTTACGGATTGCTCGTTTAGCTGAATTTCCTTTAGGAGAATGCGGTGTCTGTCTATTCTGAACGGTTCGCCTCTAGGGGGAACCTCAAACATCGCGAAAATTTCGCCATTGGTAGTTGCAAACATCGTCGCGCCGCAGTGAGTGGCATAATTCAGGGCTTGGTCGATTACCAAGTGGCTGAGAGGGTCGAAGTTTCTAGTCGAAGCCACGCCTTTTGCGGTTGTTCTCTTTCGCTTGCATTCAATGATTAGTCGTGGAGTTTTCGGATGCACTGGGAGCATTAAGTCGGCGATTCCAGCGTTGACAGTAAACTGCGACTCAATATCGTCAAATCGAACACCCTCGATTTTGTATTCATTCTTTACGAGAAAATTCTTGATAAGTCTGTAGAGTTCTACTTCGATTTTCCTTTCCTTATCACTCATCGAGGTAGTCTTCCGGTTTGTTTTGTACGTCCAGCATTTTGTATTATGGTTATCCATTTGTTCTTTCCTTGAACCTGTATCCCCGCTGCCTCTGCTGGTGTCTTCCCGTTGAGCGCCATGTGTGGTTTCACAAGGTTATGGGGGGGCGCACTTCATCAGTCTAGCGCGCGGCTTGGCCGAATGGCAAAACGACAATCTCTCAATTGTGCTGTCTAGGGCTCAAGGGTTGGTATCACGAGATGTCTTTCTGAACGGGACTAGGAGTGCATTCCTGTTCTCAGGTATGGTTGAACTGGATTTTTCAACGGTTCTGAACAGTCCGCTGTACGACAGGATGCACAGAGGTATCCGAGATGCGATAGCGCCTGTTTTTCGCGGTCGCCGTTTCATTCCCTTGAGGCTCAACGCGTCAGGGTGGAACGTTGGTACAGTGCGACAACCTAAGTTCCACGCACTAAGACTTCGTATTACAATTCCTGATGTGCTAAGCCCGCGAAGTGACTGGCTCCCTAACTTGCCCAATTTCCTCTAGTTGAACATGCAAGTCCTCGTGAACGGAGAGATCAGCGAAATTAGCGCCTAGAATATGTAAGACTGCGTGCTTAAGGTGCTAGGATGCCAGAAAATTGGCGGCTCTTAGAGTGCTCAAACTTCGAAACATAGTCGATGTGGGTGTCCTACTTGGAAGGGTCTACTATGAGAAGCATGAGGTCGTGGCGGGGGAAGGACGGCTGGCAAACCTGCTGGAGAGGCTCTACTACGCGATTAATGAGCAACGACTGGACGACCAAGTGAGGGATCAAGTGTCCGCAACAAAAAACAGGCTTGAGAAGAAGTACCCGTACACGAACAAGGCGCTTGACCATGAAGATGAACAAGAACTCAAAAGAGACGCGCGGGTTTGGATAGAACTCCTCTCCAAGAGTGTTAGCGGCAGAATCGCTTTCGAACCGACCAAGCCGATCCTCCTGAACACGGAGTCTTTGATGCAGGCGGCGACCAACTATTCGAATCCATTCTTCGACGACAATGTGTGGCAAACCATCGTCGAGGTGGCGCGGAATGACTTCAAGGAGACAACGAGATGCTTCATTGCAGCAGCTTGGACTGCGGCGGCCATGACTGCGCTGAGAGGTGCTGAAGGCGTTCTCAGACAATATTACGAATTCAAGACAAAGAACAAGAGCGGGGGCAAGAAGTGGGCCGAAGTAGTAGGAGAGCTTGAGAAACTGCCCGATGTAGACAAGACCCTTCTAGGATACCTGAACTTCATCAGAGAAAAACGGAACGAGACACAGCATCCGCAAAAGACATACGATCAAAGAGACTCGGAGAATATCTTCACGGTAGTGGTCAACGCGGTAACCGCGATGTGCAATGAATTGCTCACAAGTCCCAAGCAGGCCTGAGCCGAGGGGGCTTGAAAGGTCGGACACACCAATTCCAACGGGTATGCAAATCTAACACAACTATGTTCGACCACATGAGGCACTGGAAGGCAAAACACCAAGCGAAGTTGCGGGAATCAGAGTTGATGGAAAAAACAAGTGGCTAACTTTGATCCAGAATGCAAGCAGAAAACAAGAATAGTCCAGCCCATGTACCGTTCTATGTGCATTTGTCATGAGGTTTAAGAGAAAACGCGACCCCCACAAACTTCTCTCCTTCTTCCGGCATGAGGGTGACTCTGTATCGATCATGTCCGAAATTGGTGGCTAGCTTCACGCCGCTTGTTAGATTCAGGTCTTGAATGATCTGTGCAAGCGAAGAAGAAGAAAGACACGCCGATCTTAGCTGGCTAGCAACTATTCCACAACTACATACGACCACACAAAGCACTAGAAAACCGAACACTAGCCGAGGCAGTAGGTGTTCATGTTAAAGGCAAAGACAAATGGCTCACGCTAATTCAAAACGCGGACAAGCAAAGGTCTTGAATCTATTCAGAGCTTGATGTTTTCATATTCTGCTATTGTTTTTTCTGCGCGGTTGAAGTATTCTGCGCTTAGCCAATTTAGGAACATCGAGATATAGCGTGAGCATAGTGTCGGGTCGGTGGATGGAACCCTAACGATTAGGTGGTTGGGGTTAACTACCACTGATACCGCGCTCTACCAAAAAACTCTCTTTCCTCTGCACCCAATCGAGTTTCGAGTGCAACTTTGCTGATAGCCTCAAGTTTAATCGGGTTCTGGAATTGTAGAGAGTATTGGGTATAGTCGGTGAAAAGAGAAGCCGAGACCGAAACAGTGCCCAAATTCTGGAGCGTAACAACAACTGTTCCAGTGCCTTTAGCAACAAACCCCAGAGTTCTTTCATCTAACCGAATCATGGTTTCGTTAATTGTCTTAATGGGCTCCGTATTCGTTTCAATTCTATCTAATTTGCGAGCAAGCCAAATAATGCTTCCAATTAGGGGAATCACTATGCCGAGTACACTAACAACTGTATCAAGGCTAATGTCCAAATTTACCCTTATCCACAACAGGACTTAAGAGAACCCAATTAACCAACCGGTTTGTTACAGAACGAAAAACTAGATCGACCAAACGGCAACGTTACGTTACCCTATCTTCCTTGGCTTATGTCATCGTGTTACTCGCGGTAATTCGCCCTCGCCCAAGGCGAGAGGTCTTCCTTGAAGCGGGAAAGACGACGACCGACCTATTTCATAGGATGAATCACAGGGGCCGATTGCCCTTGCCGCTCCCTCTCGGGAGCGACCGTTTCTAGTCGTTAAGATCGTCATGGCTCACGCCATGTCTTTCTTAGTCGTTATAGACGACGGATTGACGACGGAACGCGACGGACGGTAAAAACCGTCGTTGCAAACGTTAACAATCGTTTGCACTCACGTGCAATGACTATACACGTGCGTTACGGCTCTCACGCACGTGTGTCAAATCCAGATTTGACTAATACCAATGCCAACCTCTTGACTGATTTCCGTTACGTCGCGAAGGAATGTACCGTACATACTGAACAGCTATAGAACAGGCGTGCCAAGACTAGCACCGGGATGACCGCCTTTCCGGCGTAGGCGGATGACCGCCTTCCGATGAGCAACCCGCGACACGGCCGCCTACTACTGGGAAAATCCCCTTTTCGCCCGCGCATCTAGAGCGACTTTCTAACCGTCGTTATCGAAAGGCCGAGATCAACGTAACTACAAATCGTGCGCGCACACACACAGAATCATGAGTTCAAAATACGATGTCTGGAGCGAACTCTCATTTATCTAACGGCGAGGACTAAGATCGTATCGGATGTTGATCATTGTCCAAGGAGCCCATGTTCTGGTATGTATGGCAGGATGACATGCAACTTAGACAGAAAGGGGTCATACCTTGGGACCAGCTCAAGAAGGGAATCGAACTCTCGCTAGAGAATGCAGCGAGACTGAAGAACGACGCTGATCTGCTTTTTGCGAACCGTCGAGTAGGTTCTGCGGTCGCGCTTTGGGTGGCAGCGTGGGAGGAGATAGGAAAGGCAGTGCTCCTATTGAAACATTGGAAGCTTCGCCAAGATATCAAAGGGCATTCTTGGAGACGAATCTTCAGAGAACACTCACCGAAGCAGAGCGCATGTTTTGAGAACCGGGATCTTCTCTGGGGTAAGAATGGTGACCAATATCGCAGTGAAGGGTTGGAAAAGCTGAGACTCTCGTTGCGATACGCCAAGGAAGTGTTAGGTCTCTACGTCAACTGGGTGGAAGAGAAGAAGACTTGGTTCTCTCCATCAGATCGAGAACTCATGGGGTGGGACAGGTACCTGAGCTATTCAGTTACCGAATTCTTGGTCGCAATCCCACAAAGGGTATCCACCATTCTAGCTGAGAGCGATAGGAATTAGTCACGATGCGGCAGAATGGGAGATGAGGCAGTTGCGTCGTCGTTTTCATTGGCGCAGGCCTCCGTCGTCGTTTAGGGTAATGTGTGTGTGGGTCAGCTGGTGCGGGCAACAGAAATTGAACTGTACCCTATCACCCGCTAGGTCACCCAACTCGCACTTATTCGTGGGAAGTGTGGTTCGGAAGCTTCACAACGAATGCTCCATCGGAAAGCTCTTTGACGATTTCCCATCCGGCGTTAACGCACTCAATTAGCTCCTCCTTGGAAACGATCTTACTGGTAAACCGACTTCCACCGTCCGTCGCATGCGGGGTTAAGTGCTCGAATTCCTTCCGGAGCCTGCTTCTGAGTGCGTCGAGCCTCATGGGTCGTCCGATCTCTCTCTTGATGGCTTCGATCTTCTGTTCGGGCAGACCCATTGTTCTAACAAAGTCCAATAACATGTTCATTCGAGTTTGTTCGTCGCTCACTCCGGCCACAGTCCTCATTCCGTGCTCGTATTTTGCCCGCATGAACTCCTTCGCTTGCATTAGATCATCAATTGTTCCGTGGTACCGTGCCTGAATGCCCTTGATGTGCCCCATTAGCGCTTCCTTGTCGATGTCATCGATTCCACTTAGTGAGTTGTAGAACATGGGTCGAAAACTCTTACTCGAATACTTTGGCTTGTCCTCCGATTGGCCGGTTTTCGGATTCTTCTTCTTAATTGTGAAACCCGCTGCGTACATCGTTCGTATTACCATGACCCCCGCTTGCTCATCGGTCAAGTACCCCTTAGTTCCCTCGGTCTTGTCCAGCGTGAACAGGTAGCTGTCCGGGGTGAGTTTCTCACCGTCTCGTAACCTTGATTCTAAGTAGTCTTTGAGAAGCTGCATTCCGCTCGGAAGAATGTAGGTTATGTAAGTCTCTGGCGTTCGCGCTATTTCCGCCCCATCCCACGTGGCGTAGATGAGAATGGCGCAGCTCGTTTGGCGGGCGAACTTAATTTCACCCTTTTCGAGCGCGGTAAAGTCTAGGTCTAGGACGTTGCGAAGAGTCATCGGTGCCGGGTCGTCTAAGACTCCGCGCCGAACGCCGCTCTCTCGAAGGAAGGCGAAGTAGAATTTGTTACGGGACTTCGGGGCGAATCGTTTTACTGTCTCGTATTCCTCTTCCTTCGGAATGTACTGGGGTTCGATGCGTGTGCGTTTAGGTGCCGGGAGTTCAAACGCCGCCGCACCGATTATCGTGCCGTTATGCTTCAGGAGACTAACCATTGTGGCATGTATGAAAATCGCTGTAGCCATGTGGACCTGTTCAATCTCCTTTAGAGCCATTTCAACAGTGTCTAGCATGTTCTCGCGCACTTCTCCTTCCGCCTTGTACTGATCTATGAATGTCTGCGGCGTCAGCTTCAACGTATTCAGAAAAGGAACAAGCGCCTTGTAGTAGTCCGCGCGAGTCACTTCGTTTCGTAGTTTTCTCATCCACCTGGCGAACGCTTTGTCCGTTTGGATTAGCGCTTCGATTTCGGCGGCCACCCGTTTCGATGCCTTCGACATTTACGCCGTCTCGATAGGACTGAAGGTGAACCCCATTGACTAAGTAATTTGCTGCATTTCAGTCACGGGAATTAATCTTAGCCTCTTGTCGCGTGGATACGAATCTTGGGTTCAATACGAAAAGAAGCACCGACTGATGAAAGATCACAAGCCCATATCGGCTACTGGTCGAGAAAACTCCAGTAACGTTCGCGTTGCGATTGCGGCTGAGTGATTATGTTCAGGTTGGACTTTGGAATTTTGCCCGATCGATGAATTCTTCGGCGGAGTTGACGAAGTTTTCTCCCGATTGGTAAAAACGCCATCTGATAGGTTTGCGAGGCCCGCGAACGGGATTCTTACCATACGGGAATCCATAGCTCTGGATACGCGTAGTTCAAGTGTGAGCACCAAATCGCGATCTCTTGGATAGTAGAGACTCCGAGAAAGTGAGGAAGCGCTGTTTTCGGGCGACACGCTAGTTTTGCGCTAAAAAATGGTATAACCGGTCTTTTATCAATCACCAATGTGATAACGCTTTACCAAATGCTTAAGAACGGTGGCGATGGCACCCTGTGTTCGTAGTTAATTAACTAAAGGAGGATATTTAGGAAAATGGTCAAGAGATGCCCATCATGCGGCTACAACAACCGTGATGACGCAGCATTCTGCTCAAGTTGTGGCGCGTCACTTGTGGGCGCAGCCCCAGCCCTCAAACCCGTCCCCTCAGTCCGCGTGGTCACACCAGTTACAGCAGGCGGTCCGATCAGGGTTCCAGCGCCAGGACAATGCTTCTACCACCCTAACCTTCCAGCCATCTACGTCTGTAATCGTTGTGGAAGATCTATCTGCCGCGACGACTCCAAAGCTTACATGGACCTCGTGCTTTGTCCCCAATGCTATGCAGGGGTAGTGCCAATGATGCCAGCTCCGCAGCCTCCAGCCCCCGCCTACCCGCCACCGATGCCAGCAGCGCCGGCTCCATTTATGGCACCGTTTCCATCGGCCTTCGCTCAACCAGCACCCCCGAGAGCACTCTGGGGATTCATACTCGCCATGATCGCAGGGATTCTCATAATTCTCAACGCTGCAGCTCTGCTCGCGAACTCGTTCTACACGCTCTGGATTGGAGTATTCTTCTGGATCCCAGTCATCGACACGTCACCATCACACAGCCTCATCTTCATTATCGGCGCAATCATTGGACTC
>Ga0315280_10007108_pt1 | contig 15173 bp, 20 predicted proteins | sample YL17G06_40_MG_FD_203697 | JGI IMG/M metagenome (GOLD analysis project Ga0315280, IMG submission 203697) | Sediment microbial communities from Yellowstone Lake, YNP, Wyoming, USA - YL17G06_40 | ecosystem: Environmental > Aquatic > Freshwater > Lake > Sediment | place: USA: Wyoming | collected... | reverse complement strand
CTGTTATTAGATTTTTCAATTGATTAATGGGAGTCCCTTCTTTCATTGGGTCAAAAAGCTCTTTCACTATTAATCCATCTTTTCCGAAGTATTTCTCAATCATCTCTGAAACCGTTCCTTTCTCTCCGAAGTGGGTGACCATCAAAGAATCAACTTTCCCATTTTCTCCAAAAATGTCAGTAAACTTTTGTGAAAGCTCATCAGATGTTTCTTTGAGAATTTCAGCGAACTTGCTATTCAAGTTGTTGAATCTTTTCTCTATATAGTCGACTCTTTCTGTGGTTCCTATGGTTTTAAGCGCCACGACGCCCACTTTAAGAGAAGAAACAAATCGATTTTCAATGTTTTCTGGCTTAACATCTTTAAAATATCCTACAATTTCTTCATCATCTATTCCAAAATCGGAAACAAGAAGTTTTCCATCTTTAATCAAGATACGAGGTGTCAATCTTGCACCCGAAGAGAGCCTCTGTATTGTCTTTTATATAAAACTATTAGAGTTATAATCAGTATTTTCATTCACCTACGAAAATTAAACCGAGCAAATTTAAGGAAGTTGGTCGCCAATAAATATTGTTACGGTTTAACCTATTGAAATGGCGTTTGACAGTTTTAAACGACAGTATAAACCTAACCCCCCGCACTACTATGTTCAGAATATATGAGTCTTCTTGAGGAAAGGGCAAAATCTTAGCTAAGATCCAATAACAAGGTCAGTTGATGTGTCTCTAGCGCGTGCGCTAGAATGCAAGCAAAGAAATTAAACAGTAGAAGGGTTCATGGTCGATAAAATCCACAATTATAATGCCCATGTCCTCTATTTCTCTTCCATTTCGGGTTGGCATTTCCACCTTGGCGACAACGGTCAAGCCAAGGCATCGGTCTAGTATTACCCAATGCCCATTGTCTCCGTCTTGCAGCTTGGAGTTTTCTTCGCGTATCAATGACTCTGATTATAGTTTCAATTTCGTTTTCAGCTTTTGCCAAACTAGGCGACTTATAGATATATACAATCTTTCCCCTGAGTCCTCGTTCACTCATTTTCTTTTCCTCAATACTAAGAACTCTCTATTCGACTCTTTAACTTTTACGGCATCATCACCCGATTGTTAACAGGGAGAAGCATCGCCCACAGAGCTAACAGAACCGTTATTGACATTATTGATAAAGCCAAGAAGGAAGGTGAGATAGAAGAAGACTCAGAAGCAGAATATGAACGATACCAGATTGATGATGAAGATGACTATGAGGACTAAGTAACCTATTTAGGGTGTATCCTCTATAATCCTTTCTTTTTCTTTTTCAGTTCTTCCAATTGTTGTTGTATATTTTCTAATTTTGTTTGTATGTTTTCCGATTGTTGCTCTCTTTTCAGTTCTCTAAACTGCTCGTCCAATTCTTCACGTTGTATTGATTCAACGATTGCTTTACCCATCAACATTCCTTCTAGAACATTCGACAGTACCCATGCGATGAAAAAGAATGCAATAGACCAAAGAGCCCAAAAAGCAAAAATCACTGATTGGAAACTATAGCCGCCAAAGGCATAAAGATTTGTATAATAGTAAACATAGTAGCCGAGAGCTATTGGTGGAACAAACCATATAACCAAATAGATTGAAACTAGAGAAATGTAATACTGCCATTTCCTCATATTTTCAGATGCCCTATTTTATCTTTTAACCAATTTATGTGTCAACTGAACTTTAAAAATTATGAATTTAAAATCCATGCGCGCGCGCTAGCGTTCCAAAAATTTTTTTCACGACGGTTTTGTTCCAAATTGAGTCTTTTGACAGACTTTCTGTCATGTTGAAAGAATGGTGATTTGTTCCAAATGTCTTTGCGCGCGCTGTAAACAAATCAGGGGGAAAATCGAATTTTCCACGCGCGCGCTCTGGTGGCTCGACCGTGCATTGTTCCGAAACAGAAGTCACTTTGCGTGGTAAACTCTTGCCCACTTTAAAACCAGGGAACTTAAGAGTTCGACTAACGTCCTCTCTCTTTATGATTCTTCCACACTCTTCTTCCAACTCTAAATTCACATCACTCAAATTTACTGTAACGTAATTACGTATTGTCCTGTGACCTATTCCACACTTCTCTCTAGCCTCATTTAGGGTGTATGCCTCTCCTGGTTCAAGAACTGTGCATGTGCATTCAGCAAATTTGATGAGACTTGTCTCGTACGGTCCTCGCGTCATGAGTGAACACCTTGAAATGATAATGGGGTTTGCATTTCATAAAAAACTTGCCCTCCTATGAAGTCAGCGGATGAAAAAGATGAACGGAAATCACGCGCAGAAATCACAAAAAAATGAAACGGGAGCTCTGGAAAATGCTTGCCAGTCAAGGAAAACGGTTGACATCCGGCCTCTCAAAGCTTTCGTTTGCGCCAATTACCCCAAAGACTCCGCACTCTATGAAGTGGTCGTGACAGATGAGGATTTTCTGGATGTGGCGGAGTTTGCCGTGAAAGTCGGTATATTCTTAAAATTGTCTAGGAGAACCAAGAATTGACCATAAAAAATGGATTCGACATAAGGGTTTCGCCCAAAATTTATAAGAAAAACAGGATGTTCACGGTCTTGACTTTTAACATCCTGAAAAACATAAGAAGTTTGGCCGAAATTGATATTCTCAAGCGCCTATGCACCATCAGGACCTCCTCTGCTTATAAGTGGACGGTTGCATCCTGTTTTTCTATAGTAGGTTTTTTTGCCTTATGTCTTTGTGTTTTTCCATTGCACCCTTCGCTTTTTTCACGTTTTTCGTCTATACTCTTTATTGGATTGACCGCACTTTCGCCTGGGAGCGATGACGAGCCGAGCAGCAGGCCCTCGAACGAGGGTGAAAAGGGCAAGGAAGGTTCGGAAAAGCCAAAGAAGAAACGAAAACGTAAAGAAAAAGTAACGAAAGATTTTCTCAAGCTGCTATTCCCTGGAATCGACAGGACTGAGGTATTTGCAGAAGAGGGACCATGCGTAGCCGCATATCGCAGGGTCAGCGCATTCGATCAGGTGGTTAATGGCGACAGCCTGAAATGTCAGAAAAATGAGAATAGAGATACGGCTATGAAGATCGGGGCCTCACGCGTATACTATATTGGTGATGAGGGAAAAAGCGGAAAAGACTTTAGCGCTAGGAAACTGGGCTTAATCCTCCAATTGGCAGCGGCTGGAAAAATCCAGAAGTTAATTGTTAGCGAAATTGATCGGGTGGGAAGGGATGCGTTCGAGGTATTATTTTTTCTTTTCCGGCTTCGAGCCTGCGGCGTCACTTTGGTAACGCATGAACGGGAGTTTGATGTGAAGAAGTTTCTCGATTTGGTTGTGGTAGTCGTCAAAGCGTGGAGTGCTGAAGACCAAAACAGGATCAGGGGTGACACCGTTCAGAGAACGAAGGTCACCCATTTCCGAGAGCAAAAATGGAATTTGCCTCCTCCCATAGGATACGAAAGTAAAGAAAACTGGATTACCAAGACTCCTGGTTTCGAGCCGGTAATTGGTGACATTTTTAGGCTTTTCCTCAAATACAGAAACTACAGTTTAGTTGCCGAAATGGTTAACGACCTCCACGGCAAATTTCTGAAGAAACATATGAAGAAGCCTCTAACAAGGGAGCAGGTTAAGGAGGTTCTTGAAAACACTATCTATATCGGCAAGCCGCGATTATACGGGGAGGCTACGGAAGAAAAGTTTGGAATAGTAGTCATCGACGATCCCAGTCTATCCTGCGTCGGCGAGGACACATTTGAAAAGGCACGAGCAATTACTAAAGCGAAAAGCAACAAATATGCACGGCGCAAAAAACCACTGCAAGAACTCTTAGAGACCTTTGGTTTGGAGAAAGTACTAGAGTTTCTGCCTCATGTTGGAGTCTTTTGCCCAAACTGTGGAAACAAGATGGATGACAACGGTGTTGGTTACAAATGTCCGAAATGCAAAACACAGCTTGATGTGCCTAAGAAAACAGAGCTCCAAAAGCTTCGAGAATGTGCGCTAACTGAAGAAAAACGTCTACAACTGCTAATCAAACTACTGGGAAAATACAAACGGAAGGGCAAAAAATGGAAGGACTCCGAGATTGAACGTTTACTAAAGAAACATGAAAAGGAGAACGGTGGAGATAATGACGAAGAAGAAGAGAGTGAAGGCACTTGACTCCGTTGCTTAGGCTATTCACCGAAGGTCACGATGGAATTATAAATGGGAGTGCGCGTATCGTCAGCCCAAATCGAGAATCCAGTCATTCTTTCGTATACAATTCATCCGCAAGGAGGTGATTGGTGTGGAAAGCGGTTCGACCAAGAAAAGAGGAGTAACTTATGCACGAGTCAACGGGTGCATTGATAACCAAAGTCTTCACTACCAAATCTTCCTGTGCCAAGAAAAAATGAGGAACGACCAGGTGGAAACAGTCCATCCCCCAATAGTAGACATTGCGTCAGGAAAAAGTCTTCAGAGATCGGGGCTGGAGGAGCTGCAAAAACTCGTTAAAAGCAGAAGTATCGACTACCTCTACATCTCTGACTTAAGTAGGCTGGGCAGAGAAGCCATCAAAACCCTGCAATTACTAAAGAGTCTCTCAGAGGCTGATGTTACAGTGAAAACGGTGGACGGAGAGTTCACATTCAGCGGTTTGGACAATATTGAAAGTGCGTAACATGACAAGCATTTCAAGTAAGAAAAACGAATCGCGATGATCATACCCTTTCTCGTCTGGCGAGTTTTAAATTATCTCCCTTTTTCATTTTTTATAAATTGCGCGTTGGTCGGCTTCTTTATGCTCATAAAGAAATCTTGATGGAGAGGTATTTGGCAATCTGTCGGTATCTTGTTTGCAAGGTTGACTCGGTTATTCTGGCAACCTCGGCTATTTCTCGTTGTGTCTTCGTTTCCCCTGTTACGATTGAGGCAATGTAACACGCGGAAGCAGCTAAACCGACTGGGTTTTTTCCTTGAGAGAATTTTTGGCCTCTTAGGCACTGAATGATTTTTTCTGCTATTTCTACCGTTTTTTCTTGTTTGAAGAGGCTGGTTGAAAGCTTTCGGACGTACGTGCTGGGCGTCGCTGGTCTGGACATTGAGGCTATTTGTTTGATTAGAGTGTTGTGGGTGTGTCGCATTTTCCCGGCGCTGATTTTTGACAGGTGCGCTATCTCGTTTAGTGATCTTGCAATACCAGCTTGTCTGCACGCGATGTAAACAATCGTTGCAGCTAGCACCCTTGTGGGTGTTCTTTTTGTCAGGTTTGTCTGAATAACTGTCCTATAAACGCCTAGGGAAAGTTTCAGCGTCTCTTCTGGAAGAGAAATGCATCGACCGATTCTTGTGATCTCGAGAAGGACAGCCGCCAAACTCTCTTCGGTCGAGTCGGATACTCTGAGCAACTTTTGCCATTTTTTAGAGCTATTTTCGCTAAGATCCAAATGAACTGAGGGATTTTCTTGGCTGATTTGGAGACTGCTTTGCCTAATGCGTTTCTTTGGTCTGTTTTTGATGCTTTTCGGATCTATGACGAAACTGCAGTTCGAGCACACCGTTTTAATGCCGTATTGAGACAGCCGCTTGCTTCCACAGTTAGGGCATTTAGTGACTTTTTTGGGGGCGGTTTTCACCGCCGCTCCTTGGAGAGCCATTTGCTTTTCCTCAATAGTTTACTATCATTTGAGGGGTTGGCTGGTCTGGTTTTTCCAAGAGTTCGGTGTATCGATTGAAGATTTTCTCTATTTTCAGTGTTTTTCTGTCCTTTGGCATGGGTGGTCTTTTGGCTTTTCCTTTTGTGTATCTTGTCCGAATCGTGTTTGCTTTTTTAAAGAGCTTTGTGTCAAGAATTTTGTATTCTCTAACGTAGTCTCTGAATCCAGCGACGTTGAATCTTCCGACATACAATTCGTTCGTGACGATGTCTCGTACAGCCCGGGCGTTCCATTCCTTTACTTTTTTAGTTTTTATTCCCTGTTTGTTCAGCAAGAATGCCGTGTGGGGAAACGACTTTGACTTCACATATAGGCTGAGGATTTTGTTTACTAGGTTAACTTCGGTAGGGTTTGGGCGGAGGCACCCATCACTGCTTCTGTTATAGCCGAGGGGCGGATTGGCGTTTGGCCATTTATGTTCCTTTGCGAGAGCGTATAAGCCCATTTTTGACCTTTCCCCTATTATTTCCCGTTCAAGTTCAGAATATGATGCTAAGTTTCGGAAATTGAATCTACCAAGTGATGTGGTTGTGTCTATGTACTCGGTTGCACTGCATAGGCCTATTCCTAACTTTCGAAGGTTTTTTTCCGTGGTTACCAAATCTATCAGTGATCTGCAGATTCTGTCCAGTTTCCAGGATATGACCACGTCGAATTCTCCCTGCTTTGCCTGTTCAAGCATGAATTGAAATTTCGGTCTTTCAGTGTTTTCTCCACTCTTTCCTTCGTCGACAAAGACATATTTTACGGTCCAGCCTCGTTCCTCACAGTATTTACAACAACTGCTTACTTGTTCCTTAATGCTGTAACCAAACTTATTGAATGAGGATGTCCTCGCGTAGATGGCGGCATTCTTTTTCTTTTTGGGCTTTTCCACTTTATTTTTCATTTCTTGAGCATCTCCAATTCTGCCCGGTGTCGTACAGATGGGAAGGTCTCGATAATCGCTTCCTGATGGTCTTGGAGAACATTGTTTCAAGCTCCTTCTCGATTCGTTTTGGCTCCAGTTTGATTTACATTTTGACATGGCCAAGTCAGATGGTTTAGGTTCGATAGACTTAGAATTAGGTCCGACAACTTTGTATTTATTTGGAATTCGTTAACGCTGCACAGTTTTACTCCGTTTTCGTTGAGAATTTTCTCCACGTTGACCAAGTGCTCGAGCGATCGGCTTAAGCGGTCTAATCTGGAGACAACCATGATGTCAAAACATCGTGACTTGGCGTTCTCGAGCATTAATTGAAACTCCGGTCTGTCAAGAGTTGTGCCGCTCTTGCCTTCATCGCGGTATGTATGGCTTATGGTCCAGCCTTTTCTGTTTATGAATTTTCGACAGGTCGCAATTTGCTCGTTGATGCTATTTTCGGAGTTTTTGTTTACGCAGGCTGCTCGAGCATATATGGCCGCCCGAATAATGTTTGGGCGAGTCCCAGTTTCAGGAGCTGATAAATCGACAGGCTTGACAGGGTCATTGGCGACTAATTCCATTCCTTGTGGGCGTTCATTTGCCATTTGTTGAAAACCTCTTGCTCTGCACTTCATTTCCCAAAGGAGCCTCATCGTTTTCTGTTGTCGTAATCTGCAAAATGGCCTCGTTTATTCTGGCTTGCAACTCTCTAAGAGCTTGCTTCAGGTGCATGTCTAACTGTTTTACGTCCTCAGTCACTCCTTGGGCGGTTGTTTCAATCCGGCGTGCTTTGTACCTGATTTTCTTGACCCACTCACAGTAATCGTAGGCGTCTTTGATTGCTTGGTTGATTTTCTGATCTGCGAAGAGTTTGTGGAAATCAATTTCCTTGTGACAGAAGGGATGCAATGCTATCATGGCTGACCTGACTGCACCGTATGAGATTTTGAAATTTTCTCGATCTGTAACCAGAATCACGCCTTCAGAACAGTTCTCAATCATGAATCCATTGGCTGTTTTTGGCATCATTTCAACGGCAAGAATTGCGAACCGTTCGCCTCTCAACTGCATTTGATTTCTAACTTGATGAATGAATGACCTATCCCAGCCGCTGCTGTTCTTCTTTGATTCTACAAGGATTTTGTGACCTAGATTTGATCCATTGAACCTAGGTACTGCCAGAATGTCAATTTCTCCCGAATGGCCCAAATGCTCACACTCATCTTCAGGATAGAACTCTTTTAACTCTTGAACTAAGTCGAGTTCGCCTCGGTCTCCCTTTTCTTTCGGAACTTTTTGGAAGCGCAGTAGCTCTTCAAGCAACGGCAGTGTAGAGGGCAACAGTTGCGCTAACAACTCCATCTGTTGAGGTTCAGGAAAACCCATCTTTTCAAGTGTTTCCTTGAAATTGTTGGCGAGTTCTTGCTTTATTTCTTCCATTTTTCTTTCTGTAACTTGATTCAGCGTATCAGTAATTGTTTGTATTGCATTGAGAGTATCTTTAAACGTGGGTGTTGCCTCTCGAAGTGTCTTGAATTCACTTTCCAGCTTTGTTCTTGTGTCTTGGAATTCCTCTTTCAGATCTTCTCTAAGATTTTGGGGTAGTTTTTCAATGAGTTTGGGAAAAGTCTCTGTGAAAGTACTTATTGGTTCAAGAATTCTATTGATCTGTCTTTGAGTGTTTTCTAGCAAAGTCTTTGAAAGTTCGTCGATGATTAACTTTGAATCAGCGGTAAGTCTCAGTTGAGGAACATTTTCCCATATGATTCGGGTCATCGAAATAGCAGCGTTGATTTCATTTTTCCCCTTCAGATGGCTCAGAAAACCCAAGTTCGCGGTATCTATCAGAAATCGGTTTGATTCACCGCCGCAGATTGGACAAATCCTCTGCTCACAGGTCACACTGATCACGCTCAGAACCCTCTGGGATGTCTTTGCACCAGAAAGCTTGGAAATCCATTCCCAACTCTTGTGTATCGAAATGGCAATGACTGCAGGTGTATATTTTCTCCATTCTTGACCCAGCAACTGAAAAGGATATAGTGCAAAAACAGGCTTCTTCCAGAAGGCTTTCTAGCTCTTCTGACCTAACACTGTATACTTGCGTTATTCCAGCCATAGTGCGCTGAGGAGCGCTTGTATCTACAACGTTACCCATAACAGCATCTATAGTAATACTGGTCGCGGCACTGATTTAAGTTTATCGGTAATCTCACCTATAAATATATAAGTCAAACTCATGAACCTTTAAGGTATGCAGAACGGCTTAACCAAGAAGATTTTGGAGATAATCGAGTCTGCTCATGAACCTTTGGAAACCAAGGAAGTGGAAGGAAAATTGAAGGAGTTTTCGAGGGCAATGATATTTTACAGACTTCATGACCTAAGGGGAGAAGGATTGATCAAGGGCAAAAAAGTGGGATCAGGAAAGGGCGTTTGGATTTGGTGGAAATATCCACCAAAATGAAGGAAGGAACGTCGCATGTTGTTCGGCTAAGTGGTGTGCACCGAATCGGCGCATATTGTTTTCTCAGATTTCCTCGCTGTATTGGCGGAGGGCCTTCGAAACCATCGTTCGGAATATATGGCTTATTGAATAAGTGTGACTTCTATTTCTGATGTCACGCAACTGAAAACTTGTCTCAAGCGCGCGCTATTTGTTACCCTTGGTCGAGTTTCGAGAGGATCTGTTTCTCTTTGGCACTCAGATGTTGACAGATTATCATCTTTTCATCGAGAGAAAGCCGATTGTACTTCTCCAAATGAAAAAGAGATAGAAGAAAGAAAATGTTGCGGAAGATAGACTTCATCATATTCGTTTCCACAGAAGGATGCTCTATGGGTTTCTGTAGGTTTTTCAGACTATCAGTAAGTTCGGCATCAGCGAGAGTTGTCCCGTGAACTGTTCTGCTAAGTTCGCTGTATCTGGACGAAAGTTCGCCGCAACTTTCAGAGATATTTTCTTCGTAACTCCCTAGTAGTGGATAATTCTTCAACCATTCGATGAGGAAATCGAAGTTTTTGAACCTCCTGGCCTGATTTTGTAACAGAAGGTGCTCGATTCGATGATCAAAGAAGTAGACGTAACGTAGGAAATCCTCTATTCCTGCCCGTTCATATAGATGGAGAGTTCTTTTGTTTCCTAGAATGGTCGAAGGGATGAGGTGGATAGCGTCTGTCTTCAACTGAAGAAGATAGGGAAGCGCCCATTCGGGGGCGTCAGACAACTTCTGTGCCCACATTACCATACTAAAAGCCACAGCATGGGAATACTTCAATAATAGTTTGTTGTCACCAGAAAAGACCGCGTCTTCCAATTTCAAACTTTTGTAGTATGCAACGCTCTTTTCAAAGTCCGCATTCTGCAGGATGACAAGTCTTCTTCCCAAAATTGGCGTGAATCTATTCTCCTATACGTTTTTCCCATTCTTCGAAATATTTCCTAAATTGTGGGTCTCCACTGAGAGATGCTCTTCTCTCTAGAGCTTGCATGAAAAGCGCACGTTTCAAATTATCGCTATCTTCAAACGCCTTTAACACACTATCGATAAGCTTTTCTCTTGATGAGGGCAATTCCCCTCCCTTGAGGTCCGGGAAGATATTATACGAGAAATCTGCCAGTTCTTGATTGGTTGAAAACATTTCTGGGCTGTTTAAGATCTTCCTCAAGTCTTGAGGTTGGAACAAAACCTCGGATTCTTTGGGCTTCTCACCCGCACGAGGCGGATTGATGCCAACTTCCTCAAGCGACACTATCTTCTTCATTCTTCCTGCTCTGGCTGAATGCGTCAATATACCCAACCTGTACCATTTCTGCCAGTAGTAAGATATTGTACTTCTGGAGATCTTCACGCGAGATGCGATCTCTTGCTGAGTGTTGATACCGTCGGTCAGCTCGAAAATCCTCATCTTCTCTTGGGAGTCCAATTCCTGAGCCAGTATGTCACGAAGTGATTTGAGATTTCCGACCTTTGTCCATACGATGATTTCTTCGAGCAGTTTTTCGATTCTTGAAATCTTTGCCAGTATTTCTTTATCATGACTATGGGACATCCGTTCTCACCGCCCTTTGCAAGACAGTCTTTGTCCAAACTCATATATATAAAAGCTGATGATCCCTTACTTCGGAGACTTGTATGATTGCCAAAACAATTGCGCTGCTCAACATGAAAGGTGGTGTAGGCAAGACAACGCTTGCAGTTAACATAGCTAGTGCGCTTGCGAAACTGAATGATCTCAAAGTGTTATTGATTGATCTGGATCCTCAATATAATGCAACTCAGTATCTTGTGAACCTGCAGCTTCATCCTGAGTACGTAGACGGAAAAGAACCCACAGTTCTCGACATAATGGGTGGGGCAACAGATGTCCCAAGTGTCGTGGATGGAGCAAAGATCGCCAAGAGAGGCAAAATAAATATCAGTGAGGTGGCAAGGCGTCTTTATCAGCAAGATGAAGGAAATGCGGTACTCGATCTGATTCCTGCAACGTTACATCTTATCAACTTGGAAATGGCCCCACGAGGTTATGAGCACAAGCTACAGAACTTCGTCAACCGTGTTAAGGGTATCTATAACTATATTTTCATTGACTGTCCTCCAACATTTTCAGTGTTTCTATTGAGCGGGTTTCTGGCAAGTGATTACTACCTTGTCCCACTGAAGCCAGATCCATTATCAACTCTGGGAATTCCACTTCTAGAAAAAGTGATCAATGCCTACTCAGATCTTTATAGCAAGGAGGTCGAACCTCTTGGCATCATTTTTACAATGGTCAGAGATACAAGCGAAATGAGAAATGTGCAGGACGGGATAAAGGACACCAGTGCTGGCAAGAGATATGTTTTCAGGAACTCACTGTCGATGGGAACGGCCGTTGCTGAGGCTTCGCGAAAGAACTTGGCTTTGTTTGAATACGCCCGATCTTATAAACAAGGTGAGGAAATAAAGCTGATAACAGGTGAATTATTAAAGTTATTCAAAGAAACCTGACTTCCCATGTTGTGTTTACGCGCGCACTTCATGTTATGATGTAAAAGCATGGGACTACTCACATTTTTGAGATAATTACTGAATACTTCCTTAACAACTCAGCGAAAAGATCAGGGTCAACTACGGCACAATACATCCTGCCAGAATCATTCAGTATTTTGAAATGGTGATACGCCGCTTGAATAGACGTGTCTACAGTCTTTTCTTTCTTTCGTCCATATATCAAGACGAATCCGCTCATTCGAAAATCTTGTGCTTTTGAAGTTTCCGATCGAATAATGTGTTCCGATATATCATCGTTTTTGCTCTTGATTTGGAAACCAATTGTACTGTCCTCGTAAATTCTGCAGACGTCCACGCCAGAGTATTCCTTTATTCCATGTAGATCAATTCTGTATAAGGTTTTCATCCTATCTAACAGTTGATTGAGAGTCTGCACCAATACTTCGTGGGGTTTCCTTGTTCTTTCAAATGCGCTTAGAATAGTGCCTCTTTCTTCAATAAATCTTGTGCTGTCAAATCCCATCTGAAAATGCTTTGCTATGAAACTTCTTGCAAGATCAAACTCGGTTGTTCCATCCGGTCTTTCTCTTCTTGTTCTGTTCAATAGTACATAGACTATTTCGGAAAATCTCTCTCTGTTCAATCTGTTTATGCGAAAGAAGTCTCTTCTTATTCTCCTAACCGATTTTCTGAAATCCTCTAGACTAATGTCTGGATTCCGCTCGAAGATCTCAGATATTAGTATGGTCCACATCCTCCCTATTCTTGTAGTCCTTTTCATTGATATAACGTAGGAGAGCGTCCAGATATTTCATTAGACCATCATTTTATTTCTGAAAATTCGGGTTTCTTCCGTAATTCTGAACTTAATCTTAAGATGGCGTCAATCTTGCTTTTTTTGTATATTCCCCATTTCTTGAGTTCAATCAGACCTTTGTTTTCCAACTCAGAAATCTCATTGCTGACGGCCTGAACATGTAATCCAAGATGCTCTGCTATCTTGCCAGAGGTTCTTTCACCATCAACTGCAAGGTAAACCTTAGCAGCTCTTTTTCTGACAGAGAAGAATTTTAGGAGTAGCTCCTTTAGCTCTTCTCCTCCAGAACGAATTAGCCAACCCATTTGGGCGTCCATTGAGCGTACATGAGAAAGGATTTCATCGATTCTGTCTAGTTCTTCCTTTCTTCCTTCTGACTTATCACTTTCCAAGACTTATCACTTCAAATGGAGAATAGTTTCTTGTAGAATTTCCCGCCAGATTTCTCTACTTCGCGAATAATGCCTATCTCCTCCCATTCCACAAGAATAGGAGAGAGAGTCCCTGCTGTTACGCCAATTATTTTCGCAATCGTCGAAAGAGAATGATTTCCATCGCATGCATTGTATCCTTCAACATATTTGTCTGGATTTTGCTTCTTCGAAACAACCATTTTTCGGACTTTTTCTTTGTCAAAAGCTATTCTTCCGAGTAAGGAAATTACAACCTCATTCTGCTTAATTATCTTCTTCAAATCCTCATCCATTACTGTTCCTCTGGTTTTTCTTCCAGAATGGGTTGTTGCTCAACTTGGCTGACTTGTTTTGGCTTAGGTGCTATCTTGGGTATTTCAATGCCGAAGCCCTCAAGGGAAAAAAGCCTTATCGCTCTTTGACCACCTTTTGCCGACACAGCCTTTGCGATACCATTTTTTATCCGCTTCTTTCCATAGTTTGAGATTGTGGCTTGGCTAACATTGGCGAGTTTCGCTATTTCCTCTTGACCCATCTTTCCATCACTAGCCTGATAAGCTGCTCTCTCTTCTGGGGTTTGAAGGATTTCTTCCAAAAGCGCCTTCACGTGGGGTATGCTAGTTACTTTTGTCCATCTTACTAATTCTTCAAGTAATTGGATCATTTGATCTTCTTTACTCAGTTCATTGTCATTCATTTTTCAGCGTCACCTTCCTTGGAAGCTATAATTGATTTCTTATCGGATTGTTTCCTTGACTTCATTTCGCTCAGTCTGACACTTACTGTCTCAGGAGTTGTGCCAACAACCAATGCTATTATGTTTCTTGAAAGGCCCAAATCTGCGAGAATCTTGATCTGATCTTTCTGATTCTTTTCTGCCAGCAGGTTCTGAACATTGGCGCTGACAGCAACAAGTTTGGTAAGAACATCAAGCTTTTCGAGAATCTCTCTTTTGAACTCTTCATCGCTCACCATAGTTTTTACCTCACTCGAAAAGACCTGATGATTTATAGTATACTTGTTTGCCTCTTCTCTCAGTAACAAGGAACCCCATTTCCTTGAGTTCAGACAGTTTCTTCATTACCGTTATTTCCGCAACGCCGAGCTCCTTGGAGATCTTCTCGCTCAGTTGAGAGTAGTTCAAAGTTCCATCGGAGTAATTGATTATCTTGGCAAAAACCTTGTCTCCGCGCACTTTGGCTCTATATTTCTCAATAATGTCTTGACTGCTCAGTTTGGTGAGTATTATCAACTGATCCAATTTGTACGATATCTCCCTCAGAATTTCTTGTTCTTTACTCATGTTCGTTCTCCCTCTTGTGGAGTATCTAGTTCGGAAACCCAGTAGTCATACATCCTCTTTGGAAAACCCCTCCTCTCCGCAGAAAGCAAACCAGCGTTTTGCAGATCTTTCAAAGTCAATTGCACTGCTCGTTGGGAGATACCCGCCCTTTCTGCGATTGCCTTGGTGTCAGTGAGCCCATCACTTAACGCCCATACCATCCTTCGTTCTTTTGTGGTAAGGATCTTTCCTATCTCTCTTTCAAGTCTGTCTCTTGCCATTATCTCCAGTAATTGCCTGATTTTGACGACTTCGTCGTGAAGACGTAGAAGCACTTTCTCCGACATACTAATCTTCAAGGATAACAGGTGTCCAGGCGTATAAGTCTTGTGATTGTATATATAATGCGAAACGTTTTTTCCAACAATATTTCGCTTTGTCCGTATAGACATGCTCAGGTTGTATCATTTGAGAGAGTCAACTCTGCAGTCAATATTTGAGCTTAGTCTCAGATAACTAATTTGAAACATCTCTCCTCAGCCGCTCTGTTCTCTTCAGTCTCTAGCTACACAAGTCTACGTAGTCAGTGAACCTGATATGAACCTATTGTGTTACGTGATGCATAGAAAATATCTTCCTTCGTTTTAAATCCCTTACCTCTTCACCTCATATACGAGTTGCCTTGTTGAGACCTCTTACTTTCGATTCTGATCAGTTCTTTCGGTTCTGCGATAGCTTTTCCGCATTTTTTACACTTTGACACTTGTAATGGCTCATACATGGGGACTATAATTTTCACCTTGGGCTCTGGGCTTGGTTGTTCAATGAAGAGTTTGTTTACTTTAACGCGGTTCCAATGTCCACAGCTTGGGCATTTCATTCTTAGGGTTCTTTTCATGTTTTCACCTTGATAAGGCGAATTGGTAGGCTGTGAACGTTCCATCGGTCGTTCCGTATAGCTTTTTGATGTAGGCTTCGGCTTCTTCGACGTTCTGGGCTGTCGGGATTATTTGTTTGAAGTCAAGGCTTTGCAGAAGTGTTTGCAGATTTCCTTCGTCT
>Ga0315280_10007107_pt1 | contig 15175 bp, 9 predicted proteins | sample YL17G06_40_MG_FD_203697 | JGI IMG/M metagenome (GOLD analysis project Ga0315280, IMG submission 203697) | Sediment microbial communities from Yellowstone Lake, YNP, Wyoming, USA - YL17G06_40 | ecosystem: Environmental > Aquatic > Freshwater > Lake > Sediment | place: USA: Wyoming | collected... | reverse complement strand
AACGCTGGCCGGAATTTTAGCCCACCTTTTTCAAGGCCACGGGTTTAAAGTCCTGGCTGTCGATGCTGATCCTGATGCCAATCTCGCTTCCGCTCTCGGCGTCCCCAGAGACGAAGCCCGCCGAATTAAGCCTATCTCCGTCCAGCGGGAGTTGATCAAGGAGAGGACCGGCGCCAGTCCCAGCCAGTTCGGTCAGCTCTTTAAGCTGGACCCGACCGTCGCCGATATCCCCGATGAATACAGTTTGACTTTTCGCGGCATCAAGCTTTTAGTGATGGGCGCCGTGCGCAGGGGCGGCAGCGGCTGTGCCTGTCCCGAGAACGTCCTCCTCCGCAGCCTTCTCACGGAGATTATCCTCAACCGGGATGAAGTGGTTATCGTCGATATGGAGGCCGGCATCGAACATCTCGGTCGAGGCACAGCCCGGTCGATCACCCGGATGCTGATTATGGTCGAGCCTGGCAGCAGAAGCATTTCCACCGCTCAGACCATCATGAAGCTGGCTCGAGATATCGGCGTCTCTTCCTTTGGCGTCGTGGGCAATAAAATCCAATCAGAGGACGAGCGAGAATGGATCATGGACCAGTTCCCTAAAGATCTCATCCTCGGAATGATTCCCTACCATGAGACGATCCTCGAAGCAGACCAGCAAGAGCAGCCTTTGATCGACCTCCTGGATGACACCCTGAAACAGGCCTTCGACGGCATCTTCAAAACCCTTCTGGCTGACCATCCGGCTACGCTTTCCAGATAAAAAACAGCATAATCATACAAATTGTTTAGGCCCCGATACTATATTCCCTTTCCTTTTTTTGGCTATTCTGATAAATGTTATTCCTTTTAAGAGAGGACGGCGATGACTTTTAAACCAGAATGTTTGGCCACAGCTATCGGAAGCCTTCCCCACGAGGACCCTTCGGCAGCCTGTGAGATTGTCTTAAAAAATATCCCTGAAATCCCCATCTGGCCTCAGCTTCCCCAGACAAATTTCCGGGAGCAGATGGAAATTCAGTATAGCGAAGGCTTGCCCCGCGTCGTCCTTGAGGAAGAGAAGCGGCGGATGTATTTCGATACCGGCGGCGATCTGACAGCGGAGCTGGAGAAGTTTTACGCGAACTATCTGGCCGAAAACCTGGAGCACTTCCGGATCTCGCCTCAGTTCAGCCGAGGGATTTACGAGATGGAAAAAAAACTCTTAGAGACGGGCCGCCCCCGGCCCCGATATTTCAAGAATCAGGTCACCGGCCCGATCACGATAGGCCTGGGCCGGGTGGACGAGAACAAGCGGTCTGTCTATTATAACGAAATGCTCCGGGATGTCATCGTCAAGGGCATGGAGATGAAGGCCCGCTGGCTGCTCAACAAGTTTACATTCCTCAGATGTCCTCAGATCTGCTTCATTGATGAGCCTATCCTTTCTGCTTTTGGCTCCTCCACTTATGTCAGCGTCCAAAGGCTGGATGTCGTTCAGTATCTGAACGCTGTCATCGATGCTGTCCACAAGGAAAACGGCCTGGCCGGCATCCACTGCTGTGGGAATACGGAATGGACGATCCTCGTCGATGCCGGCGTGGACATCATCAGTTTCGACGCGTATGACTATGGAGAAACCATAGGCTACTATTCCGATCGAATGAAAACCTTTTTCGGAAAAGACGGTGTCCTGGCCTGGGGGATTGTCCCCACTTCAGCCAAGATCGAAAGCGAAACAGTTGATTCTTTGGTCCAAAAATTGAAGACGCTGGTTGCCGGCCTGGCCGGCAAGGGCATCAGCGAGAGCGTTATCTGGGAGAGGTGCCTGGTCACGCCGAGCTGCGGCACAGGCTCTCTCTCCAAGGAGCTGTCCGAAAAAGTTTTTGCGGTCCTCCACCAAGTCAGCCAAAAGCTCAGGAGCTGATACCCAAGTTGAGTGAATTCTTTTGGAGCGGAGATAACGATGGTCCATAAAAAAAGCATCGACCCGGCCGTCACCCATGTCCTTGAAAGAACAAGCGCGAAGGGAATAGCCACAGTCTGGGAAAGGTCTGATGAGCAGAAGCCCCGCTGCGGGTTTGGCGAAAGCGGCTCGTGTTGCCATCTCTGTTACATGGGGCCGTGCCGGATCAATCCCTCCGGCAAAAAGATGCAAAAAGGAGTCTGCGGGGCAACCGCTGAGACGATCGTGGCCTGCAATTTCTGCCGGATGATCGCGGCCGGGGCTTCGGCCCATTCCGATCATGGCCGGGAAGTCGCCAAAACTCTTCTCCTGGCTGCCAAGGAGCCAGAATCGGGCTATCCGATCCGGGATGTGAACAAGCTCAAAAAGGTCGCCCAGGCCATCGGAATCTCCATCAAAGATAAGACCAACGAGCAGATGGCCCTCGAAGTGGCCGGGAGAGCCCTGGCCAATTTCGGCCAGCAAGAGGGAGAAATCTCCTTCATCAAGCTTGCGCCCGAGAGCCGTCAAGCCCTCTGGCGTGAGCTCAACATAGTCCCGAGGGGGATTGACCGCGAGATCGTGGAACTCCTCCACCGAACTTCTATGGGCGTCGACCAAGACTACCGGAACATCATGCTTCAGGGAGCAAGAGCAGCTTTGGCCGACGGCTGGGGAGGGTCGATGATCGCCACTGAGCTCCAGGACATCCTCTTCGGCACGCCCTCGCCCATCCGCGGCCAGGTGAACCTGGGAGTCCTGTCCGAGACCGAGGTGAATATTGTCGTTCACGGCCACGAGCCCATGTTATCTGAAATGTTAATTCTCGCCGCGCGCGATAAAGAAATGATCGAACTGGCTAAATCCAAAGGCGCCGCGGGGATCAACTTGGCCGGAATCTGCTGCACGGCCAATGAAATCCTTATCCGGCACGGGCTGCCCGTGGCCGGGAATGTCCTTCAACAAGAACTGGCCGTGGCCACGGGCGCTATAGACGCAATGATTGTCGATGTCCAGTGCATCATGCCCTCTCTTCCTCAGCTCTGTGAGCACTTCCACACGCGGCTCGTCACCACCTCTCCCAAAGGCCGAATAGAGGGGGCAAAATATTTTGAGTTTTCGCACAAGAATGCCTTAACCGCGGCCCGGGAGATCGTCAAAGAGGCGATCATGAATTTTCCCAACCGCGGCCTCGTGGATATTCCCAAAGAAAAGATGGACCTTATCGCCGGTTTCAGCCACGAGGCCATCACCTATATGCTCGGCGGAAGTTTCCGCGGCTCCTATGTCCCGCTCAATGACAACATCATCAACGGCCGGATCAAGGGCGTGGCCGCTGTTGTCGGCTGTTCCAACCCGAAAGTGACTCACGACTTGGGTCATGTCAGCCTGGTTGAGGAGCTCATCGCCAACGATATCCTCGTCGTCCAGACTGGATGCTCGGCCATTGCCTGCGCCAAAGCGGGGTTTCTGACTCCTGAGTTTGCCGAAAAGCGCGCCGGCAAAGGCCTGGCCGAGGTCTGCCGAGCCGTGGGCATGCCTCCGGTCCTTCATTCAGGCGCCTGCGTGGACAACAGCCGCATCCTGATCGCCCTCTCGGAAATGGTCCGAATCGGAGGTCTCGGCCGGGATATCAGCGAGCTTCCGGTCGCTGGCGCAGCGCCGGAGTGGATGAGCGAGAAAGCCATTGCCATCGGCCAGTATTTCGTGGCTTCAGGCGTATTCACTGTCTTTGGCATTGGCCTCCCGATCAAGGGAAGCGCAGCCTTTTCCGAGTTTATTTTTAAAGAGTTTGAGAAAATGTTCGGCGGGATGTGGCGGGCTGAGGCTGACCTGCACAAGATTGCCCCTTTAATCATCGACCATATCAACCTGAAAAGGGAGAAACTGGGCATCAGTCGAGGCAAAGAACGAGTGCTCTTTGATATGGAAATGAGAAGAGGATTGGAAATCTGAGATGTCCAGGATCATCGCCACAAGAGCCATCCGCGGAGCCCATAGGCTCGTCGCCAGGGCTGAGAAAGAGCTCAACCAGGGCATCGAGGAAAAAGGGCCGCACACGAAAGTCGAGTTTCCCAACACGGGCTATTATCTCCCTATTTCTTATGGAATCCTGGGTCTCAGGATCGAAACCCTGGCCGGCCTCCGGGAGCTTTTGGCTGAGGCCAAAAGATTGCTCCCTCCGCTTCCGGCCAATGAGCTTTGGACACCCTACCTTGGCCAGACGCTCGACGCGGGGATGGCCACGCTTTTTGCGGACGAGATCATCGAAGCGGTCAAATATACGCAAACCCCCCTTCCTTATCTCCCTGAACAGGCGCCCCAGGACGGCCAGCTCTGGCTGGGCGCGGCCGATGACGTCATCATGAGGGAACGCGGCATCGAGTTTGTTGACGGCACTGCTCCCGGGTTTGCCGCTTGCGTCGGCTACCTGCCGACAAACGAAATGGCAGTCAGGATCGCCCGCGAGCTCCAGGAGAAAAACCTCTATGTCTTCATGGCCGCGGCCACGGATGGAAAATCCATGGCTCAGCAGCTGGCTGAAGAAGGAATCGAGATGGGCTGGAAAACCCGTCTTGTCCCTTATGGAGCGGACGTGACGGCCTGTATTCATGCCCTCGGGTTTTCCACCCGCGTCGCCCTGTCTTTCGGCGGCGCTCAGCCTGGAGATTACCAGCGCGTGCTCCGGTACAACAAGAACCGGGTGTTTGCTTTTGTCCTGGCCTTCGGCCCGGTGGATGATGAAAAGCATGCCCAGGCAGCCGGAGCCATCAATTACGGATTCCCGACGATCTCTGAAGCGGATATTGACCAGATCCTCCCCACCGGAATCTGCACTTATGAACATGTTGTCTCGCCGGTCTCTCTGGACAAGATCGTCTCAAAAGCGATTGAGGTCCGGGGGCTGAAAATTGCCATCACCAAAGTTCCGATTCCTGTCCCCTTCGGCCCCGCCTTTCAGGGCGAACGGGTCCGTAAAGAAGAAATGTATGTCGAGCTGGGCGCGCAGGTGAAAACAGGTTTCGAACTCCTTTCGACCAGACCTCTCGAGGACGTTGAAGACGGCAAGATTGAAGTCATCGGCCCTGAAATCGATGATGTGCCGGAGGGAAGCCAGGTACCCTTAACTCTCTGGATCGAAGTCGCCGGCCGTCAAATGCAGCCTGATTTCGAACCTATCCTCGAACGGCGCATGCACGATTTTCTCAATTGCGCCCACGGCCTTTTTCACATGGGACAGCGGGACATCAACTGGGTCCGTATTTCTAACGAAGCCCAAGAGAAGGGGTTCAAGTTCAGGCATTTCGGCACCATCCTTCACGCCAAAATGCACAGCGAATTCGGGAAAATCATCGACAAGATCCAGGTCAGGATTTACACCCGGGAAAAGGAAATCCTCGAACTTATTGACACGGCCAGGCAGGTCTACAAACAGCGAGATGTCCGCCTGGCTGACTTGACCGATGAAGCGGTGGAGACATTTTACTCCTGCACTCTCTGCCAATCTTTTGCTCCCAATCATGTCTGCGTCATCACTCCGGAGAGGTCGGGCCTCTGCGGCGCCTATAATTGGCTTGACGGGAAAGCCGCTTATCAGATCAATCCCACGGGCGCCAATCAGCCGATAAAGAAGGGGAGGGTCATCGATCCGACTAAGGGGCAGTGGCACGGCATCAACGAATTTGTCTACAACGCTTCCCATAAAACCCTGGAAATTTTCAATGCCTACAGCCTGATTGACCATCCCATGACTTCCTGCGGCTGTTTCGAGTGCATCTCCTGTGTCCTGCCCTCGACCAACGGGATTATGACCGTCTACCGCAATTTTCCGGGCATGACCCCGAGCGGGATGAAGTTTTCAACTCTGGCGGGAATGGTCGGCGGCGGCGTTCAGACACCGGGATTCGTCGGCCACAGCAAGTTCTACATCGGAAGCCCGAAGTTCATCAGCGCTGACGGCGGAGCGCGTCGGATTGTCTGGATGAACAGGGAACTCAAGGAGGAATTGGCTTCGATGTTCCAGAAAGTGGCGGAGCGGGAAAAGACCGAGAATTTCCTCGACAAAATCGCAGACGAAACAGTGGCTGTGACTGAGGAAGAAGTCCTGGCCTATATCAGCGAGAAGAACCATCCCGCCCTCCAGATGCCGCCACTTTTCTAAAGAGAAGCGAAGATGAAGACGATCGCAATTTCCGGCAAAGGCGGAACGGGCAAGACCACGATCGCGGCCTTAATCATCCGCTGGCTGAGCGACCATGTCACCAAATCCATTCTGGCCGTTGATGCCGATTCGAACGTCAACCTCAACGACCTCCTCGGCGTTGAGCTCAGGGAAACGGTCGGCGGCATCAGGGAGGAGATGAGAAGTCTGGTCTCCAACCTTCCAGGAGGGATGACGAAACAACAATACCTCGAATACAAGATTCAGGCGAGCCTGGTGGAAACGCCCGCCTTCGACCTCCTGGCCATGGGCCGGCCTGAGGGCCCGGGCTGTTACTGTTATGCCAACAACCTCCTCCGGGATATCTTAAGGAGCCTCGGTTCGAACTATGAGTTTGTGGTCATCGATAATGAGGCCGGAATGGAGCACCTCAGCCGGAGGACGACTCAGAACATTGATCATCTGCTGATCGTCTCCGACCCGATGCCGAGAGGGATCATGGCCGCAGGACGAATCAGCCGGCTGCTCCAAGAACTCGAGACGAGGATCCGGGCAAAATATCTTATCCTGAACCGGGCCAGCCATCCGCTTCCCGACTCAGTCCAAGAATTGATCGCCAAAGAGGGCCTGAGCCTCGTCGCCACGATCCCCGAGGATGAAAAGCTACTGAAAGCAGATCAAACCAGAATAGCCGTCTGGCCTCTTCTGCCGCAGACAGCCGCATATGGGGCCATAGATCCAATGCTTAGAAAAGTTATTTTGTTGGATAAAGGGGTTGGTCGTGCGCTTTGAGATTCCGAGAGAACCAAGCCGGGGCAAGATTGTTGAAGTGACCATCGGCGCCACTCCCGAGCAAGGAGGAACGCGGTCAAAGACTGTGACCATCGGAGGGAGCACAGGCTTGCCCTTTCATTTCTTTGAGGCGGAATTCCCTCATCCTCCGGTCGTCGCCATGGAAGTCTTTGATCAAGCGCCGGCCAGGTATCCTCCCCCCCTGCTTGAATACTACCAGGATGTCATCGATAAGCCGGGAGAGATGGCCAAGAGGTGCGTGGAAAAGTTTGGCGCCGAGCTTATCAGCGTCCGCCTGGAAGGCACCCATCCGGAAAAAGGCAACAAGAGCGTCGAGGAAGCCGTGGAAGTTGTCCAGCAAGTTCTCCAGGCTGTCAGCGTCCCCCTGATCATCACCGGCCACAGCCATTTTGAAAAGAACAACGAGGTGATGAGAAAAATCTGCGAAATCACGGCCGGCGAAAACTGCTTGATCAATTATGTCGAAACTAACAACTATAAGACCATAGCCGCTTCCTGTCTGGCTTATCATCATGGCCTGGTCGCCCAGACTCCGATTGATATCAACCTGGCCAAACAGCTCAACATTCTCCTGGCCGACATGAATTTTCCCGCTTCGAGACTGGTCCTGGACCCTTTAACCGGGGCCTTGGGCTATGGGTTGGAATACAGCTACTCCATCATGGAGAGGATTCGTGCTGATGGGCTGGCCGGCGACCAGATGTTAACTTTCCCGATGCTTATCAACCCGGGCTATGAAGCTTCCAAAGTCAAAGAAAGCCGTGTTTTAGAAAAGGATTATCCCCGCTGGGGCGACGTGAAATTGAGGAACGCCTATTGGGAGATTGCGACCGCGATGAGCCTGCTTGTGGCCGGCGCCGAACTCCTCATCATGCACCATCCCAAAGCGGCAGAAGTCGTCAGAAAGAATATCCAAAGTATGTTCGCAGCTAAAAGTGGAGTCTGAAGATGGCTTTATCCGGACTGGATATCTTTAAACTGTTGCCCAAAACGAACTGCGGCAACTGCGGCGTTCCGACCTGTCTGGCCTTTGCTATGAAGCTCGCCCAGAAAAAGGCAGAATTGAGCGGGTGTCCCCATGCTTCGGAAGAGGCGAAAACTGTGCTGGGAGCTTCGAGCGAGCCGCCTATCCGGCTTGTGAAAATCGGCGGGGCCAATCCTCTGGAGGTTGGAGAAGAGACCGTCCTCTTTCGCCATGAAAAGACCTTCTTCCACAGGCCAGGGATCGCCGTGCCCCTCAAAACATCTGAGGCCGAAGCTTCGCTCTCGGCCAGAATTCAAGAAATTGAAGATTATAGAGTGGAACGAGTGGGCGAGGAGCTCAAGATCGACCTTTTCTTTATCTCTCATGATTCTGAGGACAAAGAAGCCTTGAGGCGCTGCCTCCAGATGGTCAAAGAAAATTCGTCCAAGGGCATCATCCTCGACTGCGGACATCAGGAGGCTCTAAAAGCCGGGCTCGAATTTCTCAAGGATGACCGGCCGGCGATTTTCTTAAGGACTGCTGTCGCCGATAAGGATATCGAGCTGGCGAATGCTTATCAGGCCTCCCTCATCCTGACGGCCCGTTCTTTGGAAGAACTTGCAGCTCAGACGGAGAAGGCCAACGCTGGAGGAGTGAAACACCTTATCCTCAACCTTCCTTCGGAAAACCTCGGCCGTTTACTCCAGCGGAACACGATCTTGAGGAAGAGCGCCCTCAGAAAAAATTTCAAGCCTTTCGGCTATCCTCTTTTTACGTTTATCCGAGCCGATGACGCCTGCGATTTGATGGCCAAAGCGGCTGTTCTCGTCTGCAAGTATGCGTCGATCATCGTCCTTCCTGAGTTTGACAATGCTCTGCTCTATGCTTTGTTTACTCTCCGCCAGAACATCTATGCCGACCCCCAGAAGCCTATCCAGATGGATGCCAAAATCTATCCTATTGGAGACCCAACGCCGGATTCGCCTGTTTTTGTGACGACAAATTTTTCCCTGACCTATTTTATTGTCTCCGGGGAGGTAGAAAACTCAGGGACTTCGGCCCATCTTGTTGTCTGCGACACAGAAGGGCAATCGGTCCTCACTGCTTGGGCCGCTGGAAAGTTTGTGCCCGAGAAGATCGCAAAATTTATTAAAGAAGTGAAGCTCGAAGACCAAGTCAAAACGCGGAAATTGGTCATCCCGGGGTTTGTGTCACAGATCAGCGGAGAGCTCGAGGAAAAGCTTCCAGGCTGGCAGGTGATCGTCGGCCCCCAGGAAGCCTCGGATATTCCAGCTTTTGTCAAGAGTGTGAGTTTGACTTAGAGGGCCCCTTCGAATGAGCGACCGCTTGACCGTCAAATTTCTTCCCTTCGAGACGACCCTCATCGTCTCACCAGGGATGAACCTTCTTGATGCCATCAAAAAAGCTGGCCTTCCGTTCAAGTCCACCTGCGGCGGCAAAGGAACCTGCGGCGACTGCCTTGTCCGAATCCGCGGCGGTTATAAAACCAGGGCCTCAGCGGTCCTCCCCGAGGACCTTTCCCGTCAGGGATACAACCTCGCCTGTCAGAGCGAAGTGCACGGCGATCTCGTGGTCGAGCTTCCTCAGTTCGAGGAACTTTCGCTTCCCGCTATCTCGGAATTGTCTGCTCTGGCAGAGAAGAAAGCAAAGATCTCCGGAGTTCTTGAGGTCAATCCTGTTTTGAGAAGGGTCGAGCTGACCCTCCCTGCGCCGACTTTGGAGGACAATGCCAGCGACCTAAAGAGGATCGAGCGGGAGCTCAGGAATAATAACGGGTTTGAAAAACTGAGCTGCGAATACTCTATATTGAAGAAATTGGCGAGGGCAGTCCGGGAAAAAGAGGGGAGACTCGCGGCCGTCCTCATCCGATCAGGAGACGTCTGGACCATCATCGATATTGAGGCGGGAGGGCCGAAGAAAAGAATCTGCGGCCTCGCCTGCGATATCGGGACGACAACCGTTTCTTGTTCTGTCCTCGATTGTGGAAACGGAGAAATTTTGGCCGCCTCCTCCGGGTTTAACCGGCAGATCAAGTGCGGAGAGGACATCATTTCCAGGATTAACTATGCCCAGAAGCCGAGCCGGCTTCAGGAACTTCAGGACCTTATCGTCACGACCATCAATGCGCTGATCGATAAAGCGCTGCGAACGGCCGGCGTTTCCAGCCAGGATGTCTACCTGGCCTCATTCTCGGGCAATACAACGATGATCCATCTCTTTCTCGGCCTCGAACCCCGCTACATCCGGGAGGAGCCCTACACTCCCACAATCAGCCAGGTGCCGGCTCTCCGCGCACGCGACCTTAACCTTATGATGAATCCCGAAGGCCGGGTGTTTTGCGCCCCTGCTGTGGGCAGCTATGTCGGCGGCGATATCACGGCCGGCCTTTTGGCCACGCCTCTTCTTCGCACCTCCAAGAAAATCTCCTTGTTCATCGATGCCGGCACTAACGGCGAGCTTGTCGTGGGAAACAGAGACTGGCTCGTAACCTGCGCCTGTTCGGCCGGACCGGCCTTCGAAGGAAGCGGCACCAAATGCGGCCTGCCGGCTGCCGAAGGAGCTATCCAAAGAATCAGGTTTCTTGATGATGGGAACCTGAGCTATGAGGTTATCGGAGGGAGAAAGCCCAGAGGCCTCTGCGGGTCGGGTCTTGTTGACCTTCTGGCCGAGCTTTTTATCCACGGCTACATCGACCGGCAAGGAAAGTTCAACGAACCTAAAGCCGGCTCAAGACTTTGGAGAAGCGGCCGCGATAAAGGCTTCATTATCGAAGAGGCGGCGAAATCTTACTGGGGCAAAGACATCGTCATCACCGAAAAGGACATCGCTAACCTGATCAGGACCAAAGGAGCGATCTTCTCGGCTTGTTGCCTTCTGCTGAAGAATATCGGGTTGAGTTTTGAGGCCCTTGATTCAATTTTCCTCGCCGGCAGCTTCGGGTTCCATCTCGACATCGAGAGCGCTATCCGGATTGGGCTTCTTCCGGATCTCAAAAGGACGAAATTTCACTATTTGGGCAACACCTCTCTTCTCGGCGCTTCACTCATTCTTCTCTCAGAAAAAAATCAGACTCTGGTCAACGCCATCGCCCAAAAGATGACCTATGTTGAGCTCAACGCCGAGCCCGGCTACATGAGTGAATACACCGGCGCCCTTTTCTTGCCGCACACAGAGATTGATCTTTTTCCGTCAGTAAAGAAAATGTTATGCACTCTCGCGTCCGAGAGTCGAGCCAATATAAAGGAGGGAAATCATGACCCAGACTATTCTTGACTTGATGAAAGAGAGAATCGTCCTCCTCGATGGAGGATTCGGGACAGAGTTGATTCGGCATGGGTTCCCCCAGGGGGCCTGCCCGGAGACCTGGAATGTGGAACATCCCGAGGTCGTGAAAAAGATTCACCAGAGCTATTTTGAGGCCGGGTCGGACGCTGTCCTGACCAATAGTTTCGGAGGGAGCAAGATCAAGCTCGCCAGCCACGGCGTAGAGAAAAGGTGCTATGAGTTGAACAAGGCGGCTGCTGCGGTGGCCAATGAAGTCAAGCCCAAGGGCAAATTTGTGGGGGGGAGCATGGGGCCGACAGGAAAATTCCTAAAGCCCCAGGGCGATTTCACTGAAGAGAATTTTGAAGAAGCCTATGCTGAACAGGCAAGAGGCCTGACGGATGGGAAAGCCGATTTCCTCTTGATCGAGACCCAGTATGATCTAAGAGAGGCCCTTTGCGCTCTAAGAGGCGCCCGGAAGGCCTCGAGCCTTCCCGTCTTTGTGACCATGACTTTCAACCATGTCCCCCGCGGATTTTTCACCATCATGGGAAACAGCGTCTCCCAGTGCCTGGAAACCCTGGTGAAAGAGGGAGCCCCGGCTGTCGGAGCCAACTGCACCATCAACAGCGCCGAGATGGCTGGCCTGGTCAAAGAGATGAGGTCAAAGACAACTCTTCCGCTAATTGCTCAGGCCAATGCCGGTAAGCCGTCTTTAACACCAGAAGGTCAGGTCACTTATTCTCAGGGCCTTGAAGACTACGTCAGCTTCATCCCTAAAATTATTGAGCATGGCGCCAATCTGATCGGCGGCTGCTGCGGAACCAACCCGGATTATATCCGCCGCATGGCTGAACTAATATTTTAGGTAATTGGTGGCCTACAGAACGTTAGGGCAAATCGCGGGAACCGGCATTATAGAGGGAATTGAAAAGAAGCTTGAAGGTCCCCACGGTCTGACCTCTATGCTGGACTCTGAACCCTAAAAGGATGATCTTTCCCTTTCCATATGGCACCTCGACCACTGCGGCCTTGGACTTGAGAAATTGCTCTCCCAGCATCCAGCCGCTGAGGACGAGGTCCTCAGCCGCGTATTTTCCGACTACGACAGGGGGCCGGCTGTCCGCTGGGACGGGCAGGTCTTGAAAGACAGGCGAATTGGCGAAGAATCCGGCGACTTCGTTAGGCATTCCATAGGCCAGTGGATGGCTCTGGTCCAAGCGGACTCTGACCAGCAACCCTGAGGCAAAATATTCTTCAGGCTTCAGGGAACTCGCGACGTTTTGAACAGGGAGATGAAACTGCTGGATAGCAAAATCACAAGAGGAGCCTAAAGCGACCAGAACTCCACCTTCTTTGAGGAATTCGCCAAGGGCTCTGACTCCGGAAGGCAGGATCCCTCCGATGTACTCTGGAGGCATGGTCCCCATGGGATGGCCGTTGAGGATGAAATCCGGTGATTCGTTGGGGAGGATGATAACGTCGAATCTTTCCCGCAGGTCGCCCGCCTGTATCTCGGCGTTGTGGAGAGAAGTGTAAGGAAAACCGTGCTTTTCCAGGACGAGCCGGGTCCAGCCCTCATCCATGTTGTGGGACCAGGGCTGGTAGAGAGCGGTTCGCGGCAGGCTCACTTTTTGTTTCGGACAGCGGGGCTCTCTCTTGAGGCGAAAGACCTGGAGATGGAATTCGTCGGCCAGGGGTTTCATTTTTTCCGGCGGAAAGGCGCCTGCAGGGATGATCAAATCCCCAGCAAAAAAAATCTTTTTTTGGCCGTCCTGGGCAGGGAATCCTTCTTTCGCCCAGAACACTTGGGCGCCCGACTTCAGGAGGCGGTTGAGAAAGATGACGCTGTCGATATTGGCATAAGAGATAGCGTAGCCGTAGCCCCCTACCCCTGTAATTTGTGCCTCGGGGAGAGCGGCCCGGCTGATTCTCTTCATTTTAATTTCGAGAGGAGAATAAAGAGGAGAAGTCGCCACTCCCATCTGGTAGGGCAGCGTCCAACCTAAGACATCATAGGTGCGGAGGGGAGGGACCTTGAGCTCAATGGGCTCCACAATGCTCTGCCAGAGGGAGGGAAAGCGTCTCAAATCCGGGTAGACCTGGGCTTCAAAGAGCGTCTTCAACAAACGGCCGAATGGCTGGCTCGTGGGAAGGACATAAGTTCCTTTGGGATAAGGGGCTCCGTCGGCTCTGAAATCCTCTTCAGCCTGAAAGACTTCGAGGTCGAGGGCAATGAGATTATTGATCAAGCGGGCGGCAGCTCCTTCATCCCTTTGACCGGGAGGAATGACCCAGCCGAAAGGCGGTTCTTTTTTGTACCTTTCGATGGATTCCAGGCCCATAGCATACTTGGCATAGAGAAGTTCTTGTTTGTGCTTGGCTGCCAGGTCGAGGACGGATTTGGAGGCGGTCAGACAATACTCAACCGCATCCCGGAGATGCCACCAGCCGCCGAGCCATGGATTGGTAAAAAATAGAGAAATCGTGAAATCTCTGTATTCTGGAGGAAAATCTTCCGCCTTGTAAAAGTGCGGGGTGGCATATTCAAAGAGGAATGTCTCGGAAAAGGTAGAGATGATGTTGTGAAAATCACAGACTTGGGTGATGTATCCGGGGTACCATGTATCAAACAGAAACCTGGAGATGACCCCCTGTTTTCCTTCCGACTCGAAGGCTTTAGCGATGGCGGTTCCGATAAAATTTTGCCACCGGAGGAGGAGAGGAGGCAGATTGGGGTTTGTCGGCTCGCTGTCGGGCGGGACGAAAATGAGGGCTGGGAAAGGAGATGTCTGGTGATGGTTGTAAAAAATGTGGGGGTACCAGTCATGATGGATGACGCGGTTAAGGCTTTGCGTCTCTGGAACGCTGAGCATGAAGGAGTCGCGGTTGTTGTCATGGCCGATGTATTCTTGATAGAGCCCGGGGAGGGGACTCGTCTCGTAGGGAGTGCCCAGGTTTTTGGCATACCATTCGGCGACCAGGTCCATCCCATCGGGGTTGGGAAGAACGAGGAGCGTGAGCACATCTTCGAGGATTTTCTGAGTTTGGGGCGAAGGATCGCTGAGAAGATCATAAGTTAACTCGACGATGTGCTGGGCCGGGGCCACCTCGTCGGCGTGAAGGCCTCCGTCGATCCAGACGATGGCCTTCCCTTGGGCAGCCAAGCTCTGGGCTTCGCTTGTGGATAAACCTTTGGCCAGAGCAAGGCGTTTGGAAATATCTTTATAATGCTCGAGTCGAGAAAGGTTTTCTGCTGTAGATATAGCGGCCAGGATCATCGGCCTTCCCTGAGAGGAACGGCCGTATTCGAAGAGTTTGATCTTCGGGGACTGAGATTCCAGCTTCTTCCAGTAGTTGATAGCCTGCTCGTAGTTCAGGAGGTGGTAATCGGCGCCCACGCGAAACCCAAAAAAATCTTCGGGGGTGGGCAGTGGGGATGGCTGGGCAAGGAGGGAGAGGCAAAAAACATTGAGGGTCAGAGCGGAGAGGAAGATTCCCTTGAACTTCCTGACCTGCTTTGTCCTTGTCTTTGGTTGAGAGCCTCCTTTTTCTGACGATACCTTTGTTTTTGCCAAGATCGTCCACTTCGCTCCGGTTTTAACATTATTATGATTAAGAGTATTTTGCAAGCCTTGCCTTGACACTCCCGATAGCTGTGATTTACTATCTTTCACTATGGGAAGATGGGAAAATCAATGCCAAGAGGCACCTCCGGCTGTCGCGGCCGAAAAACAAATTCTTGTTCCTTGAAACTGAGAGTGGAGGGACTGCACATGAGCCAAAAAGACAAAATCCTAACCCTGATATTTTTTTTGGTCTTGGCCCTGCCAGTAACAATGGCGTGGCCCGCAAGGTCTGAGACCAAGACTGGGGCTACGTCTCCTGTCTATGACTTTGTCATCGAGACTTCATGGCTCACTATGAAGGATGGGGTGAGGCTCTCTGCAACATTCTTTAAACCTGTGCCAACCTCCCCAAATGAAAAGTTCCCCGTGCTCTTTGAGTTTTTGCCCTATCGTAAAGACGACTCTTT
>Ga0315280_10007106_pt1 | contig 15176 bp, 20 predicted proteins | sample YL17G06_40_MG_FD_203697 | JGI IMG/M metagenome (GOLD analysis project Ga0315280, IMG submission 203697) | Sediment microbial communities from Yellowstone Lake, YNP, Wyoming, USA - YL17G06_40 | ecosystem: Environmental > Aquatic > Freshwater > Lake > Sediment | place: USA: Wyoming | collected... | reverse complement strand
ACACTGGATTTCAGCGCGCGCATGTGTGTTCCTAAATTCCTTTTTGCAAACATTGTTGAGTTGCGCCTTATGATTGCCGGTTCTCGCGTTGCGGGAGCATCGTTGTTCAAGGACGATGTTTTGGCTGCGCCTTCAGCTTGTGTGCTTGTGTGCTCACAGCCTACCCCCTCGGTCTAGTATATGATCCAAATATGATCTGGAAAACAGAACCAGCACCGCAGCCCACTTAAAATCTAATTCAGGAACAGGCATGCGTGCGCTGTTCGCATTGTAAAACTTCTCTCTTTTCTCCGTTTCAAACAACTCACATAACTTCCTCGTTCTCGGATTCGCCAAATTAAGCTTGAAAAATTTCTCTCTGCCCTCCTACCTCTGTTGAACCATCCCGTGCCTCCCAAGCTTACTGAATTCTTTAGACACAACTCACGTGTTGACTTCAGCAAGCTTGGCCAATTCCCTTGTATAATGACACTTCTCAGTGCTCAGATGAATAGTCCTCAGAATCGACATGACCTTTGGCGTAAGCACCTCAGACATAATTCCTACTTGAGCCATACAACGTTATATAAGTTTTAAAATGTTTTAATTATGTTTTGAGTCTACGGTAGTACAGTTATAACGAAGCCCGGTGCTAAAGTTATAACTATTGAGTCATCGCAGGACGCTTTGAATTATGTTTTGAGGTGGTTTGTTATCACAGCATTTATGACTTCGAAGATAGATAATATATTAAGGAGGAAAATCTTGTGGCAAAGACAATAAGCCTCGAAAAAATCTCTGAGATAGTTCCACGTATTCTTTCCATGCCATCTAAAGTAATGTGGATAGATTACGACGAAGAAGCCGATGTGCTCTACATCAACTTCGAAAAGCCTCAAAAAGCAACAGATAGCAAGATGGTCAATGACATGATAGTGCATTATAGAAAGGACGAAGTTGTGGGAGTTACTGTGCTTCACGCGAGTGACTATTTAAAAGCATAGTTGCAGGTAGCATCAATTCTCATCATATTTGTTAACTAATTCAAAGCACAACAAACCATTTTGGCGCGGATATAGGAATCTGCACCCCATTCCTAACCCCAAGTTATCTGATACTGGATTAATTTCAGAATAGCGGCTGTCTATAAACACTAGCAATCTTGGCACCACATAGTATTGCGCTTTTTGTAAAGAAAAGCCTTCTTGTTGAGACTCTACACAAAAACGTGGTCTTCAGCAATTGTTAAATCTGGTGTTGTGCCATAGGGAGATTAGTAGGAGTGACTTCAATTATGAAACTTGCTGATTTGTTATCTTCTAGGAAAAAGAACTATTTCTATATCATGCACTTGAGTTATGAGGGAGCTGAAAGAGAAAGACTTTGGAATTATGCCAGAGAGCACGATCTCATAGGTCTTGATTTACCCGACGACGTAACGGACGATTGGGTTAAAGTCTGTGAGAAGGTAAAAGAGTCGATTCCCAATATTTGGGTTCGCCAATTTGACATTTTCTGCTATGAGATGAAGGTAGATGATATTGTAGTGGCATTGAATGGTTGGAATTCACTTCTTGGAATTGCAGAAATTGTAGAACCCAACCATCGATATGACAGAAGCCTTTCGGGCAAGGAATTGACAGGTTTTTTTGACCATATAAGACGAGTTCGGTGGATAAAAGAATACGAGTACATTCATCGACTTCCTTTGCCTCGACCAATCAAAGGATTCAACAATACTCTCTCAAGAGTCAAGCATGGTAGTCAACGTTGGTCAGATCTAATAGGATTGAACATCTGAAGTTCCGCTTCTTATAAGGAGTTTTGATGAAACTAGCAACAGCATTCGTCCAGTTGCCACTGCAGTTCCTTTCTAATGCCTGACACGATTCTTTCTATCTCCTCAAGTCCTACTCTTTCAGAGCATTTGTCTTTTTGGAATAACCATTCAGGGCCTCTATATTTACATGAAGGGTTTCGAGGCGCAATGTGAATGTGCAGATGCCAGTTTGGACTGTTGGTGTGCTGTTCGTTGAATGACCAGATATAAACTCTTTCCGGTTTTAGGCTCTCATTCAAAGCCTTTGAGACTTTTCTTGTCAAGTCGAAAAGCGAAGCGATAGTGGACTTGTCGATATCACAGATTTGATCAGATGGATTGTGGCATCTTATCGGTTGGATCACTAAGTGCCCTTTTACATAAGGTTGAAAACTGTGATTAATAATGAATTGACCCAATTCCTTGTTTATTGGAAAAAGCTTTGTTGGGTAAATAATGTGTTTACTGATCTCTTCCATGCCCTTACCGACATATTCGCGTATTCTCATCTGCGATCTATCCCTAGCTTCTCCTTCGTCAGGCTCCTTGAAACCCAGCGCAACCGACAAATCACACCCTTTACAATTCAAGTCTTTAACACCTTTTCCGCCATGTCAATTCCTCTGATTCTATTTAACAGTTAAGGTAGAGGTTTACAACCAAAGTCCTTCTTTGTTCAGAAAGTTATTAACTAGAGAGTTCAATAGAGACTTCAGGTTTTGCCATGAGCGTGAACATCTTCGAAGATCAGGCACATGAATATCTGAGGCTTAATGGGTTCTTTCTAGTACGAAACTTTGTCATTCATTTTGAGAATGCACAAGCACAGGAAATTGATCTGTTGGGAATAAGACTTCCTGGATCGGTGGAGCAGACAATGTATTCTGATGGTAAATTTGCCACTCTCGTTTTCCAAGACGATGAAAGACTAGAACTACGCGATAACTCTGAAGTTATTTTGTTAATCGGAGAGGTCACAGAATCAACCAGTAACACCGAGATACAGAAACGAATCAGTCATCTCAGAAATCATATGCGGATCAAATATGCCCTCCAGAGATTTGGAATAGTCGAGATGAGAGACGCTGAAAAACTGGCTTTGGGTGAAATAATTGAACATCCTTCATGCACTAGATTACGTTTGCTCCGAATCCTATTTCTTATAAACGATGAAACCGCAATAAACTATCAAAAACAGAATAGTGATCTGACTTTCATCTCACAAAAACACATACTCGATTTCATAGACAAGAGAGCAAAGATCAACATCAAAGAGAGAGCAAGAACGCATCTTCCTAGGTGGTTGCACAATTCTGTTGATAGACTTCTACAACGATAAGACTTGGAAGTTTGGATGAAGGAAACGCGCGCATGAAAAACTGAAGTAGAAAGAGAAATCAAAGAGAAGATCTGACGTATGCTTTCTATGTCAGATTGATTTTCACGAACAAGTGATTCCTTGGGTTAAGAACGGAATTCTGCTTACTGCAGTTTTGATAAAGTGCTGTAACTGCATTGATAAGCTCTTTATCAGAAAGGGTTCAGAATCGTGGTAGTTTTCTGATTAGATTTCTTGGCGCGGGGTGTGGGATTTGAACCCACGCGGCCATTGCTGACCACAGGCTTAGCAGGCCTGCCCCCTACCAGGCTAGGGCAACCCCGCCCATTCTTTTCTAAATCAGAGCTTGATTCTTTAAGATTTTGGTCTATGGAAAAACTGGCTTTACATTGACCACTTGAAGATTTATTGTTGCTTTGGTCATCCTTGATATTAGCTAAGATTCCATTTACATATTCTATTGAATTTCTGTGATATTCAAAAACTGGTTTACCATTCTTAAGACATTTGTAGTGTCTTACTCTTGCATACCTCTCTGATAGGACTTGTAGCATACCAGGTATACCACAGACTTCACATCTGAAATCTTTGACACATTTTGTTTTTCCCATTCATTTCACCTCCTTATGATTGCATACATGTCTAAAGTAATCTAGGATGACCAGAAGAGTCGACTACTACGTGTAAAGACCATTGAAGAGTATTCTTCAGCAATTGGCTGTTGTAGAAGTCATGCATATAACTATCGTAACGCTCTTGAACAACTGTCACCTCCAGAACCATCTAATCCTAATAGAACAAGGAGACTGGTCCAAAAATGTTTGATGACATAACCGAAACCTGGAATCCAGTTGTTGGATGCTTGCACAATTGTACATATTGCTGGGCGAGGAGACTAGCAGAAACCAAACTGAGAAACATTGAAAGATACAAGGATGGGTTCAAGCCTAAACTTGTTGAAAAGGAACTCGAGAGAAGATTCTACAAGGAATCAGTGTTTGTTTCGGACATGGGTGACCTCTTTGGAGAATGGGTACCAGCAGGATGGATAATAGAGGTAATAAATGCTATTAAGAAAAGTCCTACCAGCAACTTTCTCTTTCTAACAAAGAACCCTAAGCGTTATTATGAGTTCTTAGATTTGTACCCTGAAAATGTGTTTCTTGGAGTTACAATAGAGACAAACAGAGATTACAGTTTTTCAAAGTGTCCCACTACCTATGAAAGATGCAAATACATGAGAGATCTTCCATTCAAAAACAAGGTTGTCTCCATAGAGCCAATAATGGACTTTGATCCAGAAATCTTTGCACAGTGGCTTAGAGACATAGGACCATTCCTTGTTCATGTTGGGTATGACAACTACAACAATGACTTACCTGAACCTTCATTGTCCAAGACTTACCAACTGATAGACCAGCTTAGAGCTTTCACCAGAGTAAAAACATTGACACTAAGGGAGTCAAAGGAGGGCTGAGAATGCCACAAACCCAAAGAGGATATGACATCTATGAGTTACTTTCAGCACTACAGAAGGACATTAGGAGAGGCAATGAATATCAAGCATTATTCTGGGCTGTAGAATTAGAGGGTTTCAACTCTAAAATGCTCTGGTATAGACTGCAAGTAATAGCCTCTGAAGATATTGGTATGGCAAACCCTTTTGCTCCACTACTCAATGATGTATTGGAGAGAAAATATGATGATGCCAGGAAACAAAATACTGATTCATACAGACTATTCCTTACCCATGCTGTTTTGTTTCTAGTTAGATCTTCCAAATCAAGAATAGTTGATGATCTCTTAAATGTTGTCTATGGAGAGATTCAACATGAAGACAAGAAGCTACCCATTCCAGACTATGCTCTAGACATGCATACATTAAGAGGAAAGAAGATGGGAAGAGGTCTTGAACATTTCTTCAGTGAAGGAACCAAGTTGAACAAGGAGCCTTATGAGAATCCATACACAGAGAAAGCTAAGGAGATACTCAAGCAAGGCGGTCTTAAGTCAGAATCCAAGAAGGTCACAACATCATTGGAGCAACAAACCAACTGGTTCGTGTAGTAAGGGCATAAGCTATCCAAGATTCTTTCAATTCCCCTTTTTTCTGCATGAGACTCTCTTTCTCTTTTACATTCACTACATACACTAAATTCACTCGTTTAGAGTTCAATGTTTGTTTGTTGATAATCTATTCGAAGACTTCTTTCTTTCCTTTAATACTGAAACCAAAATTTACTTATTTCTGATAATGCTAATTTAAACTAGGAACAAACATGCCAAAATGTGAGCATTGTGGAACAGAGGTTATGCTTCCTTTTGAGTGCTCTTTCTGTGGAGGCTACTTCTGTATGGAACATAGACTTCCCGAGAACCACAATTGCCCAAGTGTTCCGGCTAGGACTCCTTTAGGACAGTGGAAGTCAAAAGTGCCTCCATCAGAGAAATTATCTAAGGGCAAGGAAGTGATAGTTTCAGAAGGAGATTATCACTTTGAAAAGAAGGAAATACCTACATATGACTTGAAGAAAGAAAAGAAGAGAAAACCAGTAGAGATAGGTGAAAAGGAGTCTTCAAGACTTAGGCAGTTGCTCAATGTTGATTGGAGATTAAAGAATCTTCTATTGTCACTGAAGCTCTGGTTTCTGATCTTTTGGGTTATAGTAGGTTTACTGTTCTTGATTGAGGGAGGCAATCCAACTAGGTTCTATCAAAGTGTTCCTGATCCAGTAAGATATGCCCTATATACCTTTGCTTCTGTTATTGGTGTATGGAGTGGATACAGAGTCTTCGAGAAATGTGATTACAATCCAAAATCAGACAGAGGAATCTTTGCCTTGAAACTCTTGTCTGTAGGGATACTTGTTGTAGCCATCTTGACTCTAACATTTAGCATCTTCTTTCTTGGTGGTTTGTTCACAGAACCACAGTTAAGTTTGGGAAGGGAGACAACTTCTGTCTTTCTTATTGTGCTGTCTTTCGTGCTCATAATCCTAAGTGGATACCTAGTGTTCAAGTTTGAAAGGAGATCAGGGATAATAGTGTATAGGAGATAGTCTAAGGATGTCAGAACCTAAAGTTAAAGCCTACATCCCAATGTATGAACCACTTAAAACTGAGACTTGTAAGAAATGCAAAACTGTTATAGCTGAACCAAAAGAATTGATTAGAATAGCATGTGCTAAAAAATAAAGTTTCCAAAATCATTTAACATGCATAGATAAGGAATATCAAATCTATTTCCTTTTATGCTCTTGTATGAAGCTTAGAATTATCATAGCAAATAAAGAGGCTACGCCCAGACCTAGGCTTCCTGTTAGTAAGTAACCCCACAACATGGGCAATGGTAGGACTATACCATATAATACGAGCAATACGATGAAAATGCTACATAAGACAGCGAGCGAAAGGCAGACAATAGTTAGATAGCCCAAGACCGAGACACTTTTTGATTTGGCATTTTTGGCTGTATTAATGATGGTTAGAACTGTAAGTAGAATAAATCCAATAAAGAGTATCGCGAAGACTGGGAGGATTGCTTTGGCTATAGAAAGCACATACACGAATTGGACACCTACGAGGAATAGAAAGACTATCCCTGAACCAGTGCATATGTAAGAGAAAAGTGCGTATTCTCCTAGAGATGAACTTCTTTCACTCTTCTCCAATGCGAGAAACAATCTCAAAACTAGGGAACATGAAAAAGCAAATAAGAACATGAGCGAGGCAGCAATAGCGTATGTTTGTGCGAGGGCAAGTGAGTCCTTTGCAAATGAGGTTATGAATGCAGCTATTGTCATTGACAATGAGCTTAGAACTCCTAGTGGATAGACACTTTTTATGGCTTTGAGAAATTGAGGATGAAAATCAAGCAAGATACGGTCTATTGACTTTTTATTTTCAGTTGCTTTATTCTTCTCGTTGCCCAATTCTTTTCCCTTAGTAGTTGACTTCTTTGTATTAAATAGGATTTCCTCTCTGATTCTAAGCCTAACTAGAACCTTTGTTCATTTCCTTTCTTTTTTGTTTTTGTGTAGAATAGAACTGAGAAAAAACATAGCAGAACCAAGAGAACTAATCAGAATCCTTAAAAAGTAGAGAAAAAGCCTTATGAATTTTACCTATGTCCACCACAATGGGGACACTTGTCGTATGACTCATTGTACAGATTGTGACAGAACGGACATCTAATCTTTACAATTTCTCTAACAATCTCTCTTTCTTTCACTACTCTACGTTTTTCTTCTAAATCTGCTCTTCCATCAAAAGCAAGTCTAGACCAAAACTCTGGTTCATGCTCTATTCCAAGATATTCTCTACCTTTCCCATCATAGCTCTCTTTCTCAAGTTTCGCCCATTTGAAACCACCACTGAAGCCAAAGTAAACGTGCCATGAAGCACCACATCTGGAACATATTGCATAATTTTTCCCAGCGACACTGTGAACTTTGCATCTGATGGCATTTCCCATGTAGCACAATGGACAGTATCTAAAAAATGTCAAAATAACTCTTCTCTTCTCCCTTTTTGCTCTTTCCAATGCATAGTAACCGTAACTGTAACCCATCTCTCTTCCTCTTACAAGAAATAGAGTCAAAGTGAATTATAAATTTTGGACTAGTTAATGAGTGCGTATCCATTCAAAGACTTCTTTCTTAACCATGGACAGAGGCAAATCCGACATTTCTATGAAAACTACGTAAACTGGTTAAGAAAATGAGAGAGAAAAAATAGAGCAAACTTTTATGTAGAGACTCAAACATTAAGTCGGGAAGGTGAATGAGGGTTAATGTGTATTAGGTTTTCTATTAGCACAAAAGCTAAAGCCTTTCCTTTTTCCATGGCTTTAATTTTATCAGTCGTTTGTGCAGTAGTAGAACCTCTTAGCACCATTTTTGGATTTGATGGTTCTCTCTACAAAGGAGTTTTTATCAGCATATCTACTTTTTTCATAGGGGTTTTATTAACTCTTGCACTTAGTTTTATTACGCCAAGAATAGATAAGAAAATGCAAATTTTAAACAAAGAGTATTTTTTACCTTTGTTAGACCGTTTCTATCGTTATTCTCCAGAATATTATATCGATATAGAGGAAACAAAGAAGATTGAAAAAGACTTTGAGAAATATGGCAAATATTTTAGAATACCGTGTTACCCCAGAAAACTAGTCAAGGACATTGATGAGTTTTTCAAACATGCTGAAGAACATAACAGGTTTATTGGGGAACTTCAAGAAATATCAAGGAAGAAAATCGATAAAGATAATTTGACGATATTGTTTGGTTTATTAAATCTTTCCGATGTAAATCTAAAGAATTTTGACCCAAATACGGTGAAAATATATGAATCTGTAAGTAACTACGTGAAACAAGAAAAAACAGAATTATTAGAAAAAATGAAAACTTCAAACAAGCAGATTAGAGCGTTGCATCATAAAATTATTGAGAGATTTGAGGGATTTCTAAAAGATAATTCTTTGAAGCCACCTAAAACTAATGAGGTAGCATTTTTTTAATTAAAAGACCCCTCTACTCCCTCATTTTTTTGTATTTTCTAATAAGCCTCTGAAAATTCTCAATAATCGTTAAACCCCAAGCCAAGAAAAGTGCATGGTGAATGTTTAGTAATTCGATAAGTTTTTGATTGAGTCGGCACACCATTCACTATCAAGGTCGTTACAAAAATGAACATACTTGTAAAACGGTCTAGGTCTAGACTCATGTTTTTTGCTGTGATTGCTATTTTGGCTTCCGCTGTTATCAGTTTCTTGCTTTATCTATATTCTTCACAGATTATTGATTTAATGACTCTGATTTATGTTTCAATTGCGACTGTGATTGCCACGTTAGGCATAATAGCTATCTATACACATTTCGAGGTCAAAAGAAAAACACGTAGCGTCCTTGGTTTTTAATATTATGGTCTGGAAATAGTCTTCCAAATAAGATTTTCGTAGAACAGCCATCAGAGCCTAAAGTTAAAGTTTTAATTCCAATGTATGAATCATTAGAAGTTATTAAATGTAAGAAGTGTGGTAAAATTATAGCAGAACCAAGAGAATTGGTTAGAATCAAAGCACATTAGTTCTCCGAATTTTGAATTATTCATGCTAAAAAACTTAATAAGTTTGAAATACGAAGTGTAAAATTCGGTATTAATGCAGAAATCAACTCTGATAACCATCATTTTTCTCCTGCTTATTAGTCAAGTCACTCATGTTTTTGCTAACAGCGAAAATGTCTCCAGAGAAATTGAAAGAGTGGAGATAGGAGAAAACAGCAAGACGATCTATTACAAGGATGGAACCAAGGAGATGTTTGTCACTGGCAGTCTGAATGTTAACTTTGGCTCTTCTGTTGGAACTGCTCATGTAATCGGAGTTCCTACACCTGCACCCTCAATTCCCTTTGATAAAATCTTCCAAATATTAAAACAAATTCTTGAAGGCATTTTTGGCACAATTGGATTAGGATGCCTCCTCCTAGCTTGGAAAATATTGAACATTATAAAAGGATTAAGACGTGGGCGACCAAAAGATTATAACGAGGTATCTTGGAAAGACTCTTAGAAAACATAAAAAAAAGCTATAACTGAACCTAAAAGGTTGATCAAGATATTGAAGGGTTAGTATGGAAGGCTTATCTAAAGAACTTATAATTCAGCAAGTAGAGGCTCACAGAGACAGAATTAGAGATGCAACAGACCGTCTATCAGAAATTATTCATAATGCAAGAAAAACACTATTAAAGGAATCTGAATTAGATGATGAAAGCACATTAGCCGTAAGAAAAGTTGTTCATGAAATTGTTTCAGAAATTAGTAGTATTGGTGGATTTTGTGATAAGTGGACAAGAGACTACATCGTAAGATTAGATCAGGCAGTTGCTTACATGACTTCAGTTAGAATATACTATCCCTTTGCTCTTCAATTGGAATATTGGGCTGTGATGGTAAACAGCATAATTGTAGATTATACAAAAACACCATTTAGGCTATCTGAACTAAAGCCCATTTTCTCTGTATTGAAAGAAGCGTTGCGTAAAAAACAGGGAAAGTTATAGCAGAACCTAGAGAACTGATTAGAATCACACATAGAGATAGACTTTGACTTTAATAGACTCTTTCCCTTTATTTTCCAATATCAGAGACTACTCATCTTTTCTGGGAACAGAATATTCTATCAAACCTTCCCAAAAATCCTCTGAACCATATTCGGAGTCAAATCTCTTACCCTTGAAATATCTGTCAAAATTCAACCCATCCATGAAATAGATGTTGATTGGACCATCTGCTTTTATTTCTCCGTTCAGTGTATCATCTCTTTTAAGCATGACAATGTATTGTTGAAATTCCTTCTTTTTAATAGAAATCGTTTCATTAGCGACAACTTGCTTTGATTGAAGCATCTGCTCTGGTACTGAGGGTCCTTTTCTGATATCTTTTCCATTTTTGAAAATACTGCTCTCTCTTTGTTTAGAAACGTAGCTGAGAATCCATCCTACTACGCCTATTGTAGCAGTTACAAATAGACCTGCAACAACATAGTTCAATATACTCAGAAGGGCTAAAAGCATCAATCAGCTACAGTAAGGATACCTAGAGCCAATATCCATTTCATCATGTTTTGTCAAAGTCTAATGGATTATTCAAAATATAAATAGCTTATTGAATTGGTGAAAGAAGTAAAACTTGCTTATAAAACTTTTATTTAGCCAGTAGCTGAACCAGAATAGAGGAATATCAACTGAGATGAGGTGAAGAGTTGACCAAGCAGCATTCTATTTCAATTGAAGCTGAAAAGAAGCTAAAGGAAAAAGGTAAGCTAAAGGATGTTGAACAAAAATTCCATGAAAAAATAGAAGAGCTGAAGAAGAAAAAATACGTTGTTGAGAAACAACCATGGTCTGAACCCCCTACAAAGATAAAACGTAAGATAGGACGCTTGCTTACTCTGAGGCAACCAAACTTTCCATTTAAGATGTTTGTGCTCCAAGAGGTTTTTCTTGAAGAAGGAAAAGAACCAGAGATAAGACTAGGATATTACATAGTTTCACCCAAAACACTTACTGAGAAAGGAGAATTACGTCTGGTATGGGGACAATACAATCCAAACATTCCAAAGAAGGATTTTATTCATTTAATTAGAATGGCACAAGAAGAAGGAATAATAGATAAGGATTTCTAAAAATATGGCCAGTTCCAGCAATGTAAGTATCATACTCAAGAGTACAAATAAGTAGATTTAGTCGATTGGAGTTAGAATCTCTAAGATCTGTTTTCAGATGTTTTATGGAAAAGAATCTAAGATTTTTCTTGGAAAATTAGAAAAAGAAGAGGGTAGCTAGGTTATTTGAAATTCAATCGAAGCTTCTTGCACAAATCATAAAAACTGAAATAGCTTGTATGATAAACGGTCAAGTATGTGCAGAGGTTTAGTGTTGGCAATAGTTTTGGTAATTCTTCTTTCAGGTTGGGTAGGTATAACGCTAAAAGTCGAGAGAGTTAGAGCAAGTGGAACTATTTACATTAGGGCTGATGGAAGTGTCGATCCATCGAGTGCACCAATTTCAACCATTGACAACATCACTTACACTCTTACTAGCGATATTTACGACTCTATCAGAATGGAAAGAGATAACATTATTCTTGATGGAGTAGGCTACAAAATTCAGGGCACAGGAAGCGAAAAAGGGATAGACTTGTCGGGGAGAACAAATGTGACGATCAATGGCACAAGCATCAAAAGCTTCTACTTTGGAATCTATCTTGACCAATTTTCGAGTGGCAACATCATATCAAAGAACAAAATAAAGAACTGTCAAATCGGCATTGAGGTTTACGGACATTATAACATCATTTCTGAAAACGATATTGCGAACAACTATCAAGGAATTGAGTTACGTGGAGCTTCAAACACTGCAATCTTGGGAAACAACATAACAACAAACACGGGAAATGGTATCTCTCTAGCTGGTTATGAACTCGACCCAGACCTTGACATTGTAATAAGTGGAAACACAATTACCAAGAACAATGAAGGCATAAGCCTCGGGGACTCCAAAAACACCAGTGTCGTGGGAAACAACATAACAGAGAATAATTCGTGGGGGATTGAGCTTTATGGGTCTAACAACAACATTTCACAAAATCTCTTCTCACAGAATGTTGGTGGCATCTACATTTTTGGATCGAATCACAACATTTCTGGAAACAACGTGTCAGACAACAATTACTACGGCATATTGATCCAAGACTCTACGGGAAATATGCTTAGGAGTAACAGCATTACCCGCTGTAATTATAATCTCGGAGTTAAAGGCTCTAGACTTTCAGATTTTGTCAACGATATGGACGAGTCAAACATCATTGATGGAAAACCTGTATGTTACTGGATCAATAAACAGGATATGATCGTTCCCATTGACGTAGGATATTTAGCTGTCGTGAACTCGACTAATATTACCATTAGAGGACTAGAGTTGAAAAACAACTATCAAGGCATCCTTCTTGCTTACACCAAGAACTCGACAATAATAGACAACAACGTAGCGACCAATTTAGAAGGCATTCATCTCTGGGGTTCGTCAGGGAACAACGTCTCTCGAAACAACATAAGAGACAATATGAATGGTATTATCCTTAAAAGCTCTTACCTCAACACTCTATTGGAAAACAACGTAACAAATAGTGGCTTCTGTGACGTTCAACTTGATTGGTCTCACAGCAACACAATCTCTGGCAATGAAATGGTTGCAAGCCAATACTATGGGTTAAGGTTACTGCAGTCCTCAGATAACGTGGTTTTTGAAAATAGAATCGAGAATAACCAAGGAGGTATTAGCCTTTATTCGTCCAGCGACAATAGATTTTATCACAATTTTCTGATGAACAACACTCCTCAAGTTTCTAGCGAGACCTCCACAAATATGTGGGACAATGGATATCCCTCTGGCGGAAACTATTGGAGCAACTATACTGACATAGATTTGTACAGTGGTCCATACCAAAATGAAACTGGAAGCGATGGGATATGGGATCATCCTTACGTTATCGATGGAAGCAACAGGGATAACTATCCGATAGTACCCGAGTTCTCATCATTGATCATTCTGCCACTATTCATGATAGCAACACTACTAACAGTCATAGTCTACAAAAAGAAAGCATACTGTAGGGCAAATATAGCATGTAAGATTACATAAACAAGCATATGATATAGGGATTTTGTTAATCAGAATTTAGAACATTTAAGAGTTCATTCTTTTTACTGTTAGTTTAAGGGTCTTATGGCAGTTGGAGCATTTGATTGTTATAATTTCAAATCCATTAAGTATATCAAAGATTCTTTCAGTATATTTTAATTGCTTTTCATGTTTGCAGTTAACTTGAGTAACAGAAACCAAGATTTCTGCTTCCATTCTCCCTTCTCTCTAAATATTTGATGATTAAACCATAAAATAACACTTGCTGAAGAAATCTTCTATAACAAAATTACTTTAAAGAATTGTAAGTTTGAGAAATTTTTACGAAAAAGAATCTGAGATTCTTTCTATAACGTATTACAAAATAATTAAAGAAACTTCAATTTTCAAGAACAAGAAATAATGGAAAAGAATCTAAGATGTTTTTTCCTGTTGTTTAGATAAGCACAGCCTCTTCAGAAAACATGCAAATCTAGCATGTAAGTCTCATACTTAGAGTAATAAAATAGTATTATCTGTCTATTGGGAATAGAAAATAGGAGTTTTAGAGAAATGGGGATCAGATTGGGAATATTCGGTATATCCTTTAAGCATAGGGCAAGATTATCTTTAAAGTGTCTATTCCTTGGAATCTGTGTTGAAAGGTGGGATTAAATGGTTTTTAGCGTTTTCTTCTGGTTTTTGGTCTCAATTTTGTGAAGATTGCTGTTAAGATTGCTACTAAAGCGATGTAGGGTATTATTGGTTCTGTTTTAGTGTGAACTTGTATTGGGAATGAGTAGCCTCCAACCGGTATTGAGGGGGGAGGTGGTCCGGCTATGATAGTGATCGGAATTCTGTAATATTCTGGTTGGGCTGGTCCAATCGGACAAATCCATAGTGAACATCCTTCACAGGTGACGTTAGTACCTAAAGGAGTAGTCGAAAATACGGTAAACCTAATGATTGTTCCTGTCCATGAATTACCAGGCTCAATTGTAGGAATATCAGACCCCCATTCTAAATCCCCGTAGTTACCGTACCACCATCCAAAAGCTATCCAACTCCATTCCCAAGCTGTATCAGATAACGGGCTGTTGCTTATTGTGACCACCAGGTCTACACTCTGTCCAGGCAATACATACAAAGTGCCAAAATCTGTGGGTGAGACAGTCCATATCAATGTACTATTAACTATAGACGGATTTGGATTATCAATCCTTGAGTATATCGGTTCTTCTATACCGACAACTGGTTGAATGTTAAATGCAAACGTTAACATACTTATCAAAAGCAGTGTCAGCATTATTCCAGAAACTACTTTCCTCAACATTTCTCCCTTCTCTTATGTTAATAGTTTAATCATTAAATAACATTTACGGATAAATCTTCTATTGTTATTGGCGTATGTTATTGTGCTATTGTATGAGAGGGTGTGTATTATATAGTTTGAAAGAAAGAAAAACTGTTACCAATTTCAAATGGTTATCTTATTATGTTTAAGAATTGAAATCCAGTTAGGTGAATTTGGCTTTCACATCTGTTACATTGCAAGATTATCTTTTCTAAACAGTCTCCTTTCATGACTGGTTCCAAAATTGTATAAGCTTTTTCTGTTTCGTCTTCAGGGGATATTTTGCTTCCACATCTTGGACATTTGAACTCTCCTCTTCCTCTGATACTAGTCAAGTCAATAATATAGAGCTTGACAGTTTACAATTTCTATTAGCGCGCGCGCTAAGAAGATAGTCTTGGTCATCGATGGCAACTCAGGCAGCGTAATCAACAGCATCGGCCTCTAAAGATCAAGAGAAAAGCTTTACAATCAAGGATGGACGAATCGAAAGAAAGTTGT
>Ga0315280_10007105_pt1 | contig 15178 bp, 22 predicted proteins | sample YL17G06_40_MG_FD_203697 | JGI IMG/M metagenome (GOLD analysis project Ga0315280, IMG submission 203697) | Sediment microbial communities from Yellowstone Lake, YNP, Wyoming, USA - YL17G06_40 | ecosystem: Environmental > Aquatic > Freshwater > Lake > Sediment | place: USA: Wyoming | collected... | reverse complement strand
TACTCGGCAACAGAATGCTCGTGCTGACCTAGGACGCACCATGAAAACCTGATGCTGAAACCTCAGCGTCCTGACCGCAGAGGCGAAGGATGTAACAGTTGTAGGGCGGAGCTGGTGCGGGGGGAGCGCACAGACGCGAAGGTTCAGAGTCGCTTGCTCGCCGCCTCGGGCGGTCGAACGGTAAACCTCATCTCTCGGAACGGAGTCGACGTTGAGATAACCATCCGGCGAAGATGCTGACAACAACAATGTAGGCGAAAACACCCAAAAGGAAGTACATATTCTCTGGCGTCCACGCAGTCAGAAAGAACCAGAGTCCTAACAGGAAGAGAGCAAAGGCGAACGATACAACCTCGACGACGAGGAGACCCGCCAACCTGGGGACCGAACTATCTCCAGAGGTTTCGATCATTGCCATTAGTGAAGCAAAGGCAGCCAAGATGAAGAAGAATGCCACAAGCGACAGCCAGGGCCTCATCTTGAGGTCCTGAGTAATGAGGAAGAGCAAGGTGACGAACAAGGCGCTTGCCTCAAGTATCCCTCGATGGAAATCCATCGGAGGAACGTGACCCAGCCCTGGGATGTTTGGCATGAACTAGAAACGGCCGCCGATGACTAGTTAAAACCTACCATGAAACCTTCCGCAATTCGGTTTCCGCCTTCCCCTTGGGAAAGTGTTAAGCGTTCGCATGCGAACGAACTTGTGAGGTCGGCGCATGATCGCTTTCCCAGATACGGCCGCCCTAGGACTGCTTTATTCGCTTCCTTGGGTTTGGCTCGCTCTCGCCATTGGATCCGGCCTGTATGTGAACGCCAACGCTAGTCGACGTGGAGTCAAACGTGCTGGCGTATGGATACTCATCGTAGTGGTCTCTCCCGTTCTCGGCCTGCTGTTGTATGTAGCTCTGGCAAAAGGAGCGAATGAGAAGTGAGAAGTTGCACAGCGAGTGGACGGCCTGCGCGTAAGGGACTCTGACTGTTGAATGTTCTCAACTATTTGCGAGGCAACGACACCGGATCATGATTGTCGCAGCAAGCATGGTGATGATGAGCAAAGCCGAGATGAATGGCGCTGGATATTCTGGGATTGGTACGCCGGAAGGCTGAAGCTCGAAGCCCACCCCGGCAACAATGGATCCGGGAGAGAAAGTGACGATCTTGCTTTGCGGGATGAATCCCGGATCTGACGAGGCTGTCACATTGTAGATGCCTGGAGGCACGCAAAATGCGTAGGTCCCATCGGTTGTGGAAGAGGTCGCCGCGATCCCACCGCCTACGCTCGTGGCGGTCACCAATGCCCAAGGAAGCCTACGAAGATTTCCGTACATGTCGTACCAGTAGACCATTCCATGAATATTCGAGATTATTCCTTCGCAAGATGGAGGGGCCAAGGAGATGCTCGTCACGAATGTGCATGTGGTCGTTGTAGTAGAGCTGGTAGTGCTTGTCTGAGACACTACTGGTGGCGGCCTGAAGACGACGAGGTCCACATGATAAGACTGCCCTGCATCAAGTGGGAATTGTTTGCTCATCGCCGCGCTGAATCCAAGCGCTTCCGCTCTGAGTTCATAGATGCCCGCGGGCAGTCCAAAGACGTAGGTCCTGTATAGGTTTCCTACCTCGCCGGGGGTTGTGCTGGTTCCGACGAAGTTGTTGAAGTCCCAATATGCCTCACCCGTGACTGATCGTCCTTCAGGAGTCGTGCCGATTGCAGTGACTAGGCCAGACACAAAAGCGCCGGTGCCCATGACATTCTGTGTTCGGACTGTCGTCTCGACCCAAGCCGGGTTCAGTTCGTCCTTGACGATGATTATTGGATAGTTGCCTGCTTTGAAGCCAGAGATCTTGAAGAAGTAGACCCCTGCGACATCGGGGGCCCTGAGATTGGAGAAGCGAACATGATAGACTCCTTGCACATCGATCCACGCGGCCTGTCTCGTTGAAGGCAACCACCCGAACTCAATCGGAATCACGGGGTTGATCGATCCCCCTATGACATCAAATTGCAGGTCGCCGATACTGCCTGCAAGAATCGCATATTCCAAGTACTCGTTAAAGACTTGACGCGTCTGACCGTTCGTGCCCGGCTGTCCGGGGAACGAGTCACCGGTCCGGTCATGCGCTTGGGTCCCCCAGAGCGTGTCAAGCGTGTGACTCCAGCCTTTCTTGTACGAATCACTCACACCTGGGCGAAGGAAGACACACATACCGCAAGAACATTCCCACAGCTCGTCGTCTGCTGAAGCCTTCACATTGGCCGCCGTGAATGCAATCATCGATGTTAGAATCAGAACTAGAATCAGCGAGAGCCGGCGACCGCGTGACCGGAAGTATATGGCCAACTACATCAACAGGTGACAGGAGGACCAATGCAATCTTTGGTCCTTGAAGTTCTTGAGAGTATCGCCTTGCTACATCTCCGGTGACGCTATCGCTCTCAGACTAGAGTCAAACCAAGACTTGCAGCTGAGAACCGCCCTTCATTCTCATTCAGGGCTAGCGCTCCGCAACACGCTCACACCACGAAGAACAGAAGATAGGGGCTTTCAGAGGCCCCGCACCCGAAAGTTTGCATCGCGACATCTTTGGTGAAGCTTGAGGTTTGACGGGTGTATCCTTCGCGTCCGCGACTCCACCCTGAGCATATAAGCCGCCCGAGTTCGCGGCATCCGGCGTAGAGAGTCCTACCTCCCACCGTCTGAGTTGTCAATGTCCGGTTTTGTCACTGCCCCACGTTTGGCGAATAGCATGGAAGCGGCCTCAAAGATGTCATAGACAGGCTTGATTCTGGCCTAGGTGTCTTTTCTGAGCGGAGCCGTCTTCTTGCCTTCCTCAGTGAGTGCAACTATCTGAATCCTAAGCGTCCGGTTGAACTGGAGATCCATTATGTCGAAATCGTCTGGTGCACCCGTGATCTCGCGTGGAATCACGGCTCCGTCTCTAGCCATGTGTCTCTTCAGTTCATACTCGTCCAGGATTGCATCTTCCTCGCCAGTCTCTACTGATGCACCTTTGAGGGCACCGTCCACACGTTTCATGTCTCTGACCTGTTTCGCATGGAAGGCGTCGATCTTCTCAGCCTTGCCTGGGTCGGTCTGGAAGTAGGATCGTGTACGGTAGGCGGCGAAGATCTTGACTAGGCCCTTCATGTGTAGGTTCTTGATGCTTCTAGTCAAGGAGGCGTTAGCCTTGGCTGCTTGATGCTTCCGAGTTTCCTTATTGTTAATTTCTGAGGATTGTGAGAAGTTAACGATAAGCGAGCGCATGAGGTCTCTACGGTAGACGTACCGGCCAATCTCAGCGTCAGTTCCCCGCTGCTGAATAGTCTTCAGGATCCACCGTTGCAGTTTGCTGAGACGTCGCCCTGCCAAGACCATCCTCTACGGTGTCACTTCTGCGAGTTGACAGTCAGGCCGCTGCATGGGGCGCAGGCTTGAGTCAAGGTATGACCGGCAGCGAGCGCAGTAGTAGCCGTTGACGCCGGTGCCGAGAAAACACACCGACGCCAAGGGGCCTCCACACCCAGGACAACCAGGCGCACTCATTTCTTAGCCTCATCACCTACTCGGACGGGCGTGTCCAATGGAACGCAGTGGCTCTCCTTGAGTTGCCATCCGAGGACCTGCTCCCCGAACCGGCGCAATGTTTCCAGTTTCTCATCGACAGCGGAACCCGTGAAGACTAGGACGAATTTGCGTCGTTCCTCACTTGATGGTTGCGATATCATGCCTTCACCTTCTTCGCCTTCGGTCTGTCCCAGTAAGGAGACTTGCATTTGGGACAGATCGTCGGATGGTTTTCCGAGCGAGGCTTCCACTTGTGGCCGCACCTTGCGCATTCGTAGCCTTCAACCTCGAACTTGATTCTGGGTGTCATGGGGCATACTTATGCGGGTATAGCCTATAAAGGTAGCTTTATTACTTACCTACGCACACTATACCTAACGAGGTAAAATAGAGTGGATCAATCGAAAGAAGTGACTTGGACTGAGATTCTTCGGCCGGCACCGTTCACGATCCGGCCGTCGAACAGTCGGAAATGCACGTGTGGCGGAAAGAACTGTCAGACAGCCAAGAAGATCAAATGCACCTGCAGATGCCACTCGGAGAACCACGGAGCCGCAAACCGCGTAGGCATGGAACCACTAGACAAGACACTCGGACTTGACGTAGAAGCACCTGCACCCCTGGGCCTAGAGTGGCCCTTCGATGAAAAGTAGGAGAAGAGAGACATGAGCGACCAAATGGTCAATGTGACAATCCAAGTGCCTGAAGCAGAACTAACCGTCTTGCGCGAGACCTTGCGCCTATCGAAGCATCGCCAAAAGGACCCGCTACGATTCATCACGGAGAAATCCCTGCCCGGTTGTGTAGCCCTCGCGTCCTCGACTGTAGACGTGAGCAGTTGGAAAGACCTTGAAGCCTTTGCCGGTAAGCTCGGTGTGGAGAGTCCGGTCTAATGGTCAGTGAGAAGGAGATAGCCTCAGCCTGCGCCGTCAAGTTCCTCTCTGACCTGGTTCGTGCAGCACGAAACGACTCCGGCAAGAACCCTCTGCGCTACCTTGAGAACATACTAGCCAAGTACGAGAAGATAGCGGATACGATCCTCGCAAATGTGACCTACCGCACCTTGGATGAATGGAAGGAACCTTTCGAGTGATGCGACTTTGACAGAGACAGACCGCCAGATATACCGCCGGATCATGAAACAAGCGCTCTTCAAGATCATGCAGAGCAATGACATCTGCACCGGATCCCTGACACTTCAACTCGGAATAGGCCGCCCCACAATAGAAGTCACACAAAACCAGTAGGCCCGACAAGAGATGCGATCTTTCCCCTTTTTTTCTCCAAGATTCAGGAGTAGAGTAGAATGAGCATCCAAGAACGCCAGCCGACTCGCGTAAGTCTAAGTCTCGGCTCGACAACACGCCTGACTGAGTTTGATTTCAGCAAGATCTCGCTCTCGCTTGACAGAGACCTGGCGCCGGCAGAGAATCCGATCGACGCTTACCGTGACATCAAGGCGCTACTTGAGCGCCTGGTGACAGAGTTCCAAGCCGGCAAGCTCTCTAGTTCTGTTAACGAGAATCATGCGTCAACACACGATTTCAAGCCCAAGGAAAGTCCGAGAGTCTCGGACAATCACGGTCTTCCCCCTAGGGTAGAGACGTCGAAACCTGCAGGCCTCACGGTCGAGACTGTCCGCGAGCGCCTAGCAAAGTGGCTGCCAGACTTGGAGATCCTGGACGGCTTCGATGGCTTCGCGGTGAAACCGAAACGGTACCTAGGCGAGACGTGGAGCGAAGTCAACGAGGTCATCCGCTCGCTGAGCGGCAAGTGGCAGAAAGGACTCAAGTCTACGGACGGAGCCTGGCAGATACCGAAGTGATGCGCCAGGCGCATGGGCAGACATCGCAATGATTGCGTGCCCCTTTGTGTCTCGAGACAGGCCGGCTCAAGGCCCCTTGAGAGTCGTGCACAAACCGGCGTGTAGTCAGGGTCCTATCGGCTTGGTCGCTCCGACAGCATCCAATACTTCCGCTTGCAGCTTGCCAAACCATTCAAGGAGACCTTTCCACTCTTCAGCCTCACCGTCGGTGAGTCCTTCAAGCGGTTTCTCCTGAAGCTTCCGGAATCTCAGCACACGTGGAGCAAGCTCCGGCCAGACCCTATCACGCATGGCATGATTAGCGATTACACGCGTCCCAACTATGTCACTGGCGAGTTGGGTGCTTCGCGTGGAATACTTCATGTACTCCCGATTCTGCTCCGCGTTCAAGTAGCATGAGCCTGCCTCTGCAACAATGGCCTTCATCCGCGCGTGAGCCTTGTCGTATTCGTCACCCTCTTCAGGTGTGAGATGCAGGTTGATCCAGAACTCGCGAACCATGTTTCCCTCTTCCGTTGTGAGTGTTGGCCCCTGCCCGTCATGTGCTAGCGCATGGAGCCGCGCCTCCAGTCTCTCAACTTTCGTCAATGCTTCATCACTTCTCCGTCAATCGTATGCACTTTGTCGAGTTGCGCTTTCCCATCACGATATTCTGCTTCGAAACGCGTCCAGAGTTCCCAGGGTGCTGCTTCAACGCGGACCTCGCCGAGGCCTATGAGTTCGCCGTGTCGACGGAGGAGCCGCATGTGCTCCTCCCAATACTTGTCCCATTCTGGACTCTTCCAGTCAGGTTTGTTCTCGTGGAACTTGTTGATTTCAGCCTCTACTTGCTCAAGTTCTCGGCGCTCGTCATCCGAGAGAAGCAAGACGCAGTAGTAGATCCATGCTTCACCCTCAACCTCACCCATGAGCTGCGGTCTCTTCCGTCCCGGCTGCGAATGATCGATAGCGTCTAGGCGCTCGTCAAGTTCGCTGACTTTTCTACTTGTCATCGAGACCGCGCCTGCCTTGATCTCGCTGTAGAGTCTCCTCTGCCTTCTGCCGTGTGAGTTCTGAGGCGGCATACTGTCTCCCTCCCTCTTCCACGATTTCATCAACTGTGAGCGGCATGACTGGATGCCGCTTACGCATCTCCCGCTCAAACTCAAGCTCACGGTCACGCAGGTCAGATCCATGATACGAGCGACTGATAGCCTTCCATTCCACGATCTCTTCCGCGGAACCTACAGCACTCAACCATGACGGGATCCACACCTTTCCCGCACCTGAGAGCTGCTCGAGACGTTTCTCTAACCTCTCGACTTTTGTCATTGCTTCCTCACATCTCTCGCCTCAAGCATCTCAATCCGTTTCTCAAGACTTGGCAGAGTCATGTGCTCAAGCAGAAGCCTCAAAGTCCCATTGATTGACGAGGCGGCTCTTGTTCCCAATTCACCACGCCAAACCTGCCGGACAACCTCCTGCATGAAACTGTCCAAGCCGCCAGGTGTCGACAGATCGTAACTGTCAAGCCACTCAAGCGCCTTAACCGCATTCCGATTCCCCAGTTGACCACCACGCAATGCACGAAGCAACTGAGGCCCCGAGATCCGCAGAACACGCTTCGTTTCGTTTTGTGTACGCCCAGAAGACCGAGAGCGAGAGGATGCACCAGTACGCCTCATTCCTGGCTTCTTCAAGTGTTAGGGGCCTCCTTGATGGGTTGTAGGGGAGATATGCTCCCGGCATGTGTGATAGTGGCATCCGCCCGTACACCCCCTATCTCCTGTATGGGTAAGGTAGGCGATGTATCACGCACCCCGGGAGCATAGTTTGGGCCCTCCCGCAAGGGCGTGTAGAGGACTCTTCGTCGGTCATCGGGATCCTGTTCAGGAGAGACAAGGTTGGCGGATTCAAGGTTTGGAATGAACTCTAACTCAAGCCTGTGCCGGTTGAGGGGTTGATGGTAGACTTCAAGGTGCTTCCTGAGGATTGTCTTCCGATCAGCAATGTCGCTCTGACTCTGCCAGATTGGGACGAGGACTTTGCCGTACCATTCGAGCAACTGTGGCGGTATGCCTAATTCATTTGCCTGGGCTATGTGCTTGTAGAGCTCAAGGGCGACCTCAAGGTCATGGCGGTTAGCCTGAATCACATCAGCCTTCTCAGTTCTGCGCTGCGCCCAGTTCAGGAGGGCATGACCTTTCGCGAGCGCTATCAGCCTTGGAAAGTCTCGCGTGTACCGTGGCATGAGGTAGGGATTCTGCTTGAGAAACTCTTCCTCGAGGTACGCTGAATCCTCAGGCGTAAGCGTGATCTCACGAATCTGAGCGGCCTTGATGCATTTCAAACGCTCGGCCAGCCATTGCCTTCGAGGATCCTTCTGTACGTTCTCTTGGAACACGTCGTGATCCGTCTCCTTCTCAGCGATGAGATCGATTGCTTCGCGCAGTTTCTCTTGACTCATCTCGGGGCTGAGAATGAATGTTCTAGTGTTCTCCTGGTCCTCACCTGTGAGCTTCGCGGAACAGTACAGGACCGTAGGGTAGCCTCGAAGCACGACCGTCTTGGTTCGATTCTTACCGCTCTTGGTTCTATCAGTGATCTTGAATATCGCTTCCCGCTCGTCTTTCGACAAGAACGAGCGCAGCTTGGCCAGCAGCCGATAGTCTGGCTGATCCTTGAAGATGAGGATCTTCCGCTCTAGATTCACAACTAGATGCTTAAGGTGCTTGACAGGCTTGCCCTTGTCATCCTCTGCCTCCTCGTAGACTGGCTCCGCGTTGGCCTCATGAATGAAGCTCGTAGGGCTTGCTCCAGCAAGCTTCAAGACATCTGTTGCCTGGTCTGGGAAGAGCGATACGAGTTCGAGCGGGATGTAGGATTTGCCGGTTGAACTGTCAGCCTTGTAGCAGATGACGACTTGGTTCCTGTCCGTGTACGTCAGGACCAGGCCGAGAAACGATATCGCTGTCGTCGGCACATCCCGTTTGATGACTGAGCCGAAAACATCACAAACCTCATAGATGTCCGTCTCTCTACAGAGTTCGCGGAGGCTTTCTTCAAGTTCCTGTCGCTTCTCATCAGCGGATTTGAAATGCTGTTCCTTGATTTCGTGGCCCTGACCGTGAATCACGCCGCGACCATCCTTCCAAAGGCCCTCAGGTGGGATCCCAGGCCCTGGACCCGGCAGGAAAACGAGATCCGAGCGGTTGCAGCTGAGACATTCCCCATATCTGCGATTGCCAGCTACCTGAACTGTCTCTGTCGTCATGCTTGTGCGCCTTCCTTGCCCCACGAAGCATCATAGACGACGCGTGAGGTTGCTCGCAGGATTCGCTCTGACGCTTCTGCTCTTGCGTGGTCACGTCTGCGTTGATGACAAAGTCCACAGTAGATAGGTCGACCTGGCGTCGGCACAAATGGGACCGAGGCCTGTCTCCCACAATCCTCGCAAGTTATGAGGGTCACAGTTCTTGAGGCAGGTTGATCGAAGGTCACGTCTTCTCCCAAGCCTTACCCGTGAGATTCCATCCGGCTTCTTTGTTGAATTGCCACCGTTGCTCTCTCATCAGAAGCTCCGTCGAGCCTAGAGTGAACCTGTAGCCGGATGGAATGTCATCTCGACCGAGGCTCTCAATGTCCCAGTAGGCGTTCGGGCGCTTCTGTTCTTCTATCAAACCACTCGCTACGAGCAGAGCGCTTTCATAGTCGATAATATTCTCTTTCGCAACGACGACGCTTCGGCAAGTCTTCTCACGAGCCTCACCCGAGACGTAGACCGCATTTGCGATGAGCGGCTTGATGAATCGGAAGCCGTCAAATAGAAAGTTGAAGGGTCCTGTTTTGCCCCCGCAGACAAAGCGGATCTGTTTGATGCTCGTCCAATCGAAAGAGTCACCTAACATGAGATTCCAAGTCGCGGATGGGCCAATGGACATGACGATGTTCGCCCATTCTGTTTTCGGTTGATCGAAAGGATTGTACCAAGCTCCCGTTATCAGCTTAGAATTGAACTGTTGACCACGAACCCTGTGATTATTCACGTCTACGCAGTGAATCTCAAATGGCCAACTATCAGAGAGCGTCTTCAGGTAGAACGCAATCCCCGCCACCCCACCCATAGACTCAGCCATATGCGTCTCATTGGCGAGATTCAGCATGTCGTTCGGCTCTTGATTCGTGAAGCCGTCGAGGTACTCGTGGAAGTTGCCGCCATGCTCGAAATCCATGTACCAGTATGCGTTCTTCTCAGCAGGGGTGAGACCGCCTCCAATCGCCCCTATGCTGCCTGAGATCCGGATGGATTTCGATCCAACAAAATGATCGGTCGTATAGTCCTCGATTGTAGGTGCAGGCTGGTCGGAGCAGTTGTACGAGCCATAGTCGCTCGCGTTTCCTTCCGTCCAAGGATCAGTTATGTCGAGGACGGGCGGCGTGAGATGTTGCGCTTTGTTCCAGCCAGCTTGCATCTCGAACGGAACTGCGCCCGATAGCCCGTTACACCAGAGATAGACATTGTTCTTCACAGTGAGTCCGTCTAGATTCCGCTTGGCTTTGATAATCTCCGTGTTATCGAGTATGACGACCGTTGAGTCCCTATGCCCCGCATTCTCAAAGTAGAAGTCGCCTGTGGTCGCTGGGTCAAACCAGAAATCGAAGAACTCATCAGCTCCACCTTCAGGCGCAGACGCGCCGAGAGCTTCTTGCAGCTCATTCAGCATCTTCCAGAAGCTCTTGCGCCGCCAATCGAACGTCATCGTTATGTCATTGGGTGCTAGGTTGCTCTTGATCGTGATCGCGGGGTCATTCGTGTAGGTGCTTCCACGCATTGAAGTGTATAGGTCTATGATGGCTTCAACGATCTTGTCCGCTGTGTCGGTGACTTGGAGGTTTGCCACATAGTCTGTCAATGCGGCCCCACCCGTCTGCCGACCTTTCACATTGAGGGTTCTCGCGCCTTTCTTGTCGTAAGCTGGCAGGAGCGAGTCGATTCGGCCTAGAAATCGTGTTGCTCCATTGAGCCCGAAGGTGATTGGATCATTCCAATTAACCAGAGGATGCTCGCTGAACTTCTTGTTAGCATCATTCAATTCTAAGCTGATGACGGGAACCGAGTCTGTGACGGAGAACGCTAGATCGCAAGAGACAAGATCAAGCTCAACTAGCACCAATCCGCCAATGTCTAGATCTACGACGGGAGCGAAGCGGCCACCAGTCAATCAGATTCCCTCGATGCTTCTTATCGTCCAACTGGTGGGAGCGTAGCGGTTAGGAGCCATGCCGCTACGCCCAAGTGAATGATCCGTCACGATTTCGTTTCGGGTTGCCCATGATGCTTATGTTTGGGTCGAGCCTGCCGTCAGCGGTCACGTTCTTTCGCTGACCGCTATCCCTCGACGCTGCTCCATAGGCGGAAACCGGCTTTGCTGGGATGGCTGTGAACTTGTCGCAGGTCAGATCAGCTGAGACGGGACCCGTTACGATCTGGCATGTCTTGTTTTGATTGTAGTTGGCGCATTGTCCACAGTTCTTCAAGCTCCCTTGTTCGGCTTTGCGCAGATGTGCGCTGGCGGGGTCGAACTGTCCGCTCGAAATTCCCTCATCCCAGATGACTCGTCCGTCCGCTCCACGTCTGGGAATGCCCATCCGGCTCTTTGGACCTGTTGCAGGCTGCTTGGCGCTGTCAATGTAGTGTCGCGTGGTCTGTCTGCTCTTTTCGAAGGCTTCTGCCATGAAATCACGCGAGAGCTTGTTCAGGAACTCTTGGTCCTTCCATACGGAACTTTCAGCGATCGAGGTCAATCCTGCTTGCCTCTGACGGGCACCCTCCATCGCTCGGTCGACAGCAAACTTACGAAGAACCTGCCTTGCATTCCTCTGCGTCTCTTCCGCATCGAACTCTCGCAGGACCTTCCGAAGCCCTTCGTAGGCACCGAACTCACGTAGGGCCTTCTGAAGACTCTCGTCGGCACCGTATTGTCGAATACTGTCCCAAGCATCTGCGTTTGTGGGGTGTTCTCGAAGGCATTGGTTGACTATTTCGTCACCGTTCATTCTGTCTTCCCTCCTTGGTTCTCATCTTCGATTGTCAAGCCTGGCTGATCTGCCAAGCCGTGACCCTGAATCGTGGGAAGAACAGATCCAGCGATGTCTCCCAAAGGCAGAGGATCCTTTGATGGAATCGGATATCTCGCGCCCGGGGGCGGGGGTCGAGCTGGGAAGCTGACTTCCATCCACTGATCATAGTGCTTCGAACACCTCAGGCTAGCATGGCCTTTCGATCCATCCTCGGCCATCGCATATCTCTGCGCTAGAAGTTCTGCGCCACATTTGGGGCAGACCGGCCAGTCGATCTTGATTTTCTTTAGAATCTTCGAGACTGCGGGGCGCTGTTGTTCGAACTGCTCCTTGAGGCGCTCCGATTCTCTTTGACTAGTCACTCGAATGTCAAGCGTCTTGGGAGGAGCAACATCAAACTTCGCATCGATGACGGAATACAACTCGACTGGGATAGTGATTTGTGGATTGAGCAGTTTATCGCCGATGAGCTGCCGATGATGATTCGCCAGTCTCACCATTTCCTCATTGACCTGGGTGATCTTTTCAATGGTTGATTTCAGTTCTGCAGCTAGGCCTCGAAGTCGCTCATAGTGCTGGAGGCCTTGCGGGTAGAGTTCGTCGGCGAGGACATGGCTGATCTTGAGAGCCTCCGCCTCATTGATCTTGTAGATGCGAAGTTTAGCCTCTAACGCGGCCTTTGTGATCGTGAGATCTTCCAGGCGTTCTTGTAGAGCTTTGGCGTCACGGTTTGACTTGACTGCGGCTGCGCCATCGCCCATCTCGATCGCTCTCTCTTTTGCCTGGTCCAGAGCGAGCATTTTCGTGTTGACGTCGACTATCTCCTGCTTCGTCGTCTCAAGACGGCCTCTGAAGTCTTGAACTGACATCTACTCGTCCTCTCTACCCTACGTTACGACAAGCGTGACAGGCGTGACATGGTTGGGCCTCGCTTTCGTGCGGTGCCTAGCCTGGCGTTCCCTTGCCCTCCTGCGTTCTGCCTCTGCTCTGTGAACCGGACACCATTTGCTGCGCAACATTGGCGCGGCCTCGCAGCCAGGCCACGCGCATGGTACGCCACCAATCTTCTGTTGCAGTCGACTGCAATAGTCTCGGGCAGCGTCCAACTCAGCAAGTTTGATCTTGAGGCGACGGTTGAACTCGTCAATCGACACAGCCCGCGCACCGATCACAACGGGCTCGCTCAGAACGGCGAGAGCACACCGCAGGCAGACTATCTCTCCGGTGTCCGGATCTGTCACCGTGTTCTCGTGTGTGCACTCCTGCCAGAGTTGGTAGTTCCTGTTTCGCTCAGGAGACTCCTCTGGCGTCGTCATGATTCTTAGACTTCTATTGTTTGTCAGATTCGCTCAGTTTCTCGTCCTCGAATCTCTCGATAGCATGATCGACAATAGACTGGCGAGCGCGGATCCGGATCAAACGGAACCGAATCCTCTCGGCCACATTTTGTGCAGACCATCGCATACCGAGGCGTTGTGCTCATGTGCTGGATTCCTGCGTGTGCTCTTGACTTGACTTCGATAGCGTTCCGACTTCATCCGCGATCGATAGAAGGATCCGAGCCCAAGGAGGCAAGCGAGAGAGCGTTTGTTCCCTGAGGCTTTGATCCAGATTCGCAGAGTTAGTGACATCTACCGTGGTCATCGCAGAGGTCTCACTGTTGGTAGGTACTGTTTGAGCGCCTCGCGGATGATGTCCGACTTGAGGCGGTGGCTGCGCTCTACGGCGTCACTGAGTTCCTTGTCGATCTCATCATCTAGCATGATTGTAGTTCGCTGCAAGGCTTTCCGGATTTCCTTGGGCGCATACTTATATTACTGGATATGTAGACGTATGGGCTAGGCGTCTACAGAATTTGTCATCGGCAAAGATGTTGGCACACATAAGATCAAACTGGAAGGGTGTCGCAGAAGAGTACAAGAGAGAGTACAAGAGACGAGCCAGAAAGGACGTCCTTGACTCGCTCGAGTATCTAGCCCTCTATGCGGAGAAGATGCCGGAGGACCAACTGAACCAGGTTTTCACCGAAGAGACGATTAAGCCGTTCCTCAAGGCCCTAGTGCATCCGCAAGCCGGAATCTGGAATCCCTCTCTCAACAAGATCAAGGACAAGGCAGAGAGAGAAAGAGTCGAGAAAGAGTGGAGAGCACGGCAGAAGCGCATAGTGCTCATATGCAAAGCTCTGATGCGTGAACTGGGCGCGGTCAGCTTCGACCTGGCACCAAACGCCAATCTGGTCCTCACCTATGGGAGCGACGGAACCATTGCCCGGTTGAATGCGCTGCAAGTCGGATACTAAGGCATTTTTCTTCACGTATACGCCGCTATGTCTAACAGACCAAGGCTAAGCCGGTAACACCTTGGATGTGGCTTTGAGTCTGCGCCTCATGACGGCTTGAACTTCTGGATCTTCGATGAGTCTAGTCATTATGTCGTCTGCTCGTTTTCTTGCGCCCTCCAATTCTAGGGCGGCTTTCATGTCAAGCGGCATCCCACAACGCGAACAGAAAGAGTGAATCGTGCTGTTCTCTAGGTTGCATCGGACGCATTTGACGACTGTGAGCTTAGGCTTCTCCTGGTCTGGCTTCTTTTCGAGTCCATGCGCTCGTAGGAGAGCAGCATCGACATCTCGGCCTGAAAGGTGAACGTACCTCGCGGCCATCTTCGAGTCTTGGGTCCATCCGAACATTTCCTTCATCTGAGCCTCAGTCAAGTGGACCGCCAGATTCGTCGCTCGTGAGTGCCGGAATGCGTAGGGGTTGACGCGCTTCTTGATCTTGGCTTTGGCTCCAAGCCTCTGCAGCATCTTCCGCGCCGCAAAGTAGTCCATCGGTACGATTCCATCCTGATGACAGCCCTGCGTGCTGTGGATCCAGAGGGGAGCGTCAGAGTTCTTGCTCGGATGTTGATTCAGCCACTCGGCTACAAACGGCACACTGAGAATCAGCCGCTCCCGACGCTGACCAGTCTTTCCATCCACGACCACTACCGCGCCCTGTTGGTCGAAGCTGATGTTCTTCCGTTGCAGGCTGAGGATCTCGCCTGGTCTGCCTCCGAAATCGTAGAGCATTGACACGAATGCTTTGTCTCTGGACCATTCCGCGGCCTTGACGAGAGCGCCGACCTCTTCCTCAGTCAAGAGCTCTTCCGGTAGGATTTTGTGATTGTTCTTCAGTGTGGCCTTGATCCATTTGACTTCGGGTGGGTACTCTTCATCGTCTGGATCTTTGAGCCACTTGTAGAACCGTTTCACCATGACTTTGAAGTTGCTCTTTGTGCTGTCCGCAAGCTGCAGGCGTCCGTGTTTGAGGATGAGTGCCTCCATGTCGACTCGCGTTACCTTCTCAAAATCCACCGGCAGCATTGAGGCGAACGTGGTCAAATCCACTATGTAGCGGATGCGTCTAGGGAGAGCGATTTGCTGTGTCTCAAGATAGTCTAGGAACCGGAAGATTTTGATGCGATTGTTGAGGCTGACCTTCTTGTTCGCTTTCAATCGAGCGACTGCTAGTTCCATGCGGTGCTTGTAGTCGTGGATGTGGTCGAAGCCGTCTTTCAACGGATCATCAAATGGTCTCGGGTCTGTCCGAGCTTAAAAGGGTACAGTTCTGAACCTTTGGTTTGGTGCGGGGGGAGGGATTTGAACCCTTTCGTCCGGAATCCCGCTCTGGTTTTCCGAATCTCGAACCCCTACGGGACAGGAGCCTTTGGACGAAGCCTTTGACTT
>Ga0315280_10007104_pt1 | contig 15178 bp, 18 predicted proteins | sample YL17G06_40_MG_FD_203697 | JGI IMG/M metagenome (GOLD analysis project Ga0315280, IMG submission 203697) | Sediment microbial communities from Yellowstone Lake, YNP, Wyoming, USA - YL17G06_40 | ecosystem: Environmental > Aquatic > Freshwater > Lake > Sediment | place: USA: Wyoming | collected... | reverse complement strand
TTTAGAGCCCTTAGAGACCTTGCGCCAAAATCTGAAGAGGTGATGAAAACAATCCAAGCTGTCGTTAGTCAAATGGAGGATATGAACAAAAAGAGAACTGAAGAGATGGAGCAGGTTCTTTCAGAACGATTTAAGGAAACGCTTGAGAGAATGGGCTTTCCAGAGCCTGAACAATTGAAGCTATTGACACAGCTGATGCCTGCAACTCTGCCTTTGCTTGAAGAGTTGCTGCGCTTCCAAAAGGTTCCCAAAGAAAAGGGAGATCGAGGCGAACTTGACCTAGTTCAAGAGCTCAAAGAATTTTATCCTGAAGATGAATGTGAGCATCTGGGCCATTCGGGAGAAATTGACATTCTGGCGGTACCTAGGTTCAATGGATCAAATCTGGGTCACAGAATCCTTGTAGAGTCTAAGAAGAACAGTAGCGGCTGGGATAGGGCATTCATTCATCAAGTTAGGAATCAGATGCAGTTGAGAGGCGAACGGTTCGCGATTCTCGCCGTTGAAGTGATGCCAAAAACGGCCAATGGATTTCTGATTGAAAACTGTCCAGAAGGCGTGATTCTGGTTACGGATCGAGAGAATTTCAAAATCTCTTACGGTGCAGTCAGGTCAGCCATTATAGCATTGCATCCCTTCTGTCACAAGGAAATTGATTTCCGCAAACTCTTCGCGGATCAGAAAATCAACCAAGCAATCAAAGACGCCTACGATTACTGTGAGTGGGTCAAGAAAATCAGGTACAAAGCACGCCGGATTGAAACAACCGCCCAAGGAGTAACTGAGGACATAAAACAGTTAGATAGCCACCTGAAGCAAGCTCTTAGAGAGTTGCAAGCCAGAATAAACGAGGCAATTTCACAGATTACAACAACAGAAAACGATGAGGCTCCTTTGGGAAACGAGGAGGGTTTAATCACTCAGACCACATCTGAACACGACGAAGCGAGAACTGAGTGTCTTGACAAATAAGCGAGAAATGAAGGCTATTCAATTTCTGGCCGATGAGCATAGCTCAATCAGGAATAAAGTAGGTCTAGAACAGAGGTACAAGAGAGAGTTCAGCCAAAGAGAACTAAGAGGGCTCGCGATCGTAGCGAAGGGCGGCATGGTGAAAAGAAATGATGAAAACACGTATCTAGTCAGATCGTCAGACTTCGAAAAATGGTACAAAGTTTCTTGGAACGGAAAAAAATGGGTTTGCGAATGCAAAGATCATGAAAGGAGAGTACAATCGTGCAAACACGTGTATGCTGTCCTTTTTCTTAGCAGACTGCCCTACATTTTAATGGCTAATTTTCAATCCGGAGAGATAAGATGCCCAAAGTGCAATTCAAACCGCATAATAAGGAAAGGATTAAGTCACAATAAAGAATTTGCAGCCCAGAGATACATGTGCAAGGAATGCAAACATAAATTCGGCGATAAAGGTGAAAGCAAGGGGCTAAAAGGAAATCCGCTCGCAGTAACCGCTGCAGCGGACCTCTATTTCAAAGGATTATCCCTCAGAATGATAAAAGACCACATGGGCAGAATTTACTCATTAAACGTTTCCTACCCGACAATTCACAGATGGATAAGGCGAATCATAAAAAACATGAAAGCCCTAGAGAAAGAGCACAGCTTAAGCGTCGGAAAAACATGGCACGCGGATGAAACTGAAGTGAAAATAGCTGGCAAGCCCCACTATTTATGGAACGTGCTTGACGGAGAAACAAGAATATTGCTGGCAAGCATAGTAACATATGGAAGAAGCAGCGAAGATGCAGAAATGATCATAAGAGAAGCATTAAGAAACGCCAGAACTCAGCCAAAGGAAATAGTAACAGACGGATTGAAATCATATAATGTAGCCATGAAAAGTGATTTCGGCTGCCAAATAAAGCACATATCTAAACCAAGATTTACAGACCCTAAAAACAACAACGTCGTTGAGAGGCTTAATGGAACGTTGAAAACGCGAATAAAAGGTTTCAGAAGACTCGACAACCTGTCTTCCTCTGCCCAACTTTTTGAAGGACTAAGACTCTATTACAACTCCATGAGACCTCATTCCGCACTCGGAGGCAAGACTCCAGCAGACGCTGCCGAATCAGTATCAAGTCAGAAATGAACTCAATTGTAGTTGTTTGTTGCGATCATAGGCCAATGGGCCATCTTTTCCAATCAGCCTCTTATCAACTATTGGAAGTTCGTCAAAAGTGATCTGCCTATGAATTTTGCTGTAAACTTGAACCTGCTTTTTCAAAGAAAGTCTTGTTCTTTCATAGTATTCAGCCAATCGGAGTAGGGCAGGCCATCCTCTTTTGCCATCTAGCGGGTTCCAAGCCATAGCTGCTTCGGCAGGAGTCTTACCGATTAGGGCTTCACAGGGTCTGGCGAAATGATAATCCAGGACCATGCCTTTGATGATGATAGGTGACACTTCCCAACTGTGTAAACTCCGCATGCCTTTTATTCTGTTTCTCACCGCGGCGCCGAATGTTCCTTCAATGGACTGGTCCTGACCCATCGGTCCAATCTTTTTGTGAACAGTTAATTTTGTTTTGTGTCCAAAGGCTCGCCTGACCGCTTTTTTATAGGCAGGATTGCCGTCGCCACGCAACTCTACTGGACATTTACGAGCTATGTCCCGAGCGCACACTAATGCTTCCGTTGTTGTTTCGATACTAGATGCCCTTGCAGGGTTCGCAGCTGGGAAAAAACAGGTCTTCAAGTCTTTCACTACAATTAGTGGAAAATTTTCCCTCCCAAGTGGTAGCCATATTTCATCTATCTCCCAAATATCTCCTAGGATAGGGCTGAAGCCAGATTTTTGTGTTGGTGACAGTCTTTCCATTTCCATTAAGTGCTCCACGGCTTCGTAAGCAGTTCTTGTCTTTGCAACTATTCGTCGAAGACTCGTAGATGCTGAAATTGGGAAGCTAAAATCGTTACGAAAATCAAGACAAATCCTCCTTAAGGACGCCCCGCCATAGAAACGCCCAACAATGTAAGCTGTCTGAAAAAGGTCTAAGCTGTAGCCCACTTAATCACCTCCGTGGAGTTAGGTCCACTTTGTGAAACAGTCGACTCCAAATACTGAGAAGATAGAATTTTGAAACAGAGCCATTCGCGGTTCTGTTGCAAGCCATGATCTTTTTCAAGTCTGAGCCCTACTGTTTCAATGCTGGACCCGACATGGAACTGTTTCATAGTGGAATATTGAGAAAATGGCCGTTCTGGCATATTTGGTGGGAGCGGGAGAGCCTCAGAACAATCGAATCTGTTCATGATGATATTCCTTGAGGTTTTTAGGTTGTTTCCGCTAAGTGGCATTTTCTTGTTGAAATCAAGCTGTTGTTGCCCTATGTCTTCTTTCATTTCAAATTACTCCATTCATTTGTCAGGTTTAACCCTCGCCAGTTCGAGCCAAATTGGAACCCAGAGCAAAAAACTCGGCTTGTCTATTCTGTCATTGAGGCGCAAAATCGCCTCTCTCAAAGCATATCCTGGCGGGAAGTGTTCAGAAACGAAAACCTTTAATTGCTTGATGCTGATGTTTTTATCGCTCTGCATCTCGGCACCGTTCATCAAGCAAAGCTGCATCGAATCTGTAAAGTTTTTGAGGGAATTTTGTTCTAGGAAGTTGTGTTTTGGTATCTCCTATTTAAACCAAAAAGGACGCTTGGTATCAAAACTGCAACGTTCTCTATGGGGGTTTGTATTAGAGAAGTTTATTTCGCTGCTCCTTATATAATTTGAAAGAGCACTTGGTATCAAAATGAAAACGCAAACTAGAGGCAAGATTGCACGGGACATACTTCGATCCTTTTTTGACGAAAATATGAAAAGAAGAATGTGCGTGTCCAACAACGATTTTCGAAAGCTGAGACACAACCGCAATAATGTGCATCAAGTTAAGACAGATTTGGTAAGAGCAGGAATAATGAAACGCGTCAAAAACGGATACGTTCTTTGTCAGGGCTACTTCGAGCAACGCGATGAGGTACTTCGGTACGTACAGTTTCTTAGAAGCGGCAATCCAATGCACATGGAAATAGGCGCTCATAACCTGCGCAGAATTTACGATGTAGCTGTCGTGCCCGAGGCAAAGACCTTTGAAGACTTTCTTCAAACTACCAATTTGGAGGCGCTGACTCAAGGACAAGAGGTTGTCGAAGTTACACACATCGATGAGGTCTGGAAGCTCTTTACTGAAGTCTTGAATGATTGCCAGAAATTCGATTGGTTGCTCATGTATCTGACAGACGCGATCTTGAAAGCTTTGAGGCTAGTCAAGAAAAATGAAAACATGGACTTGCTGAACAAGCAGATAGATGACAGAGCATTGGATGAGGCGCTCATCCTAAGCGTGCGAAAAGCCATTTTTGACACAGTCTGCTCTGAAACATATTCCGAAACATACTTTGAAAAGCATCAGATGCAAGAACAAGTCGCGATCAGGCTTTTCCTAATCCTGAGAGAACTGGATACGCAAAATGAAGTTCTTATCAAGACTTTAAAGGAGCTCTTGAGCTTGCCTCGGAAGAGAACCGATTTTTCAAAGTTGGAGCTGCCTGCTTCAACCGTCGAGCAAACTTCGGAAGAACAAGGGATTCCCGATATCTGGCGTGTGTCAGGAGGCTACAGTGACTTATTCAAGGTGATATGCCGAATGCTTAAAAGCATGGACAAGAAGTCAATGAGGAACTTGCTACTGGAATGGGTAACTGGAAAGGATATTAACCTCAGTTTTGGGGCGAAGACTTTTTACGATCATTTATTCAAAGATAACCACTTGAAAAGCGCGCGCTCTATATTTCTGTAATTTCTAATTTTTCTTTGATTTTCTCTAAACTTTTTTTCAAATAGGGTAATACTTCTTCATTAGTTTCTGTTATTTTTCCACTTCGAGACTCTGCTCTTAGGTAATAGACTCCCATACCCGCTAAAATTCTGAAAGCTGTCATTCTGTGAATTGCATGATTTCTTATTTCAGCCAACTCGTGCATCCATGGTTCCCTTCAAAGTAGGGAATCGAAGTTGTGTTCTAATGCCCCCGAAGGGAAATAGAATACAATTGCAAGTCCCGAGTCCATTTGTTTTCTCAAAAATCCAAAGGAATAATATAATTGGTGTGTTGGGGAATTTAAAGCTAACACTCAGAACATTGATGCGAAAGTCAAGACTTTCCTTTTACACTCTAACTGAAGTGAATTAGAAACATTAGGTCGTCTTTATGGCGGTTTATCTCAATTCTTGTTATTTGATCTATTCTTATGAGTTCGCTCGAAATTTTTGTTTTGAGTAGTCTTGCGAGAGAATAATTAACCATTTCATTGTCTTCATAGAGTATAGCACCTTTTTTCCATGGTATTTCCAACACTGAAACTGCTTTATCACCTGTCCGTTCTTTTACTTTCAAGAGATTTGTCATCGTCACAGCCAACTTTTCGGTATCTAATGACGTGGTTTTTGTTGTTGATAGAAAAGAATTAGTGTCAACTCGCTTCGGACTGTTTCTTGCAAATCTCTCTATCTTCTTCAAATGCCTGTAGTTGTCCCATTTATCTATTGTCAATATAGGTAGACGCTGGTCCAGCATGTATAATTTGTTTTCAATCTTTATTCCAGTCGCTATATGACCGGGGGCATGAGCAAAATAGATTTCTTCATTGGGACAGATGTTTGACAGCAAACAAGCTGTCAGCTTTGCATAATCTCTACAAACACCTAGCTTATTTTCAAGAAGTGTATTCATTGGAATACTTGGCACAAATACATTCTTCAGACCTTGCTTTAATGGAATTTTTCTATTGGAGTGAATAATCCATATCGTTATTGTGAGTGTCGTTGCAATGCTGCTTACCAACATTACAAACCATATCACAACAAACCACGATAACAACGATAATGGCTGAATATTTCGGATTATAAGAAAAATAATAATGGGAAGACCGAAAATGAAGGACAGGATAGATATGAGACCAGCACAAAACAATACAGTTGGAACGGGATGTCTTTCATTCCAGAATACTATGTTTCTTTCCTGCCATTCTAATATGTTTGTCAAGGTCTCTTTACACGATCCTGCTTTGAGCCTATTTGCCAAACTCTTTACCCTATTGTTTTCAATCTCATCTGAAGTTGGCCAGTATCCTTGAACGCGCTGGATCCATCGATTACTTATTCTCATGAAAGCTGCGGCGATTGTAGCTAGTTTCTATTTTATACTCATCTTATCATTATTTAATAGCTTCTCGAAATTAAAATCTCTTTTTCTATATGCTTTGCCGATGTCTTTGTAAGATAATCAGGGTTGCTCTCTATCGGAATGTCTAGAGGAACGTTAACGACTTAAACTATCGACGCACAAAATTACTATGGATGACGCACCTATCATCATCAACGAGGAAGCCTTGACTGAAGCATTCGTTCCAACCCGGCTTTTGCACAGGGAAGACCAGATAAGAGAACTTAAAGATTCTTGAAGCCTGCACTGAAAAACCGTTCGATTGAAAACATCTTCTTGATGGGTACATCGGGCACAGGAAAAACAACAATCGCAAGATGGATTCTTGAAAACTATTTCAAAGAGATTTCGACCTACGTAAATTGCTGGAAGTATCGCACAACTCATGAGGTTCTGAAAGAAATCTTACTGGAATCGCAGATACCTGTGCACGGAAAAGAGCCGACTGGCGAGCTAACCAAAATTCTTGAGAAAACAGTGAAAAACAGGAAGATAATTGTGTGCTTGGATGAAGTGGACAGGCTTGACGAGTTTGATTTGTTGTATCTGCTAGCAAGAAGTGGCCATGGTTTGATACTGATATCAACACGCTGTCACGTCCTTGCGAGTCTGACAACTAGAATTCGGAGCAGCCTTGCCTTGACAGAAATTGAATTTCCTCCTTACAAGACTGACGAGCTTTATGACATAATTCGTGACCGTGTGGAATTTGCATTTAGACCTGGTTCGCTGAAAAACGAATTCATCAAAATCGCTTCCCTTGCGGCACAAGGAGACGCGAGAACTGGTTTGGAAATAATCAGAAAAGCGGGAAAGAAAGCTGAGATTAGATATTTGAATGAAGTAACCATGCGAGAACTTGAAGAGACGATAAATGAAGTGAACAAACTCAAGAGAGTATATCCCTTTGACAAACTCAACGAACACCAAAAAGCAATTTATGATATTCTTGAGAAGAAAAGAAAACTATCCTCTGGCTTACTCTATAATGAGTATTGCACTACTATGAAACGTCCTGTTGTTGATAGGGCTTACAGAAACTACATGCGACGAATGGTAAATCTTGGATTGATCAAAGCCGAAGGGAAGGGACGATGGAAAACTTACGAAATAGTCATGTGATGATAGCACACTTATTTTCAGAAGTCACCGATTTTCATCAGCCTCATTCATTGCTTGCCTAATTTCCTCATGATTCCAATTCACGACTTTACATCTATTTTCTTCCATTGCTTTTGGAGTCTTGATCGAGGCATCATCCTTCATTCTTACGCCTATAACCCCTTTACCCAGCCGTATACTCTCTCTTATTTCCCAATCTACCCATTCACTAGTATGAGTGAATTCCGTCAAACAAACAATCGTCACTGATGACTGTCTAATTCGTTCTCTGATCCCACTTTTTATATACTCTGCATTTTGGCTATTGAAAGGTGCCCGCAGTGAGAAATCAATAAAATCAAGATCTGAATTCTCATTTTTGGCTTGACCACGAAACAAATCCACCATTGGCTTATCCTCACCTTTGAAGCTCAGGAATACTCTTTTCCGAGGTTCTGGAGCTGGTTTTTCAAGTTCTTTTCGAGCGATATCTTGCAGCTTATCGGTATCAGTTGCTCCACCGTAACTTGATGTCCATGTTCCTCCGCCGCCCATGTTTATTCACCTTCTTTCTTGAATTGCGGCAAATCCTTGCCAGTTGAGTTCAAAAGGTCAAGGCAAGCGATGCATCTGCCGCAATAGACATCTTTTCCAGAATGACATGAATACGTCTTTTCTATAGGAAGCTTGTAACGCCTAGCGAGTTCGATAACTTCACTCTTAGTGAAATTGATCAGAGGTGTTACTATTGCAATATCATCGTCTAGAGCTTCATTCGCAGCAATGTTTGTGTTAACGACGAACCTTCCCGTCTGGTCTGGAAATATGTGACGCTTCTCGGTAAGCAATCCAATGGCAACTTTTTTTGCCCCTTTGAAATGAGCATAAGAACATCCAACTATAAGAAACAGGAGATTTCTTCCAGGGAGGAAAGCCTCGTCATGTATGTGTTTTGTCGGATCCGTAATTCCTGTTGGCATCAGTTTGCCGTAACCGCTTAAATCAACTCTTGTTGGTGCAGGAAGATTGGATTCCTTAAATACCCTCTGACACGCAGCCCATTCTTTTTCTCTGGCTAGTTGACCATAATCGATGAAAATGGGTATGAGTTCTTCTCCTTGTTCCACAATTATCTTTGACATAACGAGCGAATCAATTCCTCCAGACACTAAACTCACAGTGGTCATACCACAACCTCCTCTTTCTCTATTAGACGCATAACAGTCCATATAGCAATGTCCAACGTCGCGAGCGACCTGTTTTTTGAAATCGCATACAGCTTTAATACGTTTTCTCTCTTGAAATACGGATGCACTCTTTCTTTGCTTATCGCACAATATCTTTCGCCTAATTTCATAAGCCTCATGTAACGATCAACATGGCAATCGAGAATTGCTAAGTCGTCACTGAACTTAATATTCCTCAAAAAGAGACTTGCCTGTTTGGGTCCTATGCCTTTGCATTTCTCAATTAGAACGTTTCTAGCTTCAATTCCATCGTGACAGTCTCGCAAGATGTCTTTTATTGAAGTATCATCTTCGCCGTATATTCGGGATGCTGTACTGATAATATAGCTGGATCTTGAGTTAGGATAGCGATAGCGTGAGCCAACGTTACTCGAAAAGGGAGGATATATTGGTCTGTGTAATTCCTTTCTCATTTTTCTTTCAACACTCTTCATCATTTTCAGAATCGATGAAATCTCAAGCAAACCAACATTGTTTAGATGTATCGTGCAAGCTTTGGCAGTTTCATAACGAACTCTGCTGCCTAATATACAAGACACTAACTCTAACCATAATCGTTTCTCATGGAAATCTTTCCAGTAAGAAGCATTGCTTTTTTGTGACTCGACAAAATCACACACTTTCATGATAGTGTTTTCTATGCGCTCAGTGGTCAGACTGCAATTTCCGCTCATTCAAATCCTCCTACCTCTTTGATTTCTGAAATGCACTCCCTAGAAAAATACTCCTTTAGAATTGCATCTACTCTTCCACTTTCCAACGAGTTTCTAATTTTATCCAAATAGGCTTGATAAAAAATCAGATTATGAGCCATGACCTGATAATCGTAGGGCACGCCTTGCATTCGGCATGCCTTACAACCACAATTTAGTAAATCCTTCTGCGAGAAATGATAAAGTAGGCCAGATTTCGGATCCACAAAAGAGCTCGACCAGTCAAGCGCATCATACATATCCGCTCCACATAACGTATAGATAAGGATGGAACGAGGGTTGCCAGTGCCTAAAATGTGTAGCAGTATTGGCTTGTCGGTCTTGTCTAGACGGTTACGAATATTCTTAATGGTTTGGGCTCTTTCAAAAACGCTGGACCCTAATTCTCTTTCCGGAATAGCAACGATTTCTGGATTGATAGAATCAACGATCTTTTGTATCATCCTGGGAAATAAATCCGGATTTGCATGTAACAGCGCGATGGTTGAACCGGTTCTTTGGACACCAGCCGTTTTTGCGATTGAGGTCACAGTCTCTTTGATGTGTTTTTCGACTTTCATGCCTCTCTCCCAAAAAACGTCAAAGGAGAAACAGAAATCGGGGCACGTAGCGTCCAAAGCAGTCTTCAAACCATTTAGTGTCCACTTTTGGTCTTTGTACCAATAGGCTTCATAATTGCCATTATCCAAAAAGAAAAGAGTTTGCTTTTTCGAGTATTCTGATAGAATCCCCTCGAAATTTCGCCTGTTATTTTTGTTAAGCCTGCAATAGTCATAAGCAGAGACAAGAAAAGCAGGGTATCCTACATTCTCCAACAAATTAAGATATTCCAGAATCGTCCAATTAGCTTTGATGCTAGAGATGGCTGGAATAAATAGTGGCGTCTGAAATGTTTTTCCAAGAGTATCAACGATATATGATCTGAATGATTCTTTTTTGATTAGCAATTAGATCGCCTTATTCGCTTTGCTGCCTTTGGTCTTCTCGATTGCTGTCCATCTTGTGTGCTCGCTTGATATTATCGATTCAACCCTTTGAACGAACTGTTCTTCAGGTTCGGTAGCTTCTCGGTATTCGAGAATTTTGGCATTATAAAAATACAGCTCTTTCTTCAATGCTTCACAGGTTGATCTGTAATTGTGCCATTGCTCTTCGAATTTTCCGAAGTTCAATGTTCCAATAAGTATGGCTGTAATGGCAGCCAATATCACCGTTATCCATTTCTGTTCCAGTACAGCAAAAATAGGGATAATTGCTGCTATGAAAATCGTGGGAATCTGAAATGCGTAATTGAGTCTTTTGTAGAATATGGATCTTCCATCATACCAACTGACTTGGCTTTCATATCTTTCCTTCAAGTATTTGCTGAACTCAGTCTTCTTCAATACAAGCACCTTCTTAGATATTGATTATGGGGTCTGTTCGTCTTAATGCCTCCTCGGGTAGTTTATAACCCGGTCTCTTGTATTCTGTAATCGGTGTAATTGTAATGCCTCCTCGGGCATTGAATTTGCCAATTACTTGCACCCATCTAGGCTTGCAAGCTTTAATGCAGTCCTCCAAGATTCTGTTAACGCAGTCTTCATGGAACTCTGGGAAATTACGGTATGAGAAGATATACAGCTTAAGTGATTTTGATTCAATACATTTCTTATCAGGTATGTATCGAATGTGAATAATCGCGAAGTCTGGCTGCCCAGTCAACGGACATATACTTGTAAACTCTGGAATGTCTATGTTGATCACATAATCTCTTTTTGCATATCTATTTCGAAATGTTTCCAAGATTCTGGCACTCGGTTTGTCAAAAACAAATTTCGTAACTTTCTTTCCTAGAACTGCATTTTTCATTTCCTGTTTTCTCGTCTGTTCCATGAATAGAATTACTCCCTTTGAATTTAAATCCTTTAAGTAGAGATGTCTCAAACGCCTTTCATTTCGCTGACTCTTTTGAAAAAGAGCGTTCTATTCTTTGTGCCAAGCTTGATTAACGAAATCGTCTAGTTTTACGAAAACATGTAAATCGTGTGCCACATCGTAAACGTTGGCAATAGACGAGTGGAAGAATTAAAGACCGTGTCTCTTTATTTTTACACCTTGCCAGCAAATGCATAATCTGAAGCCAGCTTCTACGAAAAAGGTTGCCTTCAATCAAAGAGTTTTGTCTATTGCAGATTCGTCTTTGTTTTCCAGTATCTGTCAACTTCTGCATTTTCCCTACGGCCTCTTACTTGCTTGCAGTAATAGCAATCAGGACGGGGTTCGTCCAGACTTATATTGACGATTCCTCTACGACCGTGGTATTGCAGAAGTCGGTTGGGTGGGCGTAGTCCCACGATCATCACCATGAATTCCGTAACTGCAAGAGAGGCAATTACTCCGTTAATCGAGACTACTGAAGGCCCGGTTCGATCTAAATACTCAGTCGAGACTCCGTAAATTGCTTTTTCATCAATTCGAGCCTGCGGAGACATCAAATCCAGCCGGGCTTGTGAAGGTGATATGAGGTCGTAGCAATAGAGACAACCATTACTATCAATACTCGCGAAGATTCTGCCACCGTAGACAACAACGCCGTTTTCCACTTCAATATCTGAAGCAAGATCAAAGTATGGAATATCGAATGCCGCACACAATTCATTTAGCACCAGTCTAGCGCCATCATTGTCTACGCATCCAAAGACACAGCTACTTTTCTTTATCGCGGAAAACGACTCTTCGTCAATCAGATCCCTGGGAATTGCACTAACGTCTATGGAGGGATCAATGGAATGGACTGAGCGAGCTGCAATGTCGACTTTCTTGGCTCCCGTAGTGACATCGTTTTGGCAGGAACCTATTAGGCGGTTAAGATCGGTTTCTTTTATCTCGTCAGGGTCAATTATCACCATCTTACCGACTCCCAAGAAGGCAAGTTGTTGTATCAAATGTGATCCTAATCCGCCCGCGCCAACTATTCCCGCACAAGACTTTCGTATCTTCTCTTGTCCTTCCTTACCAAATAGAGGTATTTGCCTGTTATAACGATCCAAGCTTGTGTTCGCCACCTTTCCTACTCAACGTAAGACCATTTGCCCGAAGACCGCGGCCATTTACAACGAGTTCGGTGAGTTGTTGTGGATGCGAGGGGTTCTTAATCCAAGCTAATCCATCGAAATCCGAATTGGAAAACACCAGAGCCGCATATGGTTTCCCTTTCAACCTCCACAATACATGCGGAACGAATTCCTGTAAACCCACGAGATCGCTGCCAGAGAATTCAGCACTCGCATTATGTGGATGTGAATGTATCTCCACTATGGCTGCATCTAGATCGAAGGCTTTCTTTATGATCTTTGGACGTAAGTTATCTTTTAACTCAACGTACCAAAGTGATCGCGACTCGTACTCATTGGATTTAACAGCATACCACTCTACAAAATTGAAGTCAATAGATAGACTGGTTTTTTTCACCAAGGCGAAAATGAAGGATACGCTCTCGTATCTCACTCTAATGGGAAAAAGATATTTGAGAATTCTTTGGTATGTCTGTGCAGGCAAATTGACCCTGATACGCAAGATGCTTCACCTGCCTTCTAAGAAACGATCTTTGAATGTTCTGGCGAAATTCAAGAGATTGGAGCCGGCGCGCAATTCTGCCTTTGGAAGCCAAGTAGAATCAACTGACCAGGAGAACATACCCCACATCCCTTCAAAAGGTGGTTTGTTCTGGGAAGGTTCAGTGTAACTATTGGGAGGGTTACCATCGAACAATATCCCCGCAGGAACGTAGAAACCATATGGTGGAGCTCCTGGATACCCTGGAGGTACCTGGAAACAAACATGTGTTGCTTGTCGATTCCAAGGTAGGCCTGCTGGAATAGGATAGTCCCTAATCTTTACCCATTGTCCTGGTTCAATATACTCTATGTTGGAATAGTTGTGGCGTAGTAACTCAAGCTCTTCCTTTATGCGTTCACTCATCAGAGGTTCCGCGCTTAAAACGCACTTTTTTTGAAAACCCCATACCTGGTCTGAGTGTGATGACTTCACCAGGCTTAAGCGTACGTTCGGTATTATCCTTTAGATTGATTTCGATTGCTCCCTGGCTCGGATCCCAACCTCCGAGTTCGATAACCTTCTCGGTTGTGATTGTTTCCTGATCCCATGGAACAATTTTCCCCTCAATATCCAGGTAGAATTTCGGTCCCTGGCCACGATTATCTTTTTCTGACATGAGCTATCGCCTATAATTCTGTAAAGTAACTCATATAAGTTTTCTTAGGCAGTTGCAGATGGGCCACTTCTCAAAACGCTGTCTATGTTTAACAAAAACATGTAAACATTGTAACGACGGTTTAAACGACCCTTTGAAGCTAGCCCTCGGCACTCCATTCTCTCTCTGAAATGAACGTGTGCGCGATCCTTGCTTTTCATGAAACCTCTTCACAAGGCAGTATTTATTGCGTGCTTAATTCTTACCCATTTAGTTTAATGACGACCTTTTTGTTTGGAAGGCTTGCAACGTATTCCCAGCCTTTAGCCAAATAATCATTGGCCTCGCCAACACTAACCACTTTCTGAGAAGCCCCATTCGTCACTTGCCCGCCTAAGAGCCTCTTCCTGACTATACTCTGCAGTTCTTCGTCGCTCATCGAAGACACATCAATCTTGTCCAACTCTTCCTGACTGAAACCAGCCACCAACAAAAGCTGCTTCCTAAAACTACCCCTAAGCTTCTCCTCGCTAGTTTCCTCCTCCATCTTAGTCTGCAGAAACTCTTCGCTTCTCGCGTAAGCTGCCCGCATATCCTCCACAACAGACTCTGGCAGCCTCTGCTTGTTAGTTGTATACCGGTTTTCAATGTCGCCTTTATGGCCCATCCAAAACTGCCTGTAATCCCTAAGCACTAAACCCTTTGACTCAGCAAGCATTAACATCGTGTCAAAATAACACCGTAAAACGTACGGTCGCCAAGGAAGCCCAGCGCTTCTAATGGCTAGTCGCATCATGTCTCCGATGTTTACGGTGCGTATGAAGGGTTTCTGAGCAACCTTCGGCTTGACAATAGCGGAGTCGGGTGTCAACTGTTCGCCGTCTCTCAGGCGCTCTTCCAAGTAGTCTTTCAGATAACCGCAGGCTTCTTCTGTCAGGAAAGTGAAGTACTGATGGCGGGCCTTGCTTATGGCCGAGCGAACAACAACCATTGTGGGGATCTTCTCAAAGCTTACCTCGGATCCTTTGATCTTGAGTTCGGGTAAGTCGCGCATTCTCAGGCCGTCATAACCGGTATAGCTGCCGAGGCCTTGCAGTCTTAGGCCTGCATGGGCGACTATGGCGCAGGCTGTGCGGGCCTGCTTGCTTCCGGACAAGAAAATGCGTCTCAGCTCTTCTTTCGTGGGGACGCGTTCGTCCTTGAGGGTCGGCGTCTCGTGGGCGCCCGTGATCTTTATCTTGCGTTTAAGCTGGATTCCGTTGTGGGCAAGCCAGGACTTGACTACCTTGGTCGTGTTGTGGATGTAGCTGCCCGCATGTTCCTTCTGTGCGGAGGTGACGTAGTCCATGAGGAGGTCTTCTATTTCCGTGACCGGCTTTCGCGCGAGTTTATGGGGCGTTATATTGTTGAGCTGGCAGAAGTTCCCCAGGTTCCGGAGGTAGATTTCGGCGCAGGCTGGTGAACCGCGGACAAGGTTCTCGTACCAGCGCCTCACATCCTTATCCTCGAGCAGAGGCCGGTACTTGGAGCGGGGATGAGGAGAATCAGACAAGTTTCTTCGCCTCGCCTAGAGTAACATGTTGTGCGGCATAAAAGATTTGTGGTTTTGAACCCGAATTATGGTGCGGCCGCCGAGATTTGAACCCGGGTCGTCAGCGTGGCAGGCTGATGTCCTAGACCAAACTAG